>Ga0074195_1005089_pt1 | contig 10160 bp, 7 predicted proteins | sample EPASupsiteHSE623_FD_64525 | JGI IMG/M metagenome (GOLD analysis project Ga0074195, IMG submission 64525) | Bioremediated contaminated groundwater from EPA Superfund site, New Mexico - Sample HSE6-23 | ecosystem: Environmental > Aquatic > Deep subsurface > Groundwater > Contaminated ... | reverse complement strand
TAGACATGGCCGGCGATGCGCCGGTGGCCCTCGGCATTGGGGTGGATGGAGTCGGCCTGGTTGAGCGCGGCCACTCCGCCGACCCCTTCGAGCAGGAAGGGGATCAGGGTGAGACCGTAGCGGGCGGCGAGATCCCGATAGACCTGGCGGAAACGGCCGGTGTAGTCGTCGCCGTAGTTGGGCGGCAGCTCCATGCCGGCCAGGATGACGCTCATGCCCCGCTCCCTGGCCGCGGCGATCACCTCGGTCAGGTTCTTTTCCATTTCCACGAGGGTGAGGCCGCGCAGACCGTCGTTGGCGCCCAGGGCGAGAAAGAGCACGGCGGGTTTGATCCTGTCGTACCACTGCAACCGTGCCAGGGCGCTGGCCGAGGTCGAGCCGCTGAGGCCGCCGTTGACGATGCGCACATCAATGATGCCGTCGCGGGCCAGCAGCTCGCCGAGCAGCGCGGGGTAGGCCTCCTCCGGCTCCACGCCCTGACCGGCGGTGAGGGAATCGCCGAGAAACAGAACAACCCGCTCGGCCCGGGCGGGGCAGGCGGTCAACACCAAAAGCACCAGCAGAAGACGGAGAACGGTCATGGCAAGCTCCGAGGCAGAAGGAACAAGGACGCGATAGTTGTCATACTGTAGGCATGATCCGGCGCGGTCACAAGGAGAACCAGGGGCGCGAACGCTCTTGCCCCCGTGCTCCTGGCCCTGGCCACGATGTCGATATCGATTGACGACGGTTGCGCCTCCGGTATACTGCAACTCCATTTATTTGAGCCGCGCCCCATCCGGTGCGCACGAGGAAATATTCATGCGTCCAAAAGGTCTCAGATTGTTGCTGGCATTCGCCGGCTGCTGCGCCATTCTGCTCTTCCATCGGCCGGATGGCTTGGCGGCGGAAACAACGCTGCGGGTCCTGGCCACCACCTTCCCGGTCTATCAGCTCACGCGCAACATCACGGCCACCACCGCCGGTGTCGAGGTGGACCTGTTGATTCCGGCCCAGATGGGCTGCCCGCACGACTACGCCCTGACGCCCCAGGACATGCGTAAACTGGGGCGCGCCGATGTGCTCGTCATCAACGGTCTCGGCTTGGAAGAGTTCCTGGGTGCGCCGGTGCAGAAAGCCAACCCCAGGCTGCGGGTCATCGACAGTTCCCAGGGGGTCGGCCCGCTCCTGCGCTCCACCAAAGGACCGTCCGTCCCGGAGGACAAGGGCGGGCACCACAACCACCGCCATGACAACGCCCCCAATCCCCACCTCTTCGCCAGCCCGCGCATGGCAGCTCTGATGGCCGGCACTATCGCCCGGGGGCTGGCCGAGCTTCACCCCGCGGGCGCGGCGGTCTATGCCGCTAACGGCATGGCCTACAGCCAACGGCTGAACCGCCTGGCCGACGAGGGGGCGGGCTTGGGCCAGCGGCTGCGCAATAACCGGATCGTTACCCAGCACGGGGTATTCGATTATCTGGCCCGGGACATGGGGCTGGAGGTGGTGGCCGTAGTCCAGGCGCACGCCGGCCAGAACCCCTCCGCCTCGGAGATCTTGAAGCTGGTGGCAACCATCAAGGCGGAAAAAGCAGGGGCTCTGTTCACCGAACCGCAGTATCCGGAGGCGGTGGGGAGAACCATCGGCAAGGAGGCCGGCATTGCCGCCGCCCGCCTGGACCCGGTGGCCAACGGTCCCGAGCAGGCACCGCTGGACTATTACCAACAGGTCATGCGTACCAATTTCATCACCCTGGAACACACCCTTGGCAGCCATTGACATGTTTCCCGCCTACCAGCTCGTGGAAGCCGCCGTCCGGTTCGAGGAGGTCACGGTCGAGCGCGGCGGCATCTCCATTCTCGACCGGGTGACCGCCACCGCGCCCAAGGGCAGCAGCACGGCCATCATCGGGCCGAACGGGGCGGGAAAAACCACCCTGCTCCTCGCCCTGCTGGGAGAGATCAGCTATCAGGGACGCATTCACCTCAACGGCAACGGCCGCGCCCCCCGCATCGGCTATGTGCCGCAGCGGCTCACCTTTGACCGGGGCATGCCGCTCACCGTTGCCGAATTTCTGGCCATGGGCTTCCAGAAAAAACCGCTCTGGTTCGGCATCGACACCACCTTGCAGCGCCGGGCGCGCGAGGCGCTGGCCCTGGTCCGGGCGGAACATCTGGCGGACCGCGCCGTTGGCGCGCTTTCCGGCGGCGAGCTGCAACGGGTGCTGCTGGCCCTGGCCCTGCGGCAGGAGCCCGATCTGCTGGTGCTCGACGAGCCGTCGGCCGGTGTCGATTTCCAGGGCGAGCTCATCTTCTGCGAGCTTCTCGACGATCTCCGCCGGGACCGGGGCTTCACCCTGCTGATGGTCAGCCATGACCTGGCCACGGTCACCCACCACGCCACCCACGTCATCTGCCTCAACCGCAAGGTGGCCGCCGAGGGACCGCCGCGCCAAACCCTGACCGATGACAACCTCACCGCCATCTTCGGCATGCACATGGGCCTGGTCAATTCCCGCTCCATGCCCGGCGACCGGACGGTCTGCTCGGCTTCCTGCTGCCAGGAGCGGCCCGATGCCTGATCTGTCACCCTTCTACGGGCTGCTGGCCGCGCTGCTGCCCTTCGACTGCCTCCAGGCCCGGTTCATGCAGCAGGCCCTGGCCGGACTGCTTCTGTTGGCGCCGATGACCGCCGTCATGGGCATCATCGTGGTCAATTTCCGCATGTCCTTTTTCGCCGACGCCATTAGCCACTCCGCCTTTGCCGGCGTGGCCCTGGGGCTGCTCCTGGCGCTCGATCCCGAGTGGACCATGCCGGCCTTCGGGCTCCTGGTGGGGGTGGGGATCATGGCCATGCAGCGTTCTTCCCGCCTTTCCTCGGACACCGTGATCGGGGTCTTCTTCTCGGCCATGGTCGCCTTCGGCCTGGCCATCGTCAGCCGCGATCGCTCCCTGGCCCGCGATCTGCAGCGCTTTCTCTACGGCGACATCCTCACCATCGGCGACGGCCAGATCCTCGCCCTGATGGGGCTGTTCCTGACGCTGATGACCTTTCAGGCCCTCAGTTACAACCACCTGCTCTACATCGGGCTCAATCCGGCCCTGGCCCGGGCGCACCGGGTGCGGGTGGCGGTGCAGCAGTATATGTTCACCGGCCTGCTGGCCCTGATCGTCATGTTCGCCGTGCAGGCGGTCGGCGTGCTGCTGGTCACCGCCCTCTTGATCGTGCCGGCGGCGGCGGCCCGCAATTTTGCCCGCTCGGCGGGTTCGATGTTCTGGTGGTCTCTGCTGATCAGCCTCAGCTCGGCCGTTGCCGGCCTGCTCCTCTCCGCCCAGGATTGGGCGCGGACCGCCACCGGCGCCACCGTCATCCTGGTGGCCTGCGGCTGGTTCGGGGTGAGCATGGCGGCGGCCGGCCTGCGCCGGGAGCAGCCGGTCTGACCCCTGTTTCCCTATTTCCTGTCCCCAAGATAATCTCGATTCCCGGACCTATGGATACCTTTTTTGCCCCCACCTCCCTGGCTGTGTACGGACTTTCCTCCAAGGCCCGGAACACCCCCCGCATCATTGTCGACAATTGCCTGCGCTGGGGATTCCGCGGCCGGATCTTCGGCATCAATCCGGCCACCACCGAAAACGACGCCGGCGGCATCCGGGTGTACCGCAGCGCCGCCGATCTGCCGCTGGTGCCCGACCTGGCGGTGCTGCTGGTCCCGGCCCGCTACGTCCCGGACGCGGTGGCGGACTGCGGCCGGGCGGGCATCAGGCGGCTGGCGGTGCAGGCCGGCGGCTTCAACGAATCGAGCGAGGAGGGCAAGGCGCTGGCAACCCGCCTGCTGGCCCTGGCCCGGCAGTACCGCATCCGCTTCGTCGGCCCCAACGGCCTCGCCCTGGCCGATACCACAAGCGGCCTCTGCCTGCCCTTTGTTCCCTCCTTCCCGGTGCGGCGCGGCGGGTTTTCCCTGATCACCCAGAGCGGTGGCCTGGGGCTCTTCCTCTGGAACCTGCTCGAATCGGAGCGGGTGGGGCTGGCCAAATTCGCCAGCATCGGCAACAAGCTCGACCTCGACGAATGCGATTTCCTGGAGTATCTGGGAGCGGACCCGGCAACCAAGGTGATCGGCCTCTACCTGGAGAGCATCGGCGACGGCCGGCGGCTGGTGGAAGTGGCCGGACGCATCGACAAGCCGGTGATCGTCTACAAGGCCAACACCACCCAGGCCGGGAGCCGGGCGGCGATGAGCCACACCGCCTCCCTGCGCACCGACGACGCCATCTTTGACGCCGCCGTGGAGCGGGCCGGCATCATCCGCATCGATCATCTGCGCGATTTTGTCACCACGGCCAAGGCCTTCGAGTTGCCGCCGATGCGCGGCAATCGGATCATGGTTATGAGTCCCGCCGGCGGGCTGGGGGTGGCCATGGCCGATCTCTGCGAACGCCAGGGCTTCGCCTTTGCCGATCCGGGGGTGGCCTTTTACGAGGAATTGGCGGAGCTGGCCAACGCGGGAATCATCCGGCTGCAGAATCCCCTCGACATGGGGGACCTGTACCGGATCGACAAGTATCCTTCCATTTTCAACCACGTGCTCGCCAACGACCAGGTCGACGGCGCCCTATTCGTCAGTCAGCGGCCGCGGATGCCCGTTGGCGGCGAGGACGTGTTCACGGCCATGTTCAGCACCGGCATCACCCTTGAGGCCGCCGGGGCGGCCCGCTCCTCGGCCAAGCCCCTGGCCCTGGCCTTCTACGGCGACGGGGCCGCGGTGGCGGCGATGAAGGAACAGGCGCCCATCCCGGTGTTCGACGGCCCGGAAGAGGCGATAATCGCCCTCAAGCGGCAGAGTCGCTTTCATGCGGCCAAGGCGGCCGGTCCTTTTCGGCCGGACCAGGCGGTCGGCGAGTTCGAGGCCGAGGCGGCGCGCGCCTGGCTGCGCCGTCACCGCGGGGTCGTCGGCGAGGAGGCCTTGGAACTGCTCGCCTGTTGCGGCATTGAGAGCCCGCCTTCCGGAGTGGCCCGGGCCGCCGAGGAGGCGGGACGACTGGCGGCGCGGATTGGTCTGCCGGTGGCGCTCAAGGTGATGTCGCCGGACGCGGTGCACAAGACCGAGGCCGGCGGGGTGCTGACCGCCATTGGTTCCCCGGAGGAGGCGGTCCGGGGCTTTACCCGCATCCGGGAAAACCTGGAGCGCTACCGGCAAGGGGCCCGGTTCGACGGGGTGCGGGTGATGGCCATGGCTCCGGCGGGGCATGACCTGTTCATCGGCGGCCTCCAGGACCCTGCCTTCGGGCCGGTGGTCTTCTTCGGGTACGGCGGCATCCATGTCGAGATTTTTCAGGATGTGGAGCGGGTGCTCTGCCCCTCGTCGGTGGCGGAAATCGAGGCGAAAATCGGAAGGCTGCGGGCGGCGCGGATCTTTGCCGGGGCACGGGGCCGGGGGCCGGTCGATCCGGCGCCCTTTGCCCGGTCCATTTGCGCCGTGGCCCGGCTGTTGGCCGAGTTCCCGCACATCGCCGAACTGGACATCAACCCGGCGCGGCTGCTTGATCAAGGGGGGCTGCTGGCCCTCGATGCCCGGCTGCGCATCGTCTCCGGCGCGGAAGAATAAGGTCGGCCGCGGCTTCGGCCGCACTCTTCTTTAATTGCAGCGGTGCGGCTGCGCATTGTCTTCGCGGAAAATATTTTGTCCTGCGGCCAAGGTGCGCTACACTGAAGGGGAAGATGCCTTCGAGAGGCCGTGCCTGGGCAAGGCCGATCCCCGCACCTCTTTCCGGCCGATCCCCGGCGGCCGCATCCCCTGGTCTTGACGGGCCGGACGATCCGGCCGGCGAGCGCGCCACCCACGCAAGGAACGTGTGTCCATGAAGCAGAAGCCTTCACGGCTGTTTTTTGACGCCAACGACTACAAATTGCTCAGCATCGTCAACGATGTCCTCAAGCGGGATTCCCGGCCGCAGTCCGCCGGTTCGTTGATGACCCCCTACATGCATCCGCACGGGATCAAAGAAATGGCCGCCTCCAGCGGGCTGCGGATAGCCTATGCCATCGTCAGCCTTCTCGGTTCGCTTGAGGCCGGAATGGCCCGTGATCGGATCATCGCCCTGCGCAGTCTCCGCGACGAGGTTTTCAGTTCCTCCACCTCCTTTTATCACAAGAACACCGCCCGGGTGCTGATGCAGATCATGAAGGAGTTGGTCCGCAGTCAGGGCAACAAGCTGCGGCAGCTGGAGCTGGCGCACGATTTCCGCATGGTCTCCACCGGCAAGCCGCTCCTGGTGCGCAAGGAGCTGGTCAAGTGCCATCTGCTGGAAATGCCCGAGGAATGGAACCAGTTCGCCTTTGACGACCACGTGCACGACGCCAACACCAAGGGGCGGAAATCGCCCACCCACTTGCTGATGGACGCCTGGATCAAGGGCATCCGCAACCTGACCGTGGTCTATTACAACCATGTCGAGCGGGAGGTGGTGGAAGAGCTGCTCGAGGCCGGGACCATCCTCGGCATCCATGTCCGCATCGGTATTGAGTTCTCGTCGCGCTTCCGCAACAAGTTCGTCCGCTTTATCTGGGAACTGGAGGGCTTCTTCGACACGCACAACCTGCTCCTGTTCCTCCAGGAGGCGCCGGTGCGGGAGTTGCTGGACCAGGGACGGCAGGTTTCCCTCTACCAGCAGCGCTATGTTCTTGATGTCTTTGAGGTGTTCAACGCAACCCATCGGCGGGAGCTGGACCAGGAATTGGAACTGGCGGGCCAGCCCCTGGAGCGGGAGCGGTTTCTGGGGTTTGTCGGCACCGGACAACCGTCGCTGCTCCATCTCGCCAAATTCATCCAGAATCACTACCATGCGCTGCTCGAGGCAGAGGTGCGGCGGATTCACCAGGCCCATCCCCAGAACAGCGAACAACGGGAAGAGCTGCTGCACGCCTGTTCCCGCAAGATGGCCGAACTCGACCTTGAAAGCATCATCAGCCGGTTCCTGCAGCCCCTGCGCAATCCCGATCTTCACGATCCCACCGTGCCGCACGACGAGGATGTGCCGGCGCTGATGAATCTGGCGCCGCCCGAACTGCTCGGCCGCCTGGCCTCCATGCACTCGAGCTCGCGCTTCACCCTCAATCTGAGCAACCTGTCGATCCAGGACACCCTGGAACTGCTCTACATCTGCCAGGGCCGGATCACCCATCTTGAGTCCTTCAATCTCAAGGATTTCGCCCACGGCATGACCGCACTCGCCTCGGTCAAGGGCAGCGGTCTCAAAGGCGAAGCGGTTGATATCAGCAGTCCGGCACGGAATTACCAGTTGGTCAACACCCTCCAGAAGGCCTTGAACGAGGATAACGTCATCGCGCTGAAACGGGCGATCCGGTCCATTATCTGGGATTTTGAACGGACGCGCCTGATCGTGAAAAAAAAATGCGAGCAGGAAAAAGAAGAGCTGGCGTCAGCGGAAACCGTTACCCCCTTGCAGGCCGAGTTGGCGGAGATGGACGGGCGCAAGGATGATCTGCTCGATATTCTGCTCAACCTCGAATCCTTCCACAGCCATTACAATAAACGCTACCTCGGGTCCCGCATCGGCTCCGGCTCCACCGGGCAATCGCAACTCCAGCACGGCATGGGCCTGGTGGTGCTGGACACCCTGCCCCCGAGGGCCCAGCGTCACGTCCTCCGCGAACATGCCGGGGGGCAGCGCAAGCTGATCCCGGTTTCCGCCCGGATGATTCAGCATCAGCATCGCCGTGGTGAAAACCTGGTTGCCCGCCCCTGGTATCAGCGGCTCCTGCGGGACGTTCAGCCCATGCACAGCCACGATGCGGGGCAATGGAGCGATTGGAGCCTGGACCGGTTCGAGGTGCATCCCGGCCGTGACGGCAATATCGCCACCTTGGGGGGCATCCGCCGCACTCCCGCCATTGATCTGCATCCGGGGCTGAAGAAAAGCGGGAAAATCGCCCACCCGTTCCGCTACCTCAATACCCACCTGCGCAACATGCTCAAGATCGCGGCCGGGTTCGTGCCGGCCTTCCTCACCTTTGCCCTGACCAAGGACTGGTGGGTGCTGGCTTATCTCGGAGCCTTTCTCTGGTTCGGCATCACCGGGGTGCGTAATATCATCCAATCGATTCTCGGCGGCGGCGGCCTCAAGCGTTCCCCCCTGCTGCCGTGGAATTCCCTGGTGAGCTGGAGCCGGATCTCCGATTCCCTGTTCTACACCGGCTTTTCCGTGCCGCTGCTCGATTACCTGGTCAAAACCCTGCTCTTGCAGCAGCAGTTCGGCATCACCACGTCAACCAGCCCCCTGGCGCTGTACACGGTGATGGGCCTGGCCAACGGCATCTACATCTCCACCCACAATACCCTGCGCGGGCTTCCCCGGAGCGCGGTCGTCGGCAACTTCTTCCGTTCGATCCTCTCCATCCCCCTGGCCCTTTTCTTCAACGACAGCCTGGCCGCGATGCTGCACATGGCCATGGTGCCGGGCGTGGAGGAGGGGTTGCAGAAATGGGCGGCGGTGATCTCCAAACTGGCCTCGGACTGCGTTGCCGGGGTGATCGAAGGGCTGGCCGACCGGCAAAACAACGTCCGCATCCGGCTGGCCGATTACCGCGAGAAACTCTCCCAGATGTTCTCGGCCTACGCCCGCCTGGATGTCCTGTTCCCGGAAGAGGATGTCCTCGACCTGCTCCAGTCGCCGAAAGCCCTGATCGCCGCCATTCACGAGGAGGCCCACGATCTCGAGAAGGTGTTCATCGCCAACGCTCTGGATCTGATGTATATCTGGATGTACCAGCCCAGGGCGCGCAAGGCCCTGGAGCAGATCGTGTTCGCCATGTCCGCCGAAGAGTGGCTGATTTTCTACCGTTCGCAACTGGTCCTCAAACGGCAGCGGGAGATCAGCCAGGTTTTTGTCGACGGCATGGTGGGGCGCAATTTCGCCAAGGCGCTTTCTTTTTATCTTGATCGATCGGACGCCTATCTCTTCGACATGATGGAGATGGGCAAGTCCCGCGAGAAGTATCAGAAAGCCATCGGCCTGGCCTCCACGGCCTGACCGCCGCCGGAAACGGCTGGTCCGTCACCGGCGGCGGGGCAGCGCCCCTTCCGTTGCTCTCGCAATTTTTCCCATCGGATTCCAGGCGGCCGTGTTGACAGCGCCGGGCAGATCAGGTAATTGAGACGAAATTGATCTCATTTCTCTTCCTTGGGGCCGAACCATGCGCCTGACCCGTGCCGCCGAATACGCCATCCGCTGTGTGCTCTACCTGTCGCGACAGGGGCAGGGCATCCTGACCAGCCGCCAGGAGATTGCCCGCCAGGCGGACATCCCCGCCCATTTCCTCGCCAAGATCGCCCAGGATCTGGCCAGGGCCGGCCTGATCGAGATCCGGCAGGGGGCACGGGGCGGGTTTGTCCTCGCCAGAAATCCGGCTGCCATCAGCCTGCTCGAGGTGGTGGAAACCATGATCGGCGAAATTCATTTGAACGACTGCGTCGCCCGGCCGTCCGGCTGCAAGGCCAGCTACCAGTGCGCCGTGCACCGCGTCTGGCAGGACGCCCGCCAGCAGCTGCGCGCCACCCTGCGCCAGGTCAGCTTCGGCCAACTGATTGCCGAGACCTCCTGTCTTCCCTTCTCGCTCCAGGCGCTGCTGGAACCGGAAGGGCTTGAGGCGGGCGCCGCCGTCCGCAACGAACTGCAATGAAGACGCAGGCCCCCCCGCGCCCGTGGCTGCTGACCCGGATCTACCGTTTCTACCGCGACGGCTTCCGGCAGATGACCGTGGGCCGCACCCTGTGGAAAATTATCTTCATAAAGCTGTTTATCCTGTTTGCGGTCTTGAAATTTTTCTTCTTTCCTGATTTCTTGGCTACGAAGTTTTCAACCGATACCCAACGGGCCGATTATGTAATCGAGCAGTTGACGCAATCCGCCCCAGGTTCTACCAACCCCGTCAAAGGAGAATGACTATGATTGAATACTTGGACCTCGGCATGGTCAACTGGGCCCGGGCGCAATTCGCCCTGACCGCCATGTACCACTGGCTCTTCGTGCCGCTCACGCTGGGGATCTCCTGGATTATCGCCTTCTACCACACCATCTACGTGCGCACCGGCAGCGAGGAGTGGAAGCGGCTGACCAAGTTCTGGATGAAGCTGTTCGGCATCAACTTCGCCATCGGCG
>Ga0074195_1005088_pt1 | contig 10164 bp, 8 predicted proteins | sample EPASupsiteHSE623_FD_64525 | JGI IMG/M metagenome (GOLD analysis project Ga0074195, IMG submission 64525) | Bioremediated contaminated groundwater from EPA Superfund site, New Mexico - Sample HSE6-23 | ecosystem: Environmental > Aquatic > Deep subsurface > Groundwater > Contaminated ... | reverse complement strand
CTGCGCATCGTGGGTCACCTTTCGGCTTTTAATTTTGCGATGGCAGCATGGTCATGGAATGCTAGGCTCGCACTCGAATGAGGGGATGTGGTGGTTTGGAAACCTTCCTCCAAGGTATTGTTATGTGCTGTGGCTGTTCATCGGATCATTGCGGGTGTTTTGAAAGACAAGGGTGTGCCCGAAGGTGTGCTGAACCTGCTGGCAACCAGTTCAAGGTACCTGGGGGATGATATGTTTACCGACAGAAATATTCCCCTGATCTCATTTACGGGATCAACCCGGATTGGGAAAAAAGCCGGAGGGCTCATCGGCGAACGACTGGGCAGAGCCATCCTCGAACTCGGCGGTAACAACGCTATTATTGTTACACCCGGTGCCAACCAGGAACTGGCACTAAGGGCAATTGTATTCGGGGCAGTAGGAACGACAGGCCAGCGTTGTACTTCCACGCGCAGGGTTCTGATCCATAATGCAATTTTTGAGGATTTCAGGAACAGACTGATATCGGCATACAAGGGACTGAAAATTGGAAATCCGCTCGATGCCGGTTGCCATGTAGGACCTTTGATCGATAAGCAGGCAGCAGCAACATTTTTTGAGTCCATTGTGAAGGTGAAGGCTTCAGGAGGCCGAATTGTTTTCGGCGGAACCCCTTTCGAAAACAAGGATTGTGCATCGGGTTGCTATGTTGTGCCGTGTATTGCCGAAGTGGAGAACCATTATCCCATCGTACAGGAAGAAACCTTCGCGCCTTTGTTGTACCTGATACGCTACAAAACACTAGATGAAGCCATTCAACTACACAACGCCGTGCCCCAGGGACTATCATCGGCAATGTTCTCCACCAACCTAATGGAAACAGAACAGTTTCTTTCACAACGCGGGTCGGATTGCGGTATTGCCAACATCAATATAGGCACATCAGGCGCTGAAATCGGCGGTGCCTTCGGAGGAGAAAAAGACACCGGAGGAGGGCGTGAATCAGGCTCCGATGCCTGGAAAGCCTATATGCGGAGGCAAACGAATACCATAAATTATAGTACTGATCTGCCTTTGGCACAGGGGATCTCTTTTAAAGTGACGGGTGAGCAGCGGCAGTAACAACTATCAACTAACAACTAACAACTATCAACTATCAACTATACACCGACAACTAATTTCATGATAATAGGCATACTGAAAGAAACGAAAACTCCGCCCGACAGCCGGGTCCCCCTTACACCAAACCAATGCAGGCAGATAGAGGACGAATTTCCTGGCATCAGGGTGTTTGTGCAGCCAAGCAATGACCGTTGTTTTTCGGACATGGAATATGAAACCGAAGGAATTCACATGACCCACGACCTGAGCGGATGCGATGTGCTGATGGGCGTAAAGGAAGTGAAACCGCAATTTCTGATCAATGGTAAAACGTACTTCTTTTTCTCCCATACCATTAAAAAGCAGACTTATAACTTGGGCCTTTTGCGAACGGTGCTTGATAAAAAAGTCAGGCTTGTGGATTATGAGACGCTCACTGATAGCCGGGGCGTACGCATTATCGGTTTTGGAAGGTGGGCAGGATTAGCGGGAACTTACAACGGACTGCGTGCATGGTGTCTTCGCAAAGGTATTGCCAACATGGTTCCGCCTCAGGCATGCAACGGACTGGAGGAAATGATGAAACAGGCCGGGAATGCAAATCTCCCCCCTGTGAAAATCGCCGTAACCGGGGACGGAAGGGTCGCCGGTGGTGCTGAAGAAATGCTGGGAGCCTTTGGCATTCAGAAAATAACAGTAGAGGAATACCTGGGAAAGAACCACGCCGACAGGTCTGTGTATGCTCAGCTTGATCCTTCGAAATACAATGTTAACAAAGCTGATGTCCCGTTTAACCTGATGCATTTTTTCAGCCATCCTGAAGATTATGCGAGCAATTTCAACAGGTTCCGGAATAAAACGGATGTGTTGATAATGGCCGCATATTGGGATCCAAAGGCCCCGGTACTTTTTACTCCCGGTGAGATGAAAAGTCCTGATTTCAGAATCAGGGTCATTGCTGATATTACCTGCGACATTCGCGGATCAGTACCTTCCTCTATTCGAACCACCACTTTCGACGCTCCTTTTTATGATTATAATCGCGAAACCGGAGTGGAGGAACCTGCATTCAGCAACCCTGAAAGTGTGACTGTAATGACAATCGATAATCTGCCTTGTGGCCTGCCCAAGGAGGCGTCAATGGATTTTGGATACAATCTTATCAAGAGCATCCTTCCCCTGTTTCAGGGCGGTGACAGCGAAGAAATCATCGAACGGGCCACCATAGCCGAAAACGGAAAACTCACCCGCAGGTACGAATACCTCGGCGAATGGGTAAATCAACTTTAGCAAAATGAATTATGAAAAAATTACTACTCATCGGTGCCGGTCGTTCTTCCACAACGCTGATAAGCTACCTCCAGGAAAAATCGAAGGAATACAACTGGGAACTTACAGTGAGCGACCGTGACATTAAACAGGCTGAGGAAAAAACAACACCGGGTACCCGAAGAATCACGCTTGATATATTCGATGAAAAGGAGCTGAACGCTGAAGTGCAGCTTGCCGATATAGTATTATCCATGCTGCCGGCCCGTTTTCATCCCCTTGTAGCCCTTGCCTGCCTCAGACACTCAAAATCAATGCTTACGGCTTCTTATGAATCGGTTGAAATGGGTGAAATGGCAGCTCAGGCCAAATCAAAAGGTATTCTTTTTCTGAACGAAATGGGCGTGGACCCGGGCATTGACCACATGTCGGCTATGCGCGTAATTAACCGTTTACGAGAACAGGGCCTTGAATTGCTTTGTTTTGAAACTTTTACAGGAGGACTCATTGCTCCTGAATCGGATAACAATCCCTGGCATTATAAAATCACCTGGAATCCACGGAACGTAGTGCTGGCCGGTCAGGGCGGTCCCGCACGGTTTGTGCAGGAGGGCAGGCTGAAAAATATTCCCTATCACAGGTTATTCCGAAGAACAGAAGTGATTGACATTGAGAGGTATGGGAAGTTTGAAGGCTATGCCAACCGTGATTCCCTTAAATACATCGACAAGTACAATTTGCAGGGAGTTCCTACGGTGTACCGCGGTACGCTGAGAAGACCAGGATTTTGCCGTGCCTGGGATGTTTTTGTACAGCTCGGAGCAACCGACGATTCCTATACCCTTCAGCATACGGAAGATATGACCTACAAGGAATTTATCAATTCCTTTCTTTATTACAGTCATGAAGATCCTGTGAGAACCAAGCTTTATCATTATATGCATATCGATCAGGATTCAGATGTGCGGGAAAAACTTGAATGGCTGGGCATTTTCAGCGATGCAAAGATCGGATTGAAAGACGCAACGCCTGCCCAAATCCTTGAAAAAATCGTATGCAACAAATGGGCCCTCGAACCGGATGATAAAGATATGCTTGTAATGTGGCATAAGTTTATTTACCGCGAAAAGGGGAATACAAAGCGAATCCTCCTGACATCCTCCCTTGTTGTAATCGGCGAGGATCCGATGAATACGGCCATGGCAAAAACGGTGGGACTTCCCCTGGGCATTGCAGCCAAAATGGTATTGACAGGACAAATTAAACTGACCGGGGTTTATATCCCCACCCAAAAGGAAATTTATGAACCTGTGCTGCAGGAACTCGAAAGGCATGGTATCGCTTTCAATGAAAAGAAATCATTCTGGACAGAAGAGTGATTTACCGGATGCAACCCGGAATGATCAGGTTCATCCAAAGGTCAACGTGATAATGCAACCCATCCTTATTCCATACCTTACTGACCAGATCGGTATCACCATCTCCGTCAACATCGCCTGCCTGCACATCGTGCCAGCCGGGATTACCCGTATGCAATACAACAAGCCTGAAGGACGGATGGGTGGCATTACCGTTGTTGATCCAAAAGAATCCTCTTTCATTTAAACCGGCAGGTTTCATTCCCGGATCAGGATCTTCCTGTTCTCCTGTAAAGATATCCGGATCGCCGTCCATGTCAAAATCTGCGATTACCAATGAATGAAACGAACCGGTTGAATCACCCGGAGAGGGCAGGGCATGGCGCTGAAAACCCTTTCCGGCACCGGTATTTTCGATCCAGTAACCCTGTGAGCCTTCTGTGTCACAATCAGTATAAACAATGTCGTTATCATTGTCGGAATCGAGATCGTAAATCCAACTTCGCGTGCTGATGCCGTAAAGGTTCGGTGTTATTCCAACTGCAAAGGGCCAGGGATTAAATTTCCAAACACCTTCGGTGGTTGATCCGGGATTTTTGTACCAACCGGCAGGCATAACAATGTCGGGAAAGCTGTCCGAATCGAGATCGCCTGTACCACATGGAGCAAAGCCTCCGTGAACACCGTTGCTCCCCGGTATAGTACCGGTAGTTCTGTTGACACTGTCCGATATGTTGAACCAGGTCCATGCATCCGGATCGTTTGTGTTGAAAATCCGCAGTGTGCCACCGGCCGCCTGCTGACTGTAGACAATTATTTCGGACCTTCCGTCGCGGTTAATATCGCAGGCCGCCATATCATGGTTTTCTGCGGTAAGTCCGCCTTCATAAATATGCCTGTTCCAGGCTGAATCAGGGTTTGTGGTCAGCACGCCCGGATTCTCAAACCAAAAGCGCGCCATTACCAGGTCGGGATAACCGTCGTTGGAAATGTCTGTTGCTACTGCTCCGAGTTGTTCAAGATCGGCAATGCCCAATGGATGCTGTTTCCAGGTGGAACCCATATTTTCGTACCAGTATACCCTGCCCCCCTCATGCCGGCGGCTGACAGTAATGTCCATATCTTTGTCACCATCGAGATCTGCAAGGGCAAAACCTGCAGTACCATAGGATAATCCGGGCATTACAGAGTCAACAGCGATATGTTGCCAGCAGTTTACGGGGAATTCCTGTGCGAAACCCGGCCGGATGAAACAGAAAGTAAGAACGGAGAGAAGAATGACCCTCAGGTTCACTTTTCGTCTTTTTTGAAAATAGAACCAAGTCTGGTAAAAGCTTCTTTAAAGGATTCTGCGCTCTCGGAAAAAGCAGTTTTCACCTCATCCCATTTTCCTTCCGCAGTATTTTCAAGCTTGTCATATTTCGCCTGCAGTTCATCTTTTTTGCGTTTCAACGCAGCGATCTCATCCTTGTATTTATCTTTTACTTCAGCCTTTGCCTGGTCCATCTTTGCTTCAAGCTTGTCGATGGCAGTGAAAATGTCGTCGATGCTTTCTTTTGCCTTTTGTTTGAATTCTTCTCTTTCCATAATTGATAACAATTTGATTATAAATACAAATATACCAAACCCACCCATGACAACAAAATCATTCCGCGCAAATCCTGCAGGATGATCACCAAATCGTGCTTCAGAATTTGTTTAGTATCTAAATAAAAATTACTTTTGTATAGATACTAAACAAAAAATGCCATGGATCCAGCGCTCCGTTCTATGATCGACACCTTTTTGAAAATTCTCCGCACGTATTCAGCCATTGAAAAAAAACCGAAGGAGCTGGGAACAGGCGACCTGCTCTATGTGAGCGAAATCCATACCATTTCAATCATCGGTCAGCATCCGGAAATCAATATGACAAAGCTGGCCGACATGTCGGGTGTGACCAAAGGTGCCATCTCTCAGATCGTGAAACGGCTCATTTCCAAAAGATATGTGGCCAGGTATAAAACGCGTAACAACAAGGAAATCAACCTCCGGTTATCCGACAAGGGATTTATTGTTTTTCAGGGTCATGAAGCCTTTGAGAAAGAGATGTTCCACTATGCTGAAAATATTTTTGACAATTCCACCCCTGATGAAAGGGACCTTGTAAAAAGACTGTTCGATGTAATTCTTGAAAATACAAAAAAAATACTTGACACCTTTTAATTATATAGCAGCTAAACTATCAACGATGAAAAGCCTACCCATTCTGTCAATGATCTTAATTGCCAATTTGTTACCTGCCCAGGAGGTCTTGCAGCAATACATTGCAACCGGTCTTGAAAACAACCTGGCCTTAAAACAAAAGGAGGCTGGCTACAGGCTAAGCCTTGAAGTCCTGAAAGAAGCGCAAGGTCTGTTCTATCCTGCGGTTTCGGTGAATGCAAGGTATTCGGTAGCAGACGGTGGCAGGGTCATTGCTTTTCCGATCGGCGATTTACTTAATCCGGTTTATTCGACCCTGAATCAGCTTACCGCATCAAACCAGTTTACCCAGGTTGAAAATCAGGAATTCGTTTTTCTCAGACCGCAGGAGCAAGATACTAAACTTAGGCTCGCGCAACCCCTCTTTAATCCGGAGATTTACTACAATTCGATGATTAAAAAGGAGCTAGCAGGTTATGAAGAGTGCAGCGTGGACCAATACAAAAGAGCGCTTACTGCAGAAATAAAAAAGGCCTATTACCAGGTATTAATGACTGAACGCCTTATGACTATGTTGCAGGAGACCCGAAAATTGCTTGTTGAAAATGTACGGGTAAACGAAGCATTGGTTGCCAGTGGTAAACTTACACGGGATAATGTATTAAGGTCGCAGACAGAACTTGGTAAATTTGACCGGCAGGTGTTGGAAGTTGTTAAAAACAAGGAGACTGCAGCGGCTTATTTTAATTTTCTTTTAAACAAGCCCTTGTCAGACAGCATCATTGTTGAAGAACCTGCATTAATGCCTAAAAACCCTGCCGGGAGTGATTTCAATGAAAAAGCCCTTGCCGGCAGGGAGGAAATCAGGATGCTTGAAAACTATAACAACATCACTGCACTTCAGGTTAAAATGAACAAGGCGGCAGGACTACCAGGCATATTCATGGTAGTTGATTATGGCTTCCAGGGAGAAAAATATGCCTTTAACCGGGAACAGGATTATTTGCAGGCTTCTTTGGTATTGAGCTGGAACTTGTTTCATGGATTTCAGAACAGGGCTAAAATCAACCAATCCCTTGCGCATAAGGAAATTGCCGAAATACAGCTTGCAGAAGCCAGGAAAAAAATTTCACTTGAAGTTATTAATGCCGTGCTTGCATTGAATGCTTCAGAGGCGGGAGTCTCAGAAGCAGGAAGTCTGCTTAGAAGTGCCAGTGAGGGTTTCAGGCTGGTACAGCGTAAATACCAGGAAGGACAGGCGAGTCTTGTTGAATTTATGGATGCGCGCAATGCACTAACCCAGGCAGAAATTAACCTGATTATATCACACTTTGGTTATTTATCGGATATCGCCGAATTTGAAAGAGCCTCTACCATTGAAATCCACTAAAACTATTTACCCATGCAAGTAAAAATCATCACCATGCTTCTGCCATTATGCATCATCTCATGCGGGCAAGGGGAGCCAGTTGTTAAGGATACCGAACCCGTGCGGGTAAAAGTAACAGGCATCGAAAAGAAGATGATCAGTTTTCCCGTGCGTGCAGGAGGTATTGTTGTATCGAGCCGCGAAATGCTGTTGTCCTTCAAAACCGGAGGAATCATTGCCTCCATGCTTGTAGACGAAGGGGACAGGGTAAACAAGGGTGAGGTGCTGGCCTCATTGAACCTTTCTGAAATAAAAGCCAATTATTCCCAGGCAAAAGACGGCTATGATAAAGCGGTGCGAGATTACACAAGGGTAAAAAACCTGTATACCGACAGTGTGGCAACCCTGGAGCAGCTTCAAAATACCGAAACAGCAAAAAATGTTGCTGAGGCAGTACTGGACATTGCCGGTTTTAACCTGGAACATTCCACCATTACAGCAACGGATAATGGCACCATCCTGAAAAGACTCGCCCAGGAAAACGAGATCATAGCCCCGGGTTACCCGGTATTTCTTTTCGGTACCACCGGAAGCTGGAAGATTAAGGCGGGCTTATCCGACAGGGATTTTGTGAGGATCCATCCGGGTGATCCGGCCAAAGTAACATTCGATGCCTATCCGGATACGGTTTTTGCAGCCGTGGTAGGCCAGATGGGAGAAGCTGCGAATCCGATGACCGGAACTTACAAGGTTGAGCTTGATCTTCTGCAGGCGCCGGAGCGGCTTGCCTCAGGATTTGTTGCGAACGTAGCGATAACACCTTCTCGCAAACAACCTTATACACTGGTGCCCATTGGTGCAGTGGTGGAAGCAGAAGGACACACCGGATATGTTTTTGCCGTGACGGCAACCGGAAAAGCGCAAAAGGTGAAAGTTGAAATTGCAACGGTACTGGGAGATCGCATGGCGGTATCAAAAGGACTTGAAACCATAACAAAAATTGTTACGGAAGGGGCTGCCTATTTGGCTGAAGGCGACTCCGTTGAAATTGCGTTTTAATGAAGTTCAGTAAAGGGAATAAAAAATGAAAATAACGACGATTGCAGTAAAGAATTACCAGTTCACCCTGGTTGTTTTTCTCTTGCTGATTGCAATGGGAATATACTCCTTTATACAGATTCCCCGTGCGGAGGACCCTGAATTTCCGATACCCATTGTACCGGTTTTTGTTGTGTATCCCGGGGCTTCACCGGGCGATATCGAGCAACTCGTTGTAGATAAGGTTGAGAAGAGCCTCAACGAACTGGAAGATATAAAAACAATAAAGACGACCATCAAGGATGGTGTTGCCAGTGTGCTCATGGAGTTTACATCCAATACTGATCCCGATAAAAAATACGATGAGGTGGTACGCCAGGTTAATGCAGTTCGGTCATCAATGCCACAGGATCTGTACAGCCTGGAGGCAATCAGGGTTTCTGCAGGTAATACCAATATCATTCAAAGTGCCCTTGTATCTGAGAATCATTCCTATGCAGATCTTAAAAAACATGCCGAGGATGTCAGGGATCAGTTAGCTTCCATTCCTGGTGTCCGAAAAGCCGAGGTGGTTGCAAGTCCCGAAAAGGAACTGCAGATTGCTGTAAGCCTTCCGCGTATGGCGGAACTGAGGATTTCCCTTTCCCAGCTTATCAATGCCATTCAAAGTGAAAATGCCAATATACCCGGTGGAAGTATTGAACTGGGACAACGGAAAATAAACATCAAAACAAGCGGAAATTTTAAGTCACTGTACGAGGTAGAGCACACCATTGTCGGATCAAACCAGGGACAAGTAGTATATCTCAAAGACCTGGCCACCATCAGTTGGGGCTATGAAGACCTAAGGTATTTCGGGCGTTATAATGGCACACGGGCAGTATTTGTTATTGCCAGTATGAAGGAAATGCAAAATATACAGACAATCCGGGACCAGATATATTCGAAATTTGATGCATTTGAAAAAACCTTGCCAGACGGAATTACATTGGAACGCGGATTTGACCAGGCAAAGAACGTTTCTGCAAAACTCAGCAAACTGCTCTTTGATTTTACCTTTGCAATCATGCTGGTGCTGGTAACACTGTTACCGCTGGGGTTGAGGGCTTCAGCCATCGTAATGGTATCAATTCCGCTTTCCATCCTCATCGGATTAACAGGATTGTATTTTACCGGATTCAGTATCAATCAGCTGAGTATTGTCGGGAGCGTTATTGCCCTTGGCCTGCTTGTTGACGATTCCATTGTGGTGATTGAAAACATTACCCGGTGGATACGTGAAGGGCATTCACCCTACCGGGCTGCGATTAACGCCACCCGGCAAATCGGTCCCGCCGTTCTTGGATGCACTGCCACACTGATTTTTGCATTTCTTCCCCTGATGTTTCTGCCGGGTATGGCCGGACAATACATGATGGTGTTGCCTGTCTCCGTAGTATATATTGTTCTTGGTTCTTTGTTTACAGCACTTACAATTATTCCGTTTATTGCCAGCCGCACTATGAAAGCAGAAAACAACCCACAGGGCAATAGGGTGTTACGGGTTTTCAACAAAGCCATTGATTTTACCTACAGCCGCGCCTTGCATTGGAGTCTCGGGAATCCGCTGAAAACCGTATTCATGGCACTGGTTATATTTGTGTTATCTATGTTGCTGATCCCGGTGATTGGTTTCAGCCTGTTCCCCAAGGCAGGTATGAAGCAATTCCTGATTACCGTGGAAACACCTAAGGGAAGTTCAATTGGTGAAACCGACAAGGCGGTGAGGTTCGTGGAATCGATTGTGGCGCAAAAACCTGAAATAAATTACTACATGTCCAATATCGGCAAGGGGAACCCGATGATTTACTATAATACGTTTCAGAA
>Ga0074195_1005087_pt1 | contig 10164 bp, 10 predicted proteins | sample EPASupsiteHSE623_FD_64525 | JGI IMG/M metagenome (GOLD analysis project Ga0074195, IMG submission 64525) | Bioremediated contaminated groundwater from EPA Superfund site, New Mexico - Sample HSE6-23 | ecosystem: Environmental > Aquatic > Deep subsurface > Groundwater > Contaminated ... | reverse complement strand
CCCGAATAAGGTTTATGAGGCAAAAAGACAGGATTTTGGCTTGCAGCGAAGCGGGGTTCGGCGCGCACACTCCGGCGGGGTGTGAAAGCCGAAGCCCGCGAAGCTGCAAGCCAAAAGCCGTGATTTTTGCCCAAAAAATTATTCGGGAGCAAGTCTAATATTTTAACCGGAATTCACAGGCGTATTCCGGGTTCCGCACGGAGGTGCATCTATGGAAAGGAAAATCATCGCTTCGGAATCCGTCCCAAAAGCGGTCGGGCCGTATTCGCAGGCCGTGCAGGCGGGCAATGTGGTTTACACTTCCGGCGTGCTGCCGCTGGACACCGTGACTGGGCAGGTGACGGGCGGCGATGTCAAAACCCAGACCGAAAAGGTGCTGGAAAATCTTGAAAACACGCTGAAAGCCGCCGGACTGGGGCTGGAGAATGTGGTCAAGACAACCGTTTTTCTGACCAATCTGGCGGATTTCGCCGACATGAACGATGTCTACGACAAAGCGTTCAAAGCCAACTATCCCGCCAGGACTACCGTGCAGGTGGTGGCGCTGCCGCGCGGCGTCATGGTGGAAATAGAGGCCGTGGCGGTTAAATAATGCCCGGACTGGAAAATCATCCCGGCAACACCGGGCGGCACGCGGGGCTGCTGCTGCCGCTGTTTTCGATGCGCGGACGGGGCGACTGGGGGATAGGCGATTTCGCCTCCATGCGCGGCTGGATAGAATGGGCCGCCTCCACCGGCACCAAAATCGTCCAGATACTGCCCATACATGAGATGCTCCACGGACAGGAATGCCCTTACACCGCGCTGACGGCTTTCGCGCTCGACCCCGTCTTCATCGCGGTGGACGAGGTGGAGGATGTCCGCGAGTGCGATGACGCCCGCAGGCTGATACGGCATTCCGAATTTGCCGTCGAACTCGCCGCGCTAGCCAAATCAGAGGTTGTGGACTATGCGCGGGTGAAAGCGCTCAAGTATAAGGCGCTCTGGGCGGCGTTCAACCATTTTTATAACGGAGAGTGGCGGCGCGGCGGGCCGCGCTCGCGCGATTTCATCCGCTTCCGCGAAGAAACGGGCTGGTGGCTCAACGACTACGCGGTATTTCGCGCCATGAAGGACATGACGGGCTGGAAATCGTGGACCGAATGGGACTACGACATGAAAACCCGAGACCCCGCCGCCATAGCCGCCTTCCGCGCGCGCCATACCGAGCAGGTCGCTTTCTTCGAGTATCTGCAATGGGTGGCGGACACGCAGTGGCGCGCCGTGCGCCAGCTGGCGCGGCGCGACGGCGTGTGGCTGTTCGGCGATTTGCCGTTCATGGTCAATCAGGAAAGCGCCGACGTGTGGGCGCATCAGGACATTTTCGATATTTCCGCCGAAATCGGCGCGCCGCCGGACCAGTACAGCGCCGAAGGCCAGCGCTGGGGGCTGCCCGCGTACCGGTGGTGGAATCTGGAAAACAGCAATTTCGCCTGGTGGCGCGCCCGCGTGCGCCGCGCGACGGAAATTTACGACCTGTTCCGGCTGGACCATCTGATAGGCTTTTTCCGCACCTGGGTGGTGCCCAAAGACCGCTCCCAAAAACCGCATTTCGATTATCTCGACGAGCGCGCCCAGCAGGCGCGCGGCGAGCGGTTTTTGCGCGCCGTGATAGAGGAGGCGGGCGAAGCGCTGCCAGTCGCGGAGGATTTGGGGATGGTGCCGGATTTCGCGCGCCAGACCCTGCTGAAGCTGCATATCCCGGGTTACAAGGTGATGCGCTGGGAGACGGAAAAGGACGGCCGTTTCCGGTGCCCTGAAAATTATCCCAAAGTATCGCTCGCCACCACCGCCACGCATGATTCCGAAACGCTGCGCGAATGGTGGGACACCATGCCGCCCCATGAAAAGGAAAAAGCGTGGGAGATGATTTCCGGCGAAAAGGGGCATCATCCGCGCTTCTCCGACAAAGTCCATGACGCGGCGCTGCGGCGGCTGTTCGGCGCCAACTCGGCGATTGCGCTTATTCCCGTGCAGGATATTTTCGGCATGACCGAACGCATCAACACTCCCGGCACCGTGGGCCCGCAAAACTGGACCTGGCGGTTTCCCGTGCCGGTGGAAAAAATTGAGACGGGCGCAAAGCACCGCGAGCGTATCGCCGCGTACAGGGAAATCCTGAAAGAAACCGGGCGGCTCAAGAGCTGATTCTTCAATGAAAAATACTGCTGAAGTTTTGCTGCTGGCTGCGCTTTGCGCGCAGTTGAGCGGCTGCTCGCTGAACAGGACCGCGGCTAAATACACCGCCGGCATCATCTCGAACGGAATGCCCGCCTATCTCTCGGACGGCGATGTGCAGACCGCGCGCGAAACCCTGCCGGGCGCGATAAAGCTCTCCGAAGCGGTTTTGCAAAGCGACCCCGGCAACGCGGACCTGCTGTCTGTCATCGCGCAGGGCGATTGCGGCTATGCCTTCATGTTTTTGGAGGACGAAGACCGCGGGCGCGCCTCGGCGTTCTATGAGCGCGGCGCGGAATTTTCACGGCGCGCCCTTGAGTCCGCCGGCATAATATCCGCCGGCGGGGATTTCAACCCCGCCAAAGTCCGCCGCTGTGACGTGCCGCTGGTTTTCTGGAACGCTTTCTGCCGCGCGGGCTACGCTCAACTCAATCTCGACAAGACCGACGCCATGGCGGACATCTCCAAACTGGACCCGCTGCTAGACGCCGTGCTGGCGCTGGACCCTGGCTATTATTACAACGGCGCGCATTCGCTCAGGGCGGCGATTTTCGCAATGCGCCCGCCGCTGTTCGGCGGCAACCCCGCAAAGTCGAAGGAGCATTTCGATAAGGCGCTTGAGGGCGCGGGGACGGCGTTTTTGCCGAACAAGCTGATGTACGCCAAAGCCTACGCCGTGCGCGCGCAGGACGCGGCGCTGTTCGAGAAACTGCTCGGCGAGGTCATCGGCGCGGAGGCTTCGCCGGCGGAGTGCAGGCTGGCAAACAATGTCGCAAAACTCAAGGCTAAAAAACTTCTGGAGACCAAAAATGAGCTTTTCTAAAAATATTTTTCTTGCATTGCTGCTGTCTGTGCTTGCGTCGCCGGCCCGCGCCGAGACGGTGATAAAATTCGCCACCATCGCGCCCGAAGGCACCAGTTGGATGCGCGTGATGAGGGAATTCGCCGACGCTGCGGCGCAAAAAACCGCGGGGCGCGTGAAGTTCCGCATCTACGCCGGCGGCGTGCAGGGCGACGAGAAAGACGTGCTGCGCAAAATCCGGCTGGGCCAGCTGCACGCCGGCGGCTTTACCGGCATGGGCATCGGTTCGGCGGCGGCGAAGCTGCGCGTGCTGGACGCGCCGTTCCTGTTCAAATCCCCGGCGGAAGTGGACTATATAACCGGCAATTTCGACGCCGAATTCCGCAAGTATCTCGCAGAGGGCGGCTACGAGCTGCTGGGCTGGGCGGACGTCGGCTCCGTGCTGCTGTTCACGAACACGCCGGTGCGCGCGCCGCAGGATTTGCATAACGTCAAAATGTGGATTTGGGAAGGCGACCCTATCGCTGAAGCGGCGTTCAAGCCGATGAAAATAGCCGCGGTGCCGCTTTCCATCACCGACGTGCTGACCTCGCTCCAAACCGGGCTGGTAAACGGCGTTTACGGCAACAGCATGGCCGTGGTGGCGATGCAATGGTTCGCCCGGGTGAAATACATGTTCAGCCTGCCGATAGCCAACGCCGCGGGCGCGGTGCTGGTGTCCAAAAAAATGTTCGACACGCTCTCGCCGCAAGACCGGGAAACGCTGCTCGAACTGGGCCGCAAATATTTCACGGAGAAGCTGACAAAGCAAAGCCGCGCCGACAATATCGCCGCCGTCTCCACGCTCAGGAAGGAAAAAATAACTGTAACCGAGCCCGCGCCGGAGGCGGTTGCGCAATTCGAGGAAATGGGCGCGCAGGCCCGCCAATCGCTGGCTGGCCGCCTCTACCCCGCCGACCTGCTGGCACGGGTTGAAAAATCCCTCGCCGACTACAGGAAAGCGCAGGAAAAAGCGAAAAAATAATCAGTGCCATGCCGCAAGCTTTCCCGTTTCGCGCAAATATGGCTATGCAACACAGGCGATTCACTAAAGTAAATGAGGGATTTGTTTGCGAGAACTGTGGGCGGAGAATCGAGCCTACTGCCGGCGATACCTATAGGAATCATTGTCCCTTCTGTCTGCATTCAAAGCATGTGGACGTAAATCCGGGAGACAGGCTTAACGTCTGCTGCGGCTTGCAGACGCCGGTGGGTGCGGAAAAAGGCAAAAAGGACACCTTTGTATTGCTGTTCAAATGCGCGAAATGCGGCCTGGTGACCAGAAATAAAATGGCGTTGGAAACCGGTATTCAGCCGGACAATTTCGATTTGGCGATGCAAATCATAAAGCGGCAATTTTATTAGGTTGTATCCTTAAAGTGGCAATTTGTTTCGCGGCATATTTATTCTATATTGGAATTTGAGTGGCGATAAAGCGATTGATAAATTGCGCATTTGCTGATTTTATCAAGTTGAGAAAATTTAGTATTTCTTGATTATTAGTGTATTAAGTCTTGGTGAATACCCGCGTATAATAGTGATATGAAGATATACGCGAGGGAATTGCTGTATGCGGCCATTGCGGGGCTCCTCATGCAGCCGGCTGTATTCGGCGGCAGGTGGGAGTTGGTCGCGCATGTGGCGCCCTCGGACGGACATCCGGCTGTCGCCGCCGGAAACCTTGCGTTGGCAGCGTGTGTCGGCGAGGCCATAGCGGCGCCGCACTCCGCCAATTATACGGGCGGGAATTTGCTGAGCGGCTATCTCTCGCAGATAGTTTCCGACCCGCTCGGCCTGCTCAAATTAATTTCCACCGGCACGACTTTTTCTAGCGGGCAGATAGCCGGCGCGCTGGCTTCCGACAACGTACAGCTCTCATTCTCAACGGAGGTGGATACTGCGTCAGTGCCGGGGAACATACGGGTGATTGAATTGACCGACCGTCTGTCCGGCAGCGTGGGCGCCACCTGGTATTACACCATAGCGGACGCCGGCTCGAATCTGACCAGCGACTTTGGCGTCATAGCCTCCTCCTCAGTCTGGAACAAGGGCAGCACCTACGAACTGCAGGTAAGCACCGGAGTGCTCGATTTCAACGGCGAGCCTATGTACGCGCCGATGTCAAGTCGTTTCATGGTGATACGCGACCACCTCAAGGATAACCGCGCTAAAGTCGAGGGAGACTCCGGCACGAGCGTTTTCATACCGGCGGAATCCTACCCCGCTCAGGATTATTTTCTCAATATATCCACCGCCGCCGACAGCCAGCTTGCCGCCGCCGACGCACAGCTTGCCGCCAACGGCAGCCCGGACCGCAAACTGCTCAAAGCACTCAGCATAAACGCGTACGACGCCGCCAACCGGCAACTGGCGCAAACCCTTGCCAAAGACGCGCGGGTAACGCTATCATATACCGCCGATGCCAAAGGCATATTGCAGGGCGTTCAGGGCGGATCGGCGCTGAGGGCTGCCAATCTGTCCGTCTGGTGGCTTAATGACGCGCAGAACCGCTGGGTCAAACTCAGTGGCGCCACGCTGGACGCCGCCAACCAGCAAATGTACGTATATCAGAACCACTTCTCGACTTACAGCCTGGTGTCGCAGCCTGATACGGATGTGAGCAGCGTTTACGCCTACCCGGTGCCGTTCAGGCCCAATATCGGCAATCCCAATCGTTACGGCGCCTGGACGGACGGCATCAGTTTCACGAATCTGCCCTCTATCGGCAAGGTGCGCATCTATACCATCACCGCCGAGAAGGTGCGGGAGCTGGATATCGCGACGGAAGGCAGCAATTGCGCGCATGAATCCGGCAGCCAATGCCTGCGCTGGGACGCGAAGAATTCCGCCGGAGAGACTGTGGCCAGCGGCGTCTACATATGGGAAGTGATTGCGGGCGAAAACAGGAAAACCGGCAAACTGGCGGTGATAAAATGACGCCTAAACGCGGAGTGTTTTCCAAAGTCGTTGCCGCCGCCGCGCTGCTGGCGCTGGCGCCGCTCTGCCCGCTTTTTGCCGCCCCGGGCAGCGTGTCCGGCTATTCGCTGCGCATCATACAGAGCCCGCGCCTCGCCGGAATGGGCGAGGTCGGCGCGGGAATGTACGGCGAGTTGCTGGGCGCGACAGAGACCAATCCCGCCGCCCTCAACGAGCAGTTTTACAAAGAGGCGGCGCTGACCTACAGCTCCTGGCTGGAAGGCATCACGCTGCAAAAATTCGCCTATGTCCATCCGCTGGGCGAGCCGGGCGCGCTGGCGTTGGTAGGCAGCATGCTGCAAGTGAAACCCTTCGCCGGCTACGACAATTTCGGTAGCTCCGCGGGCGACGTCACCTCGTCCGACGCGATGTTCGCCGCCGTATATTCAAAACGGCTCAAAGGTCCGTGGGATGACCGGCGGCGCGGTCTTTTCGCCGGCGCTTCGCTGAAGTATGCCCGCGAGACCATAGAGACCGCCTCCGCCTCCAGCATTTTATTCGACGCGGGGCTGCTGTCCGTTTCCCGCTTCGGGCCCGGGCTGCTGGGGCTGGGCGTCAGCGCGGTATCGCTGGGTTCAGGCTACAAATTCGATGTCGAGAAGGATAAAGCGCCGACCGCATACAGGGCCGGCGCAAGTTATCAGATTATGCTCTGGGGCGACCCGCTGACCGTGGCCGCCGATGTCATAAAGCCGGTGGAAAATGTGTCGCATTACGCCGCCGGAATGGAGCTGGTGCTGTGGCATTCGTTTGCGTGGCGCATGGGTTACCTGTCGGGGCAGGATGTGGGCAACGGCATACGTTTCGGCGCGGGGTTCAACCTGAAGGTGGTGCAGATAGATTACGCGCTGGCCAGTTTCGGCGATTTCGGGCTCACGCACCGCATGGCCGTCTCGGTGAAATTCGGCAAGCCCATAGAAATCACGCCGCATCTGACGCCCGCCGAGGAGCAGGCGCGCTGGCGCTACGGGCGCGCGAAGGACTTGATAGCCGAAAAGCGGTATTATGATGCTATACTGGAACTCAATGAATCCCTGAAGCTGGACCCGAACTTCAAGGACGCCGTGCTGCTGATGGGCAAAGCGCGCAATCTGATGGAGACGCAGTAATGACGACGGCGGTTTTGCTCGCGCTTCTGTTTGCGCCGCCGGTTTTGTCGGCGTCATATAAGGCCGAGACGCTTTATCAGGCGAGCCTGGAGAATTTAAACCACGGCAGGCTGGATATGGCGCTGATAGGTTTCATGGACACGCTGATGGAGGAGCCCGGCGACGCGCGCGCGCTGAGATTCATGCGCAAGACGGGGGATATGCTCCGCGAGCGCGAACGCAGGGAGCTCGACGAGGCGAGGAAAAGCATACTGGAGGACGCGCGGATGCTGCGCGAAAAGATGCCGCAGCTGCGGCTTGAAGAACAAAAGAAGACGGCGTTATGGAAAGCCCGGGTTCTCGCGCTTTCAACCGCGTCCCTCTCCGGGCAGCAGCCTCCGGAGCAGTTGTGGAGCGGCTATGAGAGTCTGCTCAAACAAGTTCCGGTTTATTCCGGCCTTCTGAACGTTTTCGACGGGGAAACCGCCGCGTTGCGCGGGAGCCTGACCGCCGCCACGACCACGGCGTATCCGGCGCTGCCGCCGCGCGCCGGCAGGATTTGCGTTTCCGGCTCCGCCGCCCCGGGCTACGGCAAAGCCGAAAAGGAGGCTGTCGGCGCGATGTGCAGCGCGCTTTCAGCCGAGGAGCGCGCGCGCTCGGCCATAGTGTCGGCGAAAGAGGCGCTCAGCTTTTACGGCGAGGGAATGTTCGCGGAAAGCCTCGGTTTCTGGGAAGAAGTGCTCAATTATGACAAGACGAACCCGGAGGCGGAGTTTTATTCCGTCCGCGCCAAGACGCAGCTGGCGAAAATAAACGCCTCCCTGCCGGTCTACGCCGCGGACGCCGATTCGCTGCCGTCTTATGCCGCTCTCGGCGTTCCGGAACGCGCGCCGGAAGCGGAGGCCGCGCCAAAGCCGCAGCCGCGCGCGGCCAGGCCGCCGGAACCGGCGAAAATAGATTATGCGGCGCTGCGGGCGAAGGCGGACGCCATTTATTACAAGGGCCTCAAGCTCTATGCCTCCGGCCAGTCCAGGAGCGCGATAGAATTGTGGCGCCAGTGCCTGCGGCTTGTGCCCGGGCACCAGCGGGCCGGCAGGGCGATAGAGCGGGCTGAGAAGGAAACGGAGCGTTAACGGCGAATGGGGTTGAGATTCAAGTTCACGCTGGCCATCAGCGCTCTTACGGCTGCCGTGCTGTGCTTTTCCGTGTTGTTCTATTATCTCATGCAGCGCAATCTGCACGAGCGCAACCTGACCATCCAGCAGGACGATATCGCCAACTCCCTGGCCCATATAGCCTCGGAAGCCGTCCTGGTGCAGGACGACCTGCTGGCGCAGCATTTCTCGGAATACCTCAAAAAATCCAATCCCTCGGTCCTGTTCTGCTACGTGTCCAGCCACGGGCGGATTATCGCCCATTCAGACCGCAGTTATATATCCACCCCTGTCAGCCGGTTCAGGTACGACGAGAGAGAGACCATCGTGCTGTCGAAAGCGTTGTCGGTGGGCTCGACGCCGGTGCGGGTGGTGGTGGGGTTTTCGGAGAAGGTGCTAGACGAGAATCTGGAACATCTGCGCGCGCAGCTTTTTTCCGGCTTCGTCAACATCCTGCTGTTTTCGCTGGTGCTGGGCTATGCGGCCTCGTTTTTGCTGGCCAGTTCGCTCACCCGGCCCGTGGAGCAGATGGCGCGCGTGATAAAAACCGCCGGCGGGGGGAATCTGGGGGTCCGCATAAATCTCCACCGCCGCGACGAGATAGGATACCTCGCCGACGAGTTCGATTCCATGCTCGCGCGCCTAAACGAGCTGGAACGGATGAAAGAGGATTTCGTCTCCGCGGTCACGCATGAGCTTAAATCGCCGCTGTCGGCCATAGAATCGTATCTGGACCTCATGCTTTACGAAATCAAGGTGGAGCGCTGCCCTCCGGCCAAGTTCGAGGCGGATATAAAATACGTCAAGAAAAACACGTCGCGGCTTTTCCGCTTCATTTCGGATGTACTGGATGCGGGCAAAATCAACAGCGGCAAATTCAGCATAAAGAAAGCGCCCTTTCCCGTAGAGGCGCTTGCCGCGGAAGTGCTGACGCTGTTCAAGGAGCGGGCCGATTCGCTGCGGATAACGCTTGCCGGCCCGGACGCGGACGCCAGGACGCTGGTCATGGCCGACGAGGAGCGCATCCGGCAGGTGCTGACGAATCTGGTCTCCAATTCCCTTAAGTTCACGCCGGAGGGCGGCACGGTTTCGGTTTCGGTCCGGCAGCCCGACGAGGGGGACAGCCATGTCACGGTCTGCGTGGACGACACGGGCGTCGGCATTCCGGAAACCGACAGGGTGCGGCTGTTCGGGCTGTTCGAGCAGGGCAGAAACGCGCCGCTGCACACCAAGAGCCCGAAAGGGACCGGACTCGGCCTTTTCATAGCCAAGTCCATAGTGGCGGCGCATGGCGGCGTCATACGGGCCGAAAGCGGCGGCGGCAAAGGCACCAGGATATATTTTACTCTTGATACAGCAACCGAAGAGGTGTCCGATGGCTAAGAAACCTACAGTGCTGATAGTGGACGACGAAGAGGATTTTCACGTCATACTGCGCCGCATCCTGGAAAGGATGGAGTGCCGGGTGGTGTCCGCTATGACGGCGGAAGAGGCCCTGAGAATGCTGGAGGCGCTGGTGCCGGACGTGGCTTTCGTGGACTGGAACCTGCCCGGCATGAACGGGGTGGAATTTATAAGGAAAGTCCGCGCGGACAAGCGTACCCGCGGGATGAAGCTGATAATGCTTACCGTGCGCAGCAACGAGGAAGACCAACTGGCGGCCTATTCCGAAAAGGTGGATTTGTACATGAACAAGCCGGTGGAGCCGGAGATAATCCTGGAGAAAGTGAAGGGCCTGCTGTCCGCGTGACGGCGACCGATCTCTTAGCCTGAAAGTTTCAGTTGCTTGCGAGAACCGAGACGTAAAAGGGCGAAATGGATTCGGCTCAAAAAAATGCGAGCAGGCTCGTTGCCTGTAAGCAGTTTTTTTGAGTCGGAGCCATGAAGC
>Ga0074195_1005086_pt1 | contig 10168 bp, 12 predicted proteins | sample EPASupsiteHSE623_FD_64525 | JGI IMG/M metagenome (GOLD analysis project Ga0074195, IMG submission 64525) | Bioremediated contaminated groundwater from EPA Superfund site, New Mexico - Sample HSE6-23 | ecosystem: Environmental > Aquatic > Deep subsurface > Groundwater > Contaminated ... | reverse complement strand
CGAAACACTTTAGCCATTATAGAGTAAATGCGTATTTATGGCTAATAAGCCTCTTGGTCTATCCGTACGGGCTGTATCCCGCCAATGAATTGGCGGGGATTAGCCCTGCTTTTATCCTAAAGTTAACGATGAGCAGGCGCATTAAACCTGCTCATTGCTCTTCATGCATCTGCTGAGATTATGCTGTCCGCGCAGCTTCCCTCAGCCTGTTCTTCACGAACCCCCTCTCAAGGCTTGCCAGGAACCACCCAGCCTTCGGACCCTGACGGTCGCCCAGGAATGCCAGGTAGATGGCCTGGAAGAACTTCTTGCCGTCCAGCCCCTGCTCCTTGGCCACGTTGTAGACCTCGTCATGTATCTCTGCAGCGGTCTTCTCGCCTATTCTCTCTGCAAGGATGCCCAGGGCCTTTCGCTCCTCTGGAGATATGTTGTTGACTGCAGCAGGGAGTGTCTCCTGTACCTGGAACTTGACGTAAGCAGGAGCGTACCTGTCCAGCCATGTCTGCACGTTCTTTGCCCTGGAGATGATCTCTTCCTCGCGGGAGACGTCATATCCAGATCTCTGGAGGGCTTTTAGCAGCTGAGCCTCATCTCCGCGGGCGATCTGGACTGCCGTGACCATGTGCCTGAAGGGAACCTCGAAGGGCCGGCCTTCGCCGATGGCTGAGAGCTCCATCGCTCTTGAGTCTCCCTTTCTCTGGTCGTACTCGTCGACTAAGGTGATCAGGCCCATTCCAGGGTCGAACTCGATGTGCTTCTCAGGCTTATTACGAATTATCAGGTAGCGCAGGACCTCAGGAGGCACTACGTCCAGCATCTCCCGGATAGTTATGGCGATACCCGTGGAGCTGTGCATGGCGCCTACGCCCTTCAGGTGTATCCATTCGTAGACCATCGGGAAGGGTGCAGGATAGTTGTAGATCTCCTCGCTGATCCTCTTGCCAGTATCGTAGGAGCCTCCTGCTGTTGCATGGTCCTTGCCGAAGGGCTCTACTGTGACCTTCAATATCGGCCAGCGGGCGGGCCAGTCCACGCGCCAGACAAGCTTTCCTCCACCGCGCATGGACACTATCCCGCGCGAGCCGCACTCGCACTCGTACTCCACAGTCTCAGTCTTCGGATCAAAGCCGGTTACCTTGGTGGTGTTCGTTCTCCTACAGCACTCGCAGATGGCCTGGAAGGGGCTCCAGTTCTCAGGCACTTCGCGGCCTGATACCTCCTTCAATATGCGGGCGATGTCGTCCCTTCGCTGAAGCGCAGTCTTGATGGCCTCCACGAACTTTCCTTCCTTGTACATGACGTCGGCGCGATAGACCTCAGGCTTGATGCCTAGCCTCTCCAGAGATTCCAGGAAGGGCATGAGAAAGTGATCTGCGTAGCTGCCGCAGCATCCTGTGGGGCAGGGTATCTCAGAGAGGGGCTTGCCGATATGCTCCTTGAAGCTCTCTGGAAGGAACGGATAGAGCCTTCGAAGACGATCGAAGTTATCAGCAATGTAAATGAGGCGGGCCTCCACTCCTCTATCTAGGAGGGCACGGTAGACCGCCTCTGCAGTCATGACCTCGCGCATGTTTCCTATGTGGACGGGGCCTGAGGGCGTGATTCCAGTAGCTATGGTGTGAGGGCCGCTGTTCTCCAGCTTCTCGGCGATGACGTCAGCCCAGTGAATAGTCATAGGCCAAATTCGATGCAAGATCTGAATATTAATTTTGCCCTGATCAATTTGCCCTGATCAAACTTAATCTGCGAGGGCTTTTTAATCAGAAGGCCTTCAGTAATTCACGATGACGCCCATCGACCGCCCTTCTGTGGACGAGTACTTCATGGAGATCGCATCTGTAGTGGCCAAGCGCTCCACGTGTCTACGAAACCAGGTAGGAGCAGTTCTGGTAAAGAACAAGAGAATTCTCACGACAGGCTACAACGGCGCTCCCACCGGCCTGCAGCACTGCGATGAGGTGGGCTGCGCCCGCGAGGGCGTGGCCTCAGGAACGCGCCATGAGCTCTGCAGGGCAGTGCACGCTGAGCAAAATGCAATAATCCAAGCTGCCCTTCACGGCGTCAGCATCGAGGGAGCAACTCTCTACTGCACCCACCAGCCCTGCATCCTCTGCGCAAAGATGATGATAAACGCCCGGATACGCGTCGTCGTCTACAAGGAGAGCTATCCTGACGAGACTGCCCTGGACTTCCTAGACCAGGCAGGATTGGAAGTTCGCAAGTTAACGGAAAAGATTTTGTAAATTGCTGCCTCCAGCAAAGAGCATGTTCGGGACGAAGGCGCATCTTCGCAGTATCAACGACCATCTCTTCATCGAGGACGTGGACTCCGCAGGCCTTGCCAGGGAGTACGGCACGCCTCTTTACGTGACCTCTGAGACCAGGCTTCGGGAGAACATCCAAGCATACCACAGGGCATTTCCTGAGGCAGACAAGTACTTCGCAGTCAAAGCCAACGGCAGCTTAACCATTCTGAGAATTCTGGCCCAGGAAGGAATGGGCGCTGACGTCTTCTCAGGGGGAGAGCTCTACATAGCCCGCCTCGCCGGAATTCCCAAAGAAAAGATCCTCTACAACGGAAATTCGAAGAGTGAGGCGGACCACAGGATGGCCCTGGATGCAGGCGTCAGGATGTCAGTGGACTCCAGGGAGGAGCTGGATTTCCTGGCGAAGACTGCCCAGGCTGGCGGGAAGGAGGCGAAGATCCTCTTCAGGGTCAACCCGGATGTATCTCCAAAGACCCATCCCAAGATTGCCACCGGCCTGAAGACCTCCAAGTTCGGCATCCCTGCAGAGCAGGTGGCCGATACTTACAAAAAGGCCGCAGAACTAGAAGGTATCCTGCCCGTGGGCCTGCACTGCCACATAGGCTCACAGATTCTGGACATATCATCCTTTGCAGAAGCCATCGGAAAGATGATGGACATCGCAAAGGCCGTTTTGGAGAAGGGCGAAGAGATAAAGACGATGGACCTGGGCGGGGGCCTAGGCATACAGTATCACCCCGACAATCCTGCGCCAGCGCCTGCAGATCTGGCGAAATCAGTCCTGCCGATATTCAATGAGAGATGCCAGGACTTAGGGATTAAGCCAAAGCTCATACTGGAGCCCGGCAGGAGCATTGTCGCAGATACTACTATCATGCTGACAGGCGTGAACGTGGTGAAGAGGGCGCACGCGAACTTCGCGGCCGTAGATGCGGGCTTCAACGTCCTGGCAAGGCCGATGCTCTACGACTCCTACCATCATGTAGTAGTGGCCACTAAAGCCGGACAGGAGGCAAAGGAGACCTACACTGTGGTCGGCCCGATCTGCGAGACAGGAGACATCCTGGCTAGAGATCGTAAGCTTCCTATGCTGGAAAGGGGCGATGTCCTGGCATTCCTGGATGCTGGAGCCTACGGCTTTTCCATGGCCTCGCAATACAATGGCCAGCCACGGCCCGCTGAGGTGCTTGTGTCCGGGTGCGATGCAGAGCTGATGAGAAAGGCGGAAGACTACTCTGCTCTGCTGTCCGGGCAACGGATTCCTCCAAGGCTGATGTGGTAGAGAGGGCTACAGACCATGGGCGATGAAGAACTCAAGGGGTCCATAGAGGCGATCCAGGGCCTCTTGCTGTCCCTGCAGGAAGGTGAGACCTCTGAGAAGCTCTACAAGGTCTCAGTTTACGTTCAGTCCGTCGTTAAGAGCTGGGATGCATGTCACATCGCTTTGGAGCAGAAGAGAAAAGAAGATCCAGAGGGTTATCCCAAAGCAGTTGAAGCCAGGGTTAAAGGGTTCGAGGCCTCACTTAAAAGCTCTCTAAGATTCGCCCGCATGAATCTGGACGCGGCCATGGTTCAGGCATTGGAAAGAATAGCAAAAAAACCAAAGAACGCCAGCAAAGCCGATGAGAAGAGGAAGGCCGATGCGCTACAAAAGGCCTTCGACCGCTTCCCGGATCCGACTGCAACGATGCTAGAACACTACCGCGCCACCTCAGATCCACTGGACAAGTACCTGGTGGCTGGGCCGTGGGGGCATGAGTATCTGCTAAAGAGGCAGATTGAACAGGAACACTACTATGAGGAGATATGTAGGATACTATCGTGCGGCGATTCTGCGGCAGGAAGGGTGGTTCTGAGCTACAGCAAGCTAAGCCGGGCGATTGATGCTGTGGAAGAGGGCGGCCTGAAAGCGTTAAACGTATAGCGATGAAAAAAGGGAAGCTAATCTCGGATTATCTATACTTCATGGCTATTGAGCCAGATGGCATCATATGCCTGGACGGTCTCATCGCACAATTCAGGACCAATGAACCAGTCCAATCTTTGCTACCTTCTTGGTGGCATTGCTGGCGCCTGCACTTGGGTCAGCGTTCCTGAAATCGTTGATGCTTGTAGTGTACAGGCTGCCCGATGCCAAACCGCCTGGGTCCTTGCGAAACGCTGCATTTTGAAATATCACAGGATCTACGCCAGATAGGTCGATTGAAAACGGATTGCCCCAGACATATCCCGGGTCCATTGGATTTATTATGGATCTGTTATAAAGCTGCGCGATTGCTTCACGATTCGCATTTACTACATCCGATGGCAATTGTGCAACGGCTGGTGCTATCAGAGCTACCAAAACAGCCCCAATTAGTATGTTAATATTCTTTTTCATATAACATCTCCTGGACGTGCGTTTAGAACACTCTTTTTCGATTTTTGACGAAATGCCGCTGAAGCTTGATCTATAATACAGCCACCCACTCCCTAAACGCCTTTTTCTGCATACGGCAAATGACGAGATGAGCTATATCGATTATAAACTTTGTGGTCGCCTCCTTACGTGCTGAAATCCTATCCCCTGCAAACAATTGGTAGGCCTGACTGTCCGTAGCTTTGAACCTACATTCACTTTCGCCCCGCCCTCCGATCCTTTTTCCCTAATAGTAATCATCTTTATCCAAAGGCATTTATGGGCCCATTTTTAGCCATGCTTTTCTATCTTATATATACTTTCTTTAATCCTAGAAATGATTTACAGTTATCATTTTCACCAGCAAAGCATTTATACTTACACGTACCTTATGCATACTATGGCAGGAGTCCTGGAGTATCTGAGATGGCAGCCCGTCAGGAGGCAGCAGGTATCGACTAGGTGTGGAATCGACCTGGCGGCCATTGAGCTTGAGGCGGCTAAAGAGATCCTGGGCGAGATATTCGGCGCAAAGCCGGGGGATGTGGAGGAGATGATAAGGCAGAGGCTGCAAGAGCGCATAGAGCAGTAGCTCAGGATCTTTTTGGCAAATCTGAAATATTTTCAGCCCCTTTTCATTATCATGATTCTCGGCATATCCGGCAGCCCCAGGAAGATGGCAACAGAGTACATCCTGGGCGAAGCCCTGAAGATGCTGGAGGAGAAGGGCTTCGAGACACAGCTCTTTTCCCTGCGGGGCAAGAACATCAGCCCCTGCAGGCACTGCGACTACTGCCTCAAGAACGCAGTGTGCGTCATCAAGGACGACATGCACCAGCTCTATCCATTGATCAAAGAAGCTAAGGGCTTCGTGATCGCAACACCAGTGTACAACGGCAGCGTGAGCGCTCAGACAAAGATAGTGATAGACAGGACCCGGGCATCCCTGGCCGCAGATCCCAAAGTCCTTGTACGAAAGCCCGGCATGGCCGTAGCTGTGGGGGGAGACCGCATGGGAGGTCAGGAGCTGGCTGTCTCGCAGATCCATTCATTCTACATCTTAAACGGCATGATACCTGTAAGCGGCGGATTCTTCGGCGCCAACCTTGGAGCAACCTTCTGGTCCAAAGACACTCTTGAAGGGGCTAAAGAGGATGAAGAAGGGTTCCGGTCTCTTAGAAAGACTGTTAAGAGGTTTATAGAGACTTTGCAGTGGCTGGAGAAGATGGAAAAGTAGTTATCGCGCCAGATGAGAATGGAACTTGGAGGATTGGAATACCGTGGCCAAAGAAGCCTCGAGAAAGAAGATAGCCTGGGGAATTACCGGCAGCGGTGACCGCATCGTAGAGACGGTCGAGGTCATGAAGGAGATACAGAAAGCATACGAGGACGTCCTGGACGTGCGCGTCTTCGTCTCCAAGGCAGGGGAACAGGTCATCAAATACTACAAGCTATTCAACGACCTTGAGAAGAACTTCGACAAAGTCTGGGTAGAGATCAACGCCAACTCTCCATTCCTCGCAGGACAGCTTCAGGTAAAGAGGTATGAGTTCCTATTGCTCGCGCCCACGACATCGAACACGGTGGCCAAAATCTCCCTGGGCCTGGCTGACACGCTGCTCTCAAACGCCGCCATCATGGCACAGAAGGCCTTTGTGCCAACCTACATCATGCCCTGTGACTACAAGCCAGGAATAATCACGACCATACTTCCTGATGGCAGCGAGATGAAGCTTAGAATCAGGAAAGAGGATGCAGAGCACGTCGAGCGGCTGCGCCAGATGGATGATATCACTGTAATAGAGACCCCCGAGGAGATCCCTGCCGTATTCGAGAAGCACTTCTCCAAAAGATGAACAGATATTAAAGGCGGCCAGATTTAGAAGACGACTGAATGTCAATTAAAGCTCTTGATCAACAAATATCCGAGCAAAGTTACCGCAGGGAGAGCTGCCCCAAAACCAGGGCTCTTTTTTGGGCGATCATCGAAAGCATATCCGCTCTCTGAGGCCAGTGGGCCTGATATGCCCATAGCGTCTCTGCCGTTGATCTCCAATGATATCAGGTCCCCCTCTCCGCCGGCATAGATCCTGGTCACGGCCAGATCCATCTTGCAGCAGTTGAAGTGCTCGCCAAGGTGGAGGACTGCCGAGTCCAGGGCCTCATTCTCGCTGTAGATGCCAAGCCAGACCACGCCCTGCTGAGGGTCTACATCCTCGACCACCAGAGTAGTGCCGTTTACCAGGTCGAAAGGCTGCTGTGCGGCCAGGAGAACCTCTTCTGCAGCAGAGGGCAAAACCAACCCTGATAAGATGGCGATGAAACATAGGACATTGATGCATAAAACATTGATGCAAATCCCCCTATCGATCATCATTGCCATCCTCCTGACCATCGCTGCTGCCTCCTGCCGGAGACCTCTGGCTGGAAAGGATTTATTACTTATGAATCTATCGTCGGTTAACACGCAGTAGAGAAAAGGTAACATTGGTGTTTCTATGAAGGATGTAGGCATACTCGTACTGGGGCACGGATCAAGCCTGCCCTACAACCGTGAGCTAGTGGAGGCGCTCGCCCAGATGATCAGCAAGAGCCATCCTGGACCTGTCAAAACTGCTTATCTCAACATGAATAAGCCCCACATACCAGAAGGGCTGGAGAGCTTTTCCGGCCTAAAAGTGAGCAAAATAGTGGCCCTGCCCCTCTTCTTGGCACACGGGGTTCATACCCGCGAGGACATACCCCGAGAGCTGGGAGTGAGTGAGCAAAGCCGCAAAGGAGTCGTCAAGATAGACGGCAGGGACGTGGAGGTAATCTGTGCAGAGCCTCTGGGCGTGGACGAATGCATCGCGACATTAGCTTACAAGCGGGCAGGGGAAGCCCTAAAGTAGCTGTCCTTGACGCCATACACGGCGCGAAGACGATAGCACAGCAGATGGCCTTCACCGGCATGGAGGCGGATGCCCTTGAAGTATACCACAATACGCATAGCATTGCTGGCTATGACCTGATAGTCGCGCCTGTCCACCTTTCTCCTACAAATCCGGTGCTGTCCGAGGCCAGACGGCTGGGCAAGAGGGTGATTACTCACCATCAGGCCGTGGGAGAGCTTTTAAAGCAGAACCTGAACCCGGGCCTCAAGGTCTTTGAGGTCACAGGAACTCACAGCAAGACAACGACTGCTCTGCTCTTGTCCAAGATGCTCTCAGCCAGAAAGTTGGTCGTATCTCACACCACTCGCGGCATTGAGATTTGGTCTGGAGGATCGAGCCGCCTTCTTCGCCAGGGCTTGAGCATTACTCCAGGAAACGCAATCCCCGCGATGGAAGAGGCAATCTCTTCAGATGCTGATGCCCTGGTCCTAGAGATCTCTTTAGGAGGCATCGGCCTTGCAGACTTCGGTGTGCTGACCAGCTTCTCTGGAGATTACACGATTGCCGGAAGAACGAAGTGGGCCAGCACTGCAAAGCTGCAGATGGTAGCCCTGGCCAAGAGAGGATTTAAGCTTCTTGCGAATACAGACGTCAGAATCTCTCCTGACGTCTCCTTCGGCATAAATGGCCATGTCAGGGCTGAGCTGAACAGAATATATTTTGGAAAATCTCATCATATTATCAGCCTGGGCGAAGACCTGGATTTCCCGAGCTACCAGACGGCCCTGGCAGCAGCGGCTGCAACCGCTCATGCCGCAGGCGCAGGTACAGACGATATAGTCTCCTCCCTGGAGGGCTTCGACGGTTTTGGCGGCAGGATGAAGATCGACCGCAAAGAGGGCCTGACAATTTACGACTGCTCGAACTCAGGGCTGAAGCTCTCAGATGTGAAAAGGGCGCTGGATAACGCCGCTGGCGGCAGCCTCGGGATGGTGGTGGGAGAGGATGCCGAAACTGTCTGCGAGGGCATGGATATCCCGGGCCTTGTAGAGCTCCTGAGGAGTCGAAGGAAGGAGATAGGCAATCTCGTTTTGGTCGGAAAGAGGCTTGAGCCTTGGGCAAAAGAGCTTGAGGCAAAGACTGCCAGAGATCTCGCAGCCGGAAGAGTGGCGGTCACTGACCATAGGATTGATCGGCTGCTGTTATGTGTGAAATGTTTCAGGTGATTTGATGTCGAGCGAAGTTCAAAATATACAGATACTGCATCCAAGGCCGAGCTCCATCGTTGCGGCCCTGTACACTCTTCGCGATTTGGGCGCTGAGGTGGTTATACTCCACGGACCTAGCGGATGCTGCTTCAAGCATGCCCGGCTCCTGGAGGAGGACGGCGTGAGAGTCCTGACAACTGCATTAGACGAGGCAGGCTTTGTCTTCGGCGGCCAGGACCCATTAGTCAAGCTGCTCAGAAAGGCCAATGAGCTGTTTCATCCGAGGATGATGGCAGTAACCGGAACGTGCAGCAGCATGATCATAGGCGAAGACCTGCACCAGGCAGTTCTAAACGCCGACCTGGATATCCCTGTCCTGGAGGTGGAGGTTCATGCCGGCTACAGGGACAACACCAGAGGAGTCGTCATTGCTCTAGAGGCCGCTTTGGAGAAGGGCATAATAGACGAGGCTGAGTTCGAGCGCCAGAAGTCTCTGCTTGAGAAGGCAACTGAGGTGGAGAGGCTTTATGGTGCTGCAAGCATGGAGTACCTGGCTCCAGAGAGGGGCGATATCAAGTACGAGGCGGCTGCCAGGCTCTTAGAGCTCATACGTGCAGGCAAGCGCGGCCTGAATATCCTCAACGCCAAGAAAGAGACCGCCTACATGTTCGCAGATGTAACTGCTGCAGTATCAGATATCGCAGGCGGCCAGGTGGATACGCTTGTCAATCTGGACGAGAATGTAGGCCTTCCCAAAGTGAGAAGGGATGCAGCAAACATCACCCGTGATCTGAGAGAGCGGGGCGTGGATTTCAAGGTCATCGGCGGTTTAGACGAGTACCCTGTGGCAGGAGAGGCTGTGGCCAAATTTGCGAAGAATGAAAAGTACGACTTCGCCGTAATCTCCGGCGTGCCTCATGCTGTCCCTACATCTGCACTGCAGGGCATGGAAGTATTCTCAATAACCAATGGCCCGAGACAGGTAAAGCCGCTTCGCGACCAAGGCCATCAGCATGTGGTGGTCGAACTTGACCTGCACCCCAAGACAATGGGCGTCACGTCCCTGGTAGAGTCTGAGTTCGGGGCTACTCTTAGGGCCCTGAATAAGGCTCACGCTAAATGATATTTCGGCTCTGAAAGAGAGCAAAAATTTTTTAAAAAACCTTTGGAAGCTCTGTCAGCAGCGCATATATGACGAAGCCAATGGTTCCTATGATGCCAATTCCTGCCATTGAGACCTTGGCGATCATTGTGAACTCCTCTCGAGTGGGCTTCCTCGCCAGCCTCAGGACACGGAGGTACTCCTCAATGTTAGTGGAAGGCACTGAGATGCCCATATCGCTGACCATCTCGTCTAAGTCGAACTTCTCTTTGATGTCTAGCTTGTTCTTGAGCTGCTGGAGCTTTCTGTCTGTTCCGTTG
>Ga0074195_1005085_pt1 | contig 10169 bp, 1 predicted proteins | sample EPASupsiteHSE623_FD_64525 | JGI IMG/M metagenome (GOLD analysis project Ga0074195, IMG submission 64525) | Bioremediated contaminated groundwater from EPA Superfund site, New Mexico - Sample HSE6-23 | ecosystem: Environmental > Aquatic > Deep subsurface > Groundwater > Contaminated ... | reverse complement strand
CAGCCAGACATATTCGGGCGCGGCCAGCTTCACTGCGACCAGTACTACTCCCGCGTTGCTTGTTGAGCAAACCGGCAGCGGCAATGCTTTGCAAGCTGACAACGTGACCATCAAGGATTCGATTATTGCCACAAACGATGGCGGCACATTGCAATTCCAAACCGCGAACAATTACCTTGACGCCACTGGCAACCTGGTTCTGGTCGGAGACATTACCGCGGGAAAATACAACGGCTTGACCATCAATCCCACCACCAAATCTTTGACTGTTTCCAATGACGCGACAATTTCAGGCACCAATACCGGCGACCAGACAATTACTTTAACCGGGGATATTACCGGATCAGGAACAGCCAGTTTTGCCACGACCATTGGTAACGCAAAAGTCACCAATGCCATGCTGGCCGGATCAATCGCGGCCAGCAAACTGATCGGAACAGATATTGCCACCGTGGGCACGATCACCACCGGCACTTGGAATGGCACTACCATTTCCCCAGCCAAAGGCGGCACCGGCATTGCCAATGGTACTAACAACACCATTACCTTTACCGGAAACTATACTCTGGGATTGACGCTGAGCGCCAATACCAGCTTGACTCTGCCGACCAGTGGTACGCTGGCAACTACTTCTGACAAACTTAATGTCTTTGCTTCCACCAGTTCTTCAGAGTTGTCCGGAACTATCAGCGACGAAACCGGTTCCGGATCTTTGGTATTTGCTACCAGTCCGACATTCACCACGCAGTTAACCACGCCCAAGGTGGTGGGCGATACCACCGGACTGTATCTCAACGAAGACGGCGGCGTCGGAATCTTCGTGAAGGACGGCGGCAATGTGGGGATCGGCAACACCAATCCTTCTTCCAAGCTCGAAGTCACCGGCGATATCCGCATTTCCAGCGGTTCCGGCGGCCAGATCATCTTTGCCGACGGTTCCACCATGGCTTCGGCCGGATTGGGATCGGCCGCCGCTCTATCCAACACCGCGGATGCCATTGTTACCGGCGATTCCGACGCCAACAGCGCCGGCGACGTGATTTTGAAAACCGGATCCAACGATAGATTGCACATATTGAATACCGGTAATATCGGTATTGGCACCGCCAGTCCCAATACCAAACTCGACGTGAGAGGCGGAATCAACGCCGGCACCAATGGCACGGAATTCACGCTGTCATCCAGCGGCGCCGTGGTTGCCATCACCTACAACGGATTAACTCTAACCTCCCAAGCCACGGGCTACACCATCAGCGGCGGCACTAGCAGCAAAACATTAACCCTGGACGACAATCTGACCGCGACCACCATCAATTCCCATCTTGCCAGCACCAGCAATCCCCACAGCGTGACCCAATCCCAGGTGGGCCTGGGCAGCGTGGAAAACACCGCGCTATCCACCTGGGCGGGGACTGGCAATATCACCACCATCGGTACCCTGGCCAACCTCAATGTCACCAATCCCATTTCTGGAAGCATCACCGGTAATGCGGCAACAGTTACTGGTTTTTCTCCGGCTTCGGGAAAAACATTAACCATCAGCAAAACAATGACCCTGACTGGCGCGGATGATACCAGTGTGATTACTTTGCCAGCCGGTACCAAAACATTGCTGGCAACCGATGGCAGCGGTGCATCGCTCACAAATCTGACCGCGGGAAATTTAAGCGGCACAATATCCGCCGGAGTCTTGGGTAATTCCACAGTATATATCGGCAGCACGGCCGTGGCGTTAAACCGGCCCACTGGCAATTTGACGCTCACAGGTATCACCGGCATCGATGGCAATGCGGCCACCGTTACCAACGGAGTTTATACTAATGCCGCCAACAGTTTTTCTCTTATCAATCCGTTAACAACAATTACCGAATCATGGATCGGGCCGAGCAATACCGCCGGGGCCTATTTCAAAGGAGGGAATGTTGGTATTGGGACGACGAACCCGAAGACTAAATTGCAAGTATCTGCGGATATAAACGATTCGACAAGTTATGGGCAAATAGAAGCAATCGGTTTGACCAACGGTGCCAAACGGATGACTATGGGTTTTGACACCACGAATGACAAAGGTTTCATCCAGCCAAGCATAACCAACGGCGGATATAAAGATTTATTATTAAATCCAAATGGCGGCAACGTGGGTATCGGTACAACTTCACCCCTTGGCATATTGGATATAGCAAAAGGAGCAAATTCTGCGGGTAATTGGGTGAGATTTTATAATAATACCGCTGCTAACCCTCCGTGGACTTCCTCCGCAATAGGGTTAATGATCGGGTGGAATAAATCCGGAGGACAGCAGGAAACGAATCTTGCTTGGGGAACGAATGGCGGAACTTCCACTGCCGCGTTGACTTTTGCGGAATGGGATGGAACAAATTATAACGAGAGAATGAGAATTGCTCAAGGCGGCAACATTGGTATCGGGACAACGGGGCCGGGAGCGCTATTGGAATTGGCCAAATCTGTTGAACCCATGATCAGGCTCAGTAATACAAGCTATAGAACCTATGATATTTTTTCTGGCGGTGGTGGGGACACTTCATTTAATAATTCATTAACTTTTTATGATCGAACCGGGAATGCCGCACGAATGGTAATTAATAGTGCCGGCAATGTTGGCATCGGTTTAACGAGTCCGGATGAGAAGCTTACTATTTGGGGCGGGGGAACACATATGGATCAATATTTATTCGGCCAGAACGATGATCCGACCGGATCGGATACGTTTGGTATAAGAACGTGGAATTATATTGCGATGTATTCAACATTTGGCAGCGCAACGTATACAACTGCCGCTAATCCCGGAATTAAATTTGATCCGAGGTACGGCCGTATTTATGTTTATGGTCAAGGATATAAACCCGGTGGTGGTTCTTGGGCCGATTCTTCGGATATTCGTTTGAAAAAAAACATATTTCCCATTTCCAATGCGTTGGAAAAGATAACCCGATTGCAGGGGGTTAATTTTGAATGGGTTAATCCGCAGGGTCATGGTAATTTAACCGGTATTCAGGGCGGTTTTATCGCCCAAGATGTCCAAAGAATATTTCCCGATTGGGTTCAAGATATTGATCCTGGAGATGCGGATAAAAAATTGATTCCCCAAGGTGAAAAATCATTGAGCTTGTCATTGCCTTTTGAATTTAACGCGTTAGTGGTTGAGTCGGTCAAAGAACTAAATTCAAAAGTTGTTGATCTTGGCTTGCGCTTGGACGGTCAGGGTGCGCTTAATGCGACTTCCACAATCGATATAACGCTGGCGGAAAACAATAGTTTCGTCGATGTTGTTAAATCCATTATTAGTAAACTGGGAATTGCGATTAGCGATGGAGTAGCAAGCTTGAAAGAAGTGATTGCGGAAAAAATAACAGCCAAACAAATTACGGCTGAGCAAATGTGTGTGAAAGGAAGCAGTGGGGAAAGCGTTTGTCTGACGGGAGATCAACTAAAGGATTTGATTAATCGCGCCGGCTCGTCGGTGACTATTAACCAAATATATCAATTGCCAGCAGCGCCAATAACCAACGGCACAACCACGGAAACAGGGGAATGATTGATTAAAAAATAATCTCTAATTTTAACAGAGGCGCCAGCCTCTGTTTTTTTAGTTATCCCCAGTGGCGCCCTTCTCGCGTATGCGGTATAATTTAATCAAGAAACGAGCTTCCCGAACGTTGGATCATATGAAGCAAAAACAACCCAATCCGCAACCACAATTTTTGCTGAAAATTGCCCTGGCATTTTTAGTGTTTTTCGGGTTTTCAACCGCGGCGCAAACTGTTCGGGCAAGCTTCCTCGAGGATATTCTGTCATTGCCAAGCCAGTTAGCCGAAGGCAGCCAAATTGCAATGACCGAAGTATTCCCGTCATTCTTCAACCAAGCCAGCTTAACTTCGGTTCTCAACGACATCCAATGCTTCTTTGGCTTTAACTGCGCGGAAACAACCATTAACCAAGAACCAATAACCGACAGCCAAAGCCAAACAGCCGAAAACCAAAATCCGATAACCGACAATCCGGAACTTCAGCAACCAGAATCCCAAACCGACATTCAACCCGACCAACCCAAAACCCCGGTCCAAATCACCCAAATCATCAACCCCACCAAAGAAATCCAAACCATCCATACAGTCACTAACAATACCAATACCGTAGTAGTAGATAATGATACCAAAAACCAGGTTAACCAGCTCCTCCGCCAGTTAAACTCTGACCGTCCTAATTATTCCACCGGCCAGACAGTATCTCTACCCACCAACCTGGTATCAAAAACCCTAAACATCACTTCCGGAGATTTCAATGTTGATGACAACGGCAACATTATCGCCAATGATATCACCAGCAATGGCAACCTCACTGTCCAAGGCAACTTCACGGTATCCGGCAGCCAGACATATTCGGGAGCTGCCAGCTTCACTGCGACCAGTACCACTCCTGCACTCTTAATCGAGCAAACCGGCAGCGGCAATGCTTTGCAGGCCGATAATGTGACCATCAAGGATTCGATTATTGCCACAAACGATGGCGGAGCATTGCAATTCCAAACCGCAAACAATTACCTTGATGCCAATGGCAACCTGGTTCTGTCCGGAGACATTACTGCCGGCAAATACAACGGATTGACCATCAATCCCACCACCAAATCTTTAACTGTTTCCAATGACGCAACTGTGAGCGGCACCAATACCGGCGACCAGACAATTACCCTGACCGGAGATATTACCGGTAGTGGTACCGGTAGTTTTGCCACTGCCATCGGCAACTCCAAAGTTACCAATGTCATGCTGGCTGGATCAATCGCGGCCAGCAAATTGATCGGTACTGACATTGCCATGGTGGGGACAATCACTACCGGTACCTGGAATGGAACTACAATTTCCCCAGTCAAAGGCGGCACCGGCATTGCCAATGGTACTAACAATACCATTACCTTTACCGGCAACTATACTCTGGGATTGACGCTTAATGCCAATACCAGTTTGGTATTGCCGACCAGCGGTACCTTGGCAACCACCAGCGACAAACTTAATGCATTCGCTTCCACCAGTTCTTCGGAACTTGCCGGAACCATCAGCGATGAAACCGGCAGTGGCTCCCTGGTATTTGCCACCAGCCCAACATTCACCACGCAGTTAACCACGCCCAAGGTGGTGGGCGATACCACCGGACTGTATCTCAACGAAGACGGCGGCGCCGGAATCTTCGTGAAGGACGGGGGGAACGTGGGGATCGGCAATACCAATCCTTCTTCCAAACTTGAAGTCACCGGCGATATCCGTATTTCCAGCGGTTCCGGCGGCCAGATCATTTTTGCCGACGGTTCCACCATGGCCTCTTCAGGTTTGGGTTCTGCGGCCGCGCTTTCCAATACCACCGATGCCATCATGACCGGTGACAGTGACGCCAACAATACCGGCGCGGTAATCCTCAAGACCGGATCCAATGACAGATTGCACATATTGAACAATGGCAATATCGGTATCGGCACTGCCAGTCCCAATACCAAGCTGGATGTGAGAGGCGGAATCAATGCCGGCACCAATGGCACGGAATTCACGCTGTCATCCAGCGGCGCCGTGGTTGCCATCACTTACAACGGCCTATCGCTAACCTCCCAAGCCACCGGTTACACCATCAGTGGTGGCACTGCCAGCAAAACATTAACCCTGGACGACAATCTGACCGCGACCACTATCAATTCCCATCTTGCCAGCACCAGCAATCCCCACGGCGTGACCCAATCCCAGGTGGGCCTGGGCAGCGTGGAAAACACCGCGCTATCCACCTGGGCGGGGACTGGCAATATCACCACGGTGGGCACGATCACCACCGGTACCTGGAACGGAACCACAATTTCCCCAACCAAAGGCGGCACGGGCATTGCCAACGGTACCAACAACACCATTACCTTTACCGGAAACTATACTCTGGGATTGACGCTGAGCGCCAATACCAGCTTGAATCTACCAGCCAGCGGTACGCTGGCAACCACCAGCGACAAACTGTCCGCGTTCGCTTCCACCAGTTCTTCGGAACTTGCCGGAACCATCAGCGATGAAACCGGTAGCGGCGCGTTAGTATTCGCCACTTCTCCGACATTCACTACGCAGTTAACCACGCCCAAGGTGGTGGGCGATACCACCGGGCTGTATCTCAACGAAGACGGCGGCGCGGGAATATTTGTGAAGGACGGCGGGAACGTGGGGATCGGGACGACGAATCCGGGGTATCAATTTGAGTCATATATAAATTCCAATTCGATGCCTTCTTTGGTTGTTGCAACAAATGCAAGTAATGGGGATGCTGCCGGAGCATTGATGGCAGCAACAAACAACGCTGGCTATAGTGTAAGTATGGGTATACTTGGCTCGGGGAACACGGCAATTCCGACTTATGGAACAGCTAACGATACGTATGTTCGTTCCAGTGCGTCTGCTGGTTCGTTAAATTTAATGGTTGCGAATTCTGCTGCCACATCCATGATGAAATTCTTCGTAGGAGAACCGGCGAATGGAACGGCAAGCATGATTTTGGATAACTCCGGCAACGTCGGCATTGGCACGACGGCGCCTACCTCGCCTTTGGAGGTTATTGGTAATATTGAAACGAGCTCAAACCTGGTGAATAATAATGCAATTACTACTTATCAGGCGGGTTCATATAATGATGCCACCATCTATCGTCTCGATTTTCTTAATCCGTACACTAGCAATGCCGATGGGAATCAATATGCTACTTCGGGAAATATTAGCATAAAAGCTCAAGGATTGGCTTGGTCGATTGCTGAATCAAATGAGCCGAAAGGAGCGGAGATATATTTGGAAAGTGGTCGTTCGCCCAATGCTGGGACTGTTAACGGGGCAATATATTTAAGAACGGGAGGGAGCACCCATGCTCAGGGTTTGGACAGGATGACCGTAACTGGCGATGGCAACGTTGGTATCGACACGACCGCGCCTTTGTCCAAGCTGGATGTAAATGTCGGCTCAGCGGGTACTGACTTGAGCACTAGGGGAATCTTGCAGGAATTTTATGGGCACTCGAATTATTGGAAAGGAAATATTTCGATGGTGGCCGAAGGTACGAAGGCAAGCCCGGCGATCGTGACCACGAGTTCGAACCAATCTTTAGGATATCCCTTATTTTATGACGGAGGCGTGTGGAGGATCGGAGCTTTAATCGATTCAAAAGTCAGCGCAGTGACTGCTAATACAAGTATTGCTTCAGAATTAAGATTTTGGACAGGAACGGTGACCGGCGATGCTCTTGCCGGGGTAGCTACTGGTATGACGCAACGAATGGTAATTGATAAAGACGGCAACGTCGGCATCGGGAAGACGAATCCAAGCAGTTCATTGGATGTTAATGGAAATATTACTTTATCGAATTATACTTCAAATCCAACTATCCAAATGTGGCTTGATAACTCTTATCAAGATTCAATAATATTCAAACATCCGTCAGAAACTGGCGCGGCAGCGAAGATCGCTACTGTCGGATCAGGAGGATACGCAACGAAAGGCTTAGCTTTTTATACTAGCGATGCGCTTGATTATACTACTGATGCCGGAGAAAGAATGAGAATTGCGGAAGGAGGCAACGTTGGTATTGGAATAACCGCACCCGCATACCCTTTAGATGTGTATACAACAAGCGGAACACCAGCGACTATAAACGGAGTGGCAACGTATGAAGAAGTAGGGGTTTTTAGAACGGACGGGGGAAAGGGAATAGGGTTTGGGGGTAATGATACTAACCATGTATCTTATATCCGTTCGATTTATAATGGCGGAGACTTATCTTTGGTTACCAGATCCGGTGCTCTTAACAGCGAAAGGATAAGGATTGCAAGCGCGGGTAACATCGGGATTGGGACCACAAATCCTGGTAATAAATTAGAGATTGTCCCTGGCGGGGGGTGGGTAAACATGCCTTACCAAGCATCGGTGACTGATGGATACAGATTAGGTTTGGGCGATTTTGATTTTCGCCTTTGGCGAAATTATACAAATGGACCTCAAGATACTGCCGTTTTTTCCACCAATTGGCATCTTAATAGCGCCGGCACCAATGTTATTGATAGCGCTGGCCAACCCACTAGTTTTATTAAACTGGGGACTAATAATCCAGGTGGCGTTCCTGCTATTTCTTTTGGTACTGGTAATGGCGTAGGCAATGTTCCGACGGTTAGAATGGCCATATCGGACAGCGGTAATGTTGGTATTGGGGTGACTAATTCGGTATATCAAGTTGATATCCAGGCACCCGGTCACGCGAATTACGGTAATATATTGTCAGTTGGAACTACGGATAATACCCAAGCCGCGGATAATCCCCGCATATTATTCAATTACCGCAACGGAACAAAGTATTGGGGAGTAGGCGGTCTTTGGAGCGGCGCCAGTACTTCGGCATTTAGCATTTTGGAAGATACGAATAGCCAGTCTGCCGGGACGTCAAGGTTAACAATCCTAGCTGGCGGCAATACCGGTCTTGGCACTATTGCGCCGAACTATCAGCTTCAATTATCAAGCGATTCCGCGGGGAAACCCAATGGTGGTTCATGGGCCAATTCTTCTGACCAGCGGTTAAAAACAAGCATTGCAACAATGGATGACGCGCTAAATAAACTTATGCAGTTGCGGGGTGTTAATTTTAATTGGATTAACCAAGACGAGCATCCATATGAGCAAGGGATTCAGGGCGGTTTTATCGCTCAGGAGGTGGCGCGAATATTTCCCGGCTGGGTTAAAGAAGTGGATGGAACCGGTAAGGATGGCCAGCTTGCCAATGGCAAGATCAAGAGCTTGTCTCTGCCCTTCGAATTCGACGCGTTGGTAGTTGAAGCGATCAAAGAGCAACAGGGCCAGATATCGGATTTGAAATTGCAGTTGAATGATTTGGGAATAATCGCAGCAACGAGCACTTTCGACATTGTTCAAGGCGGCATAAATCCTATGCAATGGTTGATAAGCGGGTTACAAACATTAGGGTTGGCCTTGCGGGATGGGGTTGCGAATTTGAAGGCGGTGGTGGCGGATAAGATGACTTCTAGGCAGATGGTGACACAGCAAGTGTGCGTTGCCGGAACCGATGGTGAAACCGTTTGCCTTGATAAAAACCAATTGAAAGACCTGATCCAGAAAGCCGGTTCTTCGGTGACTGTTAATCAAACATATCAAGCGCCGGCGACGCCAATAACCAACAGCACAACGACGGAAACAGAAGAATAATTTATTCCAAAAATCAATGCTAATTTTCCCAGAGGCATTCGCCTCTGTTTTTTTAGTTATCCCCAGTAGCGCTCAATCCGCGCATGAGCTATAATTTAATCAAGAAACGAGCTTCCCGAACGTTGGATTATATGAAGCAAAAACAATCCAATCCGCAACCACAATTTTTGCTGAAAATTGCCCTGGCATTTTTAGTGTTTTTCGGGTTTTCAACCATACCACAAACCGCTCGCGCCAGTTTTCTCGACGATGTTTTATTATTGCCCGGTCAATTAGCCGAAGGCGCGCAAATCGCGGCAACCGAAGTATTCCCGTCATTCTTTAACCAAGCCAGCCTGGCTTCGGTCTTCAATGACATCCAATGCTTCTTTGGCTTTAACTGCGCGGAGACAGCCAATAGCCAAAATCCAATAACTGACAACCAAAGCCAAACATCCAAAAGCCAAAAACCATTATCCGGCAACCAAAATCCAACAACCGACAATCCGGAATCCCAGCAGCCGGAATCCCAAACCGACATTCAACCCGACCAACCCAAAACCCCGGTCCAGATCACCCAAATCATCAACCCCACTAAAGAAATCCAAACCATCCATACAGTCACCAACAATACCAATACCGTAGTAGTAGATAATGATACCAAAAACCAGGTTAACCATCTCCTCCGCCAGTTAAACTCCGACCGTCCCAATTATTCCACGGGCCAGACAGTATCTTTACCCACCAACCTGGTATCAAAAACATTAAACATCACTTCCGGAGATTTCAATGTTGATGAAAACGGCAATGTAACTGCCAATGACATTACCGGCAATGGCAACCTCACTGTCCAAGGCAACTTCACGGTATCCGGCAGCCAGACATATTCGGGAGCTGCCAGCTTCACTGCGACCAGTACCACTCCTGCACTCTTAATCGAGCAAACCGGCAGCG
>Ga0074195_1005084_pt1 | contig 10172 bp, 8 predicted proteins | sample EPASupsiteHSE623_FD_64525 | JGI IMG/M metagenome (GOLD analysis project Ga0074195, IMG submission 64525) | Bioremediated contaminated groundwater from EPA Superfund site, New Mexico - Sample HSE6-23 | ecosystem: Environmental > Aquatic > Deep subsurface > Groundwater > Contaminated ... | reverse complement strand
AGGGGATCTGTTCCCAGGCCTTTCCTGAAAGTGCTCAGGCCGAGTTCGGCCACAGCCGCCCCGCGGGGGAAATTAGCTGAAAGAGGGGCAAATACGGCCAGTTCTCCCAGCCTTTCTTTTAACAGTGAGGCATAGGGAAACACACCATCGCCTGCGAAAATCACTGGTCTTCCCAATTCCAGGAGAAGCTTAGCCAGTTGTTCCGGCTGCACGGCCATCGGGCCGGCCACTGTTAATTTGTTTGTATGATCATAGACTGCTGTATATACCTCATTCTTTCGCGCATTCAAGATCGGACAGACAAGTCTATGCTGGCCGGCAAGGGGGTAGGCCAGCGCTTCCAGAGTAGATATCCCTGTCACCGGCAAGCCAAGCACCTGGGCCAGAGCTTTGGCGGTGCTCATACCAATACGCAAGCCCGTAAACGAACCGGGCCCTTCGGATACCGCTATGCCTGCCAGGCCGTGGCGGCCGACTTCAGATTCTTCAAGAACAGCTTTGATCATTGGAAGCAGGTTTACCGAATGAGTCCTGTTGTTAAAAACCATGCGTTCAGCCAGGATCCCACCGTCACCCGCAACTGCAACCGCGGCCACCGGAGTTGCAGACTCAATTCCCAGAACATACAACTGCCATCAACTCCTCAACCAACTGCCGGTATCTATCTCCCAGTGGCGCCAGGGTGATTTCACGGAAATCATCACCTTCCGGGCACCTGGTAATGGTAATATCCAGTCTGTCTTGCGGCAATATTTGATGCACAATATCCGCCCACTCAACCAGGGAGACACCGCTGCCATAAAAATATTCCTCGTAGCCCAAATCCTCCATTTCCAGAGGGGAACAAAGACGAAAAACATCCATATGGTAAAGGGGCAGCCTGCCCTGGTACTCGTTGATCAAAGTGAAGGTCGGGCTGGTGACAGGGTCTTCTATGCCCAGGCCGCGGGCCACTCCCTGGGCAAATATTGTTTTCCCGGCGCCAAGATCACCGTACAAGCAGATAACATCACCTGAATCCAAAAAAGAACCGATTTTTTCACCAAAACCGGCGGTTTCAGCGGCCGAAGAAGTCCTGAACACGTACATAAACATTCAACTCCAGACTTAAAAAAGCAGCATTATTGTGATACAGGAAAACCGTCGCTTTGTATCAGGTCGTAGGTCGCAAGTCGTTTGCCGTAGGTATATCCTGCATTCCTAAAATGTCTTTAACCCAAGAGAATCACATTAATGCCTACGCCTTACGGCTTAAAGCTTACGACTCATTTTGCTTGCGCCCTACGCTTTACGGTTTACGACTTGAATGAGACAAGAAAACTATCTCCTTGTCCCACCCTTATTATAACCTTTATTGGTAAGAAGCAACATTTATTCTGAAACAGGATAACTGTCCCCTGTTTCATCCTTCAGACATTATATCAAAGCCGTAGTCCCCGCAACAGTAAAAAACCCCCTTTACAGGGGGTAAAAGTATTTAACACATATAGCCTGTGGCAGCGGTCTCCGCAAAATTGTTTCGCCAATAAACGAATTTGTCCAGCAGTTCTTTAATCTCATTTACGTCAAATGGTTTGGCTATGCAGCAATATGCTCCTTTTTTTAAAGCTTCAGACACAGTTTTTTCGGACCCGTAAGCAGTCATTATGATAATCTGGATCAGCGGGTTTGTTGCTTTAATTTCACCCAGCGCTTCCAGTCCCCCAATCAGGGGCATCCTGACGTCCATAAAGATCAGGTTGGGGCGTCTTACCCGCGCAAACTCAATAGCTTCAAACCCGTTTTGCGCTGTATGTACCCTGTGCCCCGCCTCCCTGACCACAATCTCCAATAGGAAGCGGACCCCGGCCTGATCATCCACTATTAAGACATCTAACTGCTCTCCAACCATTTCGACACCTCGCGACAAATATTTACATTATAGTAACAATTAAGTATATGTTAACCAAAAACTAATTCGACCATTTTTTTCAAAATCCTTTAAAAATAATCCTTTTTATGTAACAAATATTAATTAATTTTTTTATGGATTTAACCTAAAAGTTCTATACCATTTATATATACTTGTTCGACCCGGCAGGAGATGTCCAGGGGGTGGCGGTCTAAAACAACAATATCAGCATCCTTGCCCGGTTCAATACTCCCCAGGCGTTTCTCCAGCCCCAGAATAGCAGCCGCTTCTATGGTAATGGCCTCCAGTGCCCGCTCCACGGATAAACCCCCTTTGACCGCAAGGGCGGCGGAAACTGCCAGGTACTGTACCGGAACAACCGGGTGATCAGTCATAATGGCAAACCTGACCCCAGCCTCATCCAGTATTTTGGCCGTCTCCGTGGTAAGGCACCGCATTTCAACCTTGGCCCTGTTTGTTATCACCGGGCCCAATATTACCGGAATCTTTTTCTCGGCCAACTGCCTGGCCACAAGGTGACCTTCGGTGCAGTGCTCTATGATCAGGTCCGCCCCAAATTCACTGGCGATGCGGATGGCTGTCATGATGTCGTCGGCGCGGTGGGCGTGCACACGCAGGGGCACTTCCTTCTGTAATACCCGGACCAGCGCTTCCATCTTTAAATTCCTTTCCCTTGGCTCCTTCTTCATATAATTCTGCGCTTCGAGCAAAGCTTCCCTGATAATTGCGGCGGATGCCATACGGGTAGCCGGTGTTTTTTTCTCTTTGCCGTAGCTTCTTTTTGGATTTTCACCAAGAGCAGCTTTGAGCCCCGCCGGGAAGCGGACAATCATTTCATCAACCACTGTTCCGCACGTTTTCAGCGCAACCATTTCACCACCAATAATATTGGCGCTGCCGGGTCCTGTCACAAGTGTTGTCACACCTGCCGCCAGGGCGTCGCGAAACCCCAGGTCCATTGGATATACCGCGTCAATGGCACGCAGGTGCGGAGTCAGCGGGTCAGTTGTTTCATTGCTGTCGTCTCCCTCTTCCCTGTAAATCTCCTCTACTATACCAACGTGGCAGTGGGAGTCGATCATGCCGGGCATGACGATTTTCCCGGCAACATCAACCACTTTGCTACCGGATGGAACAGCTGTCCCTTCGTACACTGCCATAATTTTATCTTCTTTTACCAGCACGGTCCCCTTTTCTATAGGACTTCCGGCCATAGTGAGCACTTTCCCGCCAGTAATGGCAAGCACGGCAATCATCCTTTCTATGCGTCATACATATTATAATTATCAGTTTTTCCTGATTATCACTACGGTACTTTGAGGCGCTACCAGGTAACTGTGCTGGCAGGATAACGGCTGCCCTTCTTTGTCTTCCGACAGGTCCCCGCCGCCTGGCAGGGAGGTGTCAAGAAGCCTGTAGTAGACGGCGCCTGGTCGGGGCACCGGCAGAGAAAATGGCTTTTCTTCCTGGTGGGCGTTCAGGATTACCAGGATATCGCTTTCTTTTTCCTCAACGTCTGCTTCAGCCAGCTCTTTTCCCTCAATCAGGTAAGCCAGAAAGCGTTGTTCAGGAAGATTCCACCCGGGCGGACTTAAATCCACTGAATACCAGTTAATGTCTCTCATAGTGTCAAGATCGCGATCCTGCCCGGTGAAAAAGCGCCCCAGCCGGAAATGGGGATAGCGTTTTCTAAGAGACGCCAGTTTCCGGACATAGTCAACCATGTCCTGGTTTTTCCCGGCCGCGCCCCAATCAAAATAATTGATGTCATTGTCCTGACAATAGGAATTATTATTGCCTTTTTGAGTTCTCATGAACTCATCCCCGCCCAGAATCATCGGAACCCCCTGGGATATCATCAATATGGCCAGGAAATTTTTAATGTTTTTTTTCCTGAGCGCACTTACCGCAGGGTCCGCAGTTTCCCCCTCATAGCCGCAGTTAAAAGAATTGTTGTAATCACTGCCGTCCCTGTTGTCATCCAGATTGGCCTCGTTGTGCTTGTGCTCATAGGAGACCAGGTCATTAAGGGTAAAACCGTCATGACAGGTTATAAAATTTATACTGTGCAGAGGCGTCCGGCCATCATCGCCATACAGGTCGGAACTGCCGCTCATACGATATCCTGTTTCCGCAAGCATCCCCGGATCACCTTTGACAAATTTTCTTATACAGTCGCGGTACTTGCCGTTCCACTCAGCCCAGTCCACAGGAAAATTGCCCGCCTGGTAGTTTTCCCTGGTAATATCCCATGGTTCTGCAATCAACTTCACGCGGGATATGACAGGATCCTGGTGAACCGCCATGAAAAAGCCTGAGCATTGATCAAAAACGCCTCTGGAACGGCCAAGCACCGGCGCCAGGTCGAAGCGAAAACCATCCACGCGCATTTCTTCCACCCAGTAGCGCAGTGAATCCATGACCATCTTCACCACCTGGAATTCGTCAAAATTTAACGAATTGCCGCAGCCGCTGTAGTCTACATAATGCCTTTTTCCCGAGTGCAGCTTGTAATAAGTGGGGTTGTCAATCCCCCTCAAACTAAGTGTTGGGCCCAGTTCGCCGCCTTCACAGGTATGATTGTAGACAACGTCAAGGATCACCTCAAGGCCGGCTTGATGAAGAGCCTTGACCATTTCCTTGAATTCACGCACCTGGCAGCCCGGGAAGGCGCCGGTGCCAAACCGGCTGTCCGGCGCGAAAAAACCGAGAGTATTGTATCCCCAGTAATTAGTAAGGCCCTTGTTTATCAGAAAGTCGTCATCATGACAGTGGTGAACGGGTAAAAACTCCACAGCTGTTATGCCCAGGCTTTTAAGATACGGTATTTTCTCTATTACTCCCATATAAGTGCCGGGCTGTTTTACAGCCGCGGAATTATGCGCCGTGAAGCCCTTCAGGTGCAGTTCGTATATAATTGTGTCCCGCATAGGCGTACGGGGGGAAACGTCCCCCGCCCAATCAAATGAATCATCCACCACCACACACTTGGGAGCGCTGGCAGTGTTTTCCCGCGGGTTAAAAGAAAGATCGAGCAATGGAGAAGCTGGATCGTAGCCCAGATGAAGCCGCCCGGGCACAAATTTTCCAGTAATGGCTTTGGCGTAAGGATCAACAAGAAGCCGGTTGGGATTAAAGCGCAGGCCATATTGAGGCTGGTAGGGACCCCTGACCCGGTAACCATAAAGCTGCCACGGCACTACCCCCTCCACAAAACAGTGCCATACAAAGCGGGTCCTTTTGGCTAAGGTGATAACGTTCGTTGGAGTCGCATCGAGAGGTTTGTCGAAAAGCAAAAGGTCAACCCCTTCAGCGTGCCTTGAATAAATGGCAAAGTTCACGCCCCCCTCAACCGGTGTCGCTCCTTGCGGGAAACAGGACCCTTCCCTGACTTTCTTCGGATTATTTAAAACCATGCCAGACCTCCTTTGCGCCAAACCTCCCGGATATTAAAAAACCTTGCCTGGCAGTTTGCCGAGTAAAGGTTTTAAAGGTAGAACAATTTTTTTGCATTTTTATAAGTCCACCAGGTTCAGGCTTATTTCAATCGCCTGGTTTATTTTGTCCATCAGATCACCGTCCAGAGAAGTGACCTTCTCCAGCAGCCTGCACTTATCTATGGTCCTGATTTGTTCCAGCAGGATCACCGAGTTTTTTTCCAGTCCGCTCGGGCTGGCGGGCATCGCCACATGGGTCGGCAGCTTTGGCTTATCTATTTGTGATGTTATAGCGGCGACTATCGTGGTTGGGCTGTACTGGTTGCCTATGTCATTCTGAATGATAATTACCGGCCTCGTGCCGCCCTGCTCGGAACCAACAACAGGACTGAGGTCCGCATAGTAAATATCTCCCCGTCGGATTAGCATAACCTATTTTACCTCCGGCGAGGCAAACTTATAAATTAGTTCCGCCTCGGACTCGAGGCGATAGTTCTCTATAGCCAGGGTCAGGTTTATTTTAGCCATCTCCAGATAGCCCTTTTTCATCTGCTCTCTTAGAAGACGTCTTCTGCGCTCGGTAATATAAAAGCGCATGGCCTCCCGGATAAATTCGCTCCGGTTGAGCCTGTCTGTTGCCGCTATCCCATCTACTTCGGCTAAAAGTGAATCCGGCAAACTGATCATGATCCTTTTTACCTGGGTCAAAAGAAGACCCCCTCTAGCAAGCGATGCGTATATACTATATTATATACACCCCTGCTATAATTATGTCAACCTGCTATCCATACGCAAACGGTGTCAGAGTGTTCCACTTTCTCCCCTTAACTCCTTACTGCTTAACCGCTTTAGGCCCTCTTGACAGCGCTATTTTCCCCGTCCGGACCAGTTCCACCACACCGTAGTCATCAAGCACCGCACAGAACGCGCTGATCTTCTTTTCATCGCCCAGGATCTCTATAATCATAGTTTCTTTGTTCACATCAATGATGTTCGCTCTGAAAACTGAAACAAGGTTGACTATTTCAGACCTGCGGTTTGTTTCAGCTTTTATCTTGATCAGGGCAAGCTCTCTCTCAACCGATTCTTCTGACTTCAGCTCAACTATTTTAATCACATCTATCAACTTGGACAACTGCTTGATAACCTGTTCGAGCACCTGCTCGTCACCTTTCACATCCAGGGTGATCCGGGTCACATCCGGCTCCTCGGTATATCCGGCAGCTATACTTTCGATATTGACCACTCGCCGGCTCAAAAGGCCTGATATACGGGCCAGTACGCCCGGCTTATTAACTACCAGTACCGCAAGTGTATTCTTCAAAACAGCACCTCCACACCGCTTTTTGATGACCTTTTTAATTTTAACATAATTGTTTAAGCTGCACACGTTTTTAGAATTAACTTTATCAAGAGAAAAGAAACCGGTACTCCCTCATTGGGAGTACCGGTTTCTTTTGCTGAAATAGGCAACGCGGCGGTGCTGGTGGAAGGTCTAATGGCTGAATACCCGTGGCATGTTCTGTTCACGCCAGGTTTGTGGCTCCCATCAGATACCGGTCACACTCCCGCGCGGCGCCGCGGCCCTCGTTTATCGCCCACACTACCAGGCTTTGTCCCCGGCGCATGTCACCGGCAGCGAATATACCCTTGACATTGGTCATATAATGCTAGCTGTCAGCCTTTGCGTTAGACTTTTCATCACGCTCAACACCAAGCGCGTCGAGCAAGTTGTTTTCCGGTCCGGTGAACCCCATGGCCAGCAGCACCAACTGTGCGGGCCAGATTTTTTCAGTGCCTGCAATCTCTCTCGGCATGAAACGGCCCCGGTCATCTCTAATCCATTCCACATTAACCGTATGCACTTCTTTAACCCTGCCGTTTTCGTCCCCGGCAAATCTTTTTGCCGTAATACAGTAATGACGCGGGTCGCCACCATAAAGGGCGGCCGCTTCCTGCTGACCGTAATCTGTTTTATGTATCTTTGGAAACTGCGGCCAGGGGTTATCCCAACTGCGCTCAAGAGGCAGTCTGGGCATAATTTCAAACTGGTTTACACTTCCGCATCTATGACGAAGCGCTGTCCCAACACAGTCGGTGCCGGTGTCACCGCCGCCGATGACAATTACATCTTTATTTTCAGCTGAAACAAATTTGCCGTCGTTTAGCCTGGAGTCAAGCAAACTCTTGGTATTCACACTCAGGAAATCAACCGCAAAGTAAATCCCTTTCAGGTCACGCCCCTGCGCGGGCAGATCACGTGGTCTGGTTGAACCTCCACAAAGAACCACCGCGTCAAAGTCTCTTAGTAGTTTTCCGGTGGAATAATCCCTGCCCACTTCAATATTAGTTATGAAACTAATCCCCTCAGCGGCCATTAAATTTACCCGCCGCTGGACAACCCATTTTTCAAGTTTCATATTGGGTATGCCGTACATTAATAATCCGCCGATGCGATCAGCTCTCTCGAATACCGTCACCCAGTGACCGGCCTTGTTCAGCTGATCGGCGCAGGCCAAACCCGAAGGGCCTGACCCGATAACGGCAACCTTTTTGCCGGTACGGCTTACCGGCGGTCTTGGCACAATCCAGCCCTCTTCATAAGCTTTTTCAATAACGGCGCCTTCAATGTTTCTGGTAGTCACAGGCTCGGCGGCAAGTCCGGCGGTACACGCGCCCTCACAGAGAGCAGGACAGACCCTGGAGGTAAACTCCGGGAAGTTATTGACTTTGATCAACCGGGCCAGAGCTTCTTTCCACAAACCCCGGTAAACCAAATCATTAACCTCAGGGATCAGGTTGTGATTGGGGCAGCCTGAAACCATCCCGTTAATAATCATCCCGGTGTGGCAAAAAGGTGTGCCGCAATCCATACAGCGTGACGCCTGCTTTTTCAACTCCTCCTCCGGCAGTTGGTTGTGAAATTCTTTCCAATCGCAAACTCGCTCCACCGGGTCGCGATCAGAAGGAAGTTCGCGTCGGAATTCCATGAATCCGGTAGGTTTACCCATAATATATCCCCCTAAAATAAGTAGTTGCAACAAAAATTCGCCAGGCTGTAAGCCAATTTAGTCGTAGGCCATTTTTGTCGTAGGTCGTAGGCCGTAGGTATATTCTGCATTCCTCTTGGGTATTTGACCCATGAGACTTTCATGCATACCTACGCCCTATGCCCTATTGCCTACAACATGTTAGTTCCCGCTCACCCTTGACACGTCTTTCATATTTTCTTCAAAAGCGGCCATAATCGCTTCATCCCCGCTCAGGCCCATCTGCTCCGCCTGATTAATCGCCCGGATCATACGGGCGTAATCCTTGGGTATGACCTTGACAAATTTTGTTTTCATTTCATCCCAATTGTCCAGAACTTTCCTGGCACGCTGGCTTTGGGTATAATGCCAGTGTCTCTCTATCATATCTTTAACTTCAGCCGCTTCCACGGGTTCGGCAAGCTCTTCCACGTTTACCATCCCCTGGTTGCAGCGTCTGGAAAACGTAGCGTCCTCATCCAACACATAGGCGATCCCGCCCGACATGCCCGCGGCAAAGTTCCTGCCGGTTACACCCAGCACAACCACCCGGCCGCCGGTCATGTATTCACACCCGTGGTCACCAACGCCTTCCACGACCACACGCGTACCGCTGTTCCTGACGCAGAACCGCTCTCCGGCCACACCCCGGATGTATGCCTCCCCGGACGTTGCGCCATAGAGGGATACATTGCCGACAATGATATTTTCTTCCGGCACAAAGGTTGCTTTAAGTGGCGGGAAAGCAATAAGCTTGCCGCCCGAGAGCCCTTTGCCAAAATAGTCATTGGCATCGCCCTCCAGGGTCATGGTTACCCCCTTGGGAACAAAAGCGCCAAAGCTCTGGCCGGCCGAGCCTTCAAAGTAAAGGTCGATGGTGTCTTCAGGCAGTCCTTCCCCACCGTAGCGCTTGGTAATCTCATGGCCTAAAATGGTACCGACAACACGGTTTGTATTTTTAATAGTCAGTTTGGCCTTTACCGCCTCTCCTTGCTGCAGGGCAGGCTGGCATAATTCCAGCAGTACCCGTTTGTCCAGAGATTTCTCCAAACCATGGTACTGCTGTCTGCGGCAGTACCTGCCAATGCTTTCCGGCACCTCAGGCTGCCAGAGCAGGGCTGAAAGGTCCAGCCCTTTCGCCTTCCAGTGTTCTTCCGCTTCCTTTTGATCAAGCACGTCCGTACGACCGATCATTTCATTAACAGTCCGGAAACCGAGCTCCGCCATGATTTCTCTCATCTCCCGGGCGATAAACCTCATAAAGTTCACCACATGCTCCGGCTTTCCGGTAAAATTTTTACGCAGTTCAGGATTCTGGGTAGCCACACCGCACGGGCAGGTATCAAGGTTACAGACCCGCATCATCACACAGCCCATAACTACCAGGGGAGCCGTGGCGAAACCATACTCTTCGGCGCCCAGTAATGCCGCTATGGCCACGTCACGGCCGGTCATCAGCTTGCCGTCCGTTTCCACAACAATTCTGTCGCGTAAATTGTTACGCACCAGGGTTTGGTGGGTCTCCGCAACCCCCAGTTCCCAGGGCAGGCCGGCATGGCTGATGCTGGTACGGGGTGAAGCGCCGGTGCCGCCATCGTAGCCGCTGATAAGCACCACATCCGCCCTTCCCTTGGACACCCCGGCGGCGATAGTGCCTACGCCCACCTCGGAAACCAGCTTGACGTTAATCCTGGCGTCCGGGTTGGAGTTCTTTAAATCGTGGATCAATTCCGCGAGGTCCTCAATAGAATAAATATCATGGTGCGGCGGGGGCGAAATCAGGCCCACACCGGC
>Ga0074195_1005083_pt1 | contig 10173 bp, 7 predicted proteins | sample EPASupsiteHSE623_FD_64525 | JGI IMG/M metagenome (GOLD analysis project Ga0074195, IMG submission 64525) | Bioremediated contaminated groundwater from EPA Superfund site, New Mexico - Sample HSE6-23 | ecosystem: Environmental > Aquatic > Deep subsurface > Groundwater > Contaminated ... | reverse complement strand
ATTAGTATCATTGTATGTTTTTACAATTATTTTTTCTTTTGCTTTTACTAATAAAGAAAAGTTTCCTTCTTTTTCTTTAATCTCTATAATAGTTCCTGTTATTTCGGTTTTGCTAATACTATATTTAGAATGAATAAAAGATAATTTTACTTCTAAAAGGGCAGTTATAATCGCAAAAATAAATAAAAAATAAATTTTATATTTGAATAAGATCTTTAATCTTTTCAAATATAGAATCTCCTATTCCTGTTATATTTTTTAGGTCTTCTATTACATTAAATTTAGTAACATTTCTATATTCAATAATTGCAAGCGCTTTACTTTCACCAATTCCTGGAAGTGTCATTAGCTCTTCTTTAGAAGCAGTATTTATACTAATAAGATCATTAGTAATGTTTTCTTCTAAACACGCATCATTATTTTCGATTTTAGGACAATTGCATTCTGTTTGAACATATTTTATTATAATATTTTCTTTTTTAGCTGAAGATACTTCTTCTTTGGTATAAATAATTATTACATCTTCATCTTCCAATACTTTACTAAGGTTTAAAGTTGTTGTATCTGAAAGATTTGTTAAGCCACCGCTCATGTTTATTAAATCAATTACTCTACTCATTTCTTCCACTTCATAAACTCCTGGGTTATTAACTGCGCCTTTAATATCAACTTTTATATATTTTTTTAAAGTTTCTTCTTGCTCTAAAACTACGTTATCTACAGCATCTACTTTGTTTAATGATGTTAAATAATATGATGATATAATTACTATAAATATTATTGCTGTAATTAGTATTTTGTGTTTCTTGATTATTTTCATTTTTCCTCCAGTCCCCTATTAATATTATTAATAATAATTTGGTTTTTTCCTGCAAAAAAAAAAGAAAACTAGTTTCTTTATTTTTTCAAGACATCATATATATCTTGTTCATAAAATTTATAAGTTGTAATTAAAGTAATTGCAACTGGAAGAGATATAATAACACCCATTATTCCAAATAATATTCCTCCCGCAAAGACTGAAATTATTACGATAAGAGGATGAACATTAGTAGTTTTTCCATATACTTTAGGTCCTATTAAATAGCTATCTAATATTCCTAGTATAAAGAAGGCAAGTACTGATTTAATAAATAAACTTGGGCTTATTACAAATGCAGTAATTGATGCGATAACATTAACAATCATGCCTCCAAAATAAGGAATTAGACTTGCAACTGCTACTAAGAATCCTAGCAGTAAAGCATTAGGATGACCTATAATTGTAAATACTATTAAATATTCTAAGAATGAGATTAAAGTAATTAACAAAAATCCTGTTAAGTATTTGTTCATTTCTCCATCTAATGTTTTTATATAGTTAAATAATCTTTTAGATTTTCTTAAAGTATATTTTTTTACTACAGCTCTTATTTTGTCCATATCAATTAAGAAGTATATAGCTGATGAGAAAGATATAAATGCTAGTGATAATGCACCAAGTGATGCATTAATTACTGAAATAGCTCCATCTTTTGCATATTTACTAACTGATTCTATAATATCATTAAATACTTTGGTTAAACTTTCTTGAAGCGGACCTAAGTTTATATCATAGTCTTTTCCAATACTGTTAACAAAAGAAATAATGTTATTAAATAAGCTTGATAACTGTCCAAAAATGACTGGTATTACAAGACCTATGGCAAGCGCGAATATACCAAGTAGAAGTAAAATAATAAGTGCAACTGAAATACCTTTTGGTATTTTCTTTTTGACAAAGAATTTTTGTAAAGGGTAAAAAGCATATGCTAAGGCAAAAGCAAGTATAAAAGGCATTACTATTTTCCAAATAGTATCAATTATGCCAAACCAAAGACTTTTTGTCTGATACAGTAAAAATCCTATAAAAACAAATATAGCGATGTTTATTAGCTTATAATCAATTTTATTTTTTATCATTTTTAATTCTCCAATACTATAGTTACAGGTCCATCATTTACAATTGATACTTCCATATCTTCTTGAAATATGCCTGTTTCTACTTTAATAAAATTTCTTAGTTTTTCGTTAAAAACCTCATATAGTTCTTTTGCTTTAGTACTTTCTAAAGCATCTTGGTAACTAGGGCGTCTTCCCTTTGCAGTTGACGCGTATAAAGTAAACTGCGATACGCTTAATATTTCACCTTTGATATCTAAAATACTTTTATTCATTATTTTAGATTCATCATCAAATATACGAATGTTTATAATTTTATCAATCATTTTATCAATAATATTAATATCATCTTCTTTACTAAATCCAACTAATATAACAAGGCCATATTTGATTGAACCTACTACTCTGCCTTTTACTTTTACGAATGAACTCTTACTTCGTTGAAGGACTACTCTCATTTGATACTTCTTTCTACATCAAGTATATTTGGAATAGATGAAATATCATTTATAAATTTTTCAAGTTTTTCTTTTTTATCTACTAAAACTATTACTTCATATAAGAAATCTTCATTCGTATTAATTGAGTTAAAGCTTTGAACAGTTATATCAGTGTTTGATGTTTTGGCAACAATGTCAACAAGAACGTTTTTATTTTCAAGAGCATGGACAATAATGTTTGTCGGGTATCTTTTTACTACTTCTTCATTCCATTTAAGTTCAATAATACGCTCTTCTAATTCGTTTATATTAGGACATTCCATACGATGGGCGGTAATTCCGTTTCCTTTTGTAATATAGCCAACAATCTTGTCTCCTGGTACTGGTTTGCAGCACGAAGCAATATTTACTTTTATTTCGTCTATTCCCTCAACAAGAATATCATTTCTAATAATCGGAGCACTAACTTCTCTATTTTGAGCTTTTTTAAGTATTATGTCTTCTTTAGTAGCGTTTTCTTGAAGAACTGTATTTATGACAAGCCCTGGTGTTACTTTATTAGAAGCAATATTAATATATAATTCATCTAAGTTATCATATTTTAGTTCTGTTAAAACTTTTGTGGTGTTTTCTGCACTAAAGAATTCTGTTATCGATAGCTTCTTTTTTCTAAGTTCTTTATTTAAAATTTCTTGTCCAAATTTTAAATAGTCTTTTTTATCTATTTTACTAAAATATGCTTTTATTTTATTTTTAGCTTGAATAGTGTGAGCCATTTTAATCCATGACTTAGATGGTGTTGAATTTTTATTGGTGTTTATTTTTACAATATCATTGTCTTTTAATTGGTAGTCAAGTGGAACAATATTATTATTTACAACTGCCCCTATCATTTTTTCACCAACGCCAGTATGAACTTTATAAGCAAAATCAATTGGTGTTGAACCGATTGGAAGTTCTATAACATCTCCTTTTGGAGTAAATACATAAATTGATTCTTTTAAAAGTTCTTCATTAACAGATGTCACAATTTCTTCATCAGAACTGTCAGTTATTTCCATTAGTGATTTAAAGAATTGTAACTTCTGTTCCATAGCACTTTGAAGGTTAACCCTTCCACCTTCTTTATAAGACCAGTGGGAAGCAATTCCATTCTCGGCTATTTTATCCATAGCATAAGTTCTTATTTGTATTTCATATTGATTGCCGCTTGGACCAAATACTGTAGTATGTAAGCTTTGATACATGTTTGGCTTTGGCATAGCAATATAATCTTTAAATCTTTTTGGAACAGGTTTATACTTTGAATGAATTAGTCCAAGTACTTGATAACAGTCTTGTTCAGTATCAACATATACTCTAAGTGCGAGTAAATCATATATATCGCTAAATTTTTTGCCTGTATTTAATTTATTATAAATACTATATATTGCTTTAGCGCGGCCTTTTATTTCATGTTTAATGCTATGATCGGTAAGTATCTTAGAAACATTGTCCATCATTTCTTCTACTAAAGCTTCTCTTTCAATTTTAGTTTGGTTTAGTTTTTCAACTATTGAAAAATATGCATCTGGTTTATAATATCTAAGAGATAAATCTTCTAGCTCACTTTTAATGTTACTCATACCTAAGCGATGAGCAATTGGTGTTAGAACATCAAGAGTTTCTTTAGCTTTATATCTTTGTCTTTCAACAGGTAATGACCAAAGGGTTCTCATATTGTGTAAGCGATCAGCTAGCTTAATAATAATTACACGAACATCTTCCGATAAACCTACTAAAATTTTTCTGTGATTAGCTATAATTATTTCATTATCTCCAGAAAAACTTAATTTATTGATTTTTGTTACGCCTTTTACTAATGATGCAATTTCTTTACCAAATTTTTCTTCTATAATTTCTTCTTTTGTTTTTTCTTCTTCAATTAAATCATGAAGAAGAGCAGCACTTATAGTTTGATAATCAGCGTTAATAGAAGCTAGTATGTAAGCAACATTTAAAGGGTGAACTATATAGTCATCTCCTGTTAGTCTTTTTTCTCCAAAGTGAGCTTCAAAAGCAAAAACATAAGCTTTTGAAATTATCTCAATTTCATCTTTAGATAAATGGTTTTCTAATTTACCAATTAATTCATCAAAATTATATATTTGCTTTTGATCCATAAAATCACTTCCTTATTTTTTTCGTATCTTCCTCATACCATTTTTTCTTTTTAGGTTTTTTTAAGTCTCTAATTGATAACATTAGCCAAATTTGTGTTGCAATAAACAAGGATGAAACCACTCCTGATACTAATCCAAAAAGCATCGCTAGATTAAAGTTTAGTATTTCATTTGAGCCAAATATTACTAGGGCAACCACAGCAATAATTGTTGTAAGAGAAGTTATTATACTTCTAATAATTGTTTGATTAAGCGCTAAATTGGCACATTTTTTAAGGTCTTCTTCGGTTGGATTTTTACCACTTATTTCTAAGTCTTCTCTAATTCTATCAAATGTAACAATGGTATCATTTATTGAATAACCAATAATAGATAAAATAGCAGCAATAAAGATTGTTGTAACTTCAAAATTCATAAAGCTGAATAATATAACGATAAATAAAGCATCATGAACAAGAGCAACTACGCCACCTACTGCATAGTTAAAGCTAAATCTAAACGATATATAAACAATAATGCCTATTATTGCATATATTAAAGCTTGTATAGCATTATTAACCAAGTCTTTTTTTACTTGATTAGATATAACTCCAATTTCTGTATTAACACTATACTTTTCTTCAAAGTATGATGATGTTTCACTAACTTCATCAGATGTTAAAACATTATTAATAGTTATGATATAATTGCTGTCACTTACTTTTTGAATTTCTTCTAAGTTATATTTTAGTGCAGTAATATCTGACTCTAAGCTTTCATTAGTTAATGAATTGCCTTTTAAATTAATGCTTGTTCCACCTTTAAAATCAAGTCCTAAATTTAAACCATTTATAAATAAATAAATAGTTCCAAAGATGAAAAAGCAAATTGATATAAATATATATTTTTTACCCCATTTAATAAAGTCAATTTTATATTCTTTAAATTTCTTTTTTGAATTAAATCCAACAAATAAATTTAATTTATTTTCAAATATTTTAGTATCAACAAATATTTTAAGCAACCATCTAGTTGCATAAAGCATTACTATAAATGTTGTGAAAATACTAAGCATTAGCATAGTAGCAAATCCTTTTACACTACTTTCCCCAAATATAAATAAAATAAGCGCTACTATAAATGTTGTAATATTTGAGTCAACTATAGTAATTAAAGAGTTTTTGTTGCCTTTTAGATACGCACTTGTAAGAGTTGAGCCTCTTTTTAGTTCATCTTTAATACGAGCAAAGTTGATTACACAAGTATCTATTGCCATACCAATACCGATTACTAAAGCAGCAATACCAGGAAGAGTTAGAACTCCACCTACTAAGTAAAATAATAAGAATGTCACATATGCATATATAGCAATACCAATACATGAAACAAGTCCTGCAAAGCGGTATATAGAAATCATTAAAAGCATTATAACAGATATACCAATAATTCCTGCTATAAAAGTTTTATTTAATGAATCAATCCCAAATTCCGCCCCAACCGTTCTAGATGAAATTTCAGTAAGTTTAGTTGGAAGTGAACCTGAATTTATTAAGTTAACTAAATTTTCTACTTCTTTTGCTGTAAAGTTTCCTTCAATGATGACATCACTTGCAAATCCCTGTGAAACTTTTGCGGCACTTAAACAATTAGATGTATCTAAGCCACATTTGTTTTTTTCGTTATTATAACTATCTTCTAACTGATAGTCTAGCCAAATAACAATAGTGTTATCAAGCCTTTTACTAATTTCATTAGTAACTTCATAAAATTTTGCTTTATCACTGATTGTTAGAGAAACAGCAGGACGTCCTTTACTATCAGTCGATACTTTAGCGCCCCCACCTTTTAAAACGTCACTTGTCATAAGTAGGTTATCACTAGCATCTCTAAAAGTTAGAGTTGCTTGTTTACCAAGTATTTTTCTTGCTTCTGCCTCATCCGTAACTCCCGCAAGACCTATTCTAATGCGTGTCCCTTCAATTGTTATGGAAGGCTCTGTTACGCCTAAAACATCAATCCTTTTATTAATTGTTTTATAAGTATTTGAAAGCATTTCTGAAGTTAAATCTCCTTCAAGTGGTTCTACTTGATAAAGCACTTCAAAGCCACCTTGTAAGTCTAATCCAAATTTAATATTTTTAAGAAGCGGTATAGTAGTAAATCCAATTACTAAAAATAATACAGCACATATTGTTAAACTAATCCAAAATTTCTTTTTCATCTTGTTCTCCCTTAAAGTATAGTTTTCTATCTTCTAAATTTAATTTTTCTTTTAAATATCCATCAATTAAAGCTTCTGGTGTATTAAGTATATCGTCAACCATATCAGCAAGTGATAAGTTAGTAGTTTTTTTCCATTTTACTTCTTTTAAATAATTCCAAATATCTTCTTCTTTTAAATATTTATAGCCAATTCTATTTAATTCAACCTTTCTTGTTATTAAGGCTGGTTTTATTCTTTTATAAAGATCTTCAAGTGAAACAAATTCCTCATCCATATAAGCCTCCCGATATAATAAAAGTATTACATTATCATTATATATGAAATATAGTTTTTTTTAAACATTTTTTGTTAAAAAATAAAAAAAGGAAAGTAATTTCCTAATTTATTGATTCAAATTGTGAATTATATAGATCAGCATAAAAGCCATTTTCTTTCATTAATTCAAAATGACTTCCTTGTTCTATGATATTTCCATCTTTCATAACAAGTATTAAATCAGCATTTTTAATAGTAGAAAGGCGATGCGCGATTATAAAAGAAGTTTTTCCTTCTGTTAATTTATCCATCGCTTTTTGAACTAGCTCTTCTGTTCTTGTATCAACATTACTAGTTGCTTCATCTAGTATTAATAGAGGTGCCTTTTTAAGCATACCACGAGCAATTGTTAATAATTGCTTTTCACCTGATGATAAACTTTCAGTATCCTCAATAATAGTGTCATAATTATTTGGAAGTGTTTTTATAAAATGATCAAGACCTACTAATGTGCACACTTCTTCTATTTCTTTATTTGTAACATTTTTTTGATTATACACTATATTTTCTTTTATTGTACCATTATATATCCAAGTATCTTGTAAAACCATACAAAATAGTTCATGTATATTATCTCTTTTTAAATCATGAATGGATTTATTATCAATAGTAATATCACCACTATTGATTTCATAAAACTTCATTAATAAATTAACTAACGTGGTTTTTCCTGCTCCTGTTGGACCAACAATCGCAATTTTTTCACCACTTTTTACTTTCGCACTAAATCCTTTTATGATTTCTTTTTCAGGATTATATGAAAAATGAACATTCTTAAATTCAATATTACCTTTGACAGTATTTTTATCTAACGAACCTTTTAAAGTTTCCTCATTAGATAACTCAGCTTCTCCTAAGAATTCAAATACTCTTTCGCTAGAAGCGGCTGTTGATTGTAGAGAAGTTGCTGCTTGAGCAATTTGCGAAAGTGGTTGTGTAAATAGCCTAACATAAACTGTAAATGCTATAATTGTTCCTATTTCTATTATATTTTGTGATACTAAAATGGAACCTACTATACATACGCAAACGTATCCAAAGTTGCCAATGAAACCCATAATAGGTCCCATTAACCCTGATAGAAACTGGCTCTTTCTTGCGCTATCAAATAGTTCTTCATTTATTTCATTAAATTTTTTAGTTACCTCTTCTTTTGCATTATAGGCTCTTACAACATTATGTCCTGAATAAACCTCTTCAATGTGTCCATTTAACTTACCAAGCTCTTTTTGTTGCATAATAAAGTATTTCTGAGATTTTATAAGTATAGCTGTCATTAATGCAAAACCTACAATAGAAGATACTATAGCAGTTATTGCCATAATCCAGTTTGTATAAAACATCATTATAATTGAACCTATTAATAATGTAATAGATCCGACTAGTGTTCCTAAACTTTGATTTAAAGATTGCGCAATTGTATCAACATCATTAATAACACGTGACAAAATATCACCGTAAGTTGTATTATCGTAATATTTAAGAGGGAGCTTGTTTATTTTAATTGATATTTCTCCTCTTAAACGTTTTGAAAACTTTTGTGTTACAGTTGACATTATAAACCCTTGTGCATAACCAAATACAAAGCTAAATACATAAAGATAAGCAAGTAAAACTGCAATTTCTTTTATTTTTTCTAGGTCAATTTTACCCATTATACCTGTTGCGATAATATTAGTTATATCGCTTAATTTATTTGGACCAATTAAAGTTAATATTGCACTAAAAATAGCTAGAAAAATAGATACATATACTAAAGGAAGATATTGTTTACAATAATTATATAATTTTAAATATGACTCTTTAAAATTCTTAGCTTTATCTTCTGAGACATTTCGATTAGGCATTTTCTAACTCCTCCTTTGTTACTTGTGAATAAGCAATTTCTTTGTAAACATCACATGTTTTTAATAATTCATGATGTGTACCCATTCCTGCTATTTTACCATTTTCTAAAACAATAATTTTATCAGCATTTATAATAGTTCCAATTCTTTGAGCAACAATTATATTAGTTGCTTCTGTGTATTTTTTTAAGTTTTTTCTAAGTGTATGATCAGTTTTATAGTCAAGGGCTGAAAATGAGTCATCAAATATTAATATTTCAGGATTTTTAGCTATAGCTCTTGCTATTGAAAGTCGCTGTTTTTGCCCACCTGACATATTGGTACCAGATTCAGCAATTCCTGTGTCATACTGTTTATCCATTTTTAAAACATAATCTTCAAGTGAAGCTAGTCTTACTGCTTCCTTTATATTATCGTCTTTTATTTTAATAAGTGATTTTCCAAAATCAACATTCGATTTAACTGTTCCTTTAAAAATGACTGCTTTTTGTGAAACGTACCCAATCTTATTATAAAGATCTTCTAAATGGTAGTTTCTAACATCAACGCCATCAACTAAAATAGATCCTTCTGTAACATCATAAAATCTTGGTATTAAATTAATAAGTGTACTTTTACCACTTCCAGTAGACCCTATAATAGCAACAGTTTCTCCTTTCTTAGCCTCAAATGAAATGTTTTCTAACATATATTCTTTAGCATCAGGATATTTAAAGCTTACGTTTTTAAATTCAATAGTTCCTTTTTCCTTAGTGGTAATAATACTGTCAGGATTATCTTTTATTGTTATTGTAGTTTCAAGTACTTCACTTATTCTTTTAGCTGAGACAGAAGCTCTTGGATACATTATAAAAATCATCGTTAAAAGCATAAATGCCATGATTATTTGCATTGAATAAGACGAGAATACTACCATATCGCTAAATAGCTTAATTCTATCAAATATTAAAGCATCATTTATAAGATGAGCTCCAATATAGTATATAGCAAGTGTTAATCCAGTCATTAAAAATGACAAGAAAGGAAATATAAGTGCCATTGCACGACTTGTATATAAGTTGTTATCTGTTAGTGTTTCATTAGCATCAAAAAATCTTTTTTGTTCATATTTTTCAGCATTAAAAGCTCTAACAACACGAATACCAATTAGGTTTTCTCTTGTTATTTTATTTAAGTTATCAGTAAGTTTTTGAATAATCTGAAATTTTGGAAGTACTAAAATAATAAGAGTTACTATAACTGTTAGAAGAGCTAAAACAGCCCCTCCTGTTACAATCGACCATGAA
>Ga0074195_1005079_pt1 | contig 10187 bp, 9 predicted proteins | sample EPASupsiteHSE623_FD_64525 | JGI IMG/M metagenome (GOLD analysis project Ga0074195, IMG submission 64525) | Bioremediated contaminated groundwater from EPA Superfund site, New Mexico - Sample HSE6-23 | ecosystem: Environmental > Aquatic > Deep subsurface > Groundwater > Contaminated ... | reverse complement strand
GATATCGAGTGTCAGGGTCTTATGGGCGGCACAAAGACAAGCAATGGATACGTGCAGTTATATGATAAGACAAAGACTGTGACCTGCACCCAAACAGTCAGCGCGCCAGGTGATTACACTTTCCCGATCACGATCGAACTCACTTACGACTTCCAGTCGACAGTGAGTTCGAATTTGGTAGTGAAGCACGCTGAGACTTCATCGAAGTGATGAGCTGGGGGATAGTGTTCGGATTATTTTTCTTTTGATCATCTCATTTGGAGATGGAAAAGATAATGGGTATCTCTGATTTGCAGGTTTATTGGGTATATTGTTGGGTATTTTCGAACCTTTTTTAAACAAGTCCATGATGCGCTTTGGTATGGATTACTCTATCTGGACTGAGAAGTATCGCCCGCATAAGTTTGATGATATCAAGGGCCAGGCAGAGATAGTTCAACGGGTGAAAGCGTTGGTTGAGCAGAAGAACCTTCCGCACCTGTTATTTGTGGGTCCGGCAGGTGTCGGCAAGACCACCCTGTCGCTTGTGGTCGCAAAGACTCTGTTCGGAGAAGTCTGGCGCGAGAACTTCCTTGAGCTCAATGCTTCTGATGAGAGGGGGATTGATGTGGTCCGTGTCAAGGTCAAGGACTTCGCAAGGACGAGATCTATCGGAGATGTCCCTTTCAAGCTGATTTATCTTGATGAGTGTGACGCCCTAACTAAGGAGGCACAGCAAGCCCTGCGCAGGACGATGGAGAATTTCACGCAAACGTGCAGGTTCATCCTATCTGCGAACTACTCTTCGAAAATCCTGGACCCTATCCAATCGAGATGCGCGATCTTCAGGTTCCGCCCGCTCTCAAGAGAGGACATAACCGCGTTAGTGAAGAACATCATCTCTCAGGAGGGCCTAAAGATTGATCCTGACGCTCTGGACGCTCTCTTCGAGGTGTCAGGAGGGGATTGCAGGCGCCTTGAGAATATCCTTCAGGCTTGCGCAGCTATGGATGATCATATCACATCGAAGATTGTGTTCTCTGTGGCATCTGTTGCCGAGCCTAAGGAGATCGTTAATGTCCTTTCATTGGCGCTCCAAGGCAAGTTCATCCCGGCGAGGGAAAAGCTCCTTCAGGTCATGTTGGAATACTCCCTCTCAGGCGTCGATCTTATCAAGCAGCTCCAGAAGTCTGTCTGGGACCTTGAGATAGACGACCGTGCTAAAGTGCAGTTGATAGACAAGTGTGGTGAGGTCGAGTTTCGGATGGTTGAAGGTGCTGACGAGTATGTGCAGCTCGAAGCCCTGTTGGCTCAAGTGGTTCTGGCTGGTTCAAAAAAGTGAGATCTGAAGAATATATTGGATAGGATTTATTCTAAAAATGTATCATCTGAGGACTGATAGCTCTTTCAATCCTTTCTTGTAGCATGATGCCCAGCATCCTGCATACGAGTCGGTCTTCGCATATGGCTTGCACATCATTGTGCAGCAGTCGTTGACTTCCATTGTGGTAGTCACGATCTGTGAGCAGGTCACCCCATATCCTTCACCGACTACGACTGGTCTCTCTGGTGCGACCATCGCGCCTGAAGCTCCGAAGTCTGAGAGATCACGTCCTTGGATAGCTAGGCCGGCTATGGCTAGGAGCAGGAAGAATGATGAGAATGCCATTGCTGATGACGGTGATGGGGCTGGAGCGAGCTCACGTACTTTCTTTTTTGATTTGGGCATAGGGGCTTTCTGCCCATTTCTGGTATTTAAAGGCTTCGACGAGGGCTCCATTCAAAGTTGGCCTTGCCGCCTTCCGGGTGAGCGCCTTCACCGTTCGCCTCGGCGGCGACAAGAGGGTTGGCTCCGTCGGAGAATGTCGCCCCGAGTGTCTCAAAGCTGGCGCGAGCAGGCGGCAGGTTCGAGCGTAGCGAGAACTTTGAATAGAGCCGACGAGAGTACATGTTTAGTCCACGATGTGCCCGGACAACAGCCTTATAGCAAGTTGAGTTAATATAGGTCGAACTTGAGGGAGGATCACATCGCAAAAGAAGGATTTTTCAGTATTGGGATCGAAACCAGGCAGCCGAGATATGGACATCTTGAGGTCTTATCTCCCGCTTTCCCGTCTCGTTTTCACAATTGTGTCTAACATAGGGATCTCTCCTTGTATCCGGAAGGGGTATTCTATGGGCTTCCTTGCGTATATTCCGTTGTGCCTAATCTCTCGGGGTTCTTTCTCGGCAAGCATCTTTTGTACACGATACGGCTCTGCCGCTTCGTCGACCATCCTGTTTCCGATACGGTAGAGATTGACTTGAGCGAAGAATATCTTATGGCCTCCGAATTCTATTGATTCTAGCGCGCTAAGTTCATTCTCTCCTAGGCGTACGTGGTTCAAGTCAACGGCTCCGAAGTGGTAGGTCATTAGGGATTCCACTATTCTTGCGAAGCGCTCATCGATCGTTCCTAATCTGGACATGAGCGCATCGCGCCGTTTGTTGTTTTCCGCTATCTTTTTTGTTAGTTGGTCCGTCACCGCTGACGCGACTTCAAGTGATAAAAGCGCGATCTGATGGTATGAATCTGATTCTGCAGCGGATTCTTTATATCCGGGCCCCCGAAAAGCCATGATCTGGGTCTTTGTCTTCTCGAGACAGGTGAGGGTTCTCTTGATCATTTCTTGCGTGCGGCCCCCGCAATATCCGATTGCTTCTTCGAGAGCCTCCAGATAGTCTTTTAGCGATTCGATGTCATTTGAGGGCTGCCCTAGTCTATGGTATCGTTCTAGGTTTGTCTCGAATCTTGCTGAGGTGGTCCTGTGGACTTGCCATGCCAATCGCCAGAGATTTTCTTGTTCCTCTGCGGATTTAGAGAATCTCTCCTCTTCAGCAGTGGAGAGATGATCTCTGCAGATTGCTAATCCGGGAGTCAGCAGGTTGGCGATCGAGGTGTCCAATCGATGAAGTTCGAGCATCGAGTCTGAGGCTGATCTCAACCGGTATGCTGCAGTCAGGAGCATGGTCTCTGTGCGCAGCATCTGTTGGTAGTCTTGCCTTTCGAACCGGGAGTTGACTGCGGAAGCGATTCGTCCAGAGGGTCTATAGCGAGCTAATATCCCCCGGGCATAGAGTGCGTGCGCGATTTCGTGATGTATTGATTTCTCATTCTCGCTTCCATCCTTGCCTGGAGAGAAAGCGATCACATCCAATTTCCGGTAGTGTATCGCGTCATGTTCTATGCTGATCGATGGATTGGGTTTCTCGTACGCGAATGTTACGCCAGTAGTCGATCGGTCATAATCCCGAGAGAATATTTTCTGGACTGCAGGGTGCCACCGGCTCACCTGTTTCTCGATGGATGATTTTGAGATATAGCTTCCGGGGGCGGATTCGTTGACCATTCGGGGCCCTGCCGCTCGTGCAGGGGGATTATAGATGATAGTCGATGCGCAGATCGCTGCGGCCAGAGCGGCTTTCAGCGCCTTTGATGCCATGAGAATTGGTGTTTTCTGATCGCTTAAATAGTTGGATCAGATGGCAAGCCTATCCGAGAGAGGCTCTGTGAAAGATATTGTTTTCTCTAGAGGAATTCAGCTAAGACCCCTAGACGCTCAGATTATGTCTTCTTCTGAGATTACCATGAAGTCACCGACTGCTATGACGCTTGAGAATGGCACGAGGATATTGCCTTCCTTGTCTTTCTCGAGTTCTAGCTTCTCTGTGTAGGAGGTCGGATTGACGAGCACCATATGGATCAGCTCGCCGCTTCGTGTCTCGAAGATTATGTCTCCGACTTCTCCGAAGCGCTTTCCGGTCTTGCTGACGATGGTCTTTCCTATTATCTGTTTCGAGAATTTTTTGTCTTCTTCTCCCATCTTGGTGCCTCGCTTTAATGTCGTGAATTTCAACTGGGCTATTTATACTTTTCTATGGACCCTGCCAGGATTCCGCAATATCCCCCACGACGATTAATCCCTTGTCGATTACGAAATTGGAGGCAGGGGGACCTTGGCTCGTCCATCTCGCAGTAAAGCTTATTATACATCGGCCACGCCTATCCTCTCTATGGACTCAAAGACTAAGCTTGACTTGATCACCCGCCAGACTGAGGAAATTCTCACGCCCGATGGTTTGTCCTCTATGGTGGACGCCGGCGTGAAGCTTAGGCATTATATCGGTTTTGAGATCTCTGGAAAGGTCCACTTAGGAACAGGCATCATGACCGGCGCCAAGATAGCTGATTTCCAGAAAGCGGGTGTTGATTGTTCTTGTTTCCTCGCGACATGGCATGCATGGATCAACAACAAGTTCGGTGGAGACATCGAGACTATAAGGAAAGCCTCTGCTTACTTTGAAGAGGCCCTCCGGTCTTCTATCGAAGCGATGGGCGGCGATGAAGAGAAGGTCAGGTTTGTCAATGCTGACAAGTTTTATCACAATAATGATGATTACTGGATGCAAGTCGTTGAGATAGCAAAGCATATGACTGTCAACCGTGCGATGCGTGCTATCACTATAATGGGTAGGAACGAGGGGGAATCAGTCCCTATGGCTTACCTGATGTATCCGGCTATGCAAGTCGCGGATATCTATGCGCAGGGCCTCAACATCGCTCATTCAGGCATCGATCAGCGAAAGGCCCATGCGATAGCTAGAGAAGTTGGTGACAAGCTCAAGGTCTGTCCGCTAAAAGATGGCGATGCTGGAAAGCCTATAGCTATCCATCACCATCTGCTAATAGGTCTCTCCCAGCCTCCTGAATGGCCTGTCCCTAAAGAGCGCTTGATGGAGTTGTGGAGCACTATGAAGATGTCGAAGTCCGTTCCAGGTTCTGCTATTTTCGTGAATGATACTGAGGAAGAGATCCGAAAGAAGATGATGGACGCATTCTGTCCTGCTAAGGTCTGGGAGCTTAATCCCGTCCTGGATTATGCCAAGCATATAACATTCAGGGATGCTGGCTCGTCCCTTGCTATCGACCGTCCTGCCAAGTTTGGCGGCTCTGTGACTTATGATTCCTACACCGCCCTAGAGAAAGACTTCGCCGATGGCAAGCTCCATCCACTTGACCTCAAGAAGGCCATGGCTGAATATTTGGTCAGGCGTCTTGAGCCTATCCGCAAGCGCTTTGAGAAGCCTAAGAACCAGAAGCTTCTTGAGATGGTCCAATCATTTCAAGTCACAAGATGAAGATCGACGCCTTGAAGGAGAGGTTGACCTCCGAATCTATCGACGCTGCAGTGTTCATCTCTGAAGATTTCGACCCGCAGGTTTTCTATTTCACGGGGTACGATGGCGCAGGTGTCCTTGCGATCCCGAAAACCGGAACCCCATTTCTGATCGCACCGCCAAGAGACTTGGACAGGGCTGGAAAGTCAGGTGTTGAGGTTCTCCTGCGCAAGGGTTCTGTTGTTGATGATCTCAAAGAAGCGTTGACAGAGAGAAAAATCCATTTTTCTTCATTGGGCGTCGATTCTGAACGGATCACGATGGCAAAGTCTCTTGCTCTGCGCGATCTTGGCGTCACTTTGAAGGATATATCCCCGGTTCTTTCTGGATTGCGTTCGATAAAATATGACATGGAGGTAAAATTGATACGCGATGCATGCAAAATCACGGACAACATCATGTCAGACGTCATCGATTCCTGGAAAGATTTCCAGACAGAGATTGACGTCGCGTCTTTCATCGAGATGAAAGCGAAAAAGTTAGGGCTTCCATGTCCGTTCCATACTATTGTGGCATCAGGAAAGAATGCCACAGACCCACATCATCGCCCGACGATCCAAAGATTGGTCGATGGGCCGGTCGTCATCGACTTCGGTGTCTGCTTCAGGGGTTATTGCTCTGATATAACACGTACTGTCTGCATCGGCCTTCCCTCCGATGAAGTCAAGAAGACATATGATATGGTTCGAAAAACACAAGACCTCGCCCTCTCCAATGTCAAGCCAGGCATCGCCTGCAAGGATCTTGACGAGCTGGCTCGGAGTTCCCTTGGCAAGCTCGCCGACAGATTTATCCACGGTCTAGGCCATGGCCTTGGCATCGAGGTCCATGAATCGCCAACAATTAACTCCCGCTCTCAAGAGTCTCTTAAAAAAGGCAACGTCATCACGATAGAGCCAGGCCTCTACACCAAAGACTTCGGCATCCGCATCGAAGATGATGTTCTGGTCACAGATGATGGCTATGAAGTTCTGACAAAGTCAGATAGGTCCCTGATTATCCTCTAAAGGATTGCCCACTCCGTTTTTTCTCCGAGAGAAACCTATTTAAACATCTCGTCAATCGATTGCCTATATGGTTCCAGAGGGGGAAGTAGAGAACAAAGTGTCCTATTCCTATGCGTCTCATCTCTCTGGATTAGAAGAAGAGAATCGTTATCTCCGTGAGACTCTCGAAGGATTGCGCCAAGAGCTTGACCGTTTCAAGAGGAAGCCTCTATTAGTTTGCAAAATAAGAGAGATCTACTCTGATGCGGCGATCGTGAGGTTGCCAAACGGCAATGAGTTCTTGGTGGGATTGTCTGATGATTGCAAGGATGTCCTTCCAGGTGACAGCGTGCTGGCTGAGCAGAAGAACCTCACTATCGTTTCTAAAGTCGTCTCATCCAAGAAGTTTGATGTTGAGAAGTTTGTCATCATTGAAAAACCGGATATCTCTTGGGCTGAGATAGGTGGCTTGCGCGCGCAGGAACAGGAGATCAAGGAGGTCGTCGAGCTTCCACTGAGAAAACCAGAACTGTTCCAAAAGATAGGGATCTCACCCCCAAAGGGTATCTTGCTGCATGGTCCGCCAGGCACTGGGAAGACTCTCTTAGCTAAAGCGGTCGCGGCTTCTACTAATTCCACTTTCATCGAGATCGTCGCGTCCGAGCTCGTCCAGAAGTACATTGGAGAAGGCTCCAAGCTAGTTAAGGAGATCTTCGAGCTTGCTAGAGAGAAAGCGCCGTCTGTTGTTTTCATCGATGAGATAGATGCCCTCGCTGCGACTAGGATGGAGATTGGCACGTCAGGAGAGCGAGAGGTTCAGCGTACTTTCATGCAACTTCTGTCAGAGATCGATGGCTTCAAGTCATTGGATAATGTCAAGGTCATCGGTTGCACTAATCGCAAAGATATCCTTGATCCTGCGATCATCCGTCCAGGAAGATTAGAGCGCCTCATCCGTGTCCCTAATCCGGACAGGACTGGCCGCATGGAGATCTTCAAGATCCATTCAAGTTCCATGAGTTTCAATAAAGGTGTCGACATGAATGAGCTCATAGACCAGATGGAAGGTTTCTCTGGCGCGGACATAAAGAGTGTCTGTACAGAAGCAGGCTACTTCGCTATCCGTGCCAACCGCACGAGTATCAGCCATGATTTCGTTCAAAAGGCTATCGACAAGGTCAAGGAAGAGCGCATCAAGGAATCCGTCGACTTCAAGCAGATGTTCGGATGAGTTCGCCTTCACCTCTACAGTTTCTGACCAGTTTTCGTACCCACCCCCTCCTCTATCCAGTTCTGCTGCTATTCCCTTCCCGCCGCTCCCTGTTGATCAAAGGGGAATTACCATAGTTGAGAAGGGACGAATAGAAATAGTATAATTCCGATAAAGAATCGATAAGAAAAGCCCGCGCTCAGCAGTTACTTCCGCTCGTCATCCGCTTTCGCGTCAGCGGGTGTTCACATAGTCATCGCACGGGCATTGTATAGAGCCTTTCTGCCCTTATAAACGTGCGCAATGGGTGCTGGATATGCAAAAGAGGCCGGTTCATTTCTTGCGGACGACGATCATCATATGTACGCTGTTGTCGACCACGCCAGGGTCTGTGCACATGGCAAAATGGGCTTCCAGCCAGTTTCTCCATGTCTTTTTTTGTTTACGCAGAAGCTGCTCAGGCTCTTTTGTGTAGGGTGAAGCCAATCCCTCAAGTCCCGCCATCTCGACCATAGTGACGTTGGAAGGAAATATTTTCTTAAGCTCCTCCGCGCGGAACATATGGCTGAAGTATTTGCCATGCCAAAGGTTGTCATCACCTCTTTTCCACAGGTCTCGAAAGCATGCGGTCTTCCCGATTTCCTTAGACCAATAGCGTAGCGCCAGGCTGATCACGCTTAATCTTCCGATCACGCTCACGATTATGGGCGCTCCTGTTTTCGCTACGCGCACTAGCTCGCGCACGGCTTTCTTCCGATCTGATTCTTTTTTTACATGGCATAGAGGAGCTCCCAGGCAAAGGACTGCGTCGAATGAATTGGATTTATAACGTGATAAGTCTACAATGGAGCCGACGACTGCCTCTTTTACTTTGCTCCCTACCCCATATTTGAGGATGGTCTTCTCCGCTAAAGAGATGTGTTGAGGAGTATAATCGAGCAGAGTCATCTTATAGCCGCGCTTGGCAAGCGCTATCGTGTATCTTCCAGGACCGCCTCCAGCATCTAGGATCGTTCCTTTCTTAGGTAAGTGCCTCTTTAGCATCCACATGCTAGTTTCATATTCGAGTCGGTGGTATGCATCTTTCATCAATCGCTTCCATTCGTAGGTTGGATCATTCCCATAGCATTCGGCGATGTTTGATTTGGCCATAGCTAAAAATCAGAAAAAGGGTGGTATAAATTGGTTCCGTGGTTTCTCTGATCTGTTTAATCCATCACTTCTATGTCTACAGAAATCCTATACTCACGCACCCCGGTCTGCCCTGCCTTCACAATCCGTAAAGCACGACACTTTCTTCCTAATTTTTCGCATACAGGTAGTATCTTTGACGCAGCAAGTGGTATCTCTTCTTCTTTGCAGAAGGTGTAGTAGTGTATGACCGTCCCAGCATGAGACGCCCCTAACGCCATATCCATGAATTCTTCTGCGTCTTTTGGCAGAGGCATCAGTATCCTGTCGAATTTCCCGAGTTTTGGCATGATCTTTCGTACATCTCCATTGTATAATTCGACACGGTCCTTCAATCTCTTGTTCATCTCAAGGCTCTCTAGGGCTAGTGCGTGAGATTTCGGATTGATCTCGACACCTACCACTCTTTTAGCAGTGCTGTTCTTCGCGATCACTAGCACAAATGGAGCGATTCCTGAGAACATGACAAGGACTTCCTCGCCAGGCCTCACGAGTGTTGCCACTCTCATCCTCTCTGTTGCCGTCCGCGCTGAGAAGTAGGTGTTCTCGACATGCACTTTTAGCCTGATCCCGTTCTCGCAGTGGATTGTGCTCTTCACTCTCTTCCCTGCGAGTACCCGCACTTTCTGTCTCCGGAAAGTCCCGGAGTGTCCCCCCACTTTCTTCACGACAGTTGTTATGCTGGGGGTCACCTCAAGCAGTGTAGATGCTATCACTTTCTCATATTTCTCAAGTCCTTTAGGTATCTCGACTATCGCGATCGTCCCGACTGTGTCGAACGCTCGAGGCAATAATTCAAGCACTTGGTCAGGCACTTTCCCTGATAGTCCATCCCTCAATGTAGTGGACCGCTTGACGTGCTCTTTCTCTTTCATAAGAAATCTCTCAGAGATAGCCCCTCATAAAGTTTGCCCTAGAAATCGCCCAATGACTTCTGGCTCTTGCTGATCACATGCCTGGACAGGTTCTCGATTGTGGAATCCACACGTTCTGAAGAGAAATCATGCTTCTCGACAAGCAGTTTGCGTATCTCGTCCGGATCTACCCCTGTCCATTTCAGTTTGTGGTCAAGTACGACAGGCATGTGCTTGAAGGTGTCCCATATTTCTTGCCATGGCACTTCGCTTTTTGTGTCGAATTCTAGCGCTTTGAACACTACCTCAGGGTCTTTTGATTTTCGCACGTGTTCAAGCGCTTTTTTCGGCCCAATGCCTTTCAGCCCACCGGGGTTATAGTCTGTCCCTACAAGTATCGCAAGACACAATAGTTGGTCGGGGGTCAATCCTAGAGCGCGTACGTTCTCTTCAAAGTCTATCAATTCAGGTTCGACTGTTTTCCATCCGGCTTTGCCGGGCAATTTCCGTCTTCCTTGTATGGATAGATTGCGGACTAGTTTTGGCGCTCTATATAGTATGGAATCGAAATCTTGAGACACTCCGCCCCATACGTGGCCATCTCGCACGAGTTGTGACATCTGTGCTTCTCCTTCGCTTGGCGCTTGCACGACTGGCTGTCCCATGGCAGCGACTAGGATTTTTGCTTCTTCGACAAGGTCCTTGGTAAGGTGAGTTGTCCTGCCTGCGTATTTCTTCATCGATTCTATG
>Ga0074195_1005078_pt1 | contig 10188 bp, 10 predicted proteins | sample EPASupsiteHSE623_FD_64525 | JGI IMG/M metagenome (GOLD analysis project Ga0074195, IMG submission 64525) | Bioremediated contaminated groundwater from EPA Superfund site, New Mexico - Sample HSE6-23 | ecosystem: Environmental > Aquatic > Deep subsurface > Groundwater > Contaminated ... | reverse complement strand
AACGTAAACAACATGCACTCTGCTGCGACCCAAACGAGGTTGCCAATATAATAGCCTGCTTATGCGAACTTAAGAACACTATTGCTTGCGTATTAGAATGCTTTGACGATCACTCCAGCAGCACTAAAGAACGCATTATACTGTGTATTCTGCTTGACGAAATCCGCCGGATTGAAGCCAAGCTGGATAACCCGCTATTCGGTCTAAATGAAATCAAGAAAGAAATCATTGACATCAACAATATCATTACTAACTCAACCTTCGGCTTAAAAGAAATCAAAAATGAAATCATCGACATCAATAACACGCTCACAAACGACTTTTTCGGCTTAAACGAAATTAAACATGAAATCATCGAAATTAATGATCTCTTGAATAACGCCACCTTCGGCATTCCCGAACTTAAAAACGAAATCCGGGTAATCGAAAACCGCACCGGGCGAACAGTGCGGCTCTTGACTAATGAAGTATTTGGTCTGAACGAAATAAAAAATGAAATTCGCGGAATTGAGAACCAGACTATACTGTTGACAAATGGTATCTTCGGCTTGAACGAAATAAAAAGTGAAGTTCGTGAAATCGAAAACCGCACCGGACGGACAATACGGTTACTAACTAATGAAGTATTTGGTCTGAACGAAATAAAAAATGAAATTCGCGGAATTGAAAACCAGACTATACTGCTGACAAATGGCATCTTTGGCTTGAACGAAATAAAAAGCGAAGTCCGTGAAATCGAAAACCGCACCGGGCGAACAATACGGTTACTAACTAACGAAGTATTCGGACTAAATGAAATCAAAAATGAAATTCGCGGAATTGAAAATGATGTCCGCGCTCTTAACCGTCCTCTAACCTGTGCCACCGACAGCATCCGTATATGCGGCTGTGAAGTCGGCGGCTCCGCTATACATGATATTGAGACTGACACAAATAGCATTCTTATTCAAATTCCACAGGGAAGCGCCTATTCACAAATAGGCCGGTTATTTACCGCAACGACGTTTGTCGGTGTAAGTTCCCCTACCGTTGTAAATGTACTAGATATTGTTAACCCGCCTGATTCAGGACGAGTATTGTATCTAAACAGACTATATGGAGGTACTACACTGGTGCCAGCCAACCAGCCTCTAAGTTATCAATCAAGTTTAGGAGTATTCCTACAAATAGACGCATCAATCGCACCTGGGACCCCGATTACACCTAGAAATCTTAATGCTGGTTCTAGTGAAACCAGCGCTATGGATGTCAGCCAGAGTACTACCGCTAACCCGCCAGCGGAAACAGCAGGTATTTTTGCCCAAGTCGGCGGATTGTTCTCGTTAGATTTTAATGGCCAAATAATTATCCCCCCGGGGCACACATTGGCGATATTTGCGCGGAATTTCGTTACAGTTCCTGCAAACACCTTGAATTTTGCCATTAACGCTGTCTGGTACGAACTTGACGCATAGCAGAAAAAAAGTATTATAATAAGCTTGCCTTAAGAATCTCGCTCTAAGGTACAACAATAATCCAAACAGTCAGCAGCCCATCGGCACCCCCCATTGGACTGCTGACTTTTTGACCATCAGTCCTGAAAACTGTTTAATCCACCAAACGTATTAAGGCCTATTCTGTATAGCACATTAACCGCCGCTTGCAAAATCAACAGGTTTGCCCACCGATGTTAAAGCTTCAAGATTAACTGTTACCGAGCTGACGTCAAAAGCACATAATGTAAGCCCTCCATTACTAAAAACAGTCACTTCCGATAAAATTGCCAGTTCACAATCCACTCCTACTAGTCTTCCTGCAAAAGCCCACTCACCAAATGTTCTAATAGTCACTAAATCTCCTTGCATTTTTTCCAGTTCGTTTATCAACTTATGGCTTTCTTTACGCACTTCAATCTCTTGCTCTGCCATATAATTTTCTCCTTTCGTTTTAGTCTAAAAGATCAACATCATCGGGAGGAGGGACCGGGCAAAAAGTAAAACCTGGTGGTACTTCAGAAAGCCCAACTGTTTTAGCGACTACCGTGCATAAGTCAACTAAAGTAAAAATTTCAAATTCACCGCTCACTCCCTGTGAACTAAAAGTCTGGTCCGGGTGCCTGACAATAACAAACGATTGCCCTGCCCCAGGTGTTAACAGTCCCACTCTGTCACAGGTAACCCGGCTGAGATTTCCATAATAAGCATATGAATCGGCAGTATAAAGCACTACATTTTTACCGATCTCGTTTTCCAGTTCTTCTATTAAACTTCTGTTACCTACAAAGAACCCCATAAAATTAACCTCCTTCGTCACAGGTTTTATTTGCTATTTAAATCTATTAAGTTATTTGTGAAATAGAATATATATCTAGTCATTTTTTAACAATTCCCGTTCTTGCAACACCATCTCCATATACTCTGCCCGGTGCCTATAGCTATGATGACTTACGGCTTCTAGTGCTTGCTGACAAATTTGCTTCCGCTCATCAGTATTCTCGAGATAATACCTAACAAGCTCTACTGTCTCAACCGGCGATTTTGAAACAGCAAGGTGACGCCCTGGCTCAAACAACTGGCGCACTGCCGGAGTGTCAGAGGTGATTAAGAACCCGCCTGAGGCAAGAATCTCGTAGGTTCGCATAGTTACCTGGTTATGGGTATTTTGCAGGCCTAGAACAATGTCTGCCGAGTTGTAGACTTTGTAGGCTTCAGTGTATGGCAGGTATCCATGCAAACACTCTTCAGGTATGCTGCAGCCCAACAAATTTGACATCTCTTTCCACTGCCAGCCCCAAAAATCAATTTGGAAGCCAGCCTTTAGCACTGGCTTTATTAAGGTTTGGAGGGACTCAAACCGGTATAGCCCCCTATATACCCCACGTAAAGCCGGATAGGCGTTAGCCACCACCGCGATGCTGCAGCTATACTGCTCTACCTTTTCCCCTGACTTATGAACGCTGCGATGATGCCCAAAATCCATATGGGCAGAAAGAAATCCTATTTTCTCGTAATGCGGTACCATTTTAGCGCTCACAGTAAAAACAAAGTCTGGCCTGACTGATTGAATAAATGGTATGGTAAATACTCTCGCGTGAATGGGATCCTCTGTTGCCCAATAGACAAAGGTTGCGCCTGCTTTCTTTACACAGTCTCGAATCCATTTTCGGTTTACTCCAATATGTTCCTGTGTCCAGCCCAGCATGATTATCAGTTGAGGCTGAAAGTCCTCAACCAGCTTAAGCGTTATCCCAGGACCAATAGGACCAGATACCTTAACCTCATGCCCTGCATCACGAAAGCCGTTCGGCAGTCCATACAGCCACATAGGATGGCTTTCAAGAAATAATACCCGCAAGGCATCGCCTCCTAGCTCTTTGACTCTTAAAATATATTCTTCGACAAATTTAACATGCTAGTAATTAAGTCACAGAATGAAATTTTTTTCAATATTCGCATCTAAAAGACATATACTTTAACATCGTTTGTCTATGAGGTGCTGTTATGCAAAAAACTGATACCTTCAAAAAAAAACTTTTAGTACTTAATCCCTTTCCTGTTTACCCTCCAATGAGCGGCGGTCAGGAAAGGGTATTTTATTTATACAAGCATGTAGCCGAGTACTACAACGTCATAATACTGTGTTTTTCCGATCGAAGAGGCTATAAAGTAATAGCGCCAGGGCTTATGCAAATTACCATTCCGAAGAGCCGCACCCATGCAATGGAAGAGATCAAACTCTCATCTGTCTTCGGCCTCTTTACCTGTGCAATAACGCCAATGGTATCTCGCCATACTCCTGAATACGCCCACATTTTGAACAGCCATAAGAACGATGCCGCTGCCGTCATTCTGTCTCACCCCTATCTGCATGATGAAGTTAAGCGCCTCAATGTGACCGCGCCTATTATTTACGACGCACACAATGTGGAACTTGAACTTCATCGCGAAATTTTGCCTGCTGCTGCACACAAATTGCTCAGTGAAATCTCCCGAGTCGAGCAATCAGCTTGTCAAGATAGCCAGCTTATTATTACCTGCTCACAGCAGGACGCCGATGCATTAGCTACACTTTATAACGTTGATCCAGCCAAGTTCAAGGTGGTGCCTAATGGGACTGATATAACTAAGAGACTCCTTTCCTCGCGCAACAGCTTTGTTAATAACAAATTAAGCCAGGGGATAGAACACCCGCTGGCATTGTTTGTGGGAAGCTATCATGTACCTAATATAAATGCCGCCCAGCATATATTAAACATGGCACCAAGACTCCCGAATATTCAATTTAACTTGCTGGGAAGTCTTTGCCGCGCCTTCCACAACCGTCAACCGCCTGCTAATGTCAGAATGTCCGGCGTAGTCACAGAAGATGAAAAAAACAAACTGCTATGCGCAGCAGATGTAGCGCTAAACCCAGTATTATCAGGGTCTGGCACAAATATAAAAATGTTTGACTATATGGCGGCAGGCATTCCTATTGTCACAACGGAGTACGGTGCCAGAGGCATTGGCGGTATTGACGGTCAGCATTTCTTAGTCGGACAGCCAGCTGATATGCCCGACAAGATACTTGAGCTAATACGCGACAAAGCCAAGGCGACTTATCTTGTCGGCAACGCTTACCGCCTTGTTACTGAACACTTTGACTGGAGACAAATCGCTGCTAGTTTTGTTTATAAGCTTAATAAGCTTGTGCACTGACTATTTAAACTACCGGGAGGTTAAAATATGCTGGTTAAGCAGGAATTTATCCGCAAAATCCTTGTTATTCTTATCGCTCACATGGGAGATACCGTATTGGTAACACCGCTTACCAGAATTCTGCAGAAATCCTACCCTGAAGCTGAGATTGATATGCTTGTGAGCCCGCACGGCACCGAAGCAGCCCGTCATGATCCCTGCGTTAGTAAAGTTATTGTTTACGAAAAAATAAATTGGCGCCGTGACAGAGACAAGTTAGCGAGATTAGTAGGACTTTTACAGCACCAAAAATATGATGTGGCAATTGCAACCAGCTATGGGTCGCTTTGCCATATGATGGCCTATTTTACAGGCGCAAAATATCGCGTTGGTTTTAATCTTTACAATGGAGCCACATTTTTAACCCATGTCGTACCATTTCCATCAGGTATAATCCATGAAGCAGAAAAACAGCTTAAACTACTAGAACCTTTAGGCATTACCCCCAAAGACAGCAGCCTCAGCTTTGCCGTCAGTAAAGATGAAACAGCAAGCTTACACGAAAAAATCAAAATATCACATGATAGCCCAATAGTAGCTATTTGCCCTCTCAGCACCCATCCTCACAAAAACTGGACTATCTTCGGCTGGGCGACTGTCCTCAAGCAATTGTCTAAAGTAGCACAATGTTACCTCATCGGCAGTCCCACAGAGTTGCCTGAAATTACTCAGATCAATGACTGTTCAGGGAATGCAGGTGCCGTAACAGCCGGAATCCTGACGCTAGGAGAATCTGCTGCTCTTTTAAAGGAAGCAGACTTATTGATCACTGTCGATACCGGTCCTTTGCACATTGTGCAGGCCTTTGATACGCCCGTCTTGGCTCTATTCGGACCTACCCTCCCCGACGCCTGGGGCCCCAGGCGTCCCTACGACGTTGTAATCCGTTCAACAGTATACTGTTCGGGCTGCTGGCACAATAAAGCACCCTATTTGAATTACAAATGCGAAAATCACATTTGCATGGAACAAATACTGCCGACAGATGTGGTAAAAACGGCTCAGACTATGCTCGAAAACAAATATGCCCATGAGCCGAGGTGAAAATCCAGTGAAAATTTCTATCGGCATTACTACCTACAACCGAAAAAAATATCTACTAAAACTACAGCAGTCTCTTTGTATGTCACAAAGTATTGATTCTTGCAATATCCGTATCTATGATGACTGCAGTACTGAATATACCAATATTGATTTGAAGCAGCTATTTCCCACAGCAGTCGAGATAGTTAGGCGGACTGAAAATATGGGTGCCGACGAAAATCTGCGGCAAATGTATGTTGACTTTTTAGCAACCGGTGACGACATACTTGTAACAATGGATTCCGACCTAATTTGTCGTCCCGATTGGATTAATTTTACGAAGCAGTATTTTCAGCACACTGACGGCATCCTCGGCCTTTATAATTCAGCTTTTCATAAAGCAATAGCAAAACCGGTTATACACAATCAGGAATTCTTGGAGAAAGCACATATCGGCGCTGCCGGGTCTGTCCTCCATAGAGATGTGGTATACGAAGTAGTCAGCAGCGTACCGCCGACAATCGGCTATGACTGGGCTTGGTCTAGTTTCCTGCGCCGGCAAGGCACTCGAATATTAGTCTCAAAGACAAGCTATGTCCAGCACATCGGTCTGCTAGGATATAATTGCAACGGGCTGAGCATTTGTGAAATTGGATTAAACTTTTTTCCTATCAGTGAAGTAAATAAAAAATTCTTAGATGATTTTAAACAAGAAGCCCTATTGCTAAAAGCAAGCTATTTGCAGAAGATACTTAAGAAAGCCCCTCGCTAAACTAATCGTTATATAGGTATGCTTTCATACTGCAGGTCTATATAATTACAACCTTCTCTTAAATTCAATACAATCGACCTTAATTTTTCATACATTTCCTCTGCCTCATCAAATGTTCACTATGTCTAATCATTTATTTGGCATTCGGCTTTCACATGCCGCCGAATTTAGGAATAGGCTAGATTATGATTTGAACACAGGAGGTCATATTATATGGGTCAGCATAAAAACCTTATCCTATGCCGGGTGGGCGACACCTCACTACACAAAAATTGGCTAAAACAGGCAGAATATAAAATTTTTGATGTCGCAATAAGTTATTATGGGGACAATCCAGGACGGTTCGCCGAAGACGGTATTTTCTATGAACACAACAAAGGCACAAAATATCCTACACTATATAAATTTATCCTGAACAACATTGCCCGTTTTCTAGAATATGAGGCCATATGGCTGCCGGATGACGATCTAGATACTGACACGAAAACTATTAATCAAATGTTCTCTATGTTTCATGAGAATAAATTATGGCTGGCTCAGCCGTCGCTTACCGATTCCTACTACTATCATCCGATAACCCTAAGAAATGAGGGTTTATCCTTCCGGCACACCAACTTCGTAGAAGTCATGGCCCCTTTGTTTTCCAGGCAAGCCTTGCTCCAATGCCTATTTACCTTTAACGAAAGCATCAGCGGCTACGGTCTAGACCTCATATGGCCTAAAATACTGGGGTGGCCAACTGATAAAATAGCGGTTCTCGACTCGGTATCAATCCGTCATACCAGGCCAATTGGCTCAGGACCGGTATATAAAATATTCCCTGTGCCGCCTACCGATGAAATGCATCATATTGCTAAGAAATTTGAGTGCATGCCCTTTAATATGACTGTCTACTCAGCTCATTTCTAAAATATATTGCTACACTTTTATGAACGATTGCTTAAACGATCAGCCTTGGAATAAAGACCCAAGGCTATATTGTTTTTCTCTGTAAATACCTGCTTTCTGCCTGAGGATTAATAAAGACACCCCCTTAGTAACAAGGTGTAACTTCCTGTCTACTAAGAGGGTGACATACCGCCGTTTAACTATATAATTACCTGCACCAGCCTTCCATACACATTATGTCAAATCGCCTTTTGACTTGAACAACGATCGTCGTCCGCCACGGCTTCGCGGGATTTGCTTCCAGAGCCTCTTCCATATCTCATCGGCCATATCCCGCCGCATTTTGGTGTATTCCGCCAGCGCCAAACGTTCAGGCTTACTGGTCAGCCATTCATCGGGGATTTCCCTCACTATACAATCAATCTGCTCATCACTAATCATTTTCATTTTTTCGAGGTACGGAAAAAAATCTTGTGCAAAAAGTAGGTCTTTAAGCAAATTCCTATAGTACATAACATAATAAATCTTTATACTTGAGCCAAGTTTATTAAACGAATCAATGGACCACCGACTGGATCTAAACAGATGCGAATTATCAATAGCATAGACTTTATATCCATCTTCCTCCAGCCGCAGCAGAAGGTTTTTCTTATTTCTGGCGCGATCAGCATTGTGAAACATATGATCAAACAAAATTACGCCTGCCAATTCTGATACATTGGCGGCTTTATATAATCCATTCTTTCCTACGTATTCCGTGTGGTCGAGAAAGCGAGAAGCAAAATGCCTTCCTACATTTATGCCTACTTCTATAAGGCTGGGATTTTCATTTACCACTTGTTCATCAACTTCAATAATATCACTGGGCGGAAAGCACAACCCCATAATTTCGCCAATCTTGGCTGCAAATAATTCACTCACTGCTACCCGAGAGTCAAGGCGATTGTCTTGGAATTTCACTACATAAATATTGCCATCATCAGCACGGAAAAATTGAGGTGCAGTGATCCCTATGCCCACATCTCCCAAATATTCCATGGCAACTAGCATACTGTCAACCTCCACCAACCACAATCCTAAGTAAAAAGACCCGGTAAAAAATCCACCGAGTCTCTAGCTATAGAATTTGTCGCTAAAATTACCAACTTAAAGCACGCCAATGCGCAGAAGTTAGCAGCATTCAGCTGATCTTGATACCGACGTTATCGCCTCGAGATTAATTACGGCTGTACTTACGTCATCATCAGAGATTTCACTACTGGTTCCTGGGATGAATATTTCATCAACCGATATAAACGCTAATTCATCATCCACATCACCAAGTGTTCCTGTGAATAAGAAACCGCCGAGAGTGGTAATTACAACTAAATCACCAATCATCCGTCTTAGAATGCAAATCAAGTCATGGCTCTCTTGACGATCTGTATCAGTCCTTGGTCCCTCACCGTAACCACCACTAAACGGGTTGGTTTTCACTCCGGTAGCTTTAGCAACGATTTGCCATAGATCAACGTGGGCAAATTTCACTTCCACATCTTCTCCACTAGGAGTTTGAATCTCGACGTTAGATGCTTCCTCGGGCGCCGTTAGGATGGCTACACGGCAGTCTTCAATTTTTTGCAAACGACCATAATAGACCATACCGTCAAAGCCAAATAACAGTACATCTGTGTTTAATTCCCGTTGAAGTTCCTTAATCAGGCATTCGTTTCGAATTTCTGTAAATATGCCCATAAGTACAGGCCTCCTTTAATATCTAATAAACTGGTGTTACTATACTGTATGAACAATAGAATTAAAATGTTACTCTCAAGTCATTGCAGACTATAATTTGTTATAGTCGAACCCAATTTTCAGTCCTAAATCATTATGTTGGAATAGAGGCCCAAATCTCCTGCGCTGTTAGCGTTACTGCGCCTACATTGGCAGCTGCCGTGACGGGCTTTCCTCCAGTTGGATCGACGATTACAATATTGCTTGCCCGCAGGGTGTAGGTGACCCTCCCGGCCTTGTCAAATACAGGGGCTGTATCAAAATGGCGAAGAGTGGCAATGCGAAATACAGCAAGAGTGGGTGGTGCTGTGGTATCATGATTTTGACCCTGCATTGCACTTTGGTGAAATCGGTATATGACTGCGCCATTCCTTAAAAGCTCAAAGGTTACTTCAGCCCAGCCGCCAGTGGTAAAGGCACTGCTAGGAAAAGTGGCACTCCAATTAACAGTAGCCATAAGCAAGATGTTCGATTGGTCTTGACCTAATTTAATCTTTACGCGGGAAAGTTCAACGGTTCTGCCCTCCGGCAGCGCTTTGGGGAATGGAGATTTGATTGGCGATGTACAGGTGGGTAGCGACAAAATAGCACTTCTTTCACTATTTACTACCTTTTTCACTTTTGCAAACTCAATCATATGCTACCGCCTCCTCTTTTTTCTTCTCTTTTTCACTTTGTCGCCCTCAATCTCTTCAGCAGCCAATGTTACTGGACCAACGCTAGCGCTCGTAGAGACTGCATCACCAGGGGCTACACCCGGATCTATTATCGTTATGTTTGTTGCCCTCAAAACATAAGTATTGATTCTTGGTTTTTGCACCCCCGATTGAATATCAAGATAACTTATATCGGCAATTTCAAACGTTGTCATTTCAGTAGGTTTTTGCGGATCACCAATAAAAGCTTGCACTGCAGACTGAGTTGTGCGATAGATTACGGCATTATCGCGTAAAAATTCAAAAGTAACATTTGCATAGCCAGAAGAGTTGACATCTACTGCCACATTATCGCTCTTTA
>Ga0074195_1005077_pt1 | contig 10188 bp, 8 predicted proteins | sample EPASupsiteHSE623_FD_64525 | JGI IMG/M metagenome (GOLD analysis project Ga0074195, IMG submission 64525) | Bioremediated contaminated groundwater from EPA Superfund site, New Mexico - Sample HSE6-23 | ecosystem: Environmental > Aquatic > Deep subsurface > Groundwater > Contaminated ... | reverse complement strand
CATTCCAAAAAAAAGCTCGGTAATCCTTGGTATTTCAGGAGGCCCTGATTCCGTATTTCTTCACCACATAATAGATAAGCTATCAAAAATCCATCCTGTAAAAATTATAGTCGGACATGTAAATCATATGCTTAGAGGAATAGAGAGCAACCTAGACGAACAATTCGTAAAAGACCTAGCAAAAGCCAAAAATCACACAGTGCACATCTTGCAAAGAGATATAAATTCACTAAGTAAAAAACTAAAAAAAGGGCTAGAGGAAGTTGGCAGGGATATCAGATATAAATTCTTTAAAGATTTAGCAAAAAAATATAAATCACAATTCATCGTAACCGCCCATCAAGCAGACGATAACCTAGAAACAGTTCTGCTAAATCTAACTCGCGGAGCAGGACTAAAAGGCCTCGCAGGAATGAAAGAAATTGAAAAAATCTCAGAACGTTTATCTTTACTTCGTCCACTTTTAGGAATTACAAAAGAAAAAATTCTAGATTATTTAAAAACGAAAAAAATTCCTTTTAGAATAGATAAAAGTAATAAAGATTTAGTATACAAAAGAAATTATATCAGACATAAAATCGTTCCAGCGCTGAAAAAGATCAACCCAAATATATCCGATACAGTAGCCAAAAACAGTAAAAACATCAGAGAAGTGGTAAAACTATTAGAAACTCATGCTCTAGCATGGATCAAGAAAAACAGTCTCAACAAATCTCTTACAAAATTCAATGCAAGAACTTTAAAAAAAGAAACTCACGCATTACAAAAAGAGATAATTATTCAAATATACAAATCACATGCAGGAAATACTCAAAATATTGAAACTCCACATATCGAAGAAGTTCTATCAATTCTAAACAAAAACAGCGGAAACAAGAAAAAGAAACTTGGAAAAATCACCTTTTTCATCAAGAACAACATAATTCAGATTTTATAAAAGCATTAAATATACAGTTTTCAAGCTTGAAAAAATCACAAAAACAGTCCAGTATACGCACTGTCCATAATATATAAACAACCATTTCATATGCCTGTATTACCACAAGGACCTCGTCCTAGAAACACGCTACTATATGTCATTATAATCGCCATGCTTATTGCCGGAGGATTAATGATATTAAATCCCTCAACAACTCCAAGCAAAGAAATAACACTAAGCGACTTCGTAAAAGAAGTAAAATCAGGAACAATCTCAAGCATCTCAGTAGCAGGAAATAAAATAAATCTCGAACTTGTAGATAAATCTAAACAATTCTTGTACAAAGAACCATCTTCCAGCGTATATGACCTACTTGGGAAAGCTGGCGTAGACGACACAACAATCGCAACACTACCAATCGTTGTTCAAGACGGTGAATCCGGAAAATTTTGGACAGACCTATTAATAGGTATCGTTCCTTTCTTACTAATTATAGGATTCTTTGCATTTATGATGCGCTCCGCACAGTCTACAAATAACCAAGCAATGTCTTTTGGAAAAAGCCGCGCAAAACTCTATGACAAAGAAAAACAGAAAACAACTTTCGAAGATGTAGCTGGTGCACAAGAAGCAAAGGAAGAATTAACTGAAATAGTAGACTTTTTAAAAACTCCCCAAAAATATCAATCCATGGGAGCAAAAATTCCAAAAGGAGTAATCTTGGTTGGTCCTCCGGGAACAGGTAAAACATTGCTTGCTAGAGCCGTAGCCGGCGAAGCAGATGTTCCATTCTTCAGTATTTCAGGTTCAGAATTCGTGGAAATGTTCGTAGGAGTTGGAGCTTCACGTGTAAGAGACTTATTCACAAAAGCAAAACGCAATGCTCCCTGTATTATATTCATAGATGAAATCGATGCAGTAGGTCGTCATAGAGGAGCTGGAATGGGCGGTGGTCACGACGAAAGAGAACAAACTTTAAATCAAATCCTTACGGAAATGGACGGATTTGAAACAGGAACAAATGTAATAGTAATGGCTGCTACAAACAGACCAGATATTCTAGATCCTGCATTACTTCGTCCAGGACGTTTTGATAGAAAAGTTGTCGTAGATATGCCAGATTTAACAGCTCGTGAACAAATCTTAAGAGTACATGCGAGAAACAAACCAATGGCAAAAGATGTTAATTACGAAAAAATTGCGAGAGGCACTCCAGGCTTTACGGGAGCCGATATTGAGAACTTGATGAACGAAGCTGCAATCCTCGCTGCAAAATTAAACAAGAAAAAAGTAGGCAGCGCAGAAATAGAAAAATCTATAGAAAAAATTGCGATCGGTCCAGAAAAAAGATCACGAGTTTTAAATAAAAAAGAAAAAGAAATAACTGCATATCATGAACTTGGACACGCTGTGATAGGACACCTACTTCCAAACTGTGATCCGGTTCACAAGATTTCCATAATATCTCGCGGAATGGCTCTAGGGGTCACTTGGTTCTTACCAGGAGAAGACAAACATCTATATTCTAGAAGTAAATTCGAAGATGAAATATGTTCACTTCTTGGAGGTTATTCTTCAGAAGAATTATTCTTTAATGAAATGACAACAGGTGCATCAAACGACCTAGAAAGAGCAAGTCATTTGGCTAGAAACATGGTTACAAAATATGGAATGAGTGAACTAGGACCAATTGTTTTGGGAGAAAATAATGATGAAGTTTTCTTGGGTAAAGATTTTGGTCATATAAAAAATTATTCTGAAGAAAGTGCAGCAAAAGTAGATGAACTGGTAAAAAAGATGCTAGATAAAGCGAACAAGAAAGCCAAAGAATTGATAGCAAAACACAAGGACTTGATCAAAACAATTGCAGAAGACTTGATAAAAAAAGAGACATTGTCTGCAGAAGAATTTAAAGCCTACTTTAAAAATATTGAAGTCAGTAACAAAATATAACTATGAAAAAATCAAATATCAAAATTGATACACCGGTGACTTCTGAAGGAAACCAACCACCTATAGAAAAAGAAATAGGACAACTTTCGTTGGACATATTTCACACAGATTCGGAGATAGTGATTTTGGCACCAATTGCAGGAGTAAAAGCAGACGATGTAACTCTATCAATCACAGATGACGTACTAGTAATAAAAGGCGTCCGCACACCAAAATTTGAAGTGGCAGAAGAAAATTACTACACAAAAGAATGTTTCTGGGGACACTTTTCCAGATCAATAGTTTTACCATTAGAAGCCGACGTAAAAGATATCTCAGCAAATTTCAAAAACGGGATTCTAGAAATTCACATCCCAAGAATAGAGATCAAAAAAACTAACATTATAAAGATTAATGGCTAAAGCAATTCCGATAAAAAAAGTTGTGATTCCAGTAGCCGGACTAGGTACAAGATTTTTCCCGATCACTAAATCCATCCCAAAAGAAATGCTTCCAATCGTGGACAAACCATGCATTCAATATTTGGTAGAGGAAGCCATAAATAGCGGCATCAAGGAAATAATTTTCGTGACAAGCCAAGACAAACCTTCTATAAAAGAATACTTCTCTCCAGTATCGGCAAAGCTAAAAAAATTACTAACAGAAAAAAGTAAAATCGCAGAATTAAAAGAACTCCAACGAATCGAAAAAATGGCAAAATTTTCATACGTTCATCAAGATCGCCCACTTGGGGACGGTCACGCGATCCTTTGCGCAAAAAAATACATAAAGAATGAACCTTTCGCAGTTTTGTTTGGTGATGACATCTACGACAGCAATCCCCCGGCACTAAAACAGCTGCTCAATGAATATTACAAATACAACTCCCCTATCATTGCTTTAGAAAAAATAGATAAAAAAGATTCCAAAAAATATGGAATGATAGAAGTGAAATCAAAAAAAGGTGCACTTGTAGAAATAAATGGATTAGTAGAGAAACCTGAGCCACGCCTCACTCCTTCAAATCTCGCAATTACAGGGAAATATATAATAACTCCACAACTTCTAAAGGATCTTGAAAAATCTCATTCGTCTACTAACGATAAAGAAATTCGACTAATTGACGGAATGCGCACCCACATAAAGAAAAATCGCATCTTCGGCCTCGAAATAAAAGGCAAAAGATTCGATACGGGCAACAAGCAAGGGTACGTAAAAGCAGTCATTCACTTCGCTTCAAAAAACAAATAAAACACATTTCCAACCTTACGCCACTCTCCCCCCTTGATAAAAAGGTAATTTTTCGCTATAATTTCATGATACTCAAAAACAAAAACAAACAAAAATATTTTATGGCACCTCAAAAAACACATCCTCTAATAGAAGAGGCGGACAAAAAGAAAAGCGAAGGAAAACACATAGAAGCAATTAAAATATGTGAAAAAGTTCTTTTATCAGATTTAGGCTGTGTATCAGCTTATGAGGAAATTGGAGACAACTACTTGAGCATGCGTGAATACGGAAAAGCAGAAAAAGCATTAACTCAAGCATTAAAAGTAAACAACACCAGCGCAAATGCAAACTACCTTTTAGGATTTGTTTACTCTTGCACAGGTGAATGGACAAAGTCTGTAGAATATTTGGAACGTGCGGACGTTTTATATCCAAATCATCCAGAGATTTTACGTTGTCTTGGATGGAGTATGTACCACAACGAAGAACGATTGAGAGGAATTATACTACTAGAAAGAGCGCTATTCCTTGCACCAAATGATCCATTAATTTTAAATGATGCTGGAGTTTGCTACTTAAATGACAAAAATTTCGAGAAAGCTGCACGCTTATTTAAAAAAACTCTTCAAATAGAACCAAACAACAGCAAAGCCAAAGAATGCCTAAACGCAGTTAAGTTTTTTCAAAGAGAGTTTGACAAATTGAACAAGAAGAAAAATAATTAGTGCATGAACAAAAAAGCACTAGTCACTTTGATCATCGGCGTAGTAGTCATAATAATAATTATTTTGTTATTGCTCCGCAGTTGTACTCCTCGAACAAAAGATGAGACAGACAATGATGGCGATGGCATCTCAGACACAACAATTGATGAACAATACAGAAATGGCTTCATCAACGCGAACATCTTCTTCACCTGCGAAATTCTGAAAGATGAAACTCTAGCGAAAGACAGCAAAAGAATTGAAGATGGAGTTCACGCAGCATATCAAGAATATGGATTGCCTGTAGATGACGATGCTACAATGGTAAAGATCCTTGAGAAATACAAGGACGATGCCGAAGTAACAGCCATCATAAAAGCAAATGCAAGTCCATGCCGAGGTGGTCAAGAACCAATCTTCGTTCAATAATAGAGACAACCATGGAAAAACTAATCGAATGTGTACCTAATTTTAGCGAAGGAAAAAATAAAAGCACCATCAAAAAAATAGCAGACAGCATAAAAAGAGTTAAAAAAGTTTCAGTTTTGGATATCAATAGCGACCCCGATCACAACAGATCCGTGATCACTTTTATGGGCGCGCCAGAACAAGTTATAGAAGCAATGTTTCAGGCTGCAAAAACAGCCTCAAAATTAATAGACATAAGTAAACATAAAGGAGTTCACCCAAGAATAGGTGCAGCTGACGTTATACCTCTAGTCCCGCTGAAAAACGTAACTACAGCAGAATGCATCGAACTAGCAAAAATCCTCGGAATGAGAATAGGAAAAGAACTAAAGATTCCGGTATATTTATACGAAAAAGCCGCAACTCGCGAACACAACAGAAATCTTTCCAATGTAAGAAACATTGGATTTGAAAAACTAAAACGCCTGATTACCACAGATCAAAAAAGGTCCCCGGATTTCGGTCCAAAAAATCTTGGGAAAGCAGGAGCATCAGCCTTAGGAGTAAGAAATTTTTTGGTAGCTTTTAATGTAAATCTAAAAACAGAAGACCTAAATATTGCCAAAGCAATCGCAAAAAAAATAAGAGAACGAAATGGCGGATTCAAGCATGTAAAAGCCCTGGGCTTAAACCTAAAGTCAAAAAAATGCGTTCAAGTCTCAATGAATTTTATAAATTATAAAAAAACACCAATATTCAAGGTTTTCAAAAAGATAGAACAGGAAACAAAAAAACTCGGCATAAAAATATTAGAGAGCGAATTAATAGGCATGATTCCAAAAGACGGATTCAAAAACACATCTCCTCAAAAACTTAAATTAAAAGGCTTTTCAAACAAAAGATTTCTGCCAATATAAGCCATCCAATTGACACATTTGACAAATTCTATAAATTCAATTGAAAAATCCTTTCACATACGTAATAATACCACCTGCTCTTTAACAGGTTTGAATGATCGCCAGCAAACGTTGCTCACCGCAACAATTGTTGGAGGAAAGTCCGAGCACCACGGGAAATAGTAGCCGCTAACAGCGTGCCACAAAGTGCAAATTCATAAGCACTTTGGAGGGAAAGTGCCACAGAGACAATACTAGTTCTGCTTTAACAGGACAAAAGGTGAAAAGCCCGCCTAACGGTGGGACATCCTGACGCAAGTTGGGAGTCGGTAAACCCTACTAGGTGCAAGGTGAGATGGAAGGCAATTGTTACCCCCAAATGTAATAAAAGTCTTCTCGCCGCTAAATCCGCTTTATTGCGGAGTAGATAGATGATCATACCCACTTCGGTGGGAACAAAACTCGGCTTATGATAACCTTCTTAAAGAGCAGTTTTAAAATGTCACAATGAAACGTTTCGAAATATTCTTCGGCCTGATAAAAATACCTGTCGATTTCGCAATGACAATATTAGCCTTTCTTGCAGCTTATCAACTGCGCTTATTGACAGAACCAATTGAAGGAATCGCAAAAGCAGTAGACTATACAGTCCTGCCTACAATGAACGAATATATCAACTTCAGTGCAAAGATGACACTGATCCTTTTGGTAATTTTTGCTGTAGGGAAAATGTACTCTCTAAAAACAACTCATAAATTTTCGGAAGAAATGAAAAAGACAACGTTGCTCTGCATAATTTGGGCAATGACGATGATTACAATATTTTTCTTCCAAAGAATCTTTCCATTCTCAAGGTTAGCCATCATATATAGCTGGGGACTTGCATTTATATTAGTAATATTTGGAAGAGCCTTAATAAGAGGAGTTCAGATCATATTTTTAAAAAATGGAGTAGGAAAGAGAAATCTTATTTTCATAGGTACAAACAGACTTACAGAAGATATCGGAGCAACTCTTAAAACAACTTTGGAATACAATATTATCGGAATTGTCAGAACCGATGAAACAACCATTTCCTCAAAACTAAAAGATTTAGGAACAATCGAAAATCTTGAACAGATTATAAAATCTTACAAAGTAGACGAAGCAATTCAGACAAAAGATTTTTCAGAAATTCAAAACGAAGAAATATTAGAGACATGTGATTTAAACCATGTGATTTACAGATTCGTACCCAACCTAGTAGAAATGCGCAGGAAAAACATAGAGACTGAGACAATAGGGAAAGTTCCAGTAATAAGCCTCCATCACACTCCATTAGACGGATGGGGAAAAATAGTAAAAAGAATTGGAGACATCGTAGGAGCAACTCTTGGAATTCTCATTCTATCCCCTATATTCCTACTCACGGCAATCGCAATAAAATTAGACAGCAGAGGTCCTGTATTTTTCACAACACTTGATGACGGCAGCAGTGTGAAACGCGTAGGTCAATACGGTAAACTATTCAAATTCGTAAAATTCCGCTCAATGTTCCCGAAAACGGACAGTTTGAGATATACAAAATTGGCTAATAGCAACATGCGCACAGATGGCCCATTAGTAAAAATTAAAGACGATCCGCGCATAACAAGAGTCGGTAAATTCATACGAAAATTCTCAATCGATGAACTACCTCAACTCTGGAATGTGATAGTAGGAAATTTGAGTTTAGTAGGCCCTCGTCCACACCTTCCAGAAGAAGTGGCAAAATATAAAAAACACCACAAGTTCGTACTGACAATTAAACCCGGCCTCTCGGGACTGGCACAAATAAGTGGACGTAGCGAACTAAGTTTCGAAGACGAAATAAAACTAGACCGCTATTACATAGAAAACTGGTCTATGTGGCTAGACATAAAGATAATTCTAAAAACCTTCTTGGTAGTTTTAATGGGCTACAAAGAATAATCCTAATCATGGTGCCCTCTAATTTCCTTACCAACTCTTCTTAACATAGAAACTTTTCTATTTCTAGCCCCCTTCCTCTCACCAATACATTCATTTTGCCTAAGTCTAGCCTTTCTCTTTCTTTCCTCTCTATTACGTGCTTTTGCAGCCTTTACTGCAAGACGTTTTTGAGAAGGTGGATTTGAACCATGATCGTCAAAAATACTATCATCTTCCAAAACAACACCCACGTCATAAACAACCTCGGTACTAGCAACTGCAACTTCAGAATCAACCACATCAACACCAGTTTCTGGAGAATTTTCTCTCCTCACCCCAGAAAATCTAGATAGAGCTCGCCCAACAAGAGAACTGAAAGATTCTACTAATCCCTGAACAGAAAATCGTGCTAATCTTCTTGGAGATTCTACCATAATTAGATTTTACTGACTGAGTTACATTTTGGCTACGAATTATACAAGCATATCTTGCAGTGTCAACTGTAATCTCTACCCCCTTTTTTAAGAAGTGATTAGAATACATCGCGCCTACAAATTAAGGATATTACACATGCTAAAAGAAATTTTAAATAAAATTTTAGGAGATCCGAACGAAAAAGCGTTGAAGAAAATCTACCCTATAGTTACAAAAATCAACGAAATAGAGAAAAAATACCAAGAAGAGATAAAAACTCAAAACGATGTTTTGGCTAAAACAAGCGAATTTAAAGAGAGAATTGCAAAAGGAGAATCCTTGGACAATATACTTCCGGAAGCCTTTGCTTTGGTAAAAACAGCATGTCGTCACTTGATGGGGAAAAAATGGGAAGTTCGCCACCACGAAGTAACATGGGAAATGATCCCATATGACGTTCAGTTAATAGGTGGAATTGTGCTTCATCAAGGCAATATCGCAGAAATGAAAACTGGTGAAGGTAAAACTCTTGTATGTACACTCCCGGTATATTTAAACGCACTTACGGGAAAAGGTGTTTTCCTGGTGACTGTAAATGATTACCTAGCTCACCGTGACTCGGAATGGATGGGTGGGTTATACAATTACCTAGGACTTTCAGTGGGACTCACTCTTCCTGAAATGAATTTCGAACAAAAAAAACAAGCATATGAATGCGATATTACATACGGAACAAATAACGAATTTGGCTTCGACTACCTCCGTGACAACATGGTCACAGATGTAAATGGGATAGTTCAAAGAAATCTATACTTCGCAATCGTTGATGAAGTGGATTCAATCTTGATTGATGAGGCCAGAACTCCACTCATCATCTCCGCTGCAGCAGAAGAATCCACGGAAAAATACCGCAGATATTCTCAATTGATTCGCCAACTAAAAAACGAGTCACACTACAAAATAGATGAAAAACAAAAAACAGCCACACTAACAGAAGAAGGAATTGCGGAAATGGAACGATTACTAGGTTTAGAAAACATTTATACAGAAGCAGGTTTTGAAGAAGTCCATCATATAGAACAAGCTCTCCGAGCGTTAACATGCTACAAACTTGATGTTGATTACATGATTAAAGACGGCGAAGTTATAATCATCGATGAATTCACAGGAAGACTAATGATAGGAAGAAGATACTCCGGAGGATTACACCAGGCCATAGAAGCAAAAGAAAACGTAGAAGTAAAAAGAGAATCTCGTACTCTCGCAACAGTCACATTCCAAAATTACTTCAGAATGTTCGACAAATTGGCAGGTATGACAGGTACAGCAAAAACTGAAGAAGAAGAGTTTTATCAAATTTATGGCTTAGACACTATCGTGATTCCTACAAACAAAATATGCATAAGAAAAGATTCTTCAGATACAATTTATAAAACTCAGAAAGGAAAATATTTAGCAGCAGTTCAAAAAATCAAAGAATTACATACAAAAGGACAGCCGGTTTTAGTAGGCACAGTTTCCGTAGAAAAATCTGAAGTAATAAGCAAACTTCTTCAACTGGAAGGAATCCCTCATAACGTTTTGAACGCAAAACACCATGAACGCGAAGCCGAAATAATAGCAGAAGCAGGAACGAAAGGAACAGTAACAATCGCCACAAATATGGCTGGTCGTGGAACAGATATCAAATTGGGAGAAGGGGTAAAAGATGTAGGCGGACTATTTATTCTAGGAACAGAACGCCACGAAGCAC
>Ga0074195_1005076_pt1 | contig 10195 bp, 7 predicted proteins | sample EPASupsiteHSE623_FD_64525 | JGI IMG/M metagenome (GOLD analysis project Ga0074195, IMG submission 64525) | Bioremediated contaminated groundwater from EPA Superfund site, New Mexico - Sample HSE6-23 | ecosystem: Environmental > Aquatic > Deep subsurface > Groundwater > Contaminated ... | reverse complement strand
AGAAGGGGTGGGAGAGTAAGCCGTTGCCGGGGGTCAATTCGCCCAGGGCGCCTCAAAGCTCCCTGGGCGTTTTCCTTATCCCGTACTTTTCCTTCTCTCTCTCTGAAAGGCGATTTCATGCGAACAGTCGATCTCATCATCAAGAAGAAGCGTGGTGGGGAGCTCTCGGCGGAGGAACTGCGTTACCTCGTGGAAGGCTTCGTTGGCGGGACCGTCCCCGATTACCAGATGTCCTCTTTTCTGATGGCCGTCTGCTTCCGAGGCATGTCCGACGCGGAAACCGTGGCCCTCACGCAGTCCATGTTGGAGTCCGGCGGGTCGGTCGACCTCGAGGGCGTGCTGGGTGTCAAGGTCGACAAACACTCGACAGGAGGCGTCGGTGACAAGACGACGCTTGTCCTCGCTCCTCTTCTCGCGAGCTGCGGACTCGTCGTGGCGAAGATGTCCGGCCGCGGCCTCGGCCACACCGGCGGCACCCTCGACAAGCTCGAATCTCTCGAGGGCTTTCGGGTAGACCTGTCTCGCGCGGAGTTTCTGCGCACCGTCAACGAGCACGGCATGGCAGTGGTGAGTCAGAGTGTCGATCTGGTCCCGGCTGACAAGAAGATGTATCTGCTCAGGGACGTGACCGGAACCGTGGATAACGTTTCGCTGATCGCAGCCTCCATCATGTCCAAGAAGCTGGCTATCGCAAACGACGCCCTCGTACTCGATGTGAAGGTCGGAAGTGGCGCGTTCATGAAAACGATGCCAGAGGCCGTTGATCTCGCCACCAGCATGGTTCGCATCGGCAAGGCGGTGGGCAGAAACGTCCGCGCGGTGATCACCGAGATGGGCCAGCCGTTGGGAGAGGCAATCGGGAACGCACTCGAGGTAGAAGAGGCCATCGCCACCCTTAAGGGGCAGGGGCCCCCGGATCTCGAAGATGTCGTCACCGCCTTGGCCGTGCAGCTCTTGACGATGACAGGCAAGGCCAGGAGTGAGGTGGATGCCAAGAAAATCATCAGGGAGCGTATTTCCTCCGGGGCTGCCTTCGAACGGTTCACTCGGTTCGTGCAGGCCCAGGGCGGAAAGCCCGGCTCGTGGGACCGCCTTCCCAGGGCAATGCACGTGGATCGTTACACCGCCCCCAAAGGCGGAATACTGGCAAGCATGAATTGCGAGGAGATAGGCCTCGCAGCCATGAAACTCGGCGCTGGCCGCAAGACCAAGGATTCCGCTCTCGACCTATCGGCTGGCCTCAAAGTGCTCGTCGAGATCGGACAACCCATCTCTCCCGGGGACGTGCTGTGCGAGCTTCACCACAACAGTCCGGAGAAGCTGCGGATCGCGATGGTCGGCTTGGAACGCGCCTTCGTGATCACGCCTCCCGGTACGGACCTCCAACCGACTCCGTATGTTCACCGGGTCATAACGGCTTGACGGCGAGGCCATCCCATGGAAACGTTGAGACTGACTGGAGAGAGTCTATCCATTGCAGACGTTGTCCGCGTTGCGACCGATCCATCGATCCATATCGAGCTTGCGGAAGCGTCCTGGACCGCTTGTGATCTGTCTCGAGGCACGATCGAAGCGATCCTGGCCGCGGGCGAGCCGGTTTACGGCGTCAATACCGGTTTTGGTGACCTCGCCAGGCTGCGGGTGGCCGATGACAGGCTCACCGAGCTGCAGAGGAACTTGATCTTGTCGCACGCGGTCGGTGTTGGTCGACCTTTTTCCGATGAGATTGTCCGGGCGACTCTGCTTTTGAGGCTGAACGCTCTGGCAAAGGGATACTCGGGCGTGAGTCGAAAGCTGCTTGAGCATCTTTTGGCTCTGTTGAATCACAATGTCCTGCCGATCATCCCGGAGCAAGGATCGCTCGGGGCCTCGGGAGACCTGGCTCCTTTGGCGCACATGAGTCTCGTCCTCCTGGGACAGGGAGTCGCAAGGGTAAAGGGGAAGACGGTGACCGGCCTCGAGGCGCTCGACGCCGCAGGTCTTATTCCGCTCGATCTGTCCCCGAAAGAGGGGCTCGCGCTCATCAACGGCACCCCGGTCATGACCGCTCTGGCTTGCTTTTCCGTTGCTCGATCTCTCAATCTGTTGAAGTCTGCCACGATCACAGCGGCTCTCTCGACCGAGGCGCTCAGAGGAACCGATGCGGCCTTCTGTGAGGAACTCCAGAGCGTCCGTCCCCACCGTGGACAGAGAGAGATCGCCCGTTATCTGCGCACGCTCGTGGCAGACAGCGAGGTGATCCGCTCCCATCGTCATTGCGACAAGGTTCAGGACCCCTATTCCATCCGCTGTATCCCCCAGGTTCACGGGGCTTGTCTCGACACGTGGGAACACTGCGCACGGGTGGTCCAGATCGAAGTCAACAGCGCCACCGACAACCCCCTGGTGATCGGCCAGAAGGTTCTCTCCGGCGGCAATTTTCACGGTGAACCCATCGGCATGGTCATGGATTTCTTGGCCATCGCGCTGTGCGAGCTTGGGAGCATCTCCGAGAGGCGGATCGCCCGGTTGATGGATTCCAAGCTGTCCAACCTCCCTCCTTTCCTGACAAAGGAAAGTGGCCTCAACAGCGGCATGATGATTACCCACTACACGGCAGCCTCGCTCGTGATGGAAAACCGCATTATGTCCCATCCCGCGACTGTCGACTCCCTTCCGACCTCGGCGGATCAGGAGGATCATGTGAGCATGGCCACGACGGCGGCTCGAAAGACCTTCCAGATCATGGTGAACCTGACGAACATCCTGGCGCTGGAGCTGCTGAACGCCACCCATGGGCTCGAGTTTTTGAAGCCGCTCAAGTGCGGGACCGGAAGCGAATCCGCCTGGAGGCTTGTTCGAGACTCGGTACCGATTCTAGAGGCCGATCGTCTGATGACAGCCGACATCGAGCATGCGCGAGATCTCATCCAGTCGGGTCAGATGGTCACCGAGGTCGAGGCGGCCTGTGGACTGCCTCGGTCCGACATCTTGAAATGGTGATCCAGGGCCGCTTCTCTTGGCTTTCTGGAAGTTGCTTTTTTCAAGGATCGCATGCTAGAGTTTTATGAGGGCCAGCAAGAATGGCCCCTTCGTACGTTTTTTCTGATGAGGGCAGTTCATCGGGCCAGGCGAAGAGTACCTCAAGATGCTTGCGGGGTTCGTTTCTCGAGCCCTGAGGAAAGTCCGGACTCCACAGAGCAGGATGCTGGGTAACGCCCAGGCGGAGCGATCCGACGGATAGTGCCACAGAGAGAAGTCTGCTAGGTCAAGGGGCTCGCTTCGACTCGAAAGGGTCGCAAGAGGAGGGCCGATCCCCGGAAGGGGGTGCGTGAACCGCACTCCCTCGAACGGGGAGTGGCCGGCCCGGCTTGATCCAGAAGCCGCAAGGCACTGGTGTGAGCCGACCGCTCGGGACCAGCGAGGGTGAAACGGTGAGGTAAGAGCTCACCAGTGGATCGGGCGACCGGTCCAGCTAGGAAAACCCCATCCGGAGCAAGACCAAATAGGTGGGAGAGGAGGTTGCTCGCTGATCCCACGGGTAGGTCGCAGGAGCCACCGAGCAATCGGTGGCCAAGATAGATGAGCATCACGCGAATCCAGGCCTCTGGCCTGGTCGTTCGGGTACAGAATCCGGCTTACGGGGTGCTCTGCGCCCCCGGCCCGGTGTCTGTTGGTCTCGAGGTCTCTCCGCCCGTCGCTCGATGGAACCGGTGAGATCTCTTTCCAAGTCGGGAGAGTGAGGATTGAAGCGATTCATCCTGGATACGAACGTCCTTCTGCACAACTCGAGCGCCATCTTCGCCTTCGGCAAGAACCACGTCATCATCCCCATCACGGTCATTGAGGAGCTCGACAAGTTCAAGAGCTACTCCGACGAGAAGGGGCGCCACGCTCGCACGGTCGCCCGCTACCTGGACAATCTGCGAAAACGGGGAAAACTGTACGAGGGTGTTCAGCTCGACAACGGGGGAACCCTTCGGATCGTGATGGACACTCCCGTCGACCTTCCACGGGGGTTGATCGAGTCGAAACTCGACAACCGGATCCTTATGGCCGCCTTGGCGGAACAGAAGGCCGATCCGGATGCCTACGTCTGTTTCGTTACGAAGGACATCAATGCGCGGATCAAGGCCGATGCCATCGGGATTCGCTCGGAGGACTTCGAGACCAACAAGGTCAACATCGAGGAGCTGTACGAAGGCTGGCGGCCGGTCACTCTGACGTCCGTGCAGCAGAAGCTTTTCGAAGAGAAGGGCGAGATCTCCATCGACGTCGACCCACCGTTTCGAGCCAACGAGTTCGCGGTCCTGCGCGAGGCTGAGGACGTGGAGAAGGGCCTTTACGCCCGCTACGACGCGATCAGAAAAAAGCTCGTGGCCCTCGACTTGACCGACACGACCCCTTGGGGAATCACGGCTCTCAATCCCCAACAGGTCTTTGCCCTGGAGATCCTCCTCGACAACCGAATCAGTCTGGTGACGTTGGTGGGCATGGCGGGCACGGGCAAGACATTGCTCGCCATAGCGGCCGGACTCCAGAAGACGATCGACGATCGAACCTATCGACGAATGCTCGTCTCTCGACCGATCATGCCTTTGGGCCGAGACATCGGCTATCTGCCCGGCACAAAGGATGAGAAGTTGAGCCAGTGGATGCAGCCCATCTTCGACAACCTCGAGTACATCTTCTCCAACTATCTGGATGGTGAGGTGAAGGCCGAGGAACAGCTCCAGTTCCTGCTCGATTCGAAGAAGATAGAACTGGAGGCACTCACGTACATTCGTGGGAGGAGTATCCCGAACCAGTATCTCATCATTGATGAGTCGCAGAATCTTACCCCTCATGAGGTCAAGACCATCATCTCGAGGGCCGGAGAGGGAACCAAGGTCGTTCTGACTGGAGATCCTTACCAGATCGACAACCCGTACCTTGACTCCAGTTCGAACGGCCTCGCCTACCTGGTGGAACGTTTCAAAGGCCAACCGATTTTCGGTCACGTGAGCCTAATCAGGAGCGAGCGCTCGGAGCTGTCCTCGCTGGCTGCAAGCCTGCTTTGACGTCGGCCCACACGGCCTTCAAACCTCCAAATCGGTGGTGGGAGTCCGTGTGTTCGGCGTGGCTGTCTCGGAGTTGGGCCTCTTGCCCATCCGTCGGCCTCGAGCCAGAAGCCGTTCGTCTGAACGGACTTTTCGCTCGCAGGCTCGTGTGCGCGTCCTTTTCGATCGGCACGGCCAATTCAGGGGCGCGGCCCGCGGCCCGGAGAGCCGGCTCGGCTTGGAGGCGGTCCGGAGCGCATGAGTCTGGAAGACCGGAATGGATGGCCGTCAGAGTCACGGGCCTACACCCTCGTCGAGATCCTGGTTGCGCTTTTCATATTGATCGTGAGCGTCATTCCGCTTGTCGGTCTGCTCACGTCGGGAAAGACCGACCAGCAGTCTGAGGAGGGGATGAGCGAGGCCGTGGCTTTCTGTCAGGACATGATGGAGAAGATCATCTCCAACAACCTGCCCTTTCAAGCCATCGACCCCGGAGGCGGCGGTGAGTACGTGAAGGGGGGCCCAGACGGAACCGTGAGTCAGGCCGGCTTTCGGGATCTCGCGGACCCTGTCCGGGGCATGAGCTTCAAGAGAGCCGATTTGGACAAGATCCTGAGCGACGGAGACGTCACGCTTGCCGATGGGAAATATCGCTCGAAGCGAGTGAAGGGCAAGACGTACCACGTCGCGTTCTTCGCCGGGAAATACCCGGACCGAGATCCTATCCCGGATTCGCAGGAGCAGGGGTTTACTCGGGCCGATTTCGACAACACGTTGACCTTCTGCTGCGTCCCGAATCCCGTCGGTCTGGACGAGCCTTGGAACGTGTGCGATCAGACCCCGAACCCGTTCAATAGGCAGGTCATCCTCGATGGAAGCGTAAAGATTCGTGTCGGATCGACGGACATCGAGAGCAACCCCTATCAATTGAGGTCCTACCTTGTCATTACCGGCGCGACACCCAAGGCTGAGCTGGTGGACCGGGACAAGGAGTATTTCCTCCACGATCCAGCTCGAAACATCCCACCCGGGAAGAGCGGATATAGTCTGATCGCCGGCTGGCCCGACCCAAGCACGGGCGCAAACGGCGATTCCCAGATCAAGTACGACCTTCGCGACCCCGACTCGGATCAGAGAGGGCTCTGGATCAAGCACCTGGGTGACGTGGTGCGAGGAGTCAAAAAACCGACCATCGCGTACCACCCGAAGATCGTCGATCAGCACACCTTCAACAGTCCCAACGGGGGACTGATGAAAGTCATCCTTGGCGTGAAGTTCTATCCCTATGAGCACTCGACCATGCGAAAGAATACCGGAGAGATGCGAGAGTTCTGGCTTTTGAGTTTTAAGGCCGATCTGGAGGACTAGTGTTTCGCGGGACGACAGGACACGGGCTCTCTCGACGTGAAACCAAGAACGGCCGTCGCGGACCGGACAGCCCTTCGATGTCTTCACAAAGAGCCGGCATGGCCGTCTTCATCGTGGTGATGGTGGCTGCCGTGATCGGCATTTTCGTGGTGATCGTGATTTTTCACGGCCGAGATACTCGACGCAAGGGAGTCGAAAAACGCGATCGTGCCCAGGCTTACTATCTGGCGCGTGGGGCGCACAACCATTTCTTGTTGAAGTTGCGTTGTCTCCTTCCTGAGTTCTACGATGCCACTTCGTACGCAGTCGGAAAGAACCCTCTGTTCGAGTTCAGCACCGCGGTCGACTCGATCCAGGGAAACACGTTCGACCCGCAGGGCGGACGGTCCGAGTTCGGCCCCATGTTTTTCACAGGAACGAACCCGGGAAATGTCACGGTGGCGGATGGGCGCATCGTCATCAACCGGTCATCCGAGGGCGACGGCATCCATCGGAACGACAGCACGGGATTCGCGGCAAGCCCCGAAAACCGTGCCAAAATGGAATACCTCCTCAACCACTACAACCTCGACGTCTGCTCCGACTATCCCGAGTCCGATCCGGACAAGGCGATTGTCACCGTCTCTGCGACCCCTCACAAAGAGGTGGCTCAGTTCGGCGTGACCGATCAAGTGGGTACATCCACGATCTCGAACAACGCGAGAATCGATGGCTGGGTCGATCCATTCAACGGATCGTACTTCGTTTCATCCGTGCGGGTTCTCGGGGTGGGCGGATTGACCAAAGAGAAGACTGGGCACAAGTACGGGCAGACGTCGGTCCTCGTCGTCACCGAGGCCACTGTCCGAAAGGACAATCAGGTGTCATTGGTCACCCGGCAAGGAGGAAGACTCAAGCCTCTGGTCGTGCAAAGGGAGACCAAGACCTCGCTCAAGCAGGAGCAAGGATGGCTGGAGGTCAAGGAAGAACGGGAGAGTCAGTCCTCCTACGAACGTCGTGCCGTGTCGAGCGGCGACAGGACGTCGGAGTCAGGGAAGAGGACTGAGATCTGCACGGCGGTCTACTTCGTGACGAGGGAGACCAAGACCAAATGACGGACAAACGCACAAGACTGAGATGCGTTGGCTACTCGTTGGTCGAGATTCTCGTGGCGGTCTCGATTCTGTCGTTCCTTCTGGTGCTCGTCTATCAGATATTGTGCGGCATGCTCCGTTCCAGCACCGTCACACAATGGGAGAGCGTCCTTACGACGCAGTTCACCAATGCCGACACCAGGATCAGATCCTATATGGACAAGTCCTCGTACCCGTCGCTTTTGACGCCTCAGGGTAACGCGATTCTGAACAAGACGGAGCCGTCGAAGGCGGGAGAGGTCTTCTACCTGCTTTTCCCTGGATCTCCGGAGGGCGTGGAGATGACCTGCGACTCCGTGACGGATGGACAGCCGCTCTTGTCATGGTACTGTTGCGAACCAGGGCAGATGGGGCTCGAAGGTCTGCCAGACAAGCCACCGACCGGAACGAAGGTGGAGCTCGTGGCAAAAGGCAAGCGCAGGACTAAGCTCAAAGGGATCGGCATTTTCGACCTCCACATGAACGAGACTCCGATCGGTCTCGCGTCCGATCTGGGTTCATTTCTTGGAACCACGAGTGTCAGCCTGGGTTCTCCGACGAGGAGTACACTGATGGTCGGAGACTGCCGGAAGGTCGCTCTGAGGCTTATCCCTCGAGGTTCGGCAAAGATCACGCTGCCGTTCGACGAGCGTGTGCACGTCGAGATCGAGATCTTTTGCGTGGAACCGACCCAGGGTAACGCAGAGCGGAGTCGAAAGATCACCGGTCAGACCAATGTCGGTGTACGGTCCGGATGAGTCCCAAGACGGAGACCGTTCGCCGTGCGTCCGCAATCATTGGTCGAGTAGCGCACTCTTGGCGAGCCTGGCATAATCATCCACGAGAGGATTTGGGGTAGGGGTCTTCGATGTTGTCCGAGACGCTGATCGGGAGGACCGCTCTTGGCAAAGAAGTGGCAGGAGGTCGAGTTCCTTGACTACAAGGAACGCCAGATCCGCCGCCGATCTCAGAAGAGCCGAGAGTTGGAGCAGCGTTATCATCGGGCTTCGCCGGGTATTCGTGGAGTCAAGATCGTGGCGGTTCTCTCGATACTGTTCGTCGGCTTTGTCGTGGCCTACGTCTTCTGGCAGGAGAGGATCAAGACCCTCTCGGGAGTGTTGTTCGCGAGCCGCACGACCCTCGTGACCACCGAGATCGTGGGCGTCGTTGACGTTTCTTTGCCCACCAGAATGTCCACCTCGCTCAAGGCTGGTGACCGATTCACCGAAGACCTCGTCCTTTCCCTTTCCGAGCGATCGCGATGCACGTTCTCGACCTGTTACCCGAATTCCAGGATCGTGTTCATCGACAGGGGAACCGCGGAGATCTCCAAGATCGCCATGGTTCCAGGAAGTTCCGAGGACATCGAGGTGAGAATCAACGGCAAGCAGGGACTCTGTCTCATCGACGCCCGGGTCGGAGAGCCGAGGATCAAGATCCAGGTGCCTCAGGGCGCGGCCGTGTACAGTCAGAGGGGACTGTTCCAGGTCGGTTTCGATGAGAAGGAGAGCTTTGTCCTGGTTCGCGAAGGCCGGGTCGTCGTTGCGCCGATGGACAATCCGGACAAGGCCAAGAGAACCCCGATCGGACCTGATGAGCGACTGGTGATTCGTAAGGGCCCCAACTGGGACAAGCCGATCCTCTGCTCTACACCGGAATCGATCTGGAGGTAGAGACTGACTCGCCTCGGGAGAGTATGACGGCAATCCGCCCCGCAAGGAGCGCGTTGCCAACGAGGAGTTCACGGTTCGCCCGGACGGTCAGCCCATCCGTCTCCCGCGCCAGGAAAGCGAGAAGGAACGGAGTGAGCCCCTGTCCCCGAATGCCCTGGCGGGCCGCTTCCGTCATGCCTCGCTTTGTGACTTCAGCCAGAAGCTTTGGGTTCAGCCGATACTTGGACGGCACTGGGTTGGCAACGAGAAGGGCACTCCTGGAGGAGGTCCGACGGTGGAATTGGAAGACTCGGGCCGCCTGGCTGGCAGACTCCACTCGGGGGATGGGCAAGGGTGATGGGCCTGCGTAGAAGTGCGGGAAGCGATCGGTCCGAAGGCCGACCACCGGGACGGACAGTGTTTCGAGGAGCTCTCCGGTGGCCACGGCATCACAGATCGATTTCACGCCGCTCGAGACCAGGAGTCCGGGGATATCCGCGAGAGTCGGGATGTCGGCGGACACATCCATCGATCCCACGCCGTCCTCGATGGGGTCACCGTTTTGGTCCTCTGAGCCGTCGATGTGGACTCCCCCGATGCCTCCCGTGGCTGCCACGGGAATTCCCGCCAAATGGGACAGGCACAGGGTCGAAGAGACGGTCGTAGCACCCGTGGCACCCTCGGCCAGCACTCTGCCGATGTCTCGACGCGCGGTCTTGACGACGCCCGTCGCCTTGGCCATCCGCTTGACCAGCGAAGCCGGGAGTCCGATCCGAACCGCCCCTTGGTCGATCGCGATCGCCGCGGGGGTAGCTCCCCCAGATCGAACAGCCTGCTCCATCGCCTCGAAGACTTCTATGTTGGTTGGGTAGGGAAGCCCGAGCGAAAGCACCGCGGTCTCAAGCGCGACCACTGGAGCTCCGCTACGGACGAGCATCTCAAGAGAGGGAGCGAAGACTATAGGAAGGGACGTCATTGACGGTTCCAGGCATACGACGCCCTCTCTCTTTTTCAAAAGGCCCGTCCATCCTGAAGTCTTCCCATT
>Ga0074195_1005075_pt1 | contig 10196 bp, 15 predicted proteins | sample EPASupsiteHSE623_FD_64525 | JGI IMG/M metagenome (GOLD analysis project Ga0074195, IMG submission 64525) | Bioremediated contaminated groundwater from EPA Superfund site, New Mexico - Sample HSE6-23 | ecosystem: Environmental > Aquatic > Deep subsurface > Groundwater > Contaminated ... | reverse complement strand
GGGGTATTGTTTTTATTTAACAATAAAATAGGGCTATTTCGTTCTACTACAAGCCCGGTGGGAGGGAGCCATTTCAGCCAGGCCCGCTCCTGCTTCCATACCTGCCGGGAAAAATCTTGCAATGCTTCCCGGACTGCAGCACTTAAACCGCCGATGTCACAAGCCTGTTGTAAATTTGCATCGTTTTCCGTACTCGTCAACGGTGTATTTTGCTCTTGTATTCTCGCTGCAAAATGACCTTCCCCTTTATTCTTATGAGGCCACAAACGCCGCATCTCCTGAATACGGAACTGTGGATAGTTATTCACAAAATTCTCTACCTGAATTTCATTTTCCTCAGGAGAAAATGTACAGGTCGAATAGACTACTTCCCCTCCGGCGCAAAGCATATCAGGAACATAGCTTAAAATCTCCTGCTGCCAGCGAACATATTTCTCCACTTCCTGCACCGACCAGTCATTGGCCATCGCCGGTGCCTTGCGAAACATGCCTTCGCCTGAGCAGGGAGCGTCAACCAGAATTTTATCAAAGTAGCCGGCAAACACCTTTGCCAGGCGGTCTGGCGTTTCATTGGTTACAACAACATTAACAATGCCGTAACGCTCCACATTTTTTAATAATGCCTTGGCACGCTGCGGATGAATATCGTTAGTAACCAACAGACCATTTCGCGACAGCTGTCCGGCTATTTGAACCGACTTCCCGCCGGGTGCCGCACAGAGATCCAAAACACGCTGCCCCGGGGAAGCTGCAAGGAGCTGTACAGGCAGCATAGCGCTCGGCTCCTGGATATAATACAATCCGGCATAATAATACGGATGTTTTGCCGGCCTTACCTCACTATCCTCATAATAGAAACCATCCCTGCACCACTCAACAGCGTCCTGTAAATAGGGCAATAATTTTTTGAGTGATTCGGGCTGAATTTTTAAGTTATTAGTCCTGAGTCCGGCAACCTTTTCTTGTTCAAAAGCTGCAACGAAAGCGGGAAATTCCGCTCCTAATTGTTGTTGTAATTTATCGGTTAATTCTTTTGGCAGTTTCAGCTGCATCACATTCCTCTACTCCAGTTTCACTTAACTAGTAAACAGCAGGAAAAAAAGCAATGAGTTGCTTGATAATTTCCCCAGCCGAATACTTGTACCGGTTTCCAAGCTGCTTATAGCTTCCTCTCATCTCTTCCATTTGCCGCCCTAAAACATCCGGCGAAAAAACATATAGTTCTGCCGGGGCAATGCAGCGAATACAAGCGAGCGTCTCAATTTCCGGCATAATCATATTTTCTTCAGCCCAGCCGCCATTCGCTTTCAGTAAGAATACCGGTTTTTCGGCAATAATGGCCTCAGCTAAAGTGGACCAGCCGAATTTAGTAACTACAGCGTCGCAGGCAGCAACATAATTCTGGATGTCCGGTTCATCATCGGGTATCGAAAATATATTAGACTCCTGAGGCAGACTGACCCCGCGGGTGTGCAGCCAGTCAATGCCGGCTGGCAAGGCCTTGTATTCCAGTTCCAGTGCCCCGCCGATACTGAATAACAGCAGCGGCCTGCCGCTCTGTTTATACCTTCTGCGAATTTCATGAACTTTATCGGCTTCAATAGGACGGCTGATCAAGCCTACTGCAGTCCTGTCCGCAACAGGCATGTTATCCCCCGTTGATAGGGGAAACTCCAAAAAGGCAGTTGCTTTTTGATATAGCTCCCGTAAGATAATCAGCTCGTCATCCTCTACATAATCCTTACAAATTTCATACCAGGTAAAATTGCTAATGCCGATAGCAGGTATTCCCAGCTGTTCTGCTGCTAAAAACGCCTCCGGTACAATGTCGGATAAGATTACAGTCGTTCGCCTGTCAATTTGCGTGCATTCCTGCAATGCCCGGTTTGGCAGTTCTTTTATCCACTTTTTCAGGTTATGGATCGTTGCCGGAAAATCCACTTGGACCTTAACAGGGTCAACAACGATTTCAAAAGTGGAGGTAAATAGCTGAATTTCAGCAGTCAGCCTGCGTTCCCGTAAGTAACGCCCCGCAAAAGCAGCATGTTCAGCACTGCATTTGATACAGATAGTGAGATCCTTTCGTCCCTGCAGCAGCAATTCGATAATCGCCAATGACCGGGTTAAGTGTCCAAATCCATGACTAGAAATGTAATAAACTATATGCTGCATATTCTTCTCCTGTCTCCAGCTAGCCGCCTACCATCTTACGGTAAGCAGCCAAGTCTATCGTGCTCCCTCGGTTGCAATTTGCCTGTGACGGAAACAATCGCTTGTATGATCGTTTACCATACCGACAGCCTGCATATACGCATAGCAGATCGTTGGCCCAACAAAACGAAACCCCAGTTTCTTCAATTCTTTGCTCATCTTTTCCGATTCCTTGGTTTGCGCAGGCACCTCGCCAATATTGTTCCAATGGTTATTAAGAGGAGCTCCGTCTACGAACTTCCAGATATAGCCGGCAAAACTGCCATGGCGGTCAATAACCTTGGCAAAAGCTTTAGCATTGTGGACAACAGCTGCAATTTTTAATCGATTTCGTATGATTCCTGGATTCTCCAGCAATTCTGCCGTTTTCCGTTCATCATAGGCGGCAATCTTTTCCCACGAAAAATTATCAAAAGCGCTGCGATAGTTTTCTCTTTTCCGTAAAATAGTAATCCAGCTTAAGCCGGCCTGCGCTCCTTCCAGGATCAAAAATTCAAAAAGCCTGTGGTCACTATACTCCGGCACTCCCCATTCCCTATCGTGGTAGGCAATATATTGGGGATCATCGCCACACCATTGACAGCGAACCGGGGCCATGTTTGCTGTTTTTCCGTTATCACCCATTGACTCATCACACCTGTCATCATAATCTACTAATTTAACATCTTGGCAATGTCTAAAACACATTTATCCAGGGCATACTAGCACTGGTACCAAATCTTCTCCTCTCCTATGAACTGGCTTAACAGCCAGTTATTTTTTTTTACCAACCGGCCGCGTCCTAATATTTAGAGAAGTTAAATATATCCCTTCTCTACAAAGCTGTCCATAACTATGGTAAAATAAAGAAAAACGATGCGGAGGTAGACGGTTGTGAATCAATTCAGACAAGCACTATTAAGCTTATGCCTTGTTCTTCTCCTGGTTGCTGCTCCGGTACACATGGCAGCTGCCGCACCGGGAAATCTGCCCGTAGAGGTTGTTGTGGATGACCCTTCCACCTTTTGGGCCTGCACGTATTACGTCAAAGAGAATCTGCCTACCACAGCTTCAGAAATCAAACTGGAATGGTCTGCCGGAAATTCCTCGAAACTCCAGCGGGAAACCATTGTCCTAAAAGGGAAAGACTCGGGTAAACTATCCATTCCTGTTGAGAAAGGTACTCTGGTTAACCTGCAGGTTTTTGTAGTCAATGCCAAAAATGAAAAATTAGGAGCCTGGAGCCTGCAGGTGTTAAACACTGGTAAAACGGAAGTAATCAGAGTCTTCTCACCTGAATCTGTCCAGCCTGAGTTTAACAGAGACTAATCTTGCCATGTACGCTGGTGTAATAATTACGCCAGCGTATTTTTTTGCCGAAATTCCCTTTATTATTCTGCTATTGGAGAAGTAAAACCTTTTTTGGGAAAAATTAACGCCAAGTCTATGTAGGAAATTGTCCTTCCAGGTCGAATTATGTGGTAACAGATTAAATTGCAGGTGATACATATGCTCTTAACACTGCGTGCTATTTTGCATATCATTGGCTCTTTTGCCCTGTATTATTTAGCAATCTTGCCAGGCAGAGCCGCCTTGCGCTGTCTGTCTACCGGTAATCTTGGCTGGATAGTAGTAGGAATGCTCTGGCTGTCAATACCGGTTGCCGTTTTTGTCTGGCTTCCGGTTTCGGCCTTTTTAAACGATGACTACGAACTACTACTCATCGAATTTTTATGGTTAGGTAACTGTCTGCTTACGCAGATCAATAAACAATCTGCTTGAACTTAACTCTCAGTATGACAATGACCTCCGCCAAAGCGGAGGTCATTGTCATAGATCAACTGCCCTAGAATAAGATTTTAACAATCACACTAACGGCTATTGCACCGCCCAGCCAGACAGCCCATTTGGGAATATCATATTCTATTGCCTTTTCTTCAACCTTATCGTCTATTTTGGATCCCACTTCGTCTAGTTTTTCTTTCTGTTTTTCATCCATTTTATCCCCTCCTATGTTATTATATTCTGTTAACTAGCTAATGGTTCCACGTTTTTACCTGCTAGTTATCCAGACCTACAGGAGAGAATGCTGGTGTTTTATTTATTAGTAATATTAAAGCACACTAAGCCCAGACATGGAACATTTTCGGGCTTTGGCTCGCCGGCGCACTTTCCCAGTTGATTATAAATGCACTGGCAGTTTAATCCCATAATGCAAATCACGCTATTCACCTCTCTTTAGTATATGCTATTTTTCCCTCTATTTTAATTTTTCATAACATTCCGCAGAAAATGAAAGAGCACTCACCGAAATGAGTGCTCTAATCTTATTTTCTTTCATTTGGCGCTGCAAGCCCTAAATCGACATGGCAGTAACCGTGAGGATTCTTTTTGAGATAATCCTGGTGATATTCTTCTGCCGTATAAAAGGACTGCAATGGTTCGACCTCGACAATAACCGGCTGAGTGTAGCATTCCTGAACATGCTGAAGCACATCCCTGATCACAGCTTCATCCTGTTCATCTGTATAATAAATGCCGCTGCGATATTGGGTCCCGCGGTCGGGCCCCTGACGGTTAAGACTGGTAGGATTAATAATCCGGAAAAAGTGCTCAAGTATTTTGCTCAGTGTTATTTGTGTTTCCTCATAAACAACTTCACACACTTCCGTATGCCCTGTTTGCCCGCTGCACACTTGCTGATAACTGGGATTCACTGTTTGCCCCTGGCCATACCCTACTGTGGTGTCAACGACTCCCTGCAATTGTTGAAAGTAACCTTCAACACCCCAAAAGCAGCCGCCTGCCAGCCATATTTTCTTCACTGCAACATCACCGCCCTCTTTGAGTTAGTATACACCCTTTGCACTGCCGCCTATCCTCATAAAGCAGACAATTGCTATATTTGGCAGTCAACCTTTTCCGGAGTTATAATGCACACAGCCTCTTGTTTAGGTTTTTCGTCTTTGACTGCTTTTTTGCGGGAAAAGGGTTGATTCTGCTTCTGCTCAATATCAAAGGAATTGACTTTTACAATTTTTTTCCCCACGACCGGAGCAACCGGCAATACTTTATCCTCGTAGTCACTCAACTCCATTCCCTCCATGAAAAACTATATTTTCTGCTATAATTCGCTCCAAGAACTCTCTCTCCCTGCCAATTTGTTACTGCTTCAGAGAATCTGCCCTTGCATCGGCAGTCTTTTTTTGCTATGCTATTTCTAAATAACATATAATTACCATAGTGATGATAGGAAAAGTACGTATTTCTTCTTTTTACAGAGAGCCGCTGCTAGTGGAAAACGGCAAAAGAACAATACGGAAAGCCACCCTGGAGCTGAAGGCGAAAATTTTTAAGCCTTATCGTAGCCGGCGTTAACGGTGTAAAGTGAGCCAATTGGCTAATTTAGGTGGTACCGCGGGTCAGTTCCCGTCCTTCTTATAGGACGGGAATTTTTTATTTCACGCTTTAAATCAGAAAGGAGAATTGCAAGATGAAAGAATTACTGGAACTGTTGGATAAGGAACCAGCCCTGCCTTTAAATAAACTGGCAATTATGCTGGATACCCCGGAAGACGAGTTAGCACAAACCATTAAGCGTCTGGAGGATGAAAAAATCATCATTAAGCGCCCTGCAATCATCAACTGGGAAAAAGCAGGGATCGATAATGTTACAGCCGTTATTGATGTAAAAATAACACCTCAGCGCGAAAGCGGCTTTGATTTCATTGCTGAGCGCATTTACCGTTTTCCTGAAGTACACAGTGTCTCGCTGATGTCGGGCGCTTATGACCTTTTGGTAATCATTCAGGGACAAACATTAAAAGAAGTGGCTCAATTCGTTTCAGACAAACTTGCTACAATCGACGGAGTTATCAGTACTACTACTCATTTCATGCTGAAAAAATACAAAGAAGCAGGCGTAATTATTGAAGACGATGAAGCTGATCATAGGCTGGTAATCACACCATGAGCTGGTCGAGCCGGATTTCACCAACAGTAAATGCTATCCCTCCCTCCGGTATCCGTCGTTTTTTTGATATTGCAGCTGAAATGAAAGGGGTAATCTCGTTAGGTGTAGGCGAACCTGATTTCATAACTCCCTGGCATATTAGGGAGAGCTGTATCTATGGACTGCAGCGAGGGTATACTTCTTATACCTCCAATTATGGCTTGCTTGAGTTAAGAGAGGAAATTTCCCACAAATTTGCTGCAGAATACAGCGTTCAATATAACCCGTGCTCCGAAGTACTGATAACGGTCGGCGTAAGTGAAGCCGTTGATCTGGCAATGCGGGCTCTATTGAGCCCGGGTGATGAAGTCTTGATTCCCGAACCCTCTTACGTCTCCTACAAAGCCTGTGTCTCACTGGCCAGCGGTATCCCTGTTCCTGTTCCTACTTTTATGAAAGATGAGTTTCGTGTTACCGTTGACCAGTTGGAGAAAGCGGTAACGAACCGCACAAAAATCCTGCTTATTGGCTATCCGAATAATCCAACAGGGGCCATCATGACCAGAGAGGATTTATCCGCCATTGCCGCCTTTGCCCTAAAGCATGATCTCATTGTTATATCCGATGAAATATATGCCGACCTAACTTATGAAAACAGCCATACGTGCTTTGCCAGTCTGCCCGGCATGCGCGACCGAACCATTGTATTAAACGGTTTTTCCAAAGCCTATGCAATGACAGGCTGGCGCATCGGCTACGCTTTATCCAATGCAGACTTTATTGGTGCTATGATGAAAATTCACCAATATACCATGCTCTGTGCACCGATAACCGCTCAAGTTGCCGCCGTGGAAGCTCTTAAAAGAGGAAAAGTCAATATGCAGAAGATGGTCAACGAATATAATCATCGCCGCCGGCTTATGCTTGATGGGTTTCAGCATATGGGCCTGCCTTGCTTCGAACCGAAAGGCGCATTTTATATCTTCCCCTCGATTGAGAAAACAGGCCTTACTTCCATGCAATTTGCCGAAGAACTGTTAAAAGCGGAAAAAGTCGCCCTGGTCCCCGGAGATGCCTTTGGTGCCAGCGGGGAAGGTTTCGTTCGCTGCTCTTATGCGGCTTCTGTTGAAAACCTGTCGGCAGCACTCGTCCGGATTGAACGGTTTGTGCAAACAAAAATAAAATAAAAAAGGAGTCAAATAATCGCCTTCATCAGCAGATTATTTGACTCCTTTTAAATTAACTGCTGATTTTGAAATAATTGAACCAGTCGTTTACTGCGCTCCCAGTTATCCTTTGCGTTATTGACGGTAATATCAGCCAGCCGCTGCATAGCCTGCACTTCTTCCTGATAGGTGGAAACCCTTTCTAAAGCATTGGGATCTCCTCTTTTTTGGAGACGGGAAATACATTCTTCCACCGGAGCATATACTCCCAGAATCAAAACGCACGCACCATATTTTTTGCGTAATTCGCTTGCTCCATTGCGGTCCACGATAACAGAAGCGAGTGTCCCTGAGTGGATAGCCTGATCAAAGGATGCTGCAGCTGTTGCATACAAGTTTCCGTTATAATGAGTAAATTCGAGTAATAATCCTTCTTCAGACATCCTCATAATGGTTTCTTTTGTTGTAAAATGATAATCCACACCATCTGCTTCTCCCTGACGGGGTGAACGAGATGTCCATGTGACAATCGGCGGGATATCCAAAAAATCCTGCAAGGTGCTTTTTCCTGCGCCACTGGGACCTAGAAAGGCAATAATGTTGATCATATTTATACCTCTGCTTTTTACTTCCTGTGCTGCTTTTATAAGTTGCCTGGGTACTCCGTAAAAATAACAGTTAAGATAACAGTTAGCCCCAATACTCCTGATGACAAAAAGTACAGGGAGCTTCCCGGATTAATAATAAACGGAACAATACTGATCGGATTAAAACGATTTTCCAACGACAACTGACGCGACAGAATATCCCCTTCCCTTACGCTCACCGTTGCATCGGCAGAGGCTGCAATCAGCGTCGTCGTAGAAGGAATATGCTTATTATTTACATTATACACTGTTTGCGGCATAAGTGAGCCATTTAATATGCCATTCCGTATAATCGAATAGCCAATATTGACCGAGCTGTTCACCAAAATGCCTTCTACGGAAGTCATTTTATTGGCGCTGTTATTTTTAATTTCGCAAATAATATTGCCATCAGCCGGAAGTGTTAGACTCATTGAACTGATATGCACTAATCCATTTCTTGCCTGTGCCGTTAAATACGGAATCGTATACACCGGATCATTTACGGAAGTGATTAATCTAGGATTTAGACGGGTTAACTCAGCATCTTCATTGATCAATTACATGACCTCCTGTCTATTATTATAAAAATAATAATCTCATATCATTATAAAAAATAAAATAACAGGGAATAATTACCGCGTATACATTTTCCCTCTCCTGCTAACTGGCTTATAGCCAGTTATTTTTTTTAGCCTCTCCATCTATATCACATAAGGAGTGATGCGATGTCTATCGAGTTTAAAATTCAATACTTATTTCTCTTTATTGCCATAGTTGCCTTGATTATTGGCCATAAAGGAATGAAGCGCTATATACCGGTAGCTTTATTTGCAAGTTTATACGCAAACGTTTGGTGTTATATTGCTACTTACTTTAACTGGTGGGAGTTTCCTATCCGGGTTGTGCCGCTATATGTCAAGAATCAAATGGGCTCTCTTATGGTCAATTCTCTTATCCGTCTTTGAATACTTCGCTGTAGAATATACCGATATGATCAGTTATCACAGCGGCTATGCAGTTTATCATTCCTTTATTCTTTGGATGATTAGCTGGTTTATCTGGTATCGCTTTCATAGCTGGTTTTATAAAGATGGCTGGAGACCTGAACGCTAAGCCAGTGAATATTTCCAACATTCTCTTCACCTCCTATAGGAAACTTAACATATGATAATAACAACAAAAAGTATTTCATTAGGAGTTTGGGTATGAATGAGAAAGTAGTACTAAAAGTCAGTCTTGAAAATAATAAAACGAACACAGTATTAGATGTTTATTTAAAAAATGAAAAAATGATTCTTGAAATGTATAATCGCTATTCGGAACAACAAACAAATGGAACTGTCATGTCTGTCGATCCGTATGAATTCATCACAGCCCTGCAACGCCTAATAGGAACGAAATAAAAATCGATTTTCTCCAACAGCAAAACCCCGCTGCAACAGCAGCGGGGGAAGGAGGGTTCTTTCAAAGATCTATTGAATCGCTGCTAATACCTCATTGCAATCAATTTTCTTTCTCCTGCTGTGTACACACTAACCGCTCTACTACATATTATGTTATAAAGAGCAATGGGAGGAATCTATATGATTTCGTGGGCAGTTATTGCGGTTATCCTGTTTTTTTTACTGTCCAACTTTTGGCTGATCATCTTAATTCTTCTTGCAATTGGCGGATTATGGATATTAATCTAATGGCGGTAAAAAAGGACTTGGCTTGCAGTAAGTCCTTTAGGACGCAGGTGGAAGCCTATGTCTTTCTTATTTCGCCAGTCAGAAGTATGCTTTCTGATAAGATAAAAAGGCGTCCCAGCAGGGACGCTTACATATTTATTTACATCGCGGCTTATTCTGAAATCGAATATTCCTAACTTCTTGTATCAATCTTTTTTGTTGATTTAATAGGGTTACAGTGATCGTTAGCGCTAATAAAATGCCAAAAACTAAACCAACTAAAATGATTATACCCAAAAGCAGCTCAACTCCAATCCGATTTCTTTTTGCATATTTCCAGGAAAAATGATATTTTTCCTGCAAGCTTACTAGTCGGTAGTTCCTATTTTTTAATAAGTATTTTTACCCATTCTTTTTAGAGCTAGCGCACTCTCGACGCTTTCCCTGCCTTGCATGGATAAGCTTGCTACCAAACGTGAATTCTCTTATGCGAATCAGGCAGGGGGAGTGCCGTTGCATAAGCGCAGGTTAAGCGCCAGCGTCGGAGCGTTTTTACCGCACTCCCCTCCCCCCGCCTCTCACCACACCA
>Ga0074195_1005074_pt1 | contig 10199 bp, 7 predicted proteins | sample EPASupsiteHSE623_FD_64525 | JGI IMG/M metagenome (GOLD analysis project Ga0074195, IMG submission 64525) | Bioremediated contaminated groundwater from EPA Superfund site, New Mexico - Sample HSE6-23 | ecosystem: Environmental > Aquatic > Deep subsurface > Groundwater > Contaminated ... | reverse complement strand
TCGTCGAAGAGCGGATAGACCGATTTTTCGATGTAGTCGAAGGCGTAGGTGCCGGGGCGCAGTTTCCCCTGTTCGTTCGACTCCATGGCGAAAGTACCGCCGGTGTGGAGTATCGCTATTCTGCTCATGGCCGCTCCATAATAGCTGTCAGTCGAGATGCTTTCTACCTATAAGACAGTGAAAAGGCAAGTTTATGGTCGCGGGCGGCAGGGAAAGAAGTTGCGATTCCGGAGCGGTGTCGGTATAATTGGCCCGTTATTTGGAATTAATGATCAAGGGGGTTCCGATGAAAAGTATCGTGTTTTGGTCGCTGTGTTGGTGCGCGGTGCTTTTTCTTGCCGCATGCGATTCGGATAAGAGAAAGATGCCGAACGATGCCGATCAGCCGGGCACCGATGCGCTCCTCACCGATGTCGACACCGTCATCGTGGATGAACTCATCCCCGATGCCGACATCGCCGTGGCCGATGAGCCGCCTGCCGATGCCGACACCGTCGTGACCGACACGCTGTTGACCGATGATGACGGCGTCGCGGCCGACGAACTGCTGACCGATACCGACGGTTATATAAATCCGGCCTGCGTATCGATCGGCAAGACCTGCGTCACCGGCATCGACTGCTGTTCCGGCGCCTGCGAAAAGAACCCGCAGGGCGATTTTGTCTGCATCGAGGCCGATTTCTGCATACCCACCGGCGGCGACTGCGCGGTGGCGGCCGACTGCTGTTCTCTGGGTTGTAACGGCACGATCTGCATAGAAGAACTTTGTCTGGTGAGCGGCGAAGGGTGCAACGATCCCGCCGAATGCTGTTCCAACCGGTGCGATGGGAACTTCTGCGCCAGCGGCGGCGCTTGTCTGCCCGCCGGTGAGGAATGCGTATCGAACGTGAACTGCTGTTCGATGAACTGCGCCGCGGCCTCCGACGGCAAGATGCGCTGCATGGGGCTCGGCGTCTGCCGCTCCGAGGGGGAGGTCTGCGTCGAGGACGGCGACTGCTGCAACTATCAGTGCACCCCCGAAGGGTTCTGCCTGGTCCAGCCCGAATGCGATGTGGCCGGCGAGGCCTGCAACGATCCGCAGTCCTGCTGCAGCGGCGTGTGCGCCGATGACGGCAGCGGTTACCAGTTCTGCCAGTCGCTCGGCGGCTGTAGGGTGTTCGGCGAGCTGTGCCGATCCGATGCCGAATGCTGCAATAATCCGGCAAACGGCGGCCCCGGCGTCTGTCTTGAGATCGCCGACGGCATCGGCCGTTGCGAGAATCCGACCGGTTGCGCCCCGGCGGGCGAGCTGTGCGGGCCGGGCTACCACGACTGCTGTCCCTGCGCGACGCCGCAGGATTCACCGGGCTGTCCCAACGGCAACGGCGACCTCTTCTGTCAGGAGACCATATTCGGTATATCGCGCTGCTTCTCGGACAACTGTGTCATGGAAGGCGGTTCCTGCGATTCGCCCGACGACTGCTGCGGCGGGGTCTGCACCGGCAATGTCTGCGGCGAAGGCTTCGAATGCCGCGAGAACCTTGCTCCCTGCGCCATGCCCGACCAGTGCTGCTGCGGTGTCTGCGCGCCGGATGGGAACAGCGATCTGGTCTGCTGTCCCGGCGATGTCGACTGCATCCCCGAGGGGGACCACTGCACCAGCGATCTGGACTGCTGTTCGGGCAACTGCAGCGTCAACGGCATCTGCGGTCCCGATATCTCCGATTGTATCCCGGTCGGCGGCGATTGCGTGACCGACGAGGACTGCTGTTCCGGGTCCTGTTATGAAACGATCGGCAAGTGCAACGATCCTTTTTCTATCTGAGATCTGATCGACGGTCATGTCCGGGAGGGATCCTATGAAAAGAAGCGCGTCGCTCTTTCTGTCCCTGTTACTGCTGTGCGTCGTCGCCTGCGATACGAAGGATGACGCGGCGACCGACGACACGGCCGTTACCGATGTCGCGGCCGATACCGATGCCGTGACGGCCGATGAGCTGCTGACCGACACCGATGCCGCCGAACCGCCGACCGCCATCGCGGAACAGGCCTTTGGGGCGTTCGCCGCGTGGTCGTCGCCCATCGAGGATTTCCGCCTGTTCGGCGTGAACGACAATATCGAAGGTTTCACGCAGGAGATAACTGACCTCGTTGTTTTTGACGATCAGCTCTGGCTTGGGTACGGCGATGCGAACCTTAATTTCGGCACCAAGCTGACCGGCATCGGGGCGGGCGGCATCCAGTTCCGCTATTTCGACGATCCCGACAACGCTACCGCGAAAGGCGATCTGAATAGCGGCGAGGAGATGATAGAACACTACCGCCTCTTCGACGGCGGTCTGTGGTACGCCGGGGTCGACTCGACCGATCAGGACGAACTGACCTCGCGTCCGCTCATCGGCGGCAATTTCTACCGTCACGATGACGACGGCTGGAAGAAGTTCCGTTCGGTGCCGGGCGGCGAGCATGTCCACGACACCGCCTTTTTCGACGGCCGTATCTTCACCGTCGGCTCGGGGGCGACCGACCGGACCGAATGGGAGGCGGGGAACATCTTCCGCTACCTCTGGGAATCGTCCGACCGCGGCGAGACCTTCACCGTCACCCACCGCATCGGCCATCCGACGCAGGGCGGCACGGGCGATTCGCGCTTCGTCCACCTCCTGCCGGTGGGCGACACGATGTACCTTTTCGGTTACTGGAGCGACTTCGCGCAGAATCAGGCCTATGTCGCCAACGCCCATTACGACGGCGCGGCGGTGACCGAGTTCGTGACTGAGGACACCAGTCTCCTCAAAGGGATATGGCCGACCGCGACCCTGCCGCTTCCCAATGACACGGGGCTCGTGTGGGGCGTCAATGTCGATACGGCGACGCTCAAGTACCAGATCTGGCAGGTGGCGGCCGACGGGACGGTCACCGCGCTCGATGCCTTCACCGGGAAGCAGGTGTTCGATGTGGGCTATTATCCCGACACCGAAGAACTGATCTACCTCGTGTATGATGGCGACGCCTACGCCGACCTCGTCGATCCGGTGGCGACGACCGTCTATGCCGCGCCGCTCGCCGACCCGAACGATATCAAAGAGATAGCGACCTATAACGATACGCCGCGCATCGTTTCGGTCGCCTACTGGCAGGGCTACCTCTTCGCCGGTACCAACGATTGCCGCATATTCCGGGCCTCCGCCACCGATTGATCACGAAAAAAACCGGTTGACTGTCCGTTCGGACAGGCTTATACTGAAATTGTGAGGGACGGCCGAGAGGAGGAGTGTCATGAAACGCCTGGTGTGCGCGGTGGTTGCCGCGATGATGTTCATGGGCATCGCCTATGGACAGGTGGAGAACAGCGAGACGAAGGTCATTTACCAGAAGGTCACCAAGATCGACGGTGAGGGAGCAACGATCGACGGTGCCATTCTCAAGCCCAGCATGGACCGGCTCATTGGCCGTGTTGGCATCAAGTTCCCGTCGATGATCCATCTCAAGAAAGATTTCGACAAGGAACTCATCGCTTCGACCGACAAACTCTGATCGGTCGGTTCCCGTTCAATTCGCCACTGCTCCGCATCGGGCGGTTCCCTTGCTTTCGTCTCCTTGACTTCATGCGGCGGGTTGGGTACTATCGCGGCGAGAACGATCATGAACGGTGCGGGGGTTTCCGATGGGCGCGATGCGTTGGGTGTTGTTCCTGCTGGCGGCGATGTTCGTTGCCTGTACGCCGGTGGAGGAACCGTATGATACCGGCGATAGCGACACGGCGACCGGTCCCGACATCGACCCCGACCAGCAGATAAACTTTCCCGACCCCGTCCTGCGCGCTTGCGTCGAGAAACTCATCTATGGCAAGAATCCCGGTGACCCCATCTACGCAAAGGATGTAGCTACAAAAACAAAAATCGATTGTGACAGCGTAAGTGATTTAACGGGAATGGAATTCTTTCATAATTTGGAGACAGTTTATTTTTCTGACTCGAACATCAATTCGCTGAACCCAATTAAAAACAATATAAATATCGACCACCTGACCATTTCCGGGGGTGGAGTTAAGAACTTAAACGATATTAGCGAATTAGTGAATTTGACCACGCTTTCATTCGGACAATCAGCGCTAGAGGATATTTCTGCGCTTTCAGGAAAAAACAAATTGACATATATCCACATCTTTGAAAGTAAGATAAATACTATAGCGGCGTTAGCTTCTTTGGAAGAAATAAAAACAATAGATGTTCCTCGCAATCCACTTTTAACAACTTTGGGTGCACAATTCACTGCGCCAAAATTAGTTGCTTTATATGTGGATAACTGTGGACTGACCAGTCTGAACGAACTCAGCGGCCTGCCGGAATTAAAGACTGTAGCAGCGAGTGATAACTATCTCACTGATATATCGTTCATGACAACGCTCCCGAAATTGGAAGGCATCGGCATAGATGGCAATTGTCTGTCGGAAAGCGCGATGCAGGTTTATGTAGATTGGTATAATGCGAAGTATCCCGACAACCAAAAGACCGTCGAAGAAGCAATGCAGTACCAGAATCCCGACAATAAGTGCCAGTAGACCCCGGCCGGGGAGAATTTACCGTGTATAGATCGGGGTGATGTCGATGGGGATGTCCTTGAGTTTTTCGAGGGCGTCGAGGATCTCCTTGCCGGGATGCGCCCATTTCTTGACGAATGCCGCCGCTTCATCGGGCGTCGCCGCCGCCTCGATGCGGCACAGCTCCTCCAGCAGTTCGTCGGCCGTCGCCGCGAAGTTGGCATCGTTGGTCGCGAACGAACCGTCGGGGTTGACGGTGATGACGCCGCGCTCCTTCATCCAGTTGAACTCTATCACATTGGCGCCGCCGTGCGCCTCGTGGACGCCGAACCGCATCGAGCGGAAGAGCCCCGCGAAGAACGAATCGAGCAGCGGCCGCGTACCGAACGACGGGACGCCGTACTTGCCGCCCATCTTGAGGAGCAGAACGAGGCCGCCCGTGTCGGCCTTCGCCTCTTCGATGGTGGTGTAGGCCGAACCGATGGCCGCCGCCACCTTCGTGCCGTCGGCGCGGTAGGCGGGGCCGAGTCCGTGGCTCACCTCATGCATCAGCACGAAGAAGAAGTAGGGGTCGAACTCTGCCGTGATGCGGTTGTCCGATATCCGTTTGGCGATGACCGAGGTGCAGGTCTTGAACTTCGCCTGCATGATATTGTAAATCATCACCTGTTTCCAGCCGACATTGCCGCGTACCCACGGGTCGTTCGGCAGATTGAAGGCGCTGGTCATGATGCCGTGGTAGGCCTCGCCCGATGCGTAGAGTTCGTGCGCCACCACCATCGGCGCCATCCCGCCGACCGCCGCTTTGGCACCGGCCGGCATCGGGAATGCGGCGTTGAGCTTGTCGAGATTGTTCTCTATCTCTTTGAGCCGCGCACCTTTTTCATGGTCGACCGCCAAGAGGAAGCCCTCGTAGGTCGACTTGAGGCCGAGCACGCCGTCGGCGTAGACCTCGAAGGGGCCGAAGACGAATTCGAGCGGCGCGTCGGTGAGCTTCACCCATTCGGCCTCGGTCTCCTGATATTTGCCGGTGAGAAGGCCGTCGGCGCGGTTGAGGATGTACTTCTTGAGCCCCGCGTGCTTGACCAGAGCCGCCGCCTTCTTGAGGTGACCGGCGAGTTTTTCCAGTTCGGGGCGATAGTATTCGTGGTAGGGGACGGCGATGAGTTTGTCGCCCTCTTTCCGGATGACGGTGTAGGTGTCGCGCATTTTCTCCTGCTCGGCGGCGGGCAATTTCGCGAAGGCCGCTTCGAGCGCGGCGGCATCCATCCCGTCGGGATAGAAGGCGCACCCTTTGGCGCGGTCGGGGAGGTCGTCGGGATAGACAGTGGCATATTCGGCGAGCTGGTCCCACGGCCCTTTGAAGCGGTTATAGAACCGTTTTTTCTCCTCGTCGGACCCGGCCATCACCTTTTTCCAGATGCCGGGGAGCCGTTCATCCTGCTGACGCAGGTAGATATCGGTCACCACGTCGAGCGCGGCGATGAGGTGCGGCAGGGCGTCGCGGATGTCGTCGGTGAGCTGGGTCAGGTCGTAGCCGACCTCGATGTTCTTGAACTTCGAAAGAGCCTCGGCGGCGCGGGTCATGGAAGCCTCCCTGAATGGTTTTCGGTCGTGGAAGAATAGCGCGGGGAGGGGGCGAAGTCAAAAGAAAAAACACCCCACCAGCCCCAACCTCGCCCGCCACTTTGTGGCCGCCCTCTCCGTAGAGCAGAGAGGGCTTTTTCGGAAAAACCTTCTCCACACGATGGAGAAGGTGGCCGTAGGCCGGATGAGGTTGCGATGTTTTATTGAAATCGGCGAAAGTTCCGGTACAATGCCCGGCATGAGACCGACACTCCGCGAGATAGTCGTCGCCTTCCTACGGCCCGCCGCATTTCTACCCTTCTTCGTACTGCTCTATCTTCTCGGCGCGCTGACCGGCCTTTTGGAACGGACGGTGACCTGCTTCCCGATGACGGTCATCACCACCAACAAAGCGGTGGCCGAGAAGCTGGCCGACCGGCCGGGGAACTGTTCCGCCTCGCTCGAGGTGGAGAAATTCATGATCGAAAGCCCGATATTCAACGATACCGACCTGCCGCCGGTGCGCGACATCTATCTCGTCTTCATCGAGGCCGAATACGCCTCGTGGGAGGAGGTGCAGCAGCAGGGCGACGCGATCGCCGAGATGAACCCGTTCCTCAAACGGATCGCCGATCTCTATCTCGTCGGGCGGCTCAAGATGATGGCGATCGCCTTCATACTGGGCGTCATCACGGCGGTGCTGTCGTTCCCCTTCGCCCTGCCGCGCCGCAGCCCGTTCCGGCGGCTCGACATCGGTGCGGGGATCGCGGGGTGGGGGACCTTCGCCGCGCTGGCCGTCGGGGTTGCCTTCGCGGTACACCCGGTCTTTTTGCCCGCCTATTTGCTGACCACGGCGGCGGGGATACTCTTCGCCTTCGTATTCCGGATACTTTTGAAGAAACATGAACCGAGCGGAGGTCCGCTATGATACTGCGTCTGTTCGCCGCGTTGTGCGGCCTGTGCCTTGCCGCCTGCGCCTCCACCGATACGAAACCGGAGAGTGCGCCGGCCGTCGCCGTTCCGGCCCCCGCGCCGGTCGCCGATGCGGTGCTCATGGAAAAAAGCGCCGACAATCCCGCATGGAAGAATGAAGGTCACTTCGAGGCCGACGGCCGCCACTATTTCGTCGGGAGCGCGGCGGGGATAGCCGACCGCGACGAGGCGAAGGGAAAGGCGCTGTCCAACGCCCTTGCCAATGTGAGCCGCTGGATACGGGTCGCCGTCAAGTCGGAGACGAAAAGCTATCAGGAACAGGTCGGGAACGCGGCGGGCGGCGTCCTGATGGATACATCGAAAGAGTCGGGAGCGCTCATCACCGTGCGGCAGTACGACGAGGCGAACTATACCGAGACCTGGAACCGCGGCGGCCGTATCGAATACGACGCCTTCGTCCGGGTGGCGATCACGGCCGACAACATGAAGAAACTCCAGGTGGAGGCGGCCGGCATCACGGCGTGGGCCGTCGCGCCGGGGAACAGCTGCGCCATTACGCGCCAGTCCGATACCTTCATCCGCGAGACCGCCGCACGCAAAGGGTGGAAACTCGCCCCGACCCCCACGGCGCTCGCCGCCGAGACCGACATCGAGAAGCTCTTCGTCGAACCGAAGGATGCCTACTTCCTGCTGTTCCGGCCGCTGTGCGAGGCGACGCAGACGGGCGGCGCGTGGAAGGCGACGGCGAAGCTGTCGCTGGAACACTACGCCCTCATCGAACGCGCCACCGCCAATACGATAACCTCCGAAGGGATCGGCAGTAACGCCGACAAGGGTGCGGCGCAGGCCGATGCCCTCAAATACGCCGAACAGGCGATGCAGAAGGCGCTCTTCTCCTACAGCGGGGTCCTGTTCTCGCCGCAGGTCCCGGCGGTCACCGCGCAGACGACGCTGTCGGAACTCGATATCGAACTGCTCCAGCTCTTCGAGAAGGCGAAGAAGATCGACGAGGAGGGGTGGCTCCTTCCCGCCGCCGCACAGGCGAAATGGCAGGAACTGGCCGACAAACCCGATCCGAATCCGTACAAACAGACGGCGCTGGACCGCGTCGCGCTGTGGAAGAAGTATCAGGAAGAGCGCGTGACGCTCGGCGAAAAGCGTACGCAGGACCGCGAAAAACTGACAAAGGCGCTTTCGCTCACCGTCATCTCGTTCGACGAGAAGGTCCGCTATCTGCGCGAATATCTCTACGCCTACGGCACGCTCTTCGGCGCCGATGAGACCTTCGAACTGATCGATACCCTGCCCGACAAAACAGCGGCGAAGAAACTGCGCGAGGCGGTGCTCGATCCCGCCATCGTCGGCGAATGGCAGATCGCCTGCGACCGCAACGACGGCGCCGCCTGCTACTTCCTCGGCGTGGCGAAGGGGACCTCCGGTGACGAGGCGCTCCGCAAGGGGTGCGACGCCCAGATCGGGATGGCGTGCCATGCCATAGCGAAGAAAGCGAAGGGCGACACCCGTTACCGTAAGGCGGTCGAAGCGGCGCGCAAGGCGTGCCGGTACGGCGTCAGCAACAGCTGTTTCCTCGCCGGGATGGTCTACTACGCCGGGGCGAGCGATGTGGCCCCCGATATCGCCATGGCGCGCGACCTGTTCGACAAGGCGTGTCAGACCGGCAACAACGGCGGCTGCGCCTACCTCGGCTGGATGTACGAGAACGGCGAGGGGGTCACCAAGGACCGCGACGCCGCCAAGCAGTACTATCTCAAGGCTTGCAACCTCGGCCACCAGAAATCCTGCGAACGGGCAGGCGACTGAAATAACTGTCCTAAATCATACGGAATCGCTTTTGCTTGACTATTGATAAGTAGGTTTGGATAGGGAGTCATCCATGTACAGAAAACTGATGCTCATCGCGGTACTCGTATGTGCGTGCGGCCTGCTCGCCGCCGCCCCCAAGAAACAGCTTCCGGCATGGGAAACCGCCGAGGAAAAGGCGGCGTCTAAAGGGATGCAGGTCCCGTTCAGCCTGCAACTGCGCGTCCCGCCGCAGGATATACCCTACGGCCCGCCCGAATACGGCGCGATGGCGGGGGTGGTCATTCAGGTCGATACCTCCAGCAGCGCGATGCGTACCTACTACGCCGAGATGATCAAAGGGATTATCGCCGCGAAGGCGGTCCCCTACATCATCGTCGACGGCAGCTCTAACCAGAATACGGTCGTCTCGCAGGTGCTCACCCCCAACGGCATCGACCAGAACAATGTTCAGTTCTATACCTATCAGTATGATGCCAACTGGACCCGCGACTACGGTCCGTGGATCATATACACCGACAACCGGACGGCCCGCGCCGTGGTCGACCACCACTACTACGACCAGCGGCCCAACGACGATGCGATGCCGGTGAATCTGGCCGGCGAATGGAGTGACGAGGTCTTCACCAGCGGTTTCTACACCGAAGGGGGCAACTTCATGACCGACGGCCTCGGCACCTGCTGGATGTCGACCGGCGTGTTCGACAAGAACAACATCGCCGATAACGAGACGAACCGCGCCACCGTCGCGCAGCTGTTCAAAGAGTATCTCGGCTGTGACCGGGTGTTCCATCCCGTATCGATACCGGGCGAAGGGACCACCCATATCGACATGTACTCGAAGATACTCAATCAGGACACCATCATCGTCTCCTATTCGTCGAACGAATGGGGCGCCGAGACCGATGAGCTGGCCCAGCTCGAAGCGGCGGCCGAATTCTACGGCTCCATCGACAAACCGGGCGGCGGCAAATACACCATCGTCCGCATTCCGATGACCTACGGCAGTTCGTGGTGGGGCGGGAAGACCTATTTCACTCATACCAATTCGCTCATCGTCAACGACCATGTCCTCGTCCCGATCTATGGGAAAGGGACCGACGAAGAGGCGCTCCAGATCTCCCGCGACCTCATGCCGGGCTACACCATCATCGGCATCGACTCCAACGAGATCATCCCGGCGGGCGGCTCCATCCACTGCACCACCATGCAGATACCGCCCAAGAACTATAGCGCGTGCGGCGACGGCGTCATCACGGCGGGGGGAGAGGGGGAACCGCCCTACTGGGGCGGGGGGGGGGGCCGGACCGATCTCGGGGAAACCCCGGGCGGCCTGCCCTCCACCCACGGCTGCGCG
>Ga0074195_1005073_pt1 | contig 10200 bp, 9 predicted proteins | sample EPASupsiteHSE623_FD_64525 | JGI IMG/M metagenome (GOLD analysis project Ga0074195, IMG submission 64525) | Bioremediated contaminated groundwater from EPA Superfund site, New Mexico - Sample HSE6-23 | ecosystem: Environmental > Aquatic > Deep subsurface > Groundwater > Contaminated ... | reverse complement strand
GAAGACGCTGACTTTGCATTTCCAGTCGGTCAGCGGTTTTGCCAGCGCAGAGCCGATCAGGTTGCCGACGCAATAGGCGGTGAGAAAGGCGACAAACACCTCCGGCTTACCCAAAATCCAGGTGACGTAATACATCATCGCCCCGCCACGAACGCAGACGGCCAGAATATTGAGGATGGTCAGCAGGCCGACGATGCGCCATTGGTCGTTTTGCCAGATGTCGCGCAGGTCTTCACGCATAGAGGTGGTGCTCGGCGGCGCTTCCACGCGTTCTTTGGTAGTGAAGAAGCAGAACGCCAGCATCAGGAACGCCACCACGGAGAGCACCGCAATCCCGCCTTGAAAGCCGAACGCTTTATCCTCGCCACCAATCAGATTCACCAGCGGCATCATCAGCACGGTGGAGAGCATGCCGCCCGCCGTCGCCAGCACAAAGCGCCATGATTGCAGGGAGATACGCTGCGTTGGGTCATTAGTGATCACGCCGCCCAGCGCGCAGTAGGGAATATTGACCACGGTATAAAGCAGGGTCAGCAGCGTGTAGGTGATTGCGGCATAAATCATTTTGCCGTTCAGGCTGAGATCCGGCGTGCTATAGGCCAGCACGCAAACCAGACCAAACGGCAGTGCGCCGAACAGCACCCATGGGCGGAATTTCCCCCAGCGCGAACGGGTACGGTCGGCCAGCAGCCCCATGCAAGGGTCTGAGATGGCATCCAGCGCGCGGGCCAGTAAGAACATGGTGCCGACAAATCCGGCTGGGATACCAAAAATATCGGTATAGAAGAACATCATATATAACATGACATTATCGAAGATAATGTGGCTAGCCGCATCGCCCATTCCGTAGCCAATCTTCTCTTTAACAGACAGAATTTCACTTTTCATTACGCATCCTTGTTAGCACTTTCACACGCCCTGATACCGGTTACAGTTCTTGTAAACCATCCCTGTGAGCGCGGGTATTCCGATATCTCGTTATCAAATTACGATTCTTGTTTTCTGTGATCAGCGTAGCGTCTAAAAATGTGTCTAAGTGTAAGTAATGGATTTTGCGGGGATTTATTTGAAACTGGTCATGGTATAGAGAAACGGAAGTTAAAAAAGTGAGTGAGGGGGTGTGGAAACGTTTGGAAGTAGCTATAATGCGCCCCGCCTCCATGTAGCAATCGAGGCGCGGAAGATCGTCATCTCCGGTGAGGTGGCTGGACTTCAAATCCAGTTGGGGACGCCAGCGTTCCCGGGCAGGTTCGACTCCTGTGATCTTCCGCCAAAGTTCCTCCTCATCCATCCGAGAAAGTCTTAAAAACCCTTTATTTTCAATCATCATCATGGACTAATCATCCGTAGCCGTCCGACAAGATCTCCCTGAATCCGTGAAAAATATGTATAGTGATGTGTATAGATCTTTTATACACATTTTTGACTTATACACATGCCACTCACAGACATTCAAATTAAACGAGCAAAGCCCCAAGACAAGCCCTACACATTGAACGATGGACAAGGCCTGTCATTACTCATCAATCCAGACGGCTCAAAGGGCTGGCGCTTCCGCTTTCGTTTTGCCGGTAAAGCACGGCTAATGTCATTTGGCAGCTACGACCTTGTGAGCCTCGCAGAAGCACGTGAGAAACGCGATACAGCTCGTAAGCAGGTAGCAAACGGCATAGACCCAGTAGAAGAACGTAAAGCCCAAAAGCTGGCACAGCAACTCTCAGCAGAGAATTCATTCGAAGCCATATGTCGAGAATGGCACACAAACAAAGCTGACCGCTGGACAGTGGCCTATCGCGAAGAAATCATTAAGACATTTGAACAAGATGTGTTCCCGTTCATTGGTAAACGCCCTATCAGTGAAATCAAACCGTTAGAACTGCTTGAAGTATTGAGACGAATAGAGAAGCGTGGAGCACTAGAGAAGACCAGAAAAGTGCGCCAAAGATGCGGCGAGGTCTATCGCTATGCAATCATAACTGGCCGCGCAGAATACAATCCTGCTCCTGATTTGGCTATTGCTTTGGCCGTTCCGAAGCAAAAACATCATCCATTTTTATCCGCTGAAGAGTTACCTCATTTTATTCGGGATCTTGAAGCGTATACCGGCAGCATCATCACTAAGAATGCGACAAAAATCGTCATGCTGACCGGTGTACGAACCCAAGAGATGCGCTTTGCTACGTGGGAAGAAGTAGACCTCGAAAAAGGTATATGGGAGATACCAGCGGAACGTATGAAAATGCGTAGGCCTCACATTGTTCCTTTATCTACTCAGGTAATTGAGCTATTTAAGCAGCTCAAACCTATTACCGGCCATTATCCCTATATTTTTATTGGGCGGAACAATCATGGCAAACCAATCTCGAAGGAGAGCGTGTCACAAGTGATTGAGTTACTTGGCTACAAAGGACGTGCTACCGGTCACGGTTTTAGACATACGATGTCGACAATCCTGCATGAACAAGGGTTTGATAGTGCATGGATTGAGATGCAATTAGCGCATGTTGATAAAAACAGCATTCGTGGCATTTACAATCATGCCAGTTACGAACAAAATAGAAGAAAAATGTTACAATGGTACGCTGACTACATTCTAAAAAGGGATTGATTTCATGCAAGATGTAATTAATTGGGTTTTATTAAATAAAGAATGGCTATTCTCTGGCGTAGGATTGCTAGCTATTACTGTTATCGCAAAAATCTTCTTTCGGTCTAAAAATGATGGGATTAAATCAAATAAACAAAAATCTTGCATGTTTTCAATTGGGTCGAATAATAAAACAAAAAATACTCAGAAAAATGAGCAATAGCAACGCTCAAAAATCAAATGTAAACATTCTTGGTTCAAATAATGAAACCAAGGTCAACCAATTCAACATTTCAATTTACGCCAATGATGTTTTGTCAATTACAAATGAACTTAGAGAGAATATAATAGATACCCTAGAGGGCGAATTAGTTAATTCTGAGCTTAATGTTTTTTTATGCTATCCGAACATTTTGAAAGATAAATTATTTGACTCTTGCATCAACAATCTTAAAACCGAACTTAGTAAAATAGATGCTGTGATTTATGAGGGGGGAGGAAAGCAAACTCTGCCCGATACTGAAAGTGTGTATATACATATAGCGGAATTAGATTTTATTAACAAAAAGTGTGATAGTATCATCATATTCGTCTTAGATGAGTTAACCCTATCACAGATAACTTTAATAAGTTATTACAAAATAACTAAAGATATTAAAAATCCAGATTTGATAGTCATCTGCAATGACAAAATAAAAAATCTCGATCGTTTTTTTTCATTAGGTGTTCTTCAATATTGTGACGATAACAGCATTAAAATATTTGACATATCCGATATTGAAGATGAAAAAATTGAAAATATTATTAGACGAGTCAGGAATAAAAAGCTCGTTTCTAAAAATAAAGGCCTTTTGGGAGGATAAATGTCTAACTCAATAAACTTTCGCTTACTTTTATGGGCCACCTCAATTATTCAACCTGCAGCCCCATCTGAGATATTATATTACTTGAGATTAATATTAACAGATGACGGAGCATTACCAAACATTGATTCATTGAAACAGCACCTTAAAGAATTACATAAAATTGGCTATGTGGAATTAGTTTCCATTAAAAACGAGCTGTATTCTATAACTCCCTCTGGCGATGAAAAACTTTCAGCAAATTTAAAAAAACTAAGAGACAAGTTGCGTATTTTCCTTCTTGACAAATGCCATAAATCCACTAAATTGGGTGTGCTAGCCTCTACTGATACAAAGAATATGGACGGCGCACCGCCGTCTTTGCAGTTAAGGCCTTACATAAAAGAGGTTCCGCACCCAAGCCTGTCTTGGGCGTCCGGGACCTTGCCCAGCCGCCCAAGACAGGCTTGGGTGCGGATCTTTGAGCAATTACGAATTGGTTCAATGTCCAGTAGTCAGGCTAGCATCCTTTCAAAAGATAGTGATAGCCTAATTCCCGAAAAAAAAATTATCGCAGCTCCAATTTTCTATTCTTACAAGTCACTAAACAGTCCCCTTTTCGAAAATAACGGCATTTTAACGGTCGCATCTTGTATCGGACTTACACCACGACTTATAAGCTCTATGATAAAAAATCCAGATAGATATTATCGGATTTTTGATATGCGTAAAAAGAGCGGTGGTGTTAGAAAAATATCAGCACCACGGAAATTCATGAAGGTAACACAGTACTGGATAAATGATTATTTTTTGAATAGACTAAATATTCACTCCTCATGTTTCTCATATAGAAAGGGGATCAGTATTCATGACAATGCTTATCCACATCAAAATAATAAGTTCATTGCCAATATAGACATTGAAAACTATTTTGGTTCCATTAATAAAACCATGATAAAGAACTGTCTTTTAAGAAATAATATATCTGAACATATAGTTAATACTATTGCAGGTTTAACAACTCTCTATGGTACTTTACCACAGGGTGCACCTACTAGTCCTAATATATCAAATGCCATATTGTTTGAATTCGATGAATTAATGACAAACCAAGCTTTAGTTAGAGACTGTGTATACACTCGATATTCTGACGATATAACTATAAGTGGCGATAATAGACATTTAATAGAAGAACTTGTCAGCCTCGCGAAAAATAAAATAAACTCCATGGGCTTTACCTTAAATAATGCAAAATATAGGCTGCTCTCATATAACAACAGACAAGCGGTTACTGGGATCTTAATTAACGGCCCACTAAGGCCACCTAGAGCATATCGCCGAAGAGTTAGAGCAATATTTGATCAAGCAATAAAGTCAAATGATCAAACCTCGTTAACAATTAATGCGTTAAAGGGGCATTTAAATTATTTACAGTCATTCAAAAAATATGGCTTCAGCTTTGAAGAAACTAAATATTCATTAATCATTGAAAAATTAACAAAAAAGTAAAACATCACTATTTACAACGCCATTTTAGGATGGCGTTATTGTATCCACTATGTAAGTTATCGAAGTACTTATTGATTATTTATCCAATTCAATAGCAATCGAACAAACTTATGGAAGATAATTTCTGCGGCTTATGGCTGATTTTTATTTCCACTCCTCAAAGATTCGTCACGACCTCAAACCTTTTGACACTCCCGAGGCCCCGTACGGCGCGGTGATCCGTTCAGGCCATGAAAAATAATAACTTTAATGCTGGCGCGCAATGCTCTCCCCGCCACGCCTGCCCGCTTCGTGGGGCACTTTTAATGCAGGCGCATGAAGGGGCTCAGGCCGCGCCAGTGCTGGTGCTCCGGGGTGTGGAAAATTCAGGGTTTTGCATGCAAAGCCATGCAGCGTAGGCATGCATGGCTATTTTTATTAAAAAGACGGGTATTTTCGGGGCGTTTTATGCGGATTTTTTGCGGGTCTGCGCGGCCTGTCTGCGCATGAAAATCTGACTCTGTTCAGGCGTATATTTTGCCCGGTTGTCGTCTCTCGATGCTCTGTCAGGCCGGAAACCGATGGTTGTCAGAATCTCGCGATCTTCCGCCAAAATGCTCATATCATCCTCAAAGATTTTATTTCGTCTCAATTGTCATAACCTTCAGAATTAAGGAAAAGACAATAAATTTAGCACTAACTGTCGCTACTGTTTTGCTACGCTTTTAAGTCCTTTGCTCGCAGTCCGAGCACAAAAACTTATCGAAAAACACTCCTTTATGCACACACTTTCCAGAAAGTGAGAGTGGTAACACGATATGGGATCAGACTAGCCATAGACTTTTTGCGAATTTACTTTCTGTTATGGCTAAAGATATAGGCTACGATTTTGATCGAGTTCATTTGCAGAATACTATTTATATAGCTGTTGCTCACGGGCAAATAAATTTAGATAATCTAAAAATTCGCAAAGGGATGGCTTCAATTTTCTCTGGTTAAACAGCATTGAAAATGGATGTAGTTTCTTTTCCCGAATCCTCTGACGCCTAAAATTCTTAATAGAATTAACCTACATTTCTGGTTCAATACCTAATTTACGTAATTCATTTCTCCCCAAGGTTTTGAGCCAATTCCCCAAACTCATCCCCTCTGCTTTTGCGGCAGCCTCAAATTGCGCCTTTAACTCCGGAGTGATACGAATCTGGAAAGTCGGTGCTTTTCCAGATTTGGACTGATTTGGGTCGCGTTTAGCCGTTGACATATACGTACCTACAAGCGCAAGATATCACCAATCAGGTACGTACCTTTTATATCTGACGACCTGACTCATAAACGCTCTCGCCCGGTATTCGCAGTACCCGACGAGAGCTAACCTCACCAACTATCAAGGAGTTGATTATGGCTGATTCGCATTCTACCCCAGACACCGACCAATCCGGAACCGAGCATTCGGTAATTGTGGGATATCGCCCGAATGTTTTCGACAAATCCACACCCAAAATTATTCTTTCCGGCAAGTGGCTACACGAAGCGGGGTTTGATACCGGGCAACAGATTACCGTAAAAGTGATGAATGGCTGTATCGTCCTGATGGTCTATGGCGAGCAGGAACAACGGCTGCAGGATGAGCTGCAAGAAGCAAATCAGAAGTTAAAAAGAATTGAGAGCACGCTGGCGACTCTCCAGTAACGTATAACTGAACCTGTAAGCGTTAATTACAGGTTTACCAGGTGCCGGATGGCGCTAACGCTTATCCGGCCTCCCCCCACAAAAAATAAAGCCGCCGATCGGTTAATCAGCGGCTTTTTGTCACCTGCAGTTACGTCAGAAGTTATATTTCACGCCCAGCATACCGCGGGTATCGCTGTAGCCTTTGTCACCAACCTGTTGGGCCACGTTGCTCCACACGTTGAGGCGCGGAGTGATTTGACCTTCAACACCGACTTTCAGCTCGCCAATGTTCTTGGTGCCACGCATGTCGTTGCTCACATCGTCCATCTTCACGCGAGTCGTCTGCGTGTTGTGGATCCAGTTGGCTTCAACAAACGGCTGGAACTCACGAGATTTACCGTCGTCGATGGCGTTGTGACCGTTGATAAAGGCTTTTACCCCCAGACGGGTCATCAGGTTGCCATCGGTGTTGTCCTTCACGCGGGTACCGTTCGCTTCCCGGTGGCTGTCAGCCTGCACGTCCATCCACACCACCTGAGCTTTCGGTTGCAGCCAATAGCTGTTGCGCTCATTTTCACCCAGTTTGAAGCTGTAACCGGCTTCAACAGAAGCGGTGATCCCGCTGGATTTATATTTCTCCGTCGCCTGCTCCTGGCCCATCACCTTGTTATCAAACCAGTTGTACAGCATCCAGGTGTCTACATAAGTGCCGGTCTTGTCAGCGTCATTAGCATACCAGGTGCCGTACAGTCCCACGCTGTAACCAGTGACCTGACCACGTGAATGGTAGCCGGTCAGACTGGACTGCGTGCGGTTCTGGCTGTTGGCATAACCAGCCATCGCGCCGAGGTGCCAGCGGTCGAGGCCGTCGCTGCTCCACTGCGCCAGGTCACCGCCTAACTGCAAGACATAGCTGTTGCTTTGGGTTTTCAACTGCCCGCTACCGTCTTTGAAGCGGGTATGTGCCCCGACGTTACGCATCCACAGACTGGTGACTTTTTTCTCGCCCGTCAGCATATCGACGTACTGCGTTTCCCCCAGACGATCGTGGAGTCGGGTCATGAACAGCGTGTTAGCAGCGTAGTTGTTCGCCAGATAACTGCCTGCTTCCGGGCGGTACTGCTGCTCAGTGACAGGGGGCGCAACAGGTTCTTCCGGCTCAGGGATAATCGGGTCGACAGGATCGACCGGGTCTGGGTCAACAGGACCTGGGTCAATAGGGTCAACCGGGTCCGGGTCAACGGGATCTGGGTCAATAGGGTCAACCGGGTCCGGATCGACGGGGTCCGGCTCTTCCGGATCCGGCGGAGCAGGAATAAAGCTGGTCAGATACCAGTTGCTGCCCTTTTGCACCACGTTATAGTCGTACGCACCGGCAACAATACGGCCCGCTTTCTCAAAAGTACCGTCAGAATTACCGGCCACTTCGATGATCTCAATACCTTCAATGGTTTGCGCCCCGGTTCCGCCAATATTGTTCACTGCCACAAATGCGTTACCCGCGGTGTTGCCGAGCACTTTCAGCTTGTCGGTTTCGGAGGTATCGTCATTCAGGACGGTATTGAAAACGAGTTTTCCGCCGTTGCCGGTAAAATCTTCATTGATAGTAAGCGTCTGCCACGGTTCGCCGTCAGCATGCCCAAAGTTCACCACTGACCCGCCGTTCAGAGTCAGGTCAGTGAGCGTTGAGCTGTTGGTCATGTTCCAGGTCGCATCGCTCATTTGCAGCGAGATAACCCCCGTCCCGGCAGTGGCGCTGGTGACGTATGACGCCCCACTCCACAACGAGTTGTCAGTCATATTGAGTTTGATGGTACTGTTTTGCTGCGGCTGGGTGTTGTTTGCGGCAGTAGCACCGGCGGCGTGAAGATCGCCGTCGATAAGGAAACGCCCGCCAGCAGAACCGTCGACGATGCCGCCCGTTTCTGTACTGATGGCATAGCTTTCATTGCTGTGATTGCCCGCCATAGCAATAGTAGCGCCGCCACCGAGATTTACCGTGCCGCGTGAAATCGCATACAGGCCGCGTGGGGCCTTGCTGAATGAGTAAACTTTATCGATGCTGTTAACACGAATCGTCGCATTATCACCCAGATTCACCGTCGCATTATAGGAATAGACCGCATGGGCGCTGGCTCCGCTCACCGAAATAGTGGCGTTATTGCCCAGTTCCGTTTTGGAAGATGAGGCGGCGTAGACCCCTATTGAGGAAGTGCCCGATGTCTCGATGGTGGCGTCATTGCCAAGGCGGATTGAGGACCCGCTCTGTCCGGAGCGGATTCCCTCTGAGCTGTTACCGGTAGTCACAATGTGGGCACGATCGCCGACAATAATCGTATTTTTGGCAAGCGTTGCGTCTCTAAACGCGTTGGCGGTGATGCCACGTCCCTGGTTACCGGTGGTTTGAATATACAGATCGTCGCCGACGTAGATGTTTGCTGAGCCTATCCCACCCTGACCGATGACGTTGTATCCGGCGTTAATACCATCACCATCCTGGCCGTCCACATAAATACTGGTGCGATCCCCGGTGATAATAAAGACTGGATTATCCGGCGTATTAGCCCCGTGCGTGCGGATACCGTCAACATCTTTACCATTATTAGCGGCATTCTTTGACTGTGTGCGAATCGTAAGGTCGTCACCGAAAATAACGCCCGGGCTACCCGTCGCGCTGTTCTGAATAACGGTAATGGTGTGTTCGAAGGCTTCTCCTCCTGGCCCATTCAGCGTTAATCCATGACCATAAACGGGAATGGTACCGGCACTCCACTGATAAACATAATTCGGCGTTTCGCTGTTTTTTTTGAAACTGTCATTCGTCTGTGCAGGAAATAAAGCCTGCAACTCCGGCGAAAGACTGCTCACCATTCCACTGGCAGGAAGACTATCAATATCAATCCAGGCCGCGTGGGTTGAAAATACCATTGACGTTAACGCGGTTGATACCGCTATCGCAATGCGTGAGTAATGCTTAGGTTTTCTCATAATAGCCTCCTGCTTTCGGGCGTAGGGCGTCCACCACATCGCAAAGATGTGAAAATAGTAAAAATCAAAAATACGTTATAAAATATTCGACAGTATTTGATGAATGCTATGGCCTAATTTATCTTCAAGCCTGAGCTTGTAGACATATATTTTCTTAATATCTATATTATCTATTTTGGTAATTTGCTGAATACTTTTTCCTGACACAAATCGCTTCAGTAATATCATTTCTGTATAGTTGAGTGTGCGTCCGCGTTTACTGTTCGCAAGGTGGCCGGTAAATAATCGGCGAATTTTCTGATGCTGAACTTCATCATCATCATCGGAATATATAATCCCTTGTATTTTATTGCTTTTCGACAGCCAGTAGTTGGCTAACGGCGCGAGATTCCTGTCCGCTATCAACACAATATACATACCGCTGTAGGCCAGCCGGTCAACCCATTGCGGATCGGCGAACAGGCGCAAGTTTGGGAAGGAAAAGTCCACAAAAATAAACCCACGCGACAAATGATTTTGATTATTAAGGAGAAGTTTTTCAATAATTCCTTTTTGCAGAAAACTATTTCCCTCTGGCCAGATCGCAAAAGTGGCTCGGTGACAGTAGTTGGCGCGTACCACAGT
>Ga0074195_1005072_pt1 | contig 10201 bp, 10 predicted proteins | sample EPASupsiteHSE623_FD_64525 | JGI IMG/M metagenome (GOLD analysis project Ga0074195, IMG submission 64525) | Bioremediated contaminated groundwater from EPA Superfund site, New Mexico - Sample HSE6-23 | ecosystem: Environmental > Aquatic > Deep subsurface > Groundwater > Contaminated ... | reverse complement strand
CGTACATGGTGGTCGTAGCTCAGCTGGTTAGAGCGCTAGTTTGTGGCACTAGAGGTCGTGGGTTCGAACCCCATCTTCCACCCAAAGAAAAAAGCCCGGCACGCAGGTGCCGGGTATTTTTTTGTCGGCATCCGTCAAGCTTGCTTGAACGGATAACGACAAAAAACATCCCCAACCTCGGTTGGGCTTTTTTCTTTGAAGCCCCCCCTTCAGGGCTCGCCTCGCAGTCATGCGAGGCAACAACCGGAGGGGGCAGCATGACACATCCGTCAAGCTTGCTCAAACCGTAGGGGGCAAATTTCTCCGTTGAAGTTTCCCACGTACTTTAGCGATTGTCCCGTCCTGAAATAGGTTGACACGATTTTTACAAATATAATAAATTGAGTTCATTCCTTAGTTTGATTTTTGCTCTAAAAATTTGACTTTATATTCTTTCCTTTTTAGGAGTCTCTGTTTGTGCATTTTTGAAGGAGTAAGCAGTGAGCAGGAAAAATGCGGCCGTAGATTGTTATAAGCATCAACAGAGTGTTTTACAACAACTTTCAGTTCGTTAAACGAGCAATCCCTGCCTTCCAGTAAGAACTCCTGCTTCAGAATGCCGTTAACCCTTTCTGCTATTGCATTCGAATAAGGGTCATGGTTTTCGGTCATGCTGGTAATTATCCCGGATCTTCGCAGCATATCCTGATATTCTGCGCAGCAGTATTGGGCCCCCCTGTCTGAATGGTGTATTAGTTTCATTTTATACTCCCTGTTTTTAATTGCCATTTTAAGAGCTTCAAGAACGAACTCTACGTTCATGTTCATGTCTATGTTGTAGCCCATTATCCTCTTTGAGTAGGCATCTGTTACAAGAGAAAGGTAGTAGTGACGCTGCCGGTGGGAGATGTATGTAATGTCACTTACCCACACCTGTTCCGGTCTGGATATATTCATCCCTGCAATCAGGTCCTTATATTTCTTGAAAAAATGAGTTGAGTTTGTGGTGGTTCTGTACTGTCTTAAAGGTTTTACAAGCAATCCGTTAACTTTTAGCATTGTGTTGAACATATCCCTGCCAACATTTATCTGCCTTAGCTCTGGATAGAGCAGGTGGTATAGTTTACGGGTTCCCAGACGAGGGAGTTCAGCTCGCTTCTCTTTTGCCAAAGCTATAGCCGCATAAGCCCTGATCCGCTTGCTCGTGGATCTCTTTTTCCGTTTATAGTAAGATTGTCTGCTTTTCCCGAGTAACTGACAGGCACATTTTACTCCTCCTTCTCCTCCTTTGAAGATGTACCTTTCAATAACCCGGGGATAGCTTTTTTTGACAGATCGATGTTGTAATCTTCCTTTACAACTTCAATTATGGCTTCAACCATAATCTCTCTCTGCCTGTTCAGATGAGCCTCTTTCTTAAGACGCGTGATCTCATCATCCTTGGCCTTTAGCAACTCTTTTAGCTTCTTGACTTCAGAGGTGTCTTTTGATGGTTTCATGGGTTGAACTACTATGTAATCGACGTCAAAAATACCATATTTTCTTATCCACTCTATCAATATGGATTTATTCCTGATATGATACCTCTGAACTGCATCATCAAGTTCAATTCCATGCTTCTCGATACGAGATACAATCAGCTTTTTAAAACTCTCGTTCAAGGATCTGCTTTCTGTAGGACTTGTCTTGCTTCTTCTTTTCTTCATAAGTTGACACTGTTTTTGTGTCAACCTATTTCAGGACGGGACAGATCTGCCAGTTGTTTTAAGAAAAGCTTGTTTATTAGCACATTACAAATAAATTTTCTGTAAAAACCTCACAAAATATTTTAGCATCACATTCATTATATGAGAGTTGTGAAAACAACTGGCAGATCAAAGTTTTTGGAAACTCCAACGAAGTTTGTTTTTTTGGTTTATAAATATTTATGTCGTATGTTTGCGTCATTAAACACAGTCTGATAACACAGTAAAATGGCACTACTAAATATTACTAACTTGCAACACCCAAAACGATGATAAAGAGAGAGAACTTCAATAAAGAGTTACAGGATCTTGCGATGTTCGCAAAAGCAATGTCCCATCCTGCAAGGCTTGCAATACTTCAATATCTGGCTGATACAAAAACATGTATTTCAGGAGATATTTCAGATTTTCTGCCACTTAGTCGAAGTACTGTCTCTCAGCATCTGAGCGAATTAAAAAAGATGGGGTTGATAATTGGAGAGATAGAAGGACTCAAGATAAACTACTGCCTGAATCAGGATATCATAAACAAGAACAAACAGATGCTTTACTCCTTTTTTGACAAAATAGAACCGACTGATATTGTTTGCGATTGCAGTCAGCAAGCAGAAGGCTGTTAGAAATTAGTAGCAAGCAGCAACAGAAAGTGGATTTTAAGGAGTGAGAAAGGGAACAAATAAGAAGTCAATAATATAATAACAAGCACGACGATGAAAATCCTGATATTATGCACCGGAAACAGTTGCCGAAGCCAAATGGCACACGGCTTTCTGCAGTCATATGACAAAAGTATTATGGTATGTTCTGCCGGGACCCAGCCTGCTACCCGGGTAAACCAGACAGCAGTAGAAGTAATGAAAGAAGTGGGCATAGATATAAGCGGCCACATTCCAAAAATAGTCGATGAATACTTAAAAGATGAGTGGGATTATGTTATTACAGTTTGTGATGACGCAAATGAGACTTGCCCTGCTTTTTATGGGAAGGTAAAACATCGCCTGCATATTGGATTTGAGGACCCCTCTCATAAGACAGGTACCCCTGAATTTATTATGAGCGAATTCCGCAGAATCAGAGACGAAATTAAAGAGAGATTTTATAAGTTTTACTTAGAACAGATTAAAACTAAAGCATGAAAACAACCGATTTGAAATTTATTGTACAGGAAAAGTACGGACAGATAGCTAAGAATAGCACATCTCAAAACAAATCATCATGCTGTGGCACTTCGGGATGCTGTGGCGAATTGGAGTTTAGTATGATTGGTGACGACTACACAAACCTGGAGGGCTACAATCCAGATGCAGACCTTGGGTTAGGTTGTGGTATACCAACACAATTTGCCGACATCAAGAAGGGGGACAGTGTTCTCGATCTTGGCAGCGGTGCCGGGAATGATTGCTTTGTTTCTCGTGCAATAGTAGGAGAAAGCGGTAAGGTGACAGGACTGGATTTTACAGAGGCCATGGTTACCAAGGCAAAAGAAAACAACAAAAAACTGGGCTTTAAGAATGTAGAGTTTGTACAGGGCGATATAGAGGATATGCCACTGCCCGACAATCAGTTCGATGTAGTTGTCTCAAACTGCGTATTAAACTTGGTCCCAGATAAATCCAAAGCCTTTGCCCAGATAATGAGAGTTTTAAAACCCAATGGCCACTTTTGTGTTTCAGATGTGGTTATAAAAGGAGAACTTCCCGAGAAACTACGACAGGATGCAGAGATGTATGTGGGATGCGTATCCGGAGCTATAGCTATGGAACAATACCTTGCAATAATAGCAGAACAAGGCTTCAAAAACATTACCGTTCACAAACAAAACTTGATAGCGATTCCAGAAGAGGTACTTGAGAAATATCTGTCAAAGCAGGAAATTGAACAATTTAAAACCGGGACTACAGGTATATACAGCATTACAGTTTCCGGTTCAAAACTTTAATAATTAAGAGATGCAAAGCATCATTAGATTAACTGACGGTATCGAGTATGTTTATCCGAGGGATGCCTTTCCCATTTTGGAGGGAGGAGGCGCCATACTACTGGATATCAGAACAGACTATGAGTTTTCGTACAAAAGGTTTGATGTACAACAAACAATTTTTATTCCTTTCGAAGAGTTTGACATATCTCAAATAGAACAATACAAAGAACAATTTATAATTATTGCAGACAGCTATGGATTGGAATCAAAAAAACTATATCCCGAATTGAAATGCAGAGGTTTCAAAGTAGTCTGTCTGGCCTGCGGAATGCATGACTGGGAACGCGACGGTATGCCGGTAATAGTATCTAAGGATTTTCAACTGTCCGGTTCCTGCAGGTGTCAGCTTCAGCCTAGAATATTGTTAAATAAAAGAGTCCAAAACGATAAATCTAAACTATAAACGTAATTAATATGCCAACACAAAAAAGACTTAAATTACTTGACAGGTACCTAACCGTGTGGATTTTCCTTGCAATGTTTGCAGGAGTGCTTATGGGATGGGCAAGCCCCGGAATAGCAGATTTCTGGAACAGCTTATCTAGTGGAACCACAAACATACCCATAGCTATTGGTTTGATTGTCATGATGTACCCGCCTCTTGCAAAGGTAAAATACGAAGAGTTGGGCGATGTTTTTAAAAATACAAAGATCCTTGGATTATCTCTGGTACAGAACTGGATAATAGGACCTATCTTGATGTTCTTTCTTGCAATTATATTTTTGCAGTTCAACATCGACTATATGTACGGTGTTATTCTGATAGGACTTGCAAGATGCATTGCAATGGTGATAGTATGGAACGACCTTGCAAAAGGCGACACTCAGTATGCAGCCGGACTGGTGGCATTCAATTCACTTTTTCAGGTTTTACTCTTCTCGGTTTATGCATACGTATTCATAGCGATACTACCGGGTTGGTTCGGACTTCCTGTTAACGATTCTGTATCTCAGATAACGATTGGTACAATTGCAGAAAGTGTCTTCATTTACCTTGGCATTCCAATGATAGCAGGTTTTCTGACAAGATTCATACTTATACGCATAAAGAGCAAGGAGTGGTATGAGACGAAGTTTGTACCCAAAATTAGCCCGTTAACACTAATTGCATTGTTATTCACTATTGTTGTAATGTTTTCTCTTAAAGGAGAATATATTGTCAAAATCCCCCTTGATGTGATAAGAATTGCAATTCCTCTTATTATTTATTTTGTAATAATGTTTGTAGCATCATTCCTAATGAGTAAAAAAGCTGGTGCCACATACGAACAGGCAACAACTTTGTCTTTTACAGCAGCCAGCAATAACTTTGAGCTTGCCATTGCGGTTGCAATAGCAATTTTCGGCATTAATTCAGGAGAGGCATTTGCAGCAGTAATAGGTCCGCTGGTTGAGGTTCCTGTAATGATTGGATTGGTAAATGTCGCATTCTGGTTTAAAAAGAGATATTTCCAGCCCTATGCTTTCATGGCCAAACGCTGATAATCAACAATTTAGCAACTATTCGCATTGAGTGTAATTATCTGAAATCCAAACACATGCCATGAAAGCATAGGGCTAAAGAGAAAAATATTCAAAACATCCCCTGTCGGCCATAGTTACATAAAAGACAGGGGTTTTCTTTTTGTTGTCCATTACGATATTAGAAGAGAGCTTACCCTTAAGTTTTATCTCATTAATCTGCTTTCCTCTTTTTGTCAGTACCACAATGGTTCCCTTGCCGTGCCTTGTTACATAAAGATTACCCTTTCTGTCACAACGCATTCCGTCCATTCCGAAGTCCTTAAACGAACAGAAAAGTCGCTTGTTCTCGAGCAAACCATCTCTCTTAATATCGTATACCCATATTTTCCGCTGGATTGACTCGTTTACATATAGCCTTCTACCGTCGGGACTTACCTCAACACCATTTGTTGTCCCCATATTTGCCTCAAGAAGAATCACATCGCCCTTCCTGTTAATCATCCATAAGTTGCCTGTTGAGTCCCTCCAGTTAGGGTCACTTGCATAGAGAAACTCTGTTTTTGGAGATATTGCAATATCGTTTGGCTGGTTCATCTTTGGATTGTGCGCAAAAACAGAAACAGATCTGTCTTTTGGATCAACTTTTAAAATATTGTGTTTGGTATAGTCCGCAATGTACATATATCCTGCCTTGTCAAAACGGATTCCGTTACCTACTGAACCTTCCGGTAACACAACATAGAGAGAGGCCTCCCCTACCGGAGTGACAATTCCGATAGTGCCCTGCCGTCCAAAATTAACCGCATACAGGTTTCCCTTCAAATCAATCGCCGGACCTTCAATTCCCTTAGTGAAGCTCCACTCCTTCAAAAGATCCTTTACTACAACATTTTGGGCATTAAGGCTGCCGGCAAGCATAAAACCAATCCATAAAAGTATGGCTTTATGAAATATTTGTTGAATATACGTTTTCATATTTTTGCTAATTCTACTATACAAATTTATCAAATGTATTTTATTATAACCTTCTTGAGAAATGTGGTTTCGAGCAGTACTTTAAGGCGTCGTATAAGGTTCCTGCGGATCTCCATCTCCACGGGCAGCGAGGGATCGTAGTGAGCCTCATTTATTCTTGTACCCATCAGAATATCTATTACATCGCTCTTGAGAATAAGCTTTAGTATATCTCCCGCCGGTGAATTATCGGGATCCGTCCCCTCATCGTAGTTCTGAATAAGGTCTGCCAAATGCCCCAGAGTAAGGATTCCCTCGGTTACAAGCTGCGCCCCATCCATACTGGCTGTCGAAGGCAGATTAGATTTCAGTTGCTGACCGCCATTTCCTGTTATCTTTCTGTTTAACTCTCTGGCAATAATCTGTGCAGTAGTTCCTCCGCATATTATCTTCTCTCCCTTATACTTGTCAAATATATCAGCCATTTCTGTGTCGCTTGCTGCCTCAAATGGAGGTCCGGTGCAGATCAGTAGATTTCTTGGTGCCCTAAGATAAACTACTCCACATGTGATATCGTCCTTTGCTTCAAACAGATCGTTATGAAGAGCTTTCTGCATTACAACCTTTGAGAGTTCACGCGCAGAGATGTCGGGGTGTTTCTTTACAAATTCTATAAGAAAGGAGATAAGCTGAGGACGCTCCCACCCCAGAGGCATCCCTTTGGACCCAAGCCCCGACTGGGTAACCCCGTCGCTTACGAAAATGAGTCTGTCCCCCTTGAAAAGCATCAGATGAGAATCAAGCAATGTCCTTTCACCCTGTTTTGTCTGCAATTTTACCGGCTTCTTGCGCGGCTCAATATGGGCAGACTCCCTCAACAGAATGAAATCGGGGTTGTCAAACTCCACTATGTGCGTCTCACCGGAAGAGTCGATATCAACCACAGAGCAGGTTGCATAACTTATGTTATTCAGCTGATCTTTGGGAAGAGTATCCATTATGCTTATAAGGGATTCCACCAAAGGCTGATGTTGCAATCTGTAATTCAAAGCCATCGACGCAGTAAGGCTGCTAAGTACATTAGCCTTGATTCCGCTCCCCAGACCATCGGACAAAACAGCAACAAACCTCTCCTCATCCTTGAGTTTTGACGATATAAAAGTATCGCCACCTACAATCTGACCCTTCTTAAACTGCTGACTGTATGCAATCTCTATAAAGAATTTTTCATTATCCCCGGCAATTTCCATTTCAGGTGTTATTTTTTATCAGGGTCAATTACTGTGTTCAGGACACTCTCTGTAAAAGAGGCACTTTCGCCCAGAATGTAGGCAATCCTCTGTACAGATTCTGCATTTTGCTTTATCACCTCACGAATCTTTTCTGAGATTATCTCCTTCATAAGATGTGAATCATCCATATTCTGAATTATTCCGCAGACAAGTTTGTTTGGCCTTATGCTTATAATAGAGAGCTTTAAATTTCGCTTATCCTCCCTTATATCAAATTCGCTTGTCTCCTCTCCGCTTGCCAGAACTGCTGCAAAGTACTTATGAAACGACACTATCTTTCTGAGATCGGCCCCCGCAAGACCTCCCAGGGCATCCGATATCATTGTTATCTCTTCGCCTACAAAATCTATAAATTTAGAATTTGTATCCACAATCCGCAGATTCTCATCTACAAGCACCACTCCGTAAGGCATCTTCCGGAGAAGAACAGAGGCCTGGTTTTGTGCCTCCTTCCTCATTTGCGATATGCACATCTCCCTCTCAGCCTTTCCGTCCAGCAGTGCAACCGCATATTCACGGCAGTTATCATAACCGCAACCGGAGCAATTGAGTTCATCTGCCTTTGTACGTTTTCCCATCGAATCAAGCACCTCCTGTATCTCAGTTTCGCTGTAAACACAGTTGATTTTATAAGGAACCTTATATCTGTCGTTAGAAATATCAATAGCCCTTTCCGGAAGCGAAACCGCAAGACCGGAACGTTTGAATATGTCAAAATCCCTTAAAAGTTTGTTCCTTTTGCTTGCCACCCCTTGTTTGTCCGATGTCGCAGGCCCTTTTATGCAGCCTCCGTCGCAAGCCATGAGTTCTACAAACGTTTTCTGCTGAGGGTTCCAGTCCGAAAGCTCTCCGCAAACCTCCATCACCGCTTTCATTCCCGAAAAACACATATAGTTTGCATCAACCGGCTCTATATCCTTGCACATTGTGCTTATCATGCCGCTGTCCACCGGAAAGAGCCCTGCTCTCTGAGAAGCTCCTATGACAAAATTCTCCGGAAGGGTAACCTTCTCCATATCTGCAAAATATATCCCTTCAATCTCCATCAGCTTACGAAATTCATTAAATGTGAGAACCGCATCAATCTCTCCCTCATAGAGGTCACTCTCCTGCTTCTTGGCAATACACGGACCTATGAAAACAAGTTTATGATTTGAGTAGCCGCTTTTCCTGAGTATTCTCGAATGGGCAATCATAGGAGAGACAATGGGGGCCAGATACTTTTCGTGCTCCGGAAAGTAGATTTTTATATAGTTGACAACCGATGGGCAACATGTTGCAATCACCTTCGAATTCTTTGTAGCAAGCAGATAATCATTTGTGCTTTGAGCCACAATATCGGCCCCGATTGCTGTTTCTGACACTCCTGAAAAACCAAGGCAGTAAAATGCTTTAAGCAGGTTAAGAAGAGTCACGTTCTCGAAGTCAGCGATAAATGACGGGGCCAGACAGGCTATCATCGGTTCCCCTGCCCCTGCCCACTCCTGCACTAAATCAATCTCCTCCCGGTATCTCTTTGCTCCTGCCGGACAGGCATTAATGCATTTTCCGCAATAGACGCATGTGTTGCTTATTACTGAGGCGCTGAAGTCCTCTACCTTAATTGACTTTACGGGGCAAACCTTAATGCACTTGTAGCAATCCTGACAATTAATCTTCTCCGTGTAAATTACAAGATCACGTTTCATGATTATGTTTATTTTGAATTGCAAAGGTAGACAATATTGTTATACGGGTGGTATACGGGGACGCACATTGTGTGACTCTCTACCTGTCTACCCGAAACGCTTTTGCTTTTTGCTCCATTTCAGAAGGAGAGATTTTGTATTTAGCCGCAACCTTTCTCCATAATGAAACCGTGTGAGTTACTTCTTCTTTTATTTCTGAAGCACGTTTATCGGATATCAAATAGTAAGGAGCCGTTTTCATAACCAAATCAATATCTAATGAGTTGTCTTCTTCATCGATATTGAGTTTAAGACCCGTTCCTGTTTCGTTTGCATTGATATCAAATGCCGGTGATAAGGTCCAACCATCTTCCGTGTAAAGAAATCCATGATTCCGTAAATGATCATCTGTATTGGAAACGCAAACAGAAAATAGCACTCTGCGGAAAAGTTCTTCCAGATTTGCCGTTGTATCTACACATTCAGACTTAATAAACCCAACTAAATCCAAATAGCTTACTCCACTATCCGTATCGTCTCCATCTTTCCGTTGCAGCAATGTCATAGCAGAAGCATAATGAATACGCTTATTTCCTTCTGTCCTGTCGAAACGTTGGGATACATAGGTGTGATAGGAAGAAGCGAGTTTTTTTATAAAAGCATTTGGAACCGCAATTTTAGCTTGAATGGCTAGTTCATGGACAACCATTTCCCACAACCCAACATCCGAATCATCTTTTTTACTTGGAAATTTTGCGATCCACTGTTTTCCTTTTGTATCAACAACATCTGCTTTAGGACGTGCTCCCCCCAGTGATGAACCGGGAGCAATGAGTTGATTGATCCATTTCAGGGAACCTTCATCTAATTCATCAGCACTTTTCTCATATTGTTCAACTGCATATTCAAGATCTCTTAATGATGTCCAGGGAGGAGCTGCTAGTCGTTGGTCATTACTCATAAATTCACCCTGTTCGGTTTCTTTAAAACGCAATCCTCCCATGCGATGACTATCATGTACACCCAATAAAAAATCAATTCCAAATAAAGTGCGAGGTTCTGTATTGTCAATCTTAGATAAGAGAATTTCCCTGCGTTTCATCAACAGTTGTCCCCATC
>Ga0074195_1005071_pt1 | contig 10202 bp, 10 predicted proteins | sample EPASupsiteHSE623_FD_64525 | JGI IMG/M metagenome (GOLD analysis project Ga0074195, IMG submission 64525) | Bioremediated contaminated groundwater from EPA Superfund site, New Mexico - Sample HSE6-23 | ecosystem: Environmental > Aquatic > Deep subsurface > Groundwater > Contaminated ... | reverse complement strand
CAGCAGCTGCAGCCCCTCCCACATCCGGGTCCGCAATCGGGTCCGCAGGCCGAGCCACAGCCGCAGCCTTCATCCCCGGACAGGGCTCTCGATATGACAAGGTTTACGCTTCTCAGCAGATGCTCCAACTTCTCCGACGCATCTATATAAGCCCTGATGGACGGGTTTTCGCTCATCTTCTGTTCGATTTCCTCAACACTTTTGCTGAGCTCTTCACTTAGTTCTCCCTGGTTCATCTGGGCCTCATAAACTTCTTTCTGCTTCTCCTGAAATTTGTTGAGGATATTTACAGCCTCGGCATCACTGTTCATGGTGATTTCGGCTCCCCGCATAGCTTCAAGCTCATTACTTTCAGCAATAAGTTCAGCCAGTTCGCTTGCTTTTTCCATAATTTCCGCAGACATTTACTCACCTCCATTCCTGGTATATTTCTACAAATCTTTTGTAAAACCTCTTTTTCAGCGGCCAGTGACCAGTGACCAGTTAAAACAAGGCTCTTGAAAATATTAAATTCAATATTTAAAACATACCACAGAGCGCTCAGAGAGCATGCGGTTTGCCAACACCCGGCCTTCTTCCCTCATTTAGCAACCAGCTTACAGGCTCTATAGCTCTGCAGTCTAATAAAAACATACCGCAGAGACCGCAGAGTCGCGGAGAAAAAAATACTTTCATCAATAAATAAAACAAAATACTAGTTACAGGATAAAAATAGTCTATCCGCGGTTAATTAAAATCTTATTATTTGGATTTTCAATACTGTATTTCTCTGCGTCTCTGTGGTCTCTGTGGTATGTTTTAATTAATCTATTTTGTGGTCTTAGACCATAGAGCAGTGCCATTCGAGAACTTAGACTGTTAAGAAATACCCGGGAGTTCTTTGTGCTTCGATTTCTGAAGGCCCGGCCTAAAACTACTAGCCACTGGCCGCTGGCCGCTGGCCACTGATCTGTCAACTGTCAATTGATTATCTCCCCATCAAGGTGCCACGTCCCCGATTCGGTTATTCTGACATTAATAATCTGCCCAATAAGTGACTTATCCCCTTTTATCAGAACCAGTTTATTGGTCCTGGTGCGGCCTTCCACGCGGGTGGGGTCGCCCTTGTTGACGCCTTCCACGAGAATTTCATGGACCTTCCCCACTTCGGCCAGGTTCTTTTCCTGGCTGATCGTATTTTGAGTAGAAATCAATTTCTGAATCCGGGCCTTTTTCACGGCGTCCGGCACCTGATCCGGCATTTCTGCAGCAGGGGTACCTGAACGCTTATTATATACGAAGGTAAAAGCGGCATCAAATCTTACTTTTTCCAGGAGATCCAGGGTTTCGGCAAAATCGTCGTCGTTTTCACCGGGAAAACCCACAATCAGGTCGGTGGTGATACTGGCCCGGGGTATCTGTGACCTGATTTTCCTTACCAGTTCAAGGTAACCTTCTTTAGTATACCCACGATTCATTTTTCTGAGAACATTGTTTCCGCCGGCCTGTACCGGCAGGTGAAAATGTTCGCAGACCTTGCCGGAAGCAGCTATGACCTCAATCAGCCGGTCGTTAATATCCCTGGGATGGGAGGTCATATACCTTATTCTGGCTAGGCCTGCCACCTTTTCGAGTTCCATCAGGAGATCGGCGAATTCCAGTTTAGGTTCCAGGTCTTTTCCGTAAGAGTTGACATTTTGCCCAAGGAGCATTACCTCCTTGAAGCCTTCACCAGCCAGTTGTGCAACTTCCCTGGCCACATCATGCAGTTGCCGGCTCCTCTCTCTCCCCCGCACATAAGGCACAATACAATATGTGCAGAAATTGTTGCAGCCATACGTTATAGTGACGTGGGCCTTGACGCCTTCTATCCTCTTTGACGGCAGGTTTTCGACGATGTCCCCTTCCGTTTCCCAGATGTCAATAACGGTTTTTCTTTCTTCCTTGACCCGGTTAATCAGCTCCGGCAGCCGGTGGACATTGTGGGTGCCAAAGATCAGGTCCACATGGGGCGCGCGGCGGCGGATTTTTTGGCCCACTTCCGGCTGTTGGGTCATACAGCCGCATATACCAAGGATCAGGTCCGGATGCCGGCTCTTCAGGGCCTTCATCTCCCCAATCCGGCCCCAGACCTTGTTCTCGGCCGTCTCCCGCACACAGCAGGTATTCATTAGAATTATATCACTTTCCTCTATATCATTTGTAACCCGGTAGCCCATCTTGTGCAGTATGCCGGCCAGAATTTCCGAATCCCGGTCGTTCATCTGGCATCCGAATGTGAGCAAAGTGTAGTGAAGCCGCTTCCCATCTGGGTTTATCGAGTCCTGTTCATTCATCTAAGGTTCCTCCATGGAAAATCTTTGTTTATTATAGCACATTCCTATAATTCCTAGCAAAAATAGTTAGATTGAAGTTGGCAATGGTAGAAAATCGTCCCCACCTCCCTAGTGAATCGCTTTCTTTTTAAACCTGCCTCCCATAACTTCGTGAACGTCACTAAAGGTTACAAATGCATTGGGGTCAATTTCCTCAATAATCGATTTTAACTTGGCAATCTCCAACCTTGTTACAACACAGTACAATACACCCTTAAATATTCCCGTATAAGCACCTTTTCCCTGAAGCATTGTTACCCCACGGCCCAACCTGGCCATAAGCACTTCTGCTATTTCTTCGGGCTGTTCTGATACAATTATAACTGATTTTGATTCCTCTAAACCTTCAACAGTTACATCGATTACCTTAAAAGCGACAAAATACGCTATAAGTGAATACATTGCTTTATCCCAACCGAAGACAAAACCCGCACTGGATAAGATAAAGATGTTAAAGAACATCACAATTTCCCCGATTGAAAACCCTGTTCTCTTGTCCAGGATTATTGCTACAATTTCCGTACCATCAAGAGAGCCTCCATACCGGATAATTAATCCAACACCAATACCTAAAGTAATACCTCCGAAAACAGATGCCAGTAAAACATCTTTTGTTATGCCAGGGATGGGGTGAAGGACAGTTACACCTATCGCTAATGCCGTTACTGAAAACAAGGTTGACCAGACAAAGGTTTTTCCAATTTGCTTATATCCTATCGCTAAAAACGGCAGATTCAGGACAAGAATGAATATACCTAACGGTAGTTTGGTGAGATGACTGGAGATAATAGATATACCAACTATTCCGCCGTCAATTATATTATTTGGTACGAGGAATATCTCTAAACCTATTGAAGCGAATACAGCGCCAAGCAGTAAGAATGTGTACTTTTTAATTGATTTTAAGACTTTTTTGCTTTTAGTAGACATTTATGCCTCCTTTACATGGTTTTATCTCTATTATACAATGAATTACAACATTTCTCTAGGTGCTTTATTTTCCAAGCCTTATTTGGATTCGTTTGAGAAAACCAATAATATTTCTTATTAAGGCTTGCTTAACGAGTCATAAACCCAATAATACTATTTGTTAAAGATAGTTTTTGACTCCAACAAATACAAAGATTAGTCCCCAGAAATCCTTTGCATTTGTTGCTGCATTATAACACAATGGAGGAAAATATAGCAAAATAACTTACATATGATTTTTTTGAATTCAGGATATTATGGTATCCTATAATGCTAAGCATTAATATATTATGATATATAAACACTAAAATTTAAGACAAAGGGTGATATTTAATGTCAAGTTCAAATTGTGATGATTTTATAACCGCATTTGATTTAGTAGGTCAAACTTTTGCAAGATTTTGCGAGGAATTAAAAGATGACATTGAAGATTTAAAACAATGTGGTTCCAAATTGACTTCAGGTCCTTTACACAAGGATCTGAATATGAAGAGTATTATTGCCAAGGCTATTAATTATAATAATTTCCCTGCAAAGGTAAAAATCTCCATTGATTCACTTGCCGTTTCAGTTTTCCCGTTTTATTGTGAAGAGAAAACCATTCCCGGTTGTTCTTATGTTGAATTTAGCACTATCGATATGACAAACTTTAATTTGACGGGTTACATTGTCAATTGGGAAATAACCAAACCATCAGGCGAACCGATCTGTGAGAAAGTATATGTTTATTGTGCCGGGAGAACTGACCTGCCATCTGCTCCAGTTCAAAACAGTCATCTAATAGCAGCAGATACTTTGCATCATTCGCGATTCGTAGTTCTTAAGTTCGATACAGCATGTGCTCCAGAATGTCCTTAAAGCCATAAAAGATTTTTACCTAACTCAAGATAGTCATGAATTATTGATTGCAACAAAAATAAGTCTACCAATATAAAAAGTAAACTGGTAGACTTGTTATTTTTTTGTTTTTTGTTTTTATGTCCATGAAGGATGTGAAGAATCTCTATGAATGCCCCTAAGCCTTTTGGTAATAGTTGTTTTCCATTTTATTGTATTTTAGATGACTACGAATGCAAAGATAACGATTGGGTGGACGAGGAAGATGATTCTTCAAGTGATGAAGATGATTGGTATGATGAAGAAATTGAGAAAACCAAACCAATTTGTGTTAATTTCAGAATCGCTTTCCATTTTGTAGGTGAGACCTTTGCAAAATTTTGCGAGAAATTAAAAGATGAAATTGAAAATTTAAAATTATGTCAATCCAAGTTAACCTCAGGTCCACTACATAAGGATCTGAATCTGAGAAGCATCATTGCCAAGGCATACAACAACAATAATTTCCCTGTAAGGGTTAAAATAATTATTAATTCCATTGACAGTGGAATAAATCCGTTTTATTGTGAAGAGAAAACCATTCCCGGTTGTTCTTATCTTGAATTTAGCACTATCGATATGACAAATTTTAATCTAACTGGCTATATTGTTGATTGGGAATTTACCAAATTGTCTGGAAAGCCCGTTTATGAGAAAGTATATGTTTACTCTGCCGGTCGCAGCGACCTTCCTACAGTACCATTACAAAACAGCCATCTTATCCCTGCTAATACTTTGAATCACTCACAAAACTTCACGAAACTTTAAACTTAATAGGACCGTATCGATATTATCAAAATGGACAAAATACCATAAGAAAAGCATTTAACAAGTTACTGAGGTGTATATTTATGCAGATCACAAAAGACCAATTCAGCCTTTGGGTGTTCTCAGGGATTATCGGTGTTGTCGTCCGGGATATTTGGAATTTATTTTCAAGACTTATTGGCTTTGCCAAGTTTTTTATTTGGCAACAAGCAGCCAGTATATTTACAGTTCGTTCCGAGTTAACTACTGTCTGGGGGAACGCAATCGGTTTGTTGGCCGATCTGATTATTGGCGGGATGTTCGGAGTGTTGACAGGATTGCTGTTAAAATGGCAGGGAACAAAAAATTATATATTGAAGGGTTGGGGAGTTGGAGGAATGGCTTGGCTTTTCTTGTACGGCCTTCTTTATCATAACCTCCCATTTACCAAAGGATCTGCTCCGCCTGAAGCCGTATCAAACTTAAGTGCCTTTATCGGTCATTCAATATTTGGCATTATCACGGCTTTGGTTTATGTAAAATTTTTTGCAAAATACGCTGCTGATTCACAAGATGCCATCTCCGTACCAAACAGTAAAAATACACCTAAGAAATACTACCTTTCCCCGTCTCCGGCCAGAAAAATTAATGAAAAAGATAAGAAAATTCGTTTGAGAAAACCAATTAAATTACAATAACCTTACACCGAAACCCCTAAAATAAAGGCAAAATACATCACTGCTAACAAAACAAGTAAAACTGTTAACGGGAAACCTACCTTCAGATATTCGAGGAAACTGATTTTTATTCCTTCCCGTTTAGCAATCTCGACTACAATGAGGTTAGCGATTGATCCTGTCAGGGTAAGGTTGCCGGCAATGGTGCTAAAAATACCAAGGCTAATCCACCACATACTTCCTCCGCCTGCCGGAATAAAAGATTTTAAAAGCATTACAGCAGGGACGTTGCTAAATATATTTGACAAGATAACTGTCAACACTGAAAAATGCATGAATCCTTTAAAATTAACAATCTCCATCATACGGTTGATTAAACCACTCTGTTCAACGCCACCCATGATAACAAATAAACCACAAAACATGATTATCAGGTTAAAGTCAATACCGGAATATATTTTCTCAGGTTTCAACCTCCTTGTTATCAAAAGATATGCCGCGCCTAAACTGGCAATTACAGCCGGTTCACTGCTAAAAAGAAATCCTGCAAGAATACAGACAGTGACTAATAAAGTTTTGCCGATTAAATAACGATGATAACGTTTTTTAAATGGTTGGACCGTTGGTAATTCTGTTTTGAGATCCCTTCTATAGATCAAATTTATGGCAAAATAGTTAATCAATAATCCTATCAGGGCAAAAGGAAAGGCTATAATAAAATAGGATGAAAATGATGTTTTAGATATACTCCCAATCAAAATGTTTTGCGGATTTCCCAGCAGGGTGCCAGCGCTTCCGATGTTGGAGGCAGTAGCAACACCAATTAAATATGGCAGCGGGGAAACTTTCATTCTTTTGCATATCATTATAACAATTGGGGTAAAAAGCAGGCAGACCACATCATTAATAAAAAAGGCCGACAGCAATCCGCTTGCCATAATAACTCCAAACAGTAACTGTCTCCCGGATTTTATTGTGGTTATCATATAATTACCTATAAATCTAAAAAACCCGGATAATTTAAGGTTAGAAGATACAATCATCATTGAGAAAAGCAACACGATTGTCCTGTAATCTATCGATTGAACTGCTTGGTTAAATGTAAGAACACCCGTGGCGATAGTTAGCGCTCCTCCGATGATAGCAGCCCCTGCCCGGTCAATCCTGAATACAGGACTTTTTCCCAATGTAAATACCAATAAAGTTATGGCTAAGATTGTTGCTGATACTATCATGATGAATGGGTCTCCTTGCTTGACCTAAATTTGTCGATTTTCATATTTCTTCCTGCTTATAATAAGGACATCTGTCCTTCCGACATCCGTGGGGGTGGCGTTCAACATGCGTACATATAATGGTTTCTTCGGATAACGTCAAAATTACGTTTAGATATTCTCCGGCTAATTTAACAGCCTCGCAGAGGGCGGTTCGAACAAAGTTTTTGCAACAACAGGGACCAGTTTGATTTGCAATAGCATTAACTATTTTGCCAACCACTCTCATTGTAATTGCTGTTTCCTGATTCTTGGGACAAGCAGCGCCTAATATAACGCTAAAACAAGCCCCAATTGCAGGAGCAATTCCACAAACGCCTGTTAAGCCGCAGTATCCTCCAATCGCCTGTTTCCTGGTACGGTTAAGTGCCTCGTCAATTTGTTCATTCGTTATTTTGATAGTACCGTGATTTTTAAGAGCAGCCATTAAAGCCCCGGCCGCTATCCATGCGTTTTCGCAACCCAGCATAGGCACCTTGTCAGTATAACCCATAAGATTTTCGGCAATTTCCAAGGGATTTCTTGACTTAGAGTTCATTGCAAATTCCCTAATCGTATCAAAAACACCTTTACCGTGACACTCATCGCAAATGTAATGATCGTTTGGGCAACTTATATTAGCAAAATCTGTTTTCCCACAGCGGAAACAAGTGAGTTGTTTACCACTGTCAAAGTACTCCAGTTTACTGCCGCAAACTTGGCAATTTTCTGTATTGTTATCTTTCTGATGCTGACCAGCATCGTCATCAGAGCCTCAACAACTTGCCGGTTCAGTATCGTTCAGGTTCTTTAAATCCTCAACCACTCAGTTCACCTTCTTCTTTATATACCCCTAATGGGTATTTTATTAATTATATTATATTGAACCGGATAATTTTTTTCAATAGGGACCATCCTTAGAAATTAAGTTATGTTTATATCGCCTGAAATATTGAAACGTCTTTTATTTCTAGCCAAAACTTGCATTTATGATAATTAATAAATTTACATAAATATTTGGTTTTTAAAGTGACATTTTGTTTTTCTATTACATATTATGATATCAAAAGGGGGTTACATAATATGAGTACAAAAGCAGATGGAATTGTCAAGGGTGTTCTTAACAACTTCAGAGGAATTGAAGCTTCTGTTAAGGCATTGGTTTCTTGCTGTTGCTGCCATAACAAGCCAATCGGTTGTATTGAGGGAACAATCCAGTTTCCTACTGATGGGATTTTACAAAGATATAAATTTTGTTCAGGATGTCCTACCTTTGTCAAAACCTCCAGAGAATGTCATTTCAAAAAAGTTGTCGCTAATTTTATAGAGGTTACTCTCATCAACCTCGATTCTGAAGTAGAAATTAAAAACTGTAAGGCGTTTTTAACTGCCAGTCAATCTAAACCAAACTGCTGGTGGGGAAGTCTTGTTATTGAGACTCCCTGTTGCCAGAAAATTGAAGTAATTGGTAATTTTGCAGGTAATGTCACGGTTAAACATTCAGTGAAATGCTCGAAAAAAAAGTGGTGCTAATAACTTAATACATATTTAAAAAGCTCCTGACATGTTCAGGGGCTTTTTATTATGGGATTGTTATTTGCTTACCTGCGTTCACTGCCAAACCGCGGAATACGGACGTCAACCTTGATATCTACCGGCACATCCGGATATACCTTCGGCCAATCCAGTTTTTCATATAATTTGGGGTCTTGTTGTTGAAGTGCTCTATTAAAACCGAGATAATCGATTCCTAGTTCTTTCTGGGATTTATATACCGCTCTGGAAACCTGCTGCCATATGGTTTCGGTCAGAACGGCCTTTAACCTGTCAAGATTTTTGGGCTCTGACAGGTCCAGCGAACTTCCCTGCTGTTCGATAATACTACCGATCGATTTTATATGAACATCGAATCCTAACCGGCCATTTTTATTTTTGGGAATGATTTTGTGACTTTTTGTTTCTACGATGTAAGAATATTCTCCCTGGCCCATTCTGCACCTTACTATTATTCTTGGGTTTTGCCTTAGTATCCAGTTGGCCATCTGCATTTCATCGGCATTAAGTGACCCTGTGAGGCGCCAATTATTGAAAATGGCTCCCCCTATGCGGGCCAATACCACTTCGTCTTTTTCTTTATAACTTACAATCCTTGATCCTATAGCAATGCCATCTGTTATCCTTAAGTCCCCCAAAAAATCGTAAAACCTTTTGGTACGCGCAAATCCGAGATCGTCACCTGCTTCACCGAGGCCGATGAGTTCGGATGAAATGGACCTATCGAATATGGGCATACTTTTAAGTACATCCCGGGCTTCTCCCCCCTCAACAAATATCAGCTTGAATCTCAAGGCAATCTCAGGATTTTTACTAATAAAACTGGTCAGGTCATTAAAATTTTTTTGTCTGGCCAGTTTTTCCCCTATCACCATTACTCTTAAATGGCTGAAGGAAATATTCCGGGCCAGCCTGGTCTGCAAAATTCCGACAGCCTTCGATATACTTTCCGCCTCCGCCGTTTGACTAAATGTGAATACCTGGGCTGAACGGCTTCCTATTTTTGAAGGCTTCGGCATTTTAACAGTAACCTTATAGCCATTATCGGCAGCATCCAAACCTATGCTGGTAACAAATGCCCTGTTGGTAACATCCCTTACATCCCAGCATCCTGGTATGGTAAAAACAACCGCCACCATAATCACCAGAGCAATAAGTTTATTCATGGCTATCCCTCTTTGATCTCAGAATCGCAACAAGTAAAGTGAGCACCGGCGCCAAAAAAACAAAGAAAAGTGTGGCGTAATGGAAGCCTGCTCTAAATTTTTCCTCTACCGCAAAACTGGGGAATACGTAAGTTGCGGTCAAGACGATTACGGTTACTAAGGAGACTGTGAGTTTACGATTCTGCAGATTAAACATTTGAATTATCCCGTACGCCAACAGGTAAACAAAAATACATATAGTTGTAAATACACCTATAATCCAGGGCAGGGTAAGAAATAACTCAAATCTCTCGACTGGAAAACCGGGTAATTCTAACAGGGAAATTGTATCAAGCCCAGGGAAAATAGAGTACTTAACGTTTTCAACTCCCATCACCCCTATTGCTAATAAAACCTGCATGATGGAAATAAAAACTATCAAGCCTACCCCTAACAAGGCAGGTTTGACTGATTTCTTCACATCGGTCAAAAAAGGACTTAAAAAAAGTATAACTTCCAATCCCTGTAATGCCCCTGCATAATATAAAGCACCTTTTAAAACGGGCATAAACCCATTGCTCAAAACGGGTTGGAAATTGATAGTTTCAATATTTCTTAAACCCAATG
>Ga0074195_1005070_pt1 | contig 10202 bp, 5 predicted proteins | sample EPASupsiteHSE623_FD_64525 | JGI IMG/M metagenome (GOLD analysis project Ga0074195, IMG submission 64525) | Bioremediated contaminated groundwater from EPA Superfund site, New Mexico - Sample HSE6-23 | ecosystem: Environmental > Aquatic > Deep subsurface > Groundwater > Contaminated ... | reverse complement strand
GTTCCGGGTACCAAAACTGAATCCCTTTGATTTGCGTGGCCGATTCAACTGTGATGAACGGATTTTCTTTATCCGTGATTTTAAATACGCTACCAACAGGGTGTTTCTCAGTGGGGTGGCAAGTACCTCCGGGTACAGGGCCATTTGCCCCGATAAGGGAAACATTTTTTTTCAGGATAATTCCACCATCAATAGGGTAAGGCTCTGAAGTTGGTTCGATATAAAGCGCGGCCCCACGTTCGGAAGCCCAATCAATAGCCTTCTGTAGGTTATATTTGTTGACCGTTGCGCTATTGGATGGCTTTACACCAAAATCCTGAATGCTTTTGAATTGCGCCTCTTTTGAGGTGCAACTTCCGAGTATGAAAAGTAAAAACAGCAATAAATAGAGCGTTCTCATAGGTTTAAATTGTTTTTCTGATTAATTGTAATCTGATCTGCCTGTCTGGTTTGTAACCAGCCTGAAAGAGAGTGTTCTTCCCACATTTTTGCCGGTAACCGGAACAACAAGGTAGGCAGCTTTGCTGTCAGCAATAGGTTGTATAGCTATATTATGGGTTGCAGGAACAAGCCGGAGGCTCCCTTCCTCCAGGAATGTTCGATCGGGAACAAATATTACCGTGGGTGCAGTTATGTTTTTATTTTCTTTCCACGAACATGTGAATTCACCAGTTTCATAGTTTAGTCCATAGCTGTTTAATTTGCCGGAAACAGATTGAGGATAAGCCCTGAGCAGCGCCTTTCTAAAACATGGTGCATCAGCTATCGTTCCCCTGAATGCCCAATACGTGTTCCCAAACCGGTAACGTTCAATCAAACCAAGTATAAACCGGGCCGATGGTACATAGTTCTCGCCAAGACCATAAAAAGCCCCCCACTCCCCTATCACAACAGGCACGTTCATCCTTTTAGCGGTTTCGCCAATACGGTTAAAGATAAATTCGACACGATCGTTACTTTGCCGGTCACCATCTTTTGTGTCAACAATCAGATCATAAGCATGGGCGGCATAAGCCTGCTGCGGGTCATTGTAGCCATTCCTGCCTTTCACGGGTTCAATAGAGGTGCGTATTCCGGGATTAGAGAAATAACCATGTTCTAAAAAGATGATGTGGTCCTGGTCAACCATCCGAATAGCATCAGTAGCCCGCTGGTAAAAAGGTTGTAGAACCGTGGTTTCAAATTGCTGGTTTGGGCCAACGGCTGCGTTAGTTATCTGTGCATATTTTTGTGCTTTTGATAGTTTTTTCAGCACTTCAAGCCTGGATTTTTCATCGGCCCAAATCATATTCAACTCGTCCATTGAAGGAGGTGTTTGTCCAGTTTCGTCAGCAAATATTTTGGCATATTCAGCTAGGATAAGTGGCATCACTGCATTTGCCCCCGAACCAATAAATGGTTCATTCATAATATCATATCCAACTACATTTGCATATTTTGAAAAACGCCGGGCTACATGTTTCCACATGGATATATAATGATCCTGAATTCCAATTCCGTCTGGAGCAGACTTATTTGCCCAGAAATTGTCGAATGATTTTTGAACAGCCAAACTCATCAGATAAGCATCGCTCCAGATCGGGCCAGTCTGGTGTGGCTGGCCTTCATCGAGTGTTGCCCACAACGGGGCGCCGTCTGAAAACTTGCAGCTAAAGAGGTCCTGGTGCATATCGAGCATGACATAAATATGATTTTCAGCCGCCCATTTTACCTTTTTTTCAATCGCATCGAGATAGGGTTCGTTATATTTTCCCGGTTCGGGTTCAATGCCGTCCCAGATCAAACCCATTCTCAAACAATTGATCCCCCAACTCTTCAGCTGACGGAAAACTTCTAAAGAATCTGGCAAAATATAATTTAGGGCAGGGTCCTTACATACATAATTTAATCCGCTGAAAATTATCTCCCGACCGTAAGGATCAATAAATTGGCTGTCAGTAACTTTGATATTACCAGTTATTACTTCTTTTTTATTGTTGACATGGTTTTGAACCTGTTGTCTGCACCCCAGCCACATCCACACCCCCAAAAAGACAATAATGAGAAATATTTTCATCATCTACTTAAATAACAACAACTTAACGAAAAATTTAAGGTAAGAACCTGAATATGGAAATTGCTTACATAGCAAACTATGCGGTCAAATCTCTATCAGAGAAAAAGAGAAGCCAACCAAAACAGAGTTGGCTCTCTGTAAGACGAAGTAGCGTTATTTCGTACGATTATTCAATAAATGGGTTGGTGTCCTTTTCTCCTTGAGGAACAGGAAGAGTTTTAGCACTGGCAGGCATTGTCTTGCCCGATTCGGCAGAGATTTGAGTAACCATATTAATCTTACCCAATTTATCCCAACGACGGAGGTCGAACCAATGTTGCTGTTCGCATGCCAACTCTACATATCGTTCTTTTATTAAGGCCTTGAATGCTTCATTGACGTTTGCAAATTGGGTTGTGTAGGGCGTTGCACCTATAGCCGGACGAGTGCGCACTTCGTTAATTAAAGCAAAAGCGCCCTGGGTATCATTGTTGAATAATTTCGCCTCAGCAAGCAAGAGTTTAACATCAGCCAAACGCGTCCAAACAGTTGAGTTTTTACCACAGTTTCCACCAAAACTTGATATTTTACTGATATTATTGAAAGGCATATATTTTTTAAGCATGTATCCGGTATTTGTTTTACCTTCCTGATAAGGAGAGTAAGGCCAATTACCACCTTTGTAAGTTGTAGCACCCAGAATGGCACCTCCGGGGGCATCGCTTCCTCCATAGAAGGTCATCGCTGCACGAGGGTCGGTATAAGTTGTCTCATTCAGGGAATATACAAATTGGTGCGCATTGGCGTTTGATACGGCTGCATCTGAAAGGGGGAAATCGCACATATCATTTCGTGTGTAGTAATTCATTTTACAGTTGTACGAATTTTTTCCAACACCCTCATGATAGTTGATCAGAAAATAAAACCAAAGGCTTGCCGGGTCGCTGGTATCATGTATAGTTTGCATAATAATTTCCGGACAAGTCCGATTGTTGTCACTAGAGAACATGCCATAAAAATCAGTAGCATAGGAATAACCTGCCACCGCATCACCAATCACATTATTCAGTTGGGTAATTGCTTCATTAAACTTCCCTGTGCCGATATAATATTTTGCTAAATAGGCTTGAGCAGCTCCCTTTGTTATACGTCCGAGGAATTTGCTTTCCCATTTACTTGGAAGGGCTTCAATAGCGCTTAAGAGTTCGGGTTCAATCACTTTTCTTCCAATTTCATCAGCAGGAGTGGCAGGCTTTGCAGGAGTTGTTTTAATGTCGCTTGCTGTAAGGTGCATTGGAACATCGCCATAAAGTTGAGTTAAATAGTAGTAACTCCATGCTCTGAAAAACTTACATTCTCCAATCATGTATGTCTTTTGTTGTTGTTCTGATGCTAAAGCAGGTTGCCAGGCCTCAATCTTTTCCAAAGCAAATGACGCACGCCATATCTGGCGAAAAAGCGATTTCCAGATCCAGGCATTAAGCGGATTATTTGTATCAACATTGTAACTGTTAAATTGGGGTTGTGTAGGTTCTGTACCAGTAAGAAGCGACATTTCCTGCCCCATTGCGTCAACAACGTGGAAAAAGTATTTATCCAACCCCGGATCAACAAGATTTGAGTAGATCGCTGCAACAGCTTCCTGGCACTCGTTCAGATTTGAATAGTAGTTGCCTTCGTTAAAATTCTGTGGGTCGTTCAGGTCCACAATATCTTTCGAGCATGAGGCAAAAACGGATACAACTATTATAAATAATATCTTTTTCATAATTTCATTTTTTACAGGTTTGATTATTTTAATGACAGGTCAAGACCTAGCATATACATCCGTGGGTTAGGGAAATTGTTGTATTGTCCGGCTATACCACGTTGCAGATTATAGTTAGAATCATTTCCACCGCCATTGGCATTCATCGAACCTAACTCCGGATCATAACCTTTATAACTTGTAAAAGTGAAAGGGTTTTGAACAGTAGTGTACACCCTGAAATTTGCGATATACTTATTTTCCTTCAGAGGGATTGTATAACCTAAGGTGATATTTCTAATCTTAAGGTAGCTGCCATCAGTTACAAATCGATCAGATACACGTCCGTTTCGGTTATTGTCAGTATTCGAAGCTTTGGGTACATCTGTAATATCACCCTCTTGTTGCCACCTTCTCAGGCGTTCTGTAGTTCGTATTGTATGTGTAAAATAGTCATAGATTTGTACTCCGGCAATTCCTGTACCTCCTATATTCAAATCAAATTTTTTATAATAGGCACTGATATTAAAGCCAAAGTTGAATTTAGGGATTGGGCTGCCAATAAATGTGCGGTCGTTGTCGTCAATCTTTCCATCGGGGCCGGTTGGATCACCGTTGGCATCTTTGGGGCCAGCAATATCTTTAAACGCAATATCGCCGGCAGTAGCAGTAAGGCCATATTTCGAATTGTACGCATTAGCTTCAGCGGTGGTAGAAAGCACTTTATCAACCTTGTATCCATAGAAAGAGCCAATTGAATGACCTACGGTGGTGAGCGTAATAAATTCGCTGGTACCAAGTGGCGCGTTCCAGATAGGTTCTCCGGCTCCAAGAGAAGTAACTTTGTTTTCAACATAGCCTAATACACCTGACAAGCTAAAACGAAAATCTTTGCCAATCCTGGCATTGTAGCCCAAAGAAAGGTCCAACCCCTTATTGCGAACAGATGCGGCATTTGAGTATGGAGCAACATCAATGCCTGAGGATGGATTGATCGGTACTTGAATCAGGATGTTATTTGTATTGCGTACATATAGGTCAAACGATGCAGTGAACCTGTTTTGCCACATGCTTAAATCGGCGCCAATGTTGTACGATTCTGATTGCTCCCACTTAATGCCCACTGAAGCAAGTGCATTTGAAGTTGTACCTTGTATCCAGGTTCCCGGTGCCCCAAAAGCAGCGCCAACGCCATTGGCAAAGGCCATATTATATCCCTTGAACAGGGTTGACAGATAGCCGTAGTTCGGGATACGGTCGTTACCTGAAAGCCCCCAACTTAAGCGCAATTTCAATTGGTCAATCTGTTCAACGTCTTTCAAAAACGGTTCCTCGTTCATCTTCCAAGCAAGTGCAGCCGATGGAAAATGTCCCCACCGGTTTTCAGGAGCAAAATTGGGTGAAGCATCTTGTCTATAGTTTACCGTGAGTAGATATTTATCCAGTAATGAGTAGTTCACCCGGCCAAAATACGATAAATAGGAAGTTTGGCTAACATACTCTCCAGTTACACTTGAAACAGGTGTCTGCGATACCATTAACACATTGTAGTTCTCCCATGGAACGGTAGTTGAACTTGTCCCTAAACCGCCAATACCATTAGAATCGTTAAACTTAGCCAATGAACTTGACATACCAACCATTGCAGAAACATTGTGTTTACCAAAGGTCTTGCTGTAAGAGAAATAGTTTTCCCATGTTGAAGATTGCGCCCATCCTAACGTTTTCGAAATTTGAGCAGGATATTGTAACCCACCCTGGGCATAAGTAGGGAACCAACCTTGTCCAAAAGAAGAACTTTGAGTATAAACCAGCTGGCTTCTGAATTTCAAACCATCGAAGATGCTTAAATCTCCATAAACCTGGTTCTGAAATACGCTGCTACGGCTCAGCTGATGGCGCGTATAAATCTCAGAAAGCGGATTGAAACTGCTTCCATTATCAAGGGCAGTCGTCATTTGGGAATATCCCCATGAATTATTTGAATCATAAAGATCCATATACGGCGCATAATTGAGGGCCGACATGAGCGACGCCGCATAGCCCGTAAATGGAGTTCCATTGTCTTCAATACGTGAATAGGTTAGGTTGTTTCCAATCTTGAGAATTTTATGATAATTATATTCAGTATTTGATACCACATTTAGTCGCTGGTGATTAAAACCCTTAACAATTGCATCCTGGTTTTGATAATTTACAGAGAAATTATAGGTAATGTTAGGAGAACCTCCATTCAAATTTACATAATATTCTTGTTGAAGGGCATTTTGAAATAGGGTATTCTGAATATCGTTTCTAGTTATACGCGCCCAGTCTTCCGAATATCCCAGTCCGCCCTCGCTAACAGGCATAAAACGCTTTGCTTTTGACCAAAAATCAGGATCAGTATCAACGGCCAGGTCGATATACTGATTTGCATTAAGTATCGGAAGTTTCTTGGGAGTCTGGGCAATGGCCTGATAAACATTTACGGTAACCTTAAGCGGCCCTTCTTTCCCTTTTTTAGTGGTTACCAAAACAACGCCATTAGCAGCACGGGCACCATAGATGGCAGTCGAAGAGGCATCCTTCAATACCTCTATTGACTCAATATCGTAACGATTTAATGACGAAAAGCTTCCGGGCATCCCGTCGATAATATACAATGGATCAGAGTTGTATAAGGTTCCCGTACCTCGGATCAATATCTTGTTTCCAGATCCGGGAACACCATTGGAACTTACAACATTAACACCGGAGATACGGCCCTGGAGCATACTACCAACGTCAGAAGTAACAACGTTGCCTATATCTCCCTGTTTTACAGAAGCTACTGCCCCAGTCAGGTCTTTTTTCTTTACGGTGCCATAACCAATGGCCACAACTTCTTCTATTCCAATTGTTTCATCGGCCAGTACAACATTAATTGTTGATTTATTCACAATAAAAATTTCTTGTGATTTCATACCCACAAACGAGAATACCAAACTGGCATTCGTAGGAAAATTCGAAAGTGTATAATTACCATTTGAATCAGTAATTGTTCCGATAGTAGTCCCCTTTACTACAACCGAAACTCCCGGCAGAAGCGAACCTGTAGAATCTGTCACTTTACCTGAGACTGTTGAAGGTTGTTGTTCTGAGGAACTTGGTGCTGAATTATTTGAGATTACTACTAAATTGTTGTTGAGTACTTTAAATTCAATTTTATTGTCTTTAAAAAGCTCCTTCAGAATTTCTTCAACAGTTCCTTGAATATTTATTGTTACCTGTTGCTTTGAATCAATCGTATTGTCGCGAAACAAAAACCGATATTCGCTTTGTTTCTCTATTTGTTCAATAGCTTCACGTAAAGTAGCTTCTTTTAGCGACAAATTCAGCTTTCGACTTTGCGAATACGAGTAAGCTGCGCTCAACTGCAATAGACCAACAAACAGCAAGATGACCGTTATTTTCATAATTCTCACTAATCTTTTTATACCTATGCTAAAACAGGTATTCTTTAATAATTTTTTTTTCATAAGTTTGTAATGTTGATGATTATATTTTAATGAATGTATTTCTACTAAAAAGGTCATTCATTTTAATCTCACACTAGCCGGGAATTGCGCTAACCTTTCCCGGCTTTGGTTTTATAGTTTATTTGGTTTACTTCATAGGCTATTTTTATTTTATTTAAAATTACTGAAGTGCTTTTATATGGGTCATTTTTAGTCTGGTATAAATAAGGGACAAATTGTCTGACTACCTGATTATTATATTATTTCTATCAATTTTATAAGTAAATGGTACTGATATTTGTAAAGCATCCAAAGCTTGCTCAACAGATTCGTTTTGAAAAACTCCTGTTACCCTTTCTTCGGTTAGCTTTTTGTTTGAAACGGTGATGCGTACGTTGAACCAACGTTCCAATTTTATTGCCAGGTCCTTAAATTTCTCTCTCTTAAAAATCAGCATTCCGCTTTTCCAGGAAACGTAAAGTTCTGTGTCAATATCTTTTGTTACAATAAATTGTTGCCCCGCATTGTCCGAAAACTTCTCCGGATTGTTTATAAAGGTTGCTTTTTCATTGGGCTTAAGTTCGAGTTGTTCGGATGACCCCTTTTTATTGATATTGACTAATCCTTCAACCAGGGTGGTTTCCACCAGTCCTTCCTCGGGATAAGATTTTACATTAAAACTGGTTCCCAGCACCCTGATGTCAACTTCACCGGTATGAACAAAGAAGGGGCATTCTTTATTTTTTTCTACCTCAAAATAGGCTTCTCCAACAAGGTAAATATCTCGTTGATTCCGGTCAAATATTACAGGATAACGGACTTCGCTTCCGGAGTTTAACCAAACTTTTGTGCCATCAGAAAGCTCTACCTCCGTTTTCGAACCTAATGGGGCCTTTACATGGATTTCTTTGCTTGCCAACGACATTGCAAGCTGCGGCTTTGGATGAAGATACATGGTTAAGCCGCCCAACAGGTAAGCTATTGCAACAATTGCAGCAATTTTTAAAAGTGGCAGTAATATCTGTGACCGGCGCTTTGGGGCAATATTCTTATACACATTATCCCATGCCTGCTTCTGGTTTATTTTGTAATAGTCGCCAACACCCTCCGATTCCTTCCATAGCTGTTCTATTCGGAGGAATATTCTTTTGTTTTTAGGTGAGCTATCCACCCAATCCGCTAAAATCTTTTTCTCGGATTCAGAGGCTTCATTGCTCAAAACTTTAAAAATCAACTCGTCAGATATGTTCTCTTTATTTTCCATTTTTATCCTTTCTATAATGTGACAACAAGCTTTGATTTCAGGACTATATGTTTTTTGATTTTATTTGAGAATTTGTTTTACATGACAAATTTTTTACGGTATAAAGAATGTTTGTTGAAAAGTAGTTTGCTAGTCTCTTGTAATGCTATTGATACAAGAGTAATTGGGTAAAGAAATTTCTGGAATGTATAAATTAAGTTGATTCGCTGATGACAATATTTAGGAATAAGATACTATAAAAACCTTGAAACAAGGGTCGTCAATAATAGAATCTCATTCTTCTCAAGTACTTGACGGATGTATTTTAGTGAGCTAACCAGTTGGTTCTTAACCGTATTTTTAGAAATTGACAATACTTGGGCAATCTCTTCAAATGATTTCCCTTCAAATCTGCTCAATTCAAAGATTTGTTTACAACGAGGTGGAAGCGTTTGAATAGCATTGTATATCAAAATATTAACCTCTTCTTCTTCCAATTTGTCTTGGAAAAAAACGTCCGAAGAAGCATTCATAACGTGCAATTTATATTTAGCTTCTACTTTCTGGTGCTTTAGATAATTCAGACATTCATTCCTTACTGATTGGAATAAATATGATTTAAGAGATGTATCTAAAAATATATTATCTCTTTGCTCCCAAAATTTAATGAATAGTTCTTGAACAATATCTTCTGCAACGTCTAGGTCAAGTACGTATTTATTTGCAAATAAACACAACGGCCTATAAAATTGATTGAATAATATTTTATATGCATCAATAGAACCTGTTTTAAACTGAGAAATAAAAGGATTGTCTTTTCTTTTAATCATTATTGCAGAATAAGAAGATATTGAAATTTATAACGTAGAATCTGATTTAATAAATCAAATAACACATTAACTGTAAGGCAAAATTAGAATTTTAATATTATATACATGTACGCATTATTATATTTGATTTCTTCCTAGTTTATTGAATTTGGATAAACACAAAATAATTTGTCTTTAATGTATAGAATATTTAGCCATAGAGGCTGTCTCAAAAGAGTTCAGTCTCTTTTTTTGTTTGTAAAAAATGAGCGAGTGGCATCAGATTGTTAAAACTTTATTTTCAGTTGCTTTAGTTGATTGTCAATGATTTAGTAATTTTAGGCATGACATCTCCAGAAAGCATACGCTTCAAACCCTACAGTCCGAACCAGGCCATGCTGTTGCCTCCAAGCCTGGATGGGATGATCTCCTCGAATAGCCCTGACAGGATTACTATAAATGAATTCAATATCGACTAAAAGTACTTAAATTCAATGACTTAAGTGCTTTTTTGTTGGTTCTATACCTCCAAAATATTCACTGAAAATCAAATCAATAGGGTCTAAATTGAGACCTCTTCATGGATCCTTTCAAAAGATCTCGACATCCTACATAACTATCTGTAATTCAATACAAAATGAATTGAATTGGTTTGTTTTGATGTTTTTAAAATTGCTTCAAATGGGGTATTTTTAACATCGAGTCGAAATCTATTTTTTAACTTTTAAAAATAGAAAAAAATGAGAGTTACAGTAAGTTTTCAGTTAAAAAAATCAAAGTCCAGATTGGGTGGTAAATGCCCGCTGTATTTGCGGTGTACATTGAATGGACAAAGGGTTGAATTTTCAACCGGTTTTTTTCTTGATCCAGAAACGTGGAATGAATCCAC
>Ga0074195_1005069_pt1 | contig 10202 bp, 6 predicted proteins | sample EPASupsiteHSE623_FD_64525 | JGI IMG/M metagenome (GOLD analysis project Ga0074195, IMG submission 64525) | Bioremediated contaminated groundwater from EPA Superfund site, New Mexico - Sample HSE6-23 | ecosystem: Environmental > Aquatic > Deep subsurface > Groundwater > Contaminated ... | reverse complement strand
GATATAGGCAATGGTGTCACTCAACCGGACCACACATCCCTCCAGGGTCATTGGCAGCAGCGGCAGGGCCGGATCGTTCAGCTTGGCCATGACCTCGCGGTCGTGGGCGGCAAAATCCTTGCCCCGCTGAGGCCGCAGTTGTTGGCCGTGAACCTCGCCGTCATGGCAGAGGATGCCGTCCAGGACCTGGAGGGTGAGATTCCACCCGTTGCCACCCCGTTCGAACCGGTCGAGGAACTGCACCGACTGGATGTTGTGCTGGAAGGAGACAAGCCCGTGCCTGCGGCAGAGCCGGGACAGGATGCGCTCCCCCTCATGCCCGAACGGCGGGTGGCCGATGTCGTGGCCCAGGGCGACAGCCTCGATCAGATCCTCGTTGAGCCCGAGAAATCGGCCGATGGTCCGGGCAATGCGCGCTACCATCTGCACATGCAGCACCCGGTGGGTGATGTGGTCGTTGTCCACCAGGGAAAACACCTGGGTTTTGTCGATGTAGCGGGTATATGCCCTGGAATGGAGGATACGGTCGGCGTCCTGGGCAAAGGCCTGGCGATGGTCGGCCGGGATTTCCTCCAGCCTGCGGACGGCATGGCGGCTTGCGCAGGCAAAACCGCTGAGACCGGCTTGTTCGCGACCGTCCAGTTCCTTCCGGATCGCGTTCAGCCAATCCCGTTGTTGTCCCGCGTCTTGTCCAGCCATGCTCCTCTCCCCTGCCGCCTCGTGAAAAAACGAGCATAACAAAAAGCATTGATGAATAAAATAGATTTCCCTGGCACGGAGGACAATGTTGCCCCCAAGGAGGTCCCAAGGAAAATCAGGCGTTCCCCTTGTCCCGCCGCTCATCTTTCTTATAATTGAGACTGGCGCACATTGTCCTTGCCTCGCGCCGAAAAACAACCCCCCATCAACCAAGAGGTATCAGCCATGCCCGAGCAAAAAAGACGGCCCGACCCGGCCAAAGTGACCTTTCTCCGGTCCCTCCCCGCGGAGATCAAGGCAAGCATTACCGGTGAAGAGGCCGATCAGTTCATGTTCGGCACTGAAATCCCCGAATCCCTGTACGACAAGATCAAGGATTTCCTGGTGGAAAGCGACGAATAACTACTTTACCGGTCTGCGCCATCTCCTGCCTTTGCCTCGGTCGCGTCCGTTGCCGCCCCGCCTTCCCCCTCGCCCATCCTCCTTTGCCCAGGTCGCAACCGCCGTGAAAACATAGCGTTTTTTCGCGGCGACGACAAACGACAACTCATTGCAACTGTATAGGTTTTTGACAACGCTTTAGCATTGCATAATGCTATTTTTTGGTTTATCGTGGCCCACCAAAATGTACTGAATCCCTATTCATTGCGGTGACCGTCCGGCTTTGCCGGTTGCGTATTTTTGCGCGCAACAAAAGCCCGGCCGCCCGGCAAACGCGAGGGGAGATCATTGCAAACCGGATGGGATGTCAATCACCCGTAATGGCAAATGGACGAGCGCCGGTGTTGTCCCCTTCCCGACGGGGAATCACTGAACCGTCACGAACCAGATCGGTCTCGGCAGGCGTTTTATAGGTTCTCAAGAACCTTTTTTTCATAACGTTCATTTTTAACCGTTTCCGGCAGTCAACCGCGCCTGCCGGCAAACACCAACCACCGTGTAAGGAGAATGATCTTATGTCGCGAAAAATGGTCACTATTGACGGAAACCAGGCATGTACGCATGTTGCGTATGCCACCAGTGAAGTCATAACAATCTATCCCATCACGCCATCCTCCCCGATGGCAGCCGAGTCCGACGCTAAAGCCAATGCCAAACAGGAAAATATCTGGGGTTCCATCCCGGTTATCTCCCAGATGCAGTCCGAGGCCGGTGTCGCTGGCTCCATCCACGGTTCTCTTGGCGCCGGCGCCCTGTGCACCACCTTTACTGCTTCCCAGGGCCTGCTGCTGATGGTCCCCAATATGTACAAGATCGCCGGCGAGTTGATCCCCACCGTTTTCCACGTCACCGCCCGCGCCATCGCCTGTCAGGGTCTGTCCATCTTCGGCGACCACGGCGACGTCATGGCCGCCCGTCAGACCGGCTGGGCCATGCTCTGCTCTCAGGATGTCCAGGAAGCCCAGGACTTCGCCCTGATCGCCACCCAGTCCACCCTGGCCTCCCGCATCCCGTTCGTCCATTTCTTCGACGGCTTCCGCACCTCGCACGAGGTTATGAAGATCGAGGAACTGACAATGGACGATATGCGCGCCATGATCGACGAAGATCTGGTCATCGCCCACCGCGAGCGCGCCCTGACCCCGGACCGCCCCACCATCGGCGGCACCGCGCAGAATCCGGACGTCTACTTCATCGGCCGCGAGACCGTGAACAAGTATTACGATGCCGTTCCGTCCATCGTTCAGGGAACCATGGACAAATTCGCCGCCCTCACCGGCCGTCAGTACCACCTGTTTGACTACATCGGCACCCCGGACGCCACCGACGTCATCGTCATCATGGGTTCCGGTGCCCTGACCGTGGCTTCCACCGTCGAGCACCTCGTTGCCGAAGGCAAGAAGGTTGGTCTGGTCATCGTCCGCCTGTTCCGTCCGTTTGACCCGGTCGCCATGGTCAACGCCCTGCCGCCGACCGTTGAGCGCATCACCGTGCTCGACCGCACCAAGGAGCCGGGCTCCAACGGTGACCCGCTCTATCTCGACATCCGCACCGCCGTCACCGAGGCTGCCGAGGTCAACCCCACCATGTTCGTTCCGGTGATCCTCAATGGCCGTTATGGCTTGGGCTCCGCCGAGTTCACCCCGGCCATGGTCAAGGCCGTCTTCGACAACATGGCTTCCCTGGCGCCGAAGAAAAAATTCTGTGTCGGCCCCAACGACGACCTCGCCTTCACCAGCCTTAAGTACGACAAGTCCTTCAATATCGAAGGAAGTGATGTTTTCCGCGCCCTGTTCTACGGTCTGGGCTCCGACGGCACGGTCGGTGCCAACAAGAACACCATCAAGATCATCGGCACCGAGACCGAAAACTCCACCCAGGGTTATTTTGTCTACGATTCCAAGAAATCCGGCTCGATGACCGTTTCGCATCTGCGGTTCGGCAAGAACCAGATCGTCGCCCCGTACCTGATCAACAAGGCCAACTTCATTGCCTGTCATAACCCCGCGTTCCTCAACACCTATGACATGCTGGCCAACATCGAGCCGGGCGGTACATTCCTCCTGACCACCACCTTCACCAAGGACGAAATCTGGGATCACCTGCCGTCCCTGGTGCAGAAACAGATGATCGAGAAGAAGGTCAAATTCTACATCATCGATGCGGTCAAACTGGGGCTGGCCTTGGGTCTGGGCGCCCGTATCAACATGATCATGCAGACCGCCTTCTTTGCCATCTCCGGCATCATCAGCAAGGACGACGCGATCAAGGCGATCAAGAAAGCAATCAAGAAGACCTACGGCATCAAGGGCGACAAGGTCGTCAACATGAACTACGGCGCGGTTGACGGCGCCATCGAAAATATCGTCGAGGTCAAGATCCCCAAGAAGATCACCGGCCACGAGATGCCCCCGATCGTTCCGGCCGATGCTCCTGACTTCGTCAAGAACGTCACCGCCAAGATGATGGAAGGGCACGGCGAGGATATCCCGGTTTCCGCTTTCCCGAACGACGGCCGCTGGCCCACCGCCACCACCCAATGGGAAAAACGCAACATCGCGGTCCAGGTCTCCCAGTGGGATGAAAATATCTGCATCCAGTGCGGTCGCTGTTCGCTGGTCTGCCCGCATGCCTGTATCCGGATGAAAGTCGCCACCCCCGAGGCCCTCAAGGCCGCCGGCGCCGGCGCCTCCTTCAAGACCGCCGATGCAGTGGGCAAAGAGTTCAAGGGCATGAAGTTCACCATGCAGATCTCCACCGCCGACTGCTGCGGCTGCACCCTCTGCGTGACCGTCTGCCCGGGCCGCGGCAAAGACGCTGACGGCAAGAAGAACGAGACCCGCGCCCTGTCCATGGTGATGAACACCGAGGAACTGCGTCAGGAATCGGATGCCAACTGGAAGACCTTCCTGGCCCTGCCGGAAGTGGACGACAGCCTGATCAATGTCGGCACCATCAAGGGCAGCCAGTTCAAACGGCCGCTCTTCGAGTTCTCCGGCGCCTGCTCTGGTTGCGGCGAGACCCCGTACATCAAACTGGTTACCCAGTTGATCGGCGACCGGATGCTGGCCTCCAATGCCACCGGTTGTTCCTCCATCTACTCGGGCAACCTGCCCACCACCCCGTATGCCAAGCGTGCTGACGGCCGTGGCCCGGCCTGGTCCAACTCCCTGTTTGAGGACAATGCCGAGCATGGTCTGGGTATGCGTCAGGCCGTCGACAAACTGGCCAGCCAGGCGCTGGAACTGCTGGCAGTGGCAGTCAAGGATGGTCTGGTCGACAAGAAACTGGCCGATGCGATCACCAGCGCTCCCCAGAGCAATCAAGGGGAAATCGAAGCGCAACGCGCCCGCATTGCCGAATTGAAAACGGCCATTGAGGGGAAGAAAGATGTTATCGCCAAACGGCTCTATCATGTGGCCGATTACCTGGTGAAGAAATCCGTCTGGATCATCGGCGGCGACGGTTGGGCCTATGACATCGGATACGGCGGTGTGGACCATGTGCTTGCCTCCGGTAAGAACGTCAACATCCTGGTCATGGATACCGAGGTGTACTCCAACACCGGCGGCCAGATGTCCAAATCCACCCCGCGCGCCGCTGTTGCTCAGTTCGCCGCTGGCGGCAAGAATGCGCCCAAGAAGAACATGGGCCTGATCTTCTCCACCTTCGGCACGGTGTATGTAGCGCGTATCGCCATTGGCGCCAATCCGCAGCAGGCGATCAAGGCTATTCAGGAGGCCGAGGCTTACGACGGTCCGTCCCTGATTATCGCCTATGCTCACTGCATCAACCACGGCATCAACATGGCCATGGGTCTGGAGCAGCAGAAGAAGGCGGTTGAGTGCGGTCACTGGTCGCTGTTCCGCTACAATCCGGCGCTTGAGGCAGAAGGCAAGAACCCGATGATCATCGATTCCAAGGAACCGACCATCACCTTTGCCGAGTACGCCTTGAACGAGAACCGTTACCGGATGCTGAAGCTCTCCAATCCGGAACACGCGGAGGAGTTGATGGCAGAATCGCAGAAAGACGTGGACAAGTCCTGGAAACTCCTCAAGGGCTGGGCCAAAGCGCTTGAAGTCGAATAAGAAACCGTCCGTTTCCGGATAAAGTAAAGAAAAAGAAAGCCCTGCCGGTGCAAACCGGCAGGGCTTTTGTATTCATGGAAAAGGGAAGGAAGGAAAAGCGCTCTTTCCTCGCTCAATACGGACCTGGGCTGATCGTTGCCAGCCTTATTCTTTCTTGGCTTCCCGTTCCCTGAGCATCCGGTCCCGCTCCGCCTTCAGTTCCTCATATTCCCGTTCCGCTTCGAGCAGGGCTTCGTCCTGCCGCTTTTTGATCTCCTCGACCTTGGCATTGATCTTTTCTTCCTTGATGGACAATCCGGGCGCGCCGAACAGGGTATTGGCCAAGAATTTGAAGGAGAAGAGCATCAACTCCACGTCGTCTTCCTTGATTTTGGCAAGGGTCTCGCCATCGACTTCATACGTCTTGAGGAAGGAACTCTCAAAGATAAAGGTGCGGAAGGTGTCGAGGTCGGTCGACGCCATGAAAAACATCCGTTTGGCGGCCTCGCTCAGGGTCGCCTGAAGTCCGAAGGATTTACGGCGCATGATCAGACGGAGCCACTCCTTGTTCATCTCGTCGCGCTGATCAACCCCCTGATCGGCCCGCCATTCCCCGATCGTCCAATGCTTGGGCTCCTCATGCCCCTTGCAGTGCGGCTCTTTGACCAGGAAGAAAAATTTCTCCTCAGCGGCGTCATTGGTGCCGCCCTCATGGAAATCGGCCATGCCCACCGGATAGTAACGGCAGGCCGAAGGCCGGTCGGGATAGACCGTGCACCCCTCCGGGGTGACAAACGGGCAGCCGTTCTTTTCACCCACCAGTTTGATCTGTACCCCCGGCATATCGGTTTTCTCCAGATAGGTCGGATCAGTGTACTCGGTGATGAACACATGGGCCGGGATGTTCAGCCGCTTGCGGAGGACGAGAATATCATACGGGGTGAGAACAATTTTGATGTTATGGCAGCAGGCCGTGAAACAGCTCACCTTGGGATGACACTCGAATTGCAGATGCGAGTCAAGGGTCAGTTTTTCGGGAAGAATATTGGACGGATTTTTGTCGGTGGACTTGATAAAATCGGAATCGTCATCATATTGATCGAACGCCATGTGGCACCTCGTGTTATGCGGAAAAGAATCAATGAGTGCGTCCTGGTTGGACGCGGTACGGAACCCGTTATTCTACCATGCGTTGTTCCGGTGTCAAATCCTATCCGGGCAACAGGGATTTTATTCTCAGATCCATGCGGAGTTAGAGTCTGAAAGACCGTCCGGCGACCACGGGCAGCCGCGGCTTGTCCGGCAAGGAGACCAAAAAGGACCGCCCTTGATACGTATTTTATGTCTTTTCCCTGGCAAACCTGCTAAGAACAAAATTAGCTATTTTTATTAGGACTCAAGAGACGTGCATGAAGAAATTTTTCACCAATCCCGTTGACCTGAGCAAGGTCAACACCCTCATCTACCATCTTCCCGATGGGCCTACCTTTTCCCTGGAAATGGATGGCCTTGACGGATTTATTGACTTCGACATGGAGTGGGGAGACATCTGCGACACCTCGGACATCGATGGCGTCCTCCACTTTTTCCCTCGCGGCAACGCCTGAGTTCTTCTGTTTCCACGCCTTTCCTTCCCTGATTTCTTTCCATGACGTCCTTGATTGACATACGTGAAGACGGCCATGTCCACACCCGGCTCTGCAACCATGCCGTCGGCGAGATGGAAGAGTATGTCGAGCACGCGGTGCAACGGGGTCTGGCAGTGATTGTCTTCCTCGAACATCTGGAGACGGGTATCAGCTACCAGCCGCGGAGCTGGTTAGATGATGAAGATTTCGCCTACTATTTCCAGGAAGGCGCCCGGCTGCAACAGCGTTATCGGGGGATCATCGATATCCGGCTGGGCGTGGAGATGGGGTTCAATCCGGCAGCGGTAACGGCCATCCGGCAACGGCTGGCGCGCTATCCGGTTGAGCGTGTCGGCCTCTCCTGCCATTTTTACCGGCACGGCGACGTCCACCTCAATCTGCTGAGCCGACGCCGCCACAGCCTGGAGGTGTTGGCGGCCATCGGGGCGGATAAGGTGGTCAGCACCTATTTCGATGCGCTGATCGAAGCGATGGCGTCAATCGACTGCGATGTCCTCTGCCATCTCGACGCAGTCCTGCGTCACCTCCCCGGCATCCGGTTTAACGAGGAGCACAAGCGGCAAATCGACGATCTGTTGCTGGCGATGCGGGCCAAGAACGTGGCCCTGGAGATCAACACCTCGGGATTCGACTACCGGGGCGCACCCTTTCCCGTCACCTGGGTCATCGCCAAGGCGCTGGAGCACGGGATTCCCCTGCGTGCCGGATCGGATGCGCACCAGCCGGCCGAGGTCGGCCGGCATTTCGAACGGTTGCCCAGCTTTCTGGCCGCGATCCAACCGTAAACCGCCTCCTGCCGTGTCCGAGGCGCGTTTGCTGGCTCCATTTCCTTCAGTGTACCTTAATAAATTTTCCCATAGCGGCGCGCAGGGAATCGGCGTTGAAGGGCTTGATGAGAATCGAGTTGACCCCGGCCGCCTCCGCTGCCTCGTGATCCTGAACATCGGACTGCGTGGTCACCATGATGACCGGCAGGGCCTCTGCTGAATAGCTGGCCCGTATCCTTTTCGTCAGCTCGATCCCCGAAATTTCCGGCATGTTGAGGTCAGTCAACACCAGGGCCGGCTGTTCCTTGGCCAGCCATTCCAGGGCTCCGGCAGGAAACTCAAAGAGCACCGGGTCAAAGCCCAGTTCATGCAACGTTGCCTTATAGATATTGAGGATCATGCGGGAATCATCAACGGCACAGATCTTGACCAGGTTTTTCCCCTCCAGTTCCTCACCGGAAATTTTAGCCGCGAAATCCTCCATTCCCTTCTCCTTGAGCAGGGAAATATAGTGATTTTTGATGTCCCGATGGGCGTGGGGCAGATACACCAGGGCCAGTTCCTGAAAATAGTCCTCAGCCGCCAGGCTGATGAAGATATTGTCCACCTGGGCATTGACAATGATTTTGACGATATGCCGGGATTCATCGGTCTGGGGCCGGATCATGTTCTTGATGCCGGCGGCGAGAATTTCGTTGAAATTCCGGTCAATGGCCCGGGCGGCGGCCGTGCAGACATGATCCTCGCCGTCGGTCAAACCGGCGGCCAGGGTATACGCACCCTTGCGCAGGGGCAGCAGGGCCAGGGCCTCATAGGCGGCAAAGCGGACATTGGGATTGCGCGGCACCGTGTTGAGCAGGGCGCGGATCGGCATGATCGCGCTTTCGTCGCCGATCTCGCCGAGCACATTGAGGGTATGAACCAGCAGGTCGCTGTCCCCCTCCTTGAGGTTTTCGATCAGCACCGGCACCGCCTTGACGCCGATGCGCACCAGCTCGTCCTTGGCATAAATGCGCATGTGCGCATAGTGCGAACGAAGGGTGTCGTTCAGCTTCTCCAGGGAAACCTGATCCTGGACATCGGCAAAGATGCCCAGGATGATCAGATCGAGCTCGTTGTCCGTGCCCATCCGCTCGGCCAACCGGTGCATGGCGGTGTTGGTGCCGATCTGCCCCAGGGCGTGGATGGCCGAGATGATCAATTCCCGGTCAGCGGCATACAGATAGTCGGTCAGGGTATTGATCGATTCGGGATCGCCGATCAGCCCCAAATTCTCAATGATCCGCTTGATAACCGATGTATTGTCCGTTTCCGCGAGCAGCGCGGTCAGAACGGGCGTCGCCTCCTCGAACTTCAACTCGCCGGCGGTCTCGATCATCACCGTCTTGTCGGCAATGTCCGGATTGGACAACGAGGCGAGCAGGACCTCCGGATAGGCGATCAGGTTGGAAATCAGCGTCTCGCGAATGATCGGCAATCCGGCCGCCAGGTCGGGGTGCGCCGTCAGCAGATAGTTCAACAGGGGGACGGTGAAGGACATTTCGCCGCGTGACAGTTCATACAGCAGTCTGTTTTGTGTCTTCTTGTCGACCAAACCAATATGGTCCAGGACCAACCGGGCCTTGAGGGCATCTCCGGTTTCGATATTGGCCTGGATCTCCTCGACCATGTGTTCTCCGTTCACTTCAACCATGCGTCACCCCTGTTGCAAGGACCTTTGCACTTATTGTTTGCACTTATTTCAACAGCCCGTCAATTCCTAGCCGGCTGATCACATTCAACCCGCCACATAATACCATGCTATCGAATTTTCCGATGTGGTCAAGGAAGACTTGCACCTCATACGATCTGGTACCGGCGTTGCAGATGATGATATAGGTCTTGTCCGTGGCCAATTCATGGTACCGCGCCCGGACCTGCCCATATTCCAGGGGAGTCCACCGTTCGGCGCCGTATTTCTTGACCAGCGACGCGGCCTCCAGCGGATGCCGGAGATCGAGCACCGCCCAGCCCGGCTCGATGGCCATGTTGTCCATCCAGGCCAGGAAACGATCGAGGTCAACCCGGCGCAACCGGTTGTCGCACATATTCTCGGCCACATAGGCGGCGGCGTTGATCGAATCGATGGCCGAGGAAAACGGCGGGGCATAGGCCATTTCCACCAGGCCGAAATCCTCGATGGTTCCGCCCTGGGCGATCAAAGCGGCGGCCGCGTCCACCCGCGCCGAGATCGAGTCATTCATCAGGCCGAAGGCCTGGAGGCCGAGGACGCGACGCGACCGGCGGTCGAACACCAGCTGGAGGATCACCACCGCCTGATCGGGAAAGAAATGGGCACGGTAGGGCGGCGAGGTCAGGGCATAATCAGCGTCGAACCCCTCGGCCAAAGCCGCCTCGTAGGTAATGCCGGTGGCGGCGATGCACCGCTCAAAGGCCTTCATGATAAACGAGCCGCAGGCGCCTTGAAACACCGAGGGAAGGCCGGCCATGTTGCCGGCCACGACCCGCCCCTCGCGGCTGGCGAGCGACCCCCCCGGCCTATTGGTTTCCCCTCCCCTCACCCCACTTGCCACCCC
>Ga0074195_1005068_pt1 | contig 10204 bp, 12 predicted proteins | sample EPASupsiteHSE623_FD_64525 | JGI IMG/M metagenome (GOLD analysis project Ga0074195, IMG submission 64525) | Bioremediated contaminated groundwater from EPA Superfund site, New Mexico - Sample HSE6-23 | ecosystem: Environmental > Aquatic > Deep subsurface > Groundwater > Contaminated ... | reverse complement strand
TAGAGTGTAAAGTTTTTGGTGAAGATTATTTAAAACAAAATGGAATGAATGCAATGTTTTGTGTTGGAAAAGCATCAATTCATGAAAGCAAATTAATCCATCTTACATATAAACCTAAAAATGACATAGCCAAGATTGTTCTTGTTGGAAAAGGTGTAACCTATGACACAGGTGGAATGAGTCTAAAAAGAAATGATGGAATGGTTTCAATGAAATGTGATAAAGCAGGAGCAGCTAGTGTTTTGGGTCTTATTCATGCTTTAAGTGCTTTAGATTTACCCTTTGAAGTTCATGGAATTGTTGGCGCTGTTGAAAATATGATAGGTGGAAATGCGTATAAACCTGATGATATTTTAAAAGCCATGAATGGAAAAACTATTGAAGTTACAAATACAGATGCAGAAGGGCGATTGGTTTTGGCTGATTGTTTAACTTATGCCCAAAAAAATATAGAAAACATGGATTATATTTTTGATTTAGCAACTTTAACGGGAGCTAGTATTGGAGCATTTGGTGGATATACAACTGCTGTTATGGGATATAGTGAAAAGTTAAAAAAGAAGATATTAAAGGCTTCAAAAAAATCAGGTGAATTGGTAGGATTTTTACCTTTTAATGATTATTTACAAAAAATGTTGGATAGTGAAATTGCTGATTTTAAAAACTCAAATTCAAATAAAAATGGAGCAGCAATAACAGCATCTTTATTTTTGAGTAAATTTATAGAAGATAAAAACAAGAAAAAATGGCTTCATTTTGATATCGCAGGTCCATCGTATAGACAAGAAAATTGGGGATATTACTCTTATGGTGCAACTGGAGTTGCTATTAGATTACTTCTTGAATTTATGGAAGATTTGAAAAAATAGTTATTTCAAATCTTTCTCATAAGAGGGATAAAGATTTATAACACTTCTTTCAAACTCTTCTTTAAACATAGTAAAACTCTCAAACTCTTTTGGAATAGGTTTTTCTAAAATCTCAAAAATATCAAGTCCATTTTTGGCACTTTGTTTTAGAGTTTCATCTAAAAATCTAAGATATGAAATATTCTCTTTTATTGGTTTTTTTGAAGTTGTGGCAATTCCATGTCCTGAAACTAGAAATTTATAATCTATTTTTTCTAACTCTTCTAAAGATTTTATCCATTTTTTTATATCTGCATGGGCAGTTGCAGGAGTTCGTTTATGAAAAACTAAATCTGCTGAATATAATATTTTTGTTTGAGAATCAAACAAAACAACATCACTTTTTGTATGACCATCCAAATATAAAATTTCTAATTTATAACCATCTAAATCCAATATTTTAGAGTTTAAATTTTTGTTTGGAGCTTTTACTTTTGTATTTTTCATGGCACTTTGAACTATATTTACAAGATTTACAATATATAAATCTCCATTTTGAGTGATCTCATTTTTTGTATAATCTGTGGCAAAAATATCACTTTGAAATGCAGAGTTTCCTAAAAAATGGTCAGGATGATGGTGTGTGTTAATTATATATTTTATTGGTTTTGAAGTGATTTTCTCAATCTCTTTTTTTATTTGTAAACCATATTCATAAGAGCTTCCAGTGTCTATTAAAATGACACTATTTTGAGTAATTATAAAAGAAACATTTGCAATATCGCCACCATTTAAAGGTGAAAAATACTCCTCTTTTCCATAAAAAAAGTAGCTATTTTCATTTAATTTTATAGGTTTTAATTTATAATCAAAAGCTTTTAAAGAAGAGAAAACTAATAAAATAAAAATCAAATATTTCATTTTATTTCACTTGTAAAAACATTTCCATCCACATCAGAAAACTCAATAATATAGTTTTGTGATTTTATTTTTGTTTCAAAAATAAATCTTGGATTTTCGCTAATGGCAGAAAAAAGCTCCATTGAAGATAAAATATTCGTATTGTCTTTTAAAACTATTTTATTAATATAAAACTCAGGATTTCCAAAAATAAGTCCCGTTTCCATAGGGTGAAAAATAGAGCTTTTTATTCTATAAGTATCTTTTTCTACCTCAAAAACTTCACCATTTATTTTTCCTAAAAATTTTCCAAAATCTGTATCTGATGAAGTTACACTTGCAACTGAACATCCTCCACCAAAACTTTTTATATTGTTACTTGCTATATGCCAAACACCATTTTTATCTAAAATCAAAGCTCGAATAGGCGTCTCTTGGGCAACTTTTATATTTAAAGAGATTATTGGATAAATTGCTTTTAAATCCATATCAATAATTTTAGGAATAGGATTTAAATCAGCAAATAAAATCATTCTTTTTGCATCTTTGATTTTTTTTGCATTTACAAAAATAGGAACTTGTATTGGATTGTCAGCAAATGAGGGAACTTTTATCTCTATATTTTCATCATCAAAAATATATTTGTCATTTTTAATAATATCTTTTAAAATATCATCAAAAGTTGGAGAAGAGATTGGATTTTTTGCATTTAGATTTTGCAAAAATATAAATGAGAATATTAAAAGATATATAAGTTTCATTTTTTTCTCCTATTGAGTTTTTGCTATTGGAGGGATATATTCAACTCCATAATTTTCAAAGATTTTTTTGATTCCACCATTTTTATATGTTTCATCTAAAACATTATCTAAGTGGTAACTCAAATCTTTATATTTACTATCTGTGGCTGTTGCTAAGTCCCATTGAGATTTCATTTGAGGGATTTCTGAAGTTAAAAGATATTTATCTTTATTGTTTTTATAATCCAATAAAAATTCAATTTGTGACTTTAATCCAGCAATTGCATCAAGTTTTCCACTTTTAAAATCATCAACTATTTCGCTCATTTTTGTGTAGTGTTTTACATTTTTAGAGATTAAACCCCTTGCAAAACCAGTTAAATGTAAATCAGGAAGAGTGTCAATTTCAACACCAACTGTGTGATAAGCAAAAACTCCCAAAGTATTTACTTCGGGAATAATCTCTTTTTTTGTAACAATTATCCATTTTTCACTTTGATATGGAGCTTTTATTGAAACTCTTTCAGTTTCAAGTTCACCCGTTGATTTATTTGTGATTCTTAAATAATCATAGTCATAAGGAATTCTAAACATAACGTCGGCTTTGTTTTTGTGAACGATATTTCCTCTCCAAATATTGTTTCTTAAATCACCTGATAAAGTTTCATCGAACCCTGTAAAATTCCAAACTGGTTTTACGTTCAAAGATTTTGCGACCTTTGTTCCAAGTTCTATATCAATCCCCTTTGCAACACCGTTTTCAACATAAGAGTAAGGAGGAAAATTCTCATAAACAGCAATGAATATCTCACCACTATTTTTTATATCATCTAAACTTCTAGCAAATGCAAAAGTTGATAATAAAAAGATGAAAATTGATGATTTAAGTAAATTCATATTATTTCTCTAAAGTAATTAAATAAGCTCTAATAGCCCACATTGCTTCTTGATTTAATACACCTTCAAATGGAGGCATATAAACATTTCCATTTCTAACAGCTCCACCTCTGATTCTTTCCATAAACCATTGGTCACCCTCTAAACCATCTTCTAAAGCTCTTAAATCAGGTGCAATTCCACCAGAAATTCCATCTAAACCATGGCATCTTGCACAGTTTTCACTATATGCATATTTTCCAAGAGCAATTGCTTTTTGGTCACCTTCATAAGGGTTTTTATCTAGCCATTTTTCACCTAATTGTTTTAACTCTTTAGTGTCAACAGCTTGAGGTGTAACGCTTCCGTGTCCAAAAGCTAAGATAGAAGTAGCAAGTAATGCTAAACTGATTTTTTTCATAAATTGTCCTTTTTTTGTTTTATTTTCGAAATTATAAACTCTTTTTATAGCCTAATTATAGCGGTTGGAATTATTTCAAAAAGGCTATATTTGGGCTATAAAACTCATATACAATTCGCTTATTAAATAAAAAAGGATTACAAATGAAATATAAATTGATATTAATTTTATGTTTGACAGTTATTAATTTATATGGACAAAATAGTTTAAAAATTGGAGTTTTAGCTTTTGGAACAGTAAATTGGGAATTAGATGTTTTGAAGCATAATAAATTAGATTTAAAGAATGGTTTTAATTTAGAAATAATAAATCTAGCTTCAAAAAATGCCCAATTAGTTGCACTTCAAGGAAAAGATGTTGATATTATTGTAAACGATTGGCTTTGGGTAAATACACAAAAATCAAATGGAAAAAATTTTAGTTTTTATCCATATTCAAAAGCAACGGGAACTTTGGTTGTAAATAAAAATAGCAATATAAATTCATTACTTGATTTAAGGGGAAAACACCTAGGAATTGCAGGTGGAGTTCATGATAAAACATGGTTTTTATTTAGGGCTTATGGTAAAAATAAATTTAATATGGATTTAAAAGATATTGTAAATCCACTATATGCACAAGCTCCAATTATTTATAAAAAAATGGAAGATAATTCCCTTGAAGCTGCTATTAATTTTTGGCATTTTAATTCAAAATTAGAATCAAAGAATATTAAACCACTAATTGAAATAGAGGATGTTTATAAAGAGTTAGGATTAAATGAAGATTTATCTTTTGTTGGTTGGACGTTTGAGCAAAAATTTGCTTTGGAAAATAAAGAGCTAATAAATGCTTTTTTAAAGGCTTCTAAACAGAGTAAAGAGATTTTAAATAGTGATGAAAATGAGTGGAATAGAATTAGAAATATTATGCAAGTTGAAAGTGATGAAGAGTTTGAAGCACTAAAAAATGGTTATAAAAAAGGAATTATTACAACTTTTAATGAAAAAAATATAGATGATTTTCAAAAAGTATTTAAAATGCTTTTACAAGAGGGCGGAAAAGATTTTGTTGGAAATAGTGATTATTTAGATAATAGTATATTTTGGCAATTTAACTCTTTGTAGGATTTGGAAAATATGAATAATTCAAATAGCTTTTTGCCAATATTTTTATTAATAATCATTTGGCAATCAGCTTCACTCTTGGCAAATACGGATGTTTTTCCCTCTGTTGTAGATATATTAAAAAGTTTTTATGAGCATTTAGTACATAAAGATTTGATTTTTCATGTGGCGATTACTCTAAAAAGAGTTTTAATTGCTTTTTTTATTGCTATGTTTTTGGGTGTTATTTTGGGAATTATGATGGGATTATCTTCAAAAATCAATCTCTTTTTTGATATATTTTTGATAATTGGATTAAATATTCCAGCACTTGTTACGATTATTATTTGTTATATTTGGTTTGGATTAACAGACTTTTCAGCGATTTTGGCTGTTATTATAAATAAAGTTCCAATAATAATTGTAAATATAAGAGAGGGTGTAAAATCTATGGATAAAAAATATTTACAATTAGCGCAGGTTTATTCTTTATCTTCAAAAGATATTATAAAAAATATATATTTACCTCAAATTTATCCGTACATAATGGCAACGACAAGATTAACAATCTCTTTGGTTTGGAAAATAGTTTTAGTTGTTGAACTTCTTGGAAGAAGTGATGGAGTAGGTTTTCAAATAGCTATGTTTTTTCAAGATTTTGATATTACTTCTATTTTTGCCTATTCATTTGCATTTATTTTTATAGTTATTTTGATTGAAAAAATGATTTTAAATCCTATTGAAAATAGAGTTAAGAAGTGGAGATAAAATGGTAAAAATAGAGATAAAAGAGAAAAAATTTAATGAGATAAAAATTTTAGAAAATATAAATATCTCTTTATACGATGGTGAATTTTTATCAATAATTGGACCATCAGGTTGTGGGAAAACAACTCTTTTAAATATTGTTTCTTCTTTGGATAAAGAGTTTGTTGGAAATATAAATCTTTTTTCTTCAAATATAGGTTTTGTTTTCCAAGATTCAAGACTTCTTCCATGGCTTAATATAAAAGAAAATCTTTTATTGATTTCAAAAGATAAAAATTTAGAAACAATAAATGAACTTTTAAAAATAGTTGGTTTAGAAGATATTTTAGAAACTTATCCAAAAAATTTATCAGGAGGAATGGCAAGACGAATATCTTTTGTAAGAGCTTTTGTGAACAAACCAAAAATTTTATTTTTAGATGAACCTTTTGTCTCTTTAGATTATCCAACTGCAACTTCTTTAAAAAAAGACTTTTTGAAATTATGTAAAAAGTTTAACACCACAGTTATTTTAGTAACCCACGATTTAAGTGAAGCTATCTTTTTGTCAAATAGAATTTTGTTTTTTAGTAAAAATCCTGCCACTTGTATTTTTGAATATGAAAATAAGAATAATCAAGAGTTTAATCTCAAAAAAATAGATGAATTAAAAAATGAGTTATTAGAACTTTATCCCCATATTTTAGAAGGATTTTTATGAAAAAAATTATCGTAAGTGCCATATTCTCTTTGAGTTTATTTGCCCAAGAACAAACTATTCAAATATTCAAACCAATCACAAGTTCATGTCCCCAATCTTGGTTGGATGATGTAAAAACAGAAGTTTCAAATGTTCAAATTGTTTCTTTGATAGATGTAAAAAATCTAAAAAGAGAAGTAGGAATTCCAAAAGAGATTCAATCATGTAATACTTCTTTTTTAAATGATTATGTTTTTGAGGGAAATGTCCCATCACTTGCTATAAAAGATTTTTTTAAAAACATTCCAAAAGATGCAATTGGTTTAGCACTTCCAGCTTATGAAAATGATAAAGAAGAAAAAACTGTATTTGTGATTTTTGAAGATAAAACATATAAAGAGTTTGGAAAATATAAATAAAAACCTCTTTTTTATATAAATAATAATTTTTTAATGTGAAGCTATACTCAGGCTATATAAACGCTATAAATAGGCTATTTTTGGGCTATATTGAGGCTATATGAGATAGTTATAATAACACATACGGAATTTGTTTTGAGTAGATTCTGGTAAAAAAATTATTTAAGGAAAGTGAATGAAAAAGTTAGGATTATTAAGTTTTGCTGCGTGTATGGCAGTTTCATCTATGATGGCTGCAACTATTGAATTGGATTCTGATTTAAAAATATCTGGAGATGCTGAAGTTAGAGGAATATCTGTAAAAGGCGATACAGATACAGTTAAAAAAGATAAACAAATTTTCGATTCAGAAGTTAATATAAATTTAGATTTCAAAACAACTGGTGATATTAAAGTTCATACTGCAATCAAATTACAAAATGATGCTTGGGGAGATAACTCAAATGATACTTTTACATGGGATGAAGCTTATGTAACTGTTCCATTTAATACAAATAAATTGTTAATAGCTGGAAGAATCAACGACACTTATGGAACGCCTTTTTATGGTTCAAATGGGGATAAAATTGATTTAGCACTTTTAGGTTATACACCTATTGAAAATGTTTTATTATATGCTTTTGATTATAAAGCAGTTGAAGGTAAAAATCAAGACCAAAATACATTTTTAGGGGCTAACTCTTCAGGTGCTGGAACAGGAGATTTTGATGCTTTTGGTTTTGGTGGACAAGTTACTTTGGATAAATTATTAGTTGGTGGAAGATATGTTTATTTACAAAATAATACAGAAACAGCTCTAAATTCAGGGATTTATAATGATGCAACAAGCCATATGTTTAATGCCTTTGCAATGGGTGAAGTTGCTAATTTAGATGTACAAGCTCAAATTGAAAAAAGAATTGGAGATCGAAGTAACTCAACTGCTGGACAACTTGATGAAAAAATGTTTGGAGCTTATTTAAAAGTTGCAAAACAAATCAGTGATTTAAATATTGGATTTGCAGCATTACAAACAAAAGATGGTTATGTTTCAGGGGAAAATTTACCAGTTACATATTTAACAAATGCTGATTTAGGAACAGATTCATTAGATAGAGTTGGAAAATATGGAGATACTCAAATAGCTGCTTTAAATTTGGCTTATGATTTAACAAAAGAGTTAACACTTGAATCAAATGTAGCACTTCATAATATCAAAGATGCAACATTTTCAAGCATAAATAAAGATTTAAAAATCACTGAATATGATGCAGGAATAGCGTATCAACTTAATAAAAGTGCTGAACTTAGCTTAAGATATGCACTAGGTTCTTTTGATGAAGCAAGTTTAGAAGATATGCATACAGTTGTTGGAGCTGTAAAAATTGATTTCTAAAAATAAGATGAAAATTATAAAAGAACACGGCACAGGTGTGATAGGAATAATAGGACTTGTTGGTATTTATATCAATATGTTTTATCAAATTCATTATATTTTGACTCATTAGACATTCCCAAGCTAGAGCTTGGGAACGAAGAAATATATTGAGCAATATCTTTATCAAATATTTTTTTATTTTTTAGTTCTTTAGATAATAGATTTTTTAATTTTCTACTATTTCTTTATAATCTATTTTTTATCTCCTAATATTTCATCTAAAAATAGATACATTTCTCCTGTAAACTCATGTATATAGAAATCTTTATCTTTTAAAATTTCTTCATTTCGTCTACTAAACGTCTCTCTTCCACTACCAACAATTAGTCCTACTCTTTCAAGCTTATGAAATATATAATATTCAGTATATGTTTTTATCGGAAATGATATTTTTAATTCCTTTATTTTTGCTTCATAAATATTATTTACATTTTCTTTTAATACCTTATGAAAATGAATTAAATCTTCATCATTTAATACATCTATATTAGACAGTAATGTTTTTTCATGGTAATCTAATTCACCTTTTCCTAGAAAGTTACCATATAACTTTGATAATATTTTTGTATGTAAATCATAGGCTGTAGTTCTAGCTTTATCTAACAAATCATAGAGTAAATCCAACTTTGTACTATCTATATCTTTATAAAAGTTTTTAACCTGCTCTGGAGATAGCAGTTCTTCCTCTTCAATAAATCTATTTTGTATTTGAGTAAATCTATAATCTCTATAATTGTTTATTGCATCACCAACAGTTCTATTGTAAAGTGTTTTTACTACAGTTTTAATTGCAGGAATCGTTTCATCGGTAAGAGCTTCAGTTATAAGTTCAGTATACGGTTTATTCATAATAGGATAATATTTATCTTCCATATTTATATTCCTCATCTTAATTTTAAAGTTATTGTATCACTTTTAATTTTATAAAATTTTTAATGTATAATATTGCTAAAAAAGGTTTTTAAATGACTATTTTAGAAAAAATAGAATATGAAATTGCTGTTGGTATAGCAACTGAAATTGGAGCTAATATATCATTTCCTCTCGTTCCCAACGTCCTCGTTGGGAATGCATATAAAAACTAAATAAAACAAGAAAAATAGAAATAGGAAAAACTAGATATAAAAGTTTTGATTAAAGTATACATTTCCAAGCTAGAGCTTGGGAACGAGAAAAATTCAACTACTCAAAAAATTAGAGTAGTTCAAAAAGAGGGTATTTGATATTGAGAATCTAAAAATATTAGAGTACCTAAGATAGGATTTTCCAAAAAATCAATCCAAACTTTTAATAATCAAACCTTTTAAAACCTCATTTATTTTATCAGCGATTTTATCACCACTTTTAAAAGTTTTATATTTTTTATATGAGATGAAATTTTCATTTTTACTATTTTGATAAACAGATAATCCAAGTGGGCAATAGTTTATGTTATTGGGATTCTCTTCTACCATTTGAAAAGTGAAACTACTTTTACAAATTCCTAGATTTATTCCATTTTTTAAAACAGTTTCTTTCCCCAATACAACTGCCACTTCATTTGTAGATTTTGCAAGATTTAGTTCATAAACTATCACAAAACCCTCAAAATTTATCTCATCTTTTAGCTTTAGTAAATTCTCTTGAAAATCTCTATTATCTGTTTTTATCATAAAAATATTTTCGTTTTCGATTATTTCATAATTAGCTTTTAACAAAGAAGATAATAGAAAAATAGTCAAAAGAATTTTCATCATTTTTTACACTTCATTTCAAATGGTGCAATTCCCAAAGTATCTAAATCCGTTGTAGGGTGTAAAAATCCCTCTTGAGGTGAAGTTGAGATTAATGCTCTTGGTTGAACTAACGAAATAGGCATTCTTAATTGTCCATTGTAATCCCTAAAAGACAATTTTCTTCCCATATATGCAGCCACATCAAAATCATCCGAATAGATAAAATCAAGATTAGTTTTTAAATCAGCTGTTTTTGTTTTCATAATTGAGCTTATAATTGTTCGTACAGCTACCCAATTTGAAAAATCTTTTGATTCCATCCATCTTGAAGCAAAA
>Ga0074195_1005067_pt1 | contig 10204 bp, 8 predicted proteins | sample EPASupsiteHSE623_FD_64525 | JGI IMG/M metagenome (GOLD analysis project Ga0074195, IMG submission 64525) | Bioremediated contaminated groundwater from EPA Superfund site, New Mexico - Sample HSE6-23 | ecosystem: Environmental > Aquatic > Deep subsurface > Groundwater > Contaminated ... | reverse complement strand
TTACGTTCATCACCAAATAAATATGAATATATATTACTGATTGTTAATAACTTGGGTGTTTATAAACAGATGGGGAGGGTTATTAGACAGTTTGACGGTCCTCGTGCAGGCCCCGTTTTTGCGACCTTAGACCGGTCGCGTATAGCATAAAATTTTAAATTAGCATTAAATTATCAATTTTTGCGTATATTTAAAATTTTGTGCTTAGCGTTATCAATCACTGCAAATATGGGGCTTGCACGATGTTACCACCTGGCCATTTATTATCGCAGTTATCCCCCTTACGGTGTGTTCTATTTCTGAACGCATTGTAATATATATAAAGACATTACTCAATAAAATTAGTTCGGTATTTGCAAGAAATCTTAGCGTTAAAGTAGTTTATTATTCTATATTATTATTGCTTCTACCGTCGTGTGAAGATTCGCAAAAAGAGCAAGAGTGCATTGTAAATATTATTCTTGTTTTGGCGGGATTATGGTGTGTGTTTGTATTATGGTGGTTGTTTTTCAAATTTTTAAAAGAAGATTGATTATTCTGATATATTATTTGAGCTATGCCAAGAATAATTGAAACAATAATTGAAACAATGGCGATTGCAATAGCAATGTTAGAACCCCGCTTTGCTTGTTGTAGTTTTTCATACGATAGATACTCCTCTAATGCCTCTGACGTTAAAACACGTTCTTCATCATCATCTAAATCTTTAATATGATAGTCTGGAACATATTTACTTGTTTTAATCGAATACAAACTACCTGTATAAAAATGAGTGTAAAACCATACTTTGTAATATTTTTCAAATTGATAATCTTTGAAATACTCAGGATATTTCTTACTTACGACTTCAAACAGTTTATTAAACGAAATCTTATTGCCATTCTTAATTGCAATTTCAATACTTTCTATGTAAAGACTTTTTTCTATCATAACCTATATTTTAACCACCGTAAACATACAAATTAATTTGAATATGAATGTCGAACATAAAACGAAAGGCAGAAAATGAAAAACAAACAATTTCATATATTTACGGGAAATTTAAACACCGTAAAATATGAAAACAACCGAATTTGTAGGTTCAATAACAATCGAAGTTATTTTAACCACAGTGCCAGCAGTAATTTTAAAAATAAATAATATGGACGCACAAAGTTGGGATATAATTGTAATTGGCAGTATGCTAATTATATTAACGATTTTCTACATGATGTTTACCCGTAGAATTGACAAACTTGACAAGCAATGTAAAATTACTTGTGAGCAAATAGAAGTAGTATCTAATGTGCATGACAGTTTAATAAACAGAAAAGTAAATCTTATTGCACAAAAAGTAGAGGGAAAAATTCAGACCTTGCCAAAAACAGTAGAATATACCGGATTGGAAAAGTCATTATTTAGCAAACTTGGAGATAAGTTTCAAGACGAGTGGAATGAAACGGAAAAAAACTTTTTTGCAGAATGAAAACAAATAACCAACACACCGTAAAAGGGATAACTGCGTTTATTATCATCATATTTTCTTTTCATTATCATTCATAATATTTCAATTCAAGTACTCATTTTTTTGTCTTTAATCAAGCGTGGAAAGGAAAAAGAAAAAGACAGAGCAAAACAGGAAGCCTCTTTTTGCAGCTTTGGATTGTGAATTGGATTGTGTAGCTGCAAAATGTGGCTGTATGGTGCGGCTGGCGATATAATTATATTTTCCAAATCCCTAAAAATTAGTTTCATATTTAACTTTTCGTTAAAATTTTAATTGCAGAATTAAATGCAGTTAATGTATCATTCTTTTTAAACCCTAATAAATTGAATCTTTCATTAATTTTCCAAAGAATACGAGGCAAATAAATATGACTCGGTAAACTTTTTATTAAATGTAAGAATAAATTTGTTGCATCAAAAATATATGTTTCTTTTATATAGACACCGGCTATTGCTATTTTATATAAGAACTCAATTGAATCGTTAAATAATTCTTCTGTAAAATTCTGTTTTAAAGAAATATTTATTAATGCCATATTATAACAGTGATTATTTCCATTCATTGTTCTTGAATAATAGGCATCTAAAAGTGACTCTTTATTAATTGCAATTCCAATATATTTTCTTTTAAGTAATGCTTTTGTTATTAAATTTTTCTGTTCAGGAAAATTATTAATGAGGAAAAACTCAGTGCTACAAATTTTCGAATTTAGATTTGAAAAGAACTTTAAGTAAATTGAATCATCTGAAATCAAAACATAATTTTCTTTCTGTATTAAGAATAGATTATCTATTGCATAATCGAAAAATTTCTCAATTTTACTATTTTCAAATAATGCACGGGAAACATTGAGTTTTTCCTCAGAAATCTCAATCTTCGAATGTGCTTTTAACCAAGTGGAGAATTCTTCAAAATAACATAATCTTCTTTCCTTATAATCATCTGGGAAAAATGTTGGTATTACTTTATTCTGAGTAATATTAATTGACATTTTTGGTGACTGACTATACTGTTCCTGTAATATTTGATTTTCGACATATAAAATTAATGATTTTGGAACAACAAACTGAGTAAAATCAAGTCCATGTTCTTTATATAAGTCAAAAAATAACAAGCATGAAGTAAAATCAAGAATATATTTATTGTTTTCAATAGACAAACTGAGGTTATTATACTTCAAAGGAGTTATAACAAAACCATTATTTTCTTTTGCGATTAATGAATAGAAGCTAGCAAAATAATCTCTATTAAATACGCTAAATGTTATTTCTGAAAATGATTTCTGGTACGAATAATATAAGTCTAAATCAAGAGTATTATGTTTTTCAATTTCCTCATGATTTCCTCCAAAATTTTCAATCATGGCTTGATTTACACTTTCTAAATCATTGCCATCAAATTTAATAACTTCAATTTGTAAACCTGAATATGGATTGTCAGCATCAATTAATATTTCATCATGTAAGGCAAGATATTTATTCATAATTCTCAATAAATAAAGATTATCCATTTTAGGTGAAATTTGTCTTTTGACTGTAATCATTTCACCTGCCTTTTTGCCTATTAATTCAGCTAAAAATGAATTATTTTTTACATTTTCTTTATTTATTTCAGAAATTTTAACATCATCACATATCTTGTATTTAACAAATACTCCATAATCAACAGTTTCATATTCTTTAAAAAATTCTCTTGGTAAATAAATTGATAGGCTTAAAAAATTCTGACGTGCTAAAATATTATTTTTATCTTTAGCTTTACTAAATAATAACTCTATTGCAACATCATAAATATGTGCAAAAACTAGGGAACCTATAACATTTATCAAATATTCAGTATTTGTAAAATTAAAGGCTTGTATTTTTTCTGTTTCTTTTATAATCTGTTCTGGTTTCTTGTTTATTTTTAATGCAAGCAAGTATATTGTTAAAAAAGCTTCGTCGTATGGTAAATGCTCCAAACCAAAACTTGCTAAGTTTTCTATTTCATCCCAGTCGGATAATGTTTGTCTCATCTCTATTTCCATTCTTAAAAGATAATCATGAAAATAAAAATTTAATCTCCAATATTTTAATAAACCTAATAGTTCAATTTGCCTAACTGTTTTTAACTTATCAAGTGCTTTAATATAAAGGAAAAGTTCTCGGGATTCTTTTGTTTTATCAAGAAACAATTCTAAATAAGAAATTGTTTCCGCATACTTGCCTAAGTTATAATATGACAATGCTATAAAATAGCCTAGCATGACATTTGCGTTGAGAATATTGTCTTCTATTCTTTTTATATTCTCAACAAGGATTTCAAGAGTGCCATTTTTTTTGTAGGACTTAGCTAATACTGTTATTAATTCCTTTAAGGATTCATCTGTGAATCCTTTAGATTCGACTAATGTCAGCAATTTTGTTACGTCATAATTAATGTCAAACAGCAAATGGAACAAGTTCAATAAATAAATAATATTGATTTCATCAATTTCAGTGAAAGAACTAATTAATTCTGAAAAGGATTTTTCAAATTTTTCAAAATCTTTTTCTGCTAATAATTTATGTAGAACAAAAGTTTTAATCGGTAATTCTTTTTCACCTGTAAATTGTTCAATTTCCTTTAATGCAAATATTTCCTCTCCCTCCCTTTGTAGGACACTAATATACACTATAAGTAAGAAATTATCTGAGTTATTTAGTTTACTATAAATTCTCTTTAGGTTTACTATTTCGTCTTTATTATTACTTAATTCATACAGCGACCAATGATAAAAAAATACTACTCTTAAAAACTGCTCATTAATCTCACTATTTTCAACTACATCTTTTATCTTACCAGTTAAGTTATTATAATAAAGTAGCTTTTCCTTTGAAGAGCAAATACCGTGTGTAATATTTCGTTCTGATTGAAAAAAATCAATTGATGTTATATTTAGGACAAAAAGCCAGTGATAGAAATTATCTGTAGTCAATTCATTCGGCAATTCATTATAATCTGGCTTGATATCTAATAAATTTTGAATTTCATATGTAATTTCCTTATCATTTTTCAGGAAATAATTGAATAATATTCTTTTAAATTTAATTGATTCTTTTACATATGAAGGGACTTCGTTTTTTATATACTCTGTTATTTGGGTTGAATTTAATGTCTTTACAGCCCAAGCTATGATATTGTATTCGTCACACTCTATTAACTCATTTGCCAAGGTCAGGTTTTTGATGTCTTTTAGATGAAAGTATGAAATACACGCCTTTTCTTTATAGTTTTTATTCTGCTTATTATAATTAAATGCTTTAATGAAGCTCTGATATGATTCATTATTGTTTAATAATTCATTACAAATACCTTTGAAATAATATAAATCGGCTTTCAATTCATCAGAAGAGTGTTTTTGATTTCTATCAAATTCATTTTCTAATTTATTTAATAGGATTAAGGAGGTATTAGGTTTAAATTGCTTAATAAATGTGAAACATTCATTAATTTCTCTCTCATATTCTCTTTTTAAAAGACTTACCGTTTCTTCAAGATTACGAGAAATTAAATTAAAAATTATTTCTAATTTATCAGATATTTCAAAAATCTCTTGTTTATAATTTGCCTCAATACTTAGTAATGCTAATTTCTCATTTGTTTTAGCATTTGTACAGAATAAATCGAAAAATCTGGTAAGTTGTTCATTAGTCGGTTTTATAATATTTGAATTTTTATTTAACTCTAATTCTAAATAACTAATTTTTAAATCATATCCTCTTTTTTTAAACAATATATATTTGAAAAACTCATCAAGAATTTCTTTTGAATCATAAAATGGAAATTTTTTCCCATCGTTTGGTATTAAAGATTCTTCTTTAAATTGCTCAATACTTTTATCAATAACTTTTGAAAATTCTATTTGAAAATCGTCCTTATTGAATATTGCATCAAGACCTTTATTAATGCCATATCTGGCAATAGATTGAGCTAAAAATACACCTATTGATTCAATCATTGTTTTAAATTTTCGGTTTATTAATCATATATTTTCAGCCCGAAGGGCTGTTGTTAAATTATTATACCTTATTGGCATCGCATCGACAGTGTGATAGGGTGCGGTTGCCCGTGTGGTTAATGTGCGCTCGGTGGTTGCAACTCTTTTGCAGGTGGTGCAAAGCAATTTTTTTTAATGCTTATCTTTCATTGCAAGCATTAAGAAAAAATAATCTGCAAATGTGTTGCAAGCAGGGTAAGCGGCTGTTTCTGTCTTTTTCTTTTTCCGTGCGTTGGCAAATTGTCTTTCATATTTTTATCAATCATTTTTAAATTTTATTTTCATTATCAGTACTTGAATTTATTACGAATCTTGTCATTTTTTATCATGTACGGATTTTTATTGGCTTGGTGGTAACGTTTTGCAGCTATGCCCAGTAGCCGTTTTGCGGGCTTCGTCATTGTCACCCGCTACAAATTTTCTGCGGGGCACCACTGTTTCAATTTGTTCTTTCATAGGCTATTGGGCATAGGTGCTGTTAGCACCTGTTATTCTTTAAATATTTCACTTAAAAGCTTTTTGTCAGAAAAATAGTCAGAACGAAATCTTTTGGTTTTCCTTCCAATTTTAATTTTAATCGAGTCATACTGCAAAGCCATCTTCCCTTTCCATAAAGTCTGTCTTCCTGCTATCCATTTATCAATGAAATCTGCAATTTTGATAAGTTGTTGCTCTGAAATTTCTTTTTTTTGTATTTTATTATTTTGAAGAAGTTCAATAATAAATAAACTGTCAGATTTATAAATTCTAATTGTGTGAAAATCGCTCGGGTTAGTCCAAGCATCACCATTTGGCTCTACTTCAATTATTATTGTCTTCCCTTTATTCAATTTTTCAATAATGGATTTCCCAAAAACAAAATTGGTACAAACTGTCAAGGAGAATAAATATATTATGATATATCTTGTCATTTTGTATAATTGGTGCTAACTTGTTTATAGGTACGGTAAAACCGTATCTATATGCCCAAAAGTGGAAAATATGTACGGTTTTTAACTAAAATACCGTATATATTTTTACCCCCAAAAAAAGGATGTCCTCCGCATCCGGTTTTATCAGAAATTACCATTTTTAACTTCAAATTCTTTTCAGCCATTTTAGTATTGTACTTTGTTTTCACAAATATAAACTAAAAATCCATTTTAACAAAGAAAGTCAATATGTTTTTTTGTGCTACAAAAAAAAACAATGGGGCCCGGGGTTAAGCCCCGCCTGTAATGTAAAAAACGAAATTACCTAAATATCCATATTCTCAAAAGGAGTCCTGATTTTTATTAGCTCCCTGTTACTTACATGAGTATATATCTCCGTCGTTTTCGAACTCTTGTGCCCCAATAACTCTTGTATATACCTAAGGTCGGTGCCGGTCTCAAGAAGGTGTGTTGCGTAACTGTGTCTCAGCCAGTGAAGCGAAGCATTTTTGATTATTCCCGATTTCTTTAAAGCAGCTTTAAAAACCTCCTGCAAACTTGTTTCCGAATATCTCTGACCGGGTACATATCCTTCAAACAACCACTCACTTGGTCTGCTCCTTCGTATATATTCGTTTATCATCATTATCATCTTGTCTGATATCGGAACCACACGGTCCTTATAACCTTTGGCATTCCTTATTATCAGTATATTCCTCTTGCTGTCTATGTCCTGTGGCTTAAGGTTCAGGGCCTCGCTTCGTCTGAGCCCACACGAATATATAAGCGATAGCATGGTCTTATGCTTAAAATTATCTGTTGACTGAAGTATAAGCATAACCTCTTCTGTGCTTAACACATTCGGCAACTTCTTTTGAGTTCGCGGACGCTCAAGATCATGAATGTTTAAATTGCATCTCACTATCTCGCGATAAAACAACTTAAGGGCATTAACAACCTGATTCTGATACGAAAAACTTAATTTGCGGGGCAGAATATATCAGGATACAAAAAATACTACATCATCGTTTTTTATCTCGCGCACCGAAGGCGGTTGAACAAATTTCAAAAATATCTTAAGCGATTCAATATATGTTTTTATGGTCTGACCACTATACCGCTTATGTTCCATCCACCGCCTGAACTCCTCTATCTTTCTCATCATATCATGTGATAACACAGGCAAAGCCTCCCTCTTCACTTTAACCTTGGCCTTAGCCTCCGCCTCAACCTTAGCCTCAACCTCAGCCTCCGCCTCAACCCTTACCCCCGAATAATTCAGCCACGCCTTGCCCTTAAATAATCTAAACAATTGGCTTTTTTCAAAACTCTCTTCAGGAATATACCATTTCACATTCGAAGCACTCCACCTGCTCCCCTTTATCGTCTTTACAACAGAAATCAGATCATTGTCTTTTTCGAACGACAGAAATACAACTTTGTTCCCTTTGTGGATACCATTTGTTAATGTAATTGTTTTCATAAAATTTAATCTCCGGTACCAAAGATATAAAAACCTGCAAAAACCAAAAAAAATAAATTTACTTGCTCCTAACTAACTGACTCCCCCCATAATCAAATCAATCTGCGCAATCCGCGCAATCTGTGGCAACATCTTCAAATCAATCCTCCCTCATTTTATTCATAACACTGTCATTATCAGCCAGCCCTGCCAACATTGATAAAAAACATGTTTATTAAGATGTATAATAACTAATTTTGCGGCTCATAATTTTAAAACTATGTCGGAAAATAAACGAGAGAAGTTGTTTGAAGAATTTCCGCCGGTGACCGTAAGCCAGTGGGAAGCACAGATCATAAAGGACCTTAAGGGTGCCGATTATGAAAAAAAGCTTATTTGGAACAGCCCCGATGGGATTCGTATAAAACCTTATTATACTGCCGCCGACCTTTCTGGCCTTTCGTCGGTGAACTCATCCGAAGGTAATGCCCCTTATGTAAGAGGTTTCAGGGACGATAACCGTGAATGGAACATATGCGAGGAGATATTTGTTTCTGACCCTCGTGAGGCAAACGAAAAAGCTGTTTACGCCATCAGCCGCGGAGCCAATAGTATCAATTTTGTGATCCAGGACAAGGTCCATGCTTCACTTTCGAATACCATTGCAGGTAAAAATGACCTTGCAGCTCTACTTAAAAATATTGATCTTACAAAGAACAAGGTCAACTTTATTTCGGGATGTAACAGCGCTGCCCTTGTAAGCCTCTTTGAGGAATATATTGCAGATGAAAAACTTAACGCTGCCGACCTGAAACTGAGCTTCGACTTCGACGTTATAGGACATCTTACCCTTAATGGGAATTTCTTTTATCCTCGCGATTCCGTATTCAGCCAGACAGCATCGTACTTTAAATATGCATCATCGGTACTGCCAAAAACACAGCTTATAGGTATTAATGGGTACTTCTTTTCCAACGCCGGGGCAACGGTTGTTCAGGAACTGGCATATTCGCTTGCTGTTGCCGATAATTATCTTTCTTATCTTACCGAAAACGGTTTAAAAGCAGAGGATATTCTTAAACGAATGCGTTTCAATTTTGGTATAAGCTCCGATTATTTTATGGAGATCGCAAAACTGAGAGCCTTCAGATGGCTATGGTCAAAGATAACAGAACAATATCTTCCTTCTGATGCTGCGGCTCCGTTTGTATGTATCCATTCTGTGACTAGCGACTGGAACAAGACAGCATACGACCCCTATGTAAATGTGTTAAGATGCACAACCGAAGCAATGTCAGCAATTCTCGGCGGCGCTTCGTCTGTTACAGTCCGCCCCTTCGATGTTACTTTCCGAAGCCCGTCTGACTTCTCACGGCGCATTGCACGAAACATTCAGATAATCCTTAAGGAAGAAGCTCACCTGAACAAGGTTAATGATATCGCCGGCGGTTCGTATTATATTGAATCGCTTACCGCTTCTGTTGCTGAAGAAGCTTGGAAACTCTTTACGTCTGTGGTTGAAGAGGGTGGATATACCGAATGTTTCATAAAAGGTTCCGTACAAAAGGCAATAGGCGACACCGCAAACAAGCGCGATGTTGCAGTAGCTTCGCGTCAGAAGGTGTTTATCGGTACAAACCAGTATCCTAATCCTGTTGAAACAATACACGAAAACGTAGTACCATGTTATCTGGTTCCCGCGCCTCCTTCGGCCGATATCCAGGAGGTGAAACCTCTTAAAATGTACCGCGGCTCATTACCTTTCGAAGAACTGAGGCTTCAGACCGAAATGATGCCAGTGCGCCCAAAGGTATTCCTGCTTACATACGGAAATCCTGCAATGCGTAAGGCACGCGCCGGTTTCGCATCAGGATTCTTCGGCTGTGCCGGATATGAGATCATCGACAACATAGGATTCGATACTCCCAAGGATGGCGCTGTGGCAGCTCTTGAGGCAAGAGCCGACATCACCGTCATCTGCAGCAGCGATGATGAATATCCTGCTCTTGTTCCCGAACTCATGCCACTGCTCATCGGTAAAACAATACCTGTCCTTGCAGGATATCCAAAGGATCATATCGAGCCGTTCAGGGCAATGGGACTTCAGCACTATATTCATGTTAAGTCAAACCTGCTCGAAACACTCAGGCAGTTTAACGGATTACTGAAAAAATAAGGAGACGATTATGAAACCCGATTATAAAAAAGTTGACATTTTTAGCGGTGCATCTATGAAAAATAAAAAGCCGGCAGGCGAATGGATGACCCCTGAACAGATAAATGTAAAAAGTTCTTTCACGGCAGCTGATCTCGAGAATATGGAACAC
>Ga0074195_1005065_pt1 | contig 10206 bp, 7 predicted proteins | sample EPASupsiteHSE623_FD_64525 | JGI IMG/M metagenome (GOLD analysis project Ga0074195, IMG submission 64525) | Bioremediated contaminated groundwater from EPA Superfund site, New Mexico - Sample HSE6-23 | ecosystem: Environmental > Aquatic > Deep subsurface > Groundwater > Contaminated ... | reverse complement strand
TATAACTCTTCTGTTAACGGATCGTACGGCGAGAATGACCTGACAAACGACATTTTCAGTTATGATGGTAAATTTAATGCATCATTTACATTACCCAAAGACATTAGTTTTCAGGTAAATTTCAGGCTTAACGGACCAAGTGTTGTTCCTCAGTCTATACGTGAAGGATTCTGGACAGCCGATGCTGCAATACGTAAAGATTTTCTTTCAAGAAGACTTTCTCTTTCGTTCAGGATAAGTGATATCTTTAATACAATGTGTTTCAGAATCAAGACCACAGAGCCAAATCTGGTTGGCAGAATGGAATTCAAACGCGAGACCAGGGTTGCTTATCTGACCCTCAGTTATAGGATCAACGAAGGACTTAAACAGAAGGATCGTCGCAGTGGTCGCCAGGACGGTGACTTCGAAAATATTGACATGGGAGAATAAATAAGATAATTCTCTACCTTATTTTATTCTTCGTAGGGTTCAAAATCATCAGTGCTGACATTGCAAACCGGACAACGCCATGAGGCCGGAAGGTTTTCGAATAAAGTTCCTGGTTCCACGCCTGAATGTACATCACCCTGCTCAGGGTCGTAGAGGTAACCGCAGGTTTTGCATTTGTACATGATTATACAATATTATATATAGTGTCAATTACTGTTCCGTCGACCCATTTAACGATTGCAACTATTTTATCGCCATATTTTGGTTTTTCAGGTTTGCCGCAATATTTCTCAGCCTCCTGTTTGAGTTCCTTAATACTGAATATGGGTAGCTTGCTCTTTTTGGTTTTCTGGATAAGGTCCTTACGTAATGGATTGATTGCAATACCACGTTCTGTAACTACAACATCAATAAGCTCACCTGGTCCGCATAAAGTAGCAACTTCATCAATAATTACCGGGATGCGGTCGCGGAAAAGAGGAACAGGAAGAATCACAGTTTTTCCTAATAGGGTATTTTGCCATCCTCCTATACCATGAAGAAGTATACCATCGGAATGTGTTACAACATTTGCGTTGAAGTTCACATCAATTTCAGTTGCTCCTAGTATCACAACATCAACAAGCTGGGCAAAGTTGCCTTTACCGTGATAGTTGTAGCTGGTAAAGGGACTGGTGTTTACGTGGTTCCAGTTCTCACGCATAGAACGGACCCCTTCAAGGTCGAAGGTCTGTCCGTCGAGAATGAACTTTGTAAGACCTTCTTCAAGCATTTTTACAAGATACTTGTTGCTTCCGCCACGTGCAAATGATGCAACCCATTTGTTTTCACGAAGAATATCAGTAAAGTAATTGCCTATAGAAAGTGCAGTTCCTCCAGCGCCGGCCTGAAAAGAAAAACCGTCGTGAATAAGACCGGCTTCCATGCAGAATTGAGCTGTAAGTTCAGCAATATATAAACGGTCGGGACTTTTTGTGATCTCGGTTGTTCCTGAAACTATCTTTTCGGGTATACCTACTTTATCGACTTTTACCACATAATCAACATAATTACCCTGTATCTGCCATGGGTAGCAAGGGAAGGGCACCAGATTGTCTGTAACAATTATGACTTTGTCGGCATACTGTGAATCAGCCAGTGCAAAACCAAGAAGTCCGCACGCAGCCGGACCTCTGTCGCCGGTAGCGTTACCAAAGGCGTCTGCCGTAGGAGCTGCAATTACTGCAATGTCAATTACCACATCTCCGTCCTGAACTGCCTGATAACGGCCTCCGTGTGAACGAAGAATTCCAACACCTTTCATCTTTCCGTTTGAAGTATGCCTGCCAAGAGACCCATTCATGCTTCCTTCAATATGATGAATTGTTCCATCGTCCATATATTTTGTAAGCGGAGCGTGGCATTCGAATGATGCTGACGGTACCCAGGTAAGGTTTTTTACACCCATTTCTGCAGCGATGTCAAAAATCTGGTTGGCTATCAGGTCTCCGTTGCGGAAATGATGGTGTGTTGAGATAACCATTCCATCGCGTAAGCCGGATTTTTTTAAAGCTTCTTTCAGGCTTTTAACAAGCTTGTTCCCATCTGAAGGATAATCAGCACATGAAACGATCCTAGGTGCATATTTTCTGCCTTCGGGTCTGAATTTTCCAACGCCTTTGTAAGGTACCTGTTTAATGCCATTAACTTCCAGCGGCACCATTCTGCCTGCCGCATTTTTTACCATTTTTACGTCTTTCTTGCTGATAGCCATACTATTTAGATTGAAAATGTTCTTATAATCCCATTACTGTTTTGCCTTGTTCAAAAACTATGTCCTTTGGAATATTTGCTTTTGCAATACGTAAGAGGTCCTGCTTAAGAACAGGAGACATCTGACCCATTTCTTCTGTAAGTTTTTTTGCACCTTCGAAGTCGCCGTTACCCTGCATTACTATTATCATATTTGCAAGTTCATTTACTGCAATCTTCATCTTTTCGAAGTCGATCTTATATGTGCCTGTTTTTTCATCTCTTACAAAGGCATTTTTTTGTTTAAAATAATTAAAACGGATCATGTTTGCCTGTCCATGAGCACTTGCAGCACCGAACCTTGAAGACCTGAATATCCCTGCCATGAATGTGACATAGTTATCCATAAGTTCCTTGTCCTTAATCTCACCCATTTCATGAAGCTTTGTAATAAGATATAGTCCGCAAATGTCAGCTTTGCCCTCTTCGAGTGCTGTGTGATAGCCTTTTAATGCATCTGTAACGAGTCCCTTACCATTAACTGTCTTGCTAACTCCCAGTCCATGTGCAATTTCGTGAAACATTGTGTTTTCAAAAAAGGCATCAAATGTTATATGTTTCTGCTGTTCTTTATCTATAAGGATCTCTGATATAGGCAAAAGTATTTTATCGAATTTTGCCTGCATGGCATTCTTAAGCTGAAGTTTTCTTGTGCCCTTCCTGTCATTTACCACTTTGTCGTTAGGCAGGTTAATAGCAATTGTTTTGCTTCCTGCGTTACAATCCCCTGCATAATAGATGGCATAGTAAACGCCCATATCGCTGTCTTTTCCGGGTACGTCCTTTTTATATTTAGCATCTACAGGAAGAGATTTCTGCATGTCAGGAAGAAGTTCTGTGAAGCGTTCAAGTTTCTTGCTCCATTCTGGGTCTTTAATAAGTACAAAAGATTCGAACGATGTTTTATAACCAAAAAGTTTGTCGTTATAGCTTTCAATAGGTCCGATAACAAAATCGATATTCGAGTTTTTCATGTCCATCCATGCCATGTCACTTTCGAAATAATTTCCAGTTTCGAGAGCCTGAGCTCTTAACTCAAGATATTTTTTCAAACCTGCATCTTCAGCAATTTCAGATGCTTTTCTTACAAGTCCAGCAGCTTCCTGTATCTTTGGAGAATAGAATTCGTGATAGGGTACCGATTTAAGCAGATTGTTCTCGTCTCTTGTTATTATTGTGTACCAGCTTGTTTTAGTAGGATTATTCCATGCCTTGAACTCATCTTCAGTAAGGCCGGAGGGGTAAAAACTTCCCTCTGATGGTTTCGGGCTAATCCCATCAACAAATGGACTGTTATCATCAAGTTGATCCCATGGGCCGTAATTTATCTCAAAAAACCTTTTAGTATCTTCATTTTTAATTCCTGCCAGGATTTTATCCCTGTCCGGACAATTCTGCTGCCAAAAAAGTTCATCCATAATTTTTGCAGCATCAAAAAGTAATGGGAGTATTGATTTTTCAGCAGGGGTCAGATGGCCTATGTCTGCAGTTAGTTTAACTGTAGCATACTCATTTACTTTATCTTTCATAATCCTTTCAGCTGTTTTTAATTCAATTTCAGTATCATTATAACCTGAAATTACCATTACTCCGGGTTTTCTGGTTTCGTACACAAAACTATACTTTCTGGTAGTGTCTTTAAGGGTAATTTTATATGTACTGTCAGGATAGAGCTGGACTTCGTAGCCACATGTTATTTTCTCTTCACCTGCTGATAAAACCAGAGAATCGTCGCTGAACTCTGCAATTAATTTTATTTCAGCCTCGTCGGCATTTATATATGTGCCGCTGTATGAGCCTTGTAGGATCGAAGTGTCAACCTGTGTTTTCTGCTCTTCATTTTTACATGAGAATAGAACTACCAGCATTAATGCTGCATAAAAAACAATATTTTTCATAATAAATCTGTTATTTTAAACCAATAACTTCTGGTCCCTGTTCAAGTACAACGTCAGTTGGGATACCTGCACTGTTAATCATATTAAGGTCTTTCTGCAGCTGTGGCGGAATGAATCCTTTCTCTTTTAAAAGTTCCTGAGCAGCGTTATAGTCACCATCACCAAGGATCATCAGAACGGTTTTAGTAAGTTCGTTAACAGCGACCTTCATTTTTTCGATATTAACAGAATATGTCCCGGTTTTTTCGTCTCTTGTGAAAGCATTGTGCTCAGCAAAAGTATTGAAACATACCATGTTTGCAGTTCCCTGTGCATAAGATGACCCAAAGCGGCAAGACCTGAATATGTCAGCCATGAAAGTTGTATAATTATCAATGAGTTCCACTTCTTTGATAGCTCCTTTTTCGTGTAGTTTCATAAGCAGATAAAGACGTAGAATATCTGACTTAACGGCATTAATATTTGCATAATAGTCTTTAAGGACTTCACGAACAGGGCCTTTGTTGTTTACAGTATTCTTTACTACAAAAGCATCTGCAATTTCGTAGCAAAGGTTATTAATAAAGAACGCTTCGAACTTAACATGTTTCACCTGATTTGCATCAATAAGCTTTTCAGCGATCTTTGAAAGTATCTGATTAAATTTGGCTTCCATTATGTTTTTAAACTGAAGCTTCCTGTTACCCTTTTCCATTATTACACGTCCGTCCTTGGGGTAATTAATTGAAATTGATTTACCACCTGCATTGGCGTAGCCTGTGTAATAAATAGCATCATAAACACCGACTTCTACTTTAGATCCGATAATCTGATTCTTGTAAATGTCAGTTACCGGTAAACTTGAATGAAGTTCGTCGATATACGAAATATAAGTTTCGAGCTTCTTACTCCATACATGGTCTTTAAGCAGTAGGTGTGAAGCATAAGCCATTTTAGTGTTAATGAATTTATCTTCTTCACTTTCGAAGGGGCCCATAACAAGGTCAATGTTATTATCTTTAAGATCGAGCCAAGCCATGTCACTATCGTAGTAATTGTCGCTCAAAAGAGCTTCTGAAAGGAGTGTGAGATATTTTGAGAAAGCTTTATCGTCAGTAATCTTGGCAGCTTCCTTAAGGAATCCGGATGCTTTTTCGAGTTGGTCCTTGTAAGCTGTTTTATATGGCTGGGTGTATAATGATCCGTCATCGGCACGTTTAATTACGGTGAACATGCTGAGTTTATCCTCAAATTTCATATCAATGAACGGAAGATACTTGATATCGGGTGGATAAAAAGCAGCGCCAATAGGTTTTTTACCTACACCATCAACAAATGGTTCGTTATTATCAAAACGGTCCCATGGTCCGTAATTTATTTCGACGAACCTTTTAATATTGCTGTCGGCAATAGTCATAAAAAGTTCTTCTTTATTTCCATAAGACTGCATCCAGAAGATTTCGTCCATAACATCACAGGCTTTAAAGAGAAGGCCAAGCACCTGCTTTTCCTTTTCTGTAAGGCTGTCGGCAGACACTTTCAGAGTTATATTTGCATACATAGCAAGCCTTTGATCTATAGTCATTGGTGTTTTATGTACGGTATCCTCACCTGTGGTTTGTTGTTCTTCTGGTTTGCTGTCGCACGACTGCATTAATACCCCTATCATTAACCATGAAATGAGGTAAATTAAAAGATGCTTCATATGGAAATTGTTAGTTTTATTCGTCATAAAATCTGAATCCTAGTTTCTTCTGAGCCGGGGCCATGGAATAGTCTATCTGATCTTTAAGTGCTCCCACCGATATTGCACTAACACTGTCGTAATCAGGTGCTGTAGGGTCGAAGTCAAGGCAATAAAGCATTGCTGATTCGCAAATATTATAAAGGATGTCTTCACTGATTTCGGATGACTCAAATTCATTATACAGGAATCCAAGCTGCCTTTTGCCTTCAACAAAAAAGTGATTCTCACGATTTATAAATATTCGTGCAATAAGATAGCCGGCTTCTTCCATCCTGTTATTTCTGAAAGAGTCTGTAAGAAAATTGTAAATATTTATAACACCGCAATATGAATTGTTATAATTGTCACTCAGGTATGAAGAAGTCCAAACACTATGACTTTTATCTATCTGCATTATTGAACTTACTTTTTGAAAAACAAGAGACTCATCTCCAAACCTGAATTCAAATGAATTTGAGTTCCTTTCAAGACAGTCAAGTGTGATTGAAGGGACAGATTTAACAATGTCGGTTTTTATAACGTTGCACAGTTTCCGGCAGGATGAAAACAGCGTTTTGAAAGAATTGTTGAGATTTCCGGCAACCTGATTCTTTACAAGTGATTTGTCCTGCAATACCTTTACTATCAGTTCTTTTGCCTTTGTTTTACTCATCAGCTTTTTTGAGATTCTTAAAAAGTAAAAGTATAAAAAAAATATTAATTAATATGCTTTAGCAAAAATAACTTTTCTTTCGGAGGGATTTCCTGTTACCATACATTTGCCGGGGCATGGTTTTTCATTCAAAGGAATGCAACGTATAGTAGCCTTTGTTTCTTCCTTTATCTTATTTTCAGTTTCAGTTGTTCCATCCCAGTGAGCAATTACAAACCCACCTTTTTCTATCTTTAATTTGAACTCTTCGTAATTTTCTGCTTCAGATGTATTATGTTTCTGAAATTCAAGCGCTTTGTTGTAAAGGTTCTGCTGAATATCGTTAAGAAGCTCATTAATATATTCATCAGCCTTTTCAATAGGTATAACTTCTTTTGTAAGTTTGTCCCTTCTGGCAATTTCAATTGTCCCGCCGGCAATATCCCTTGGCCCTGCAGCGATCCTTACAGGTACTCCTTTGAGTTCGTATTCGGCAAATTTCCATCCGGGTTTTTGATTTTCACTGTCATCAATCTTTACGGAAATGCCTTTGCTCTTGAGGTTTGCAACGAGTCCTGAGATATAATTCCTGAAGCTATTCAGATCTTCACTGGTTTTATAAATAGGTATAAAGACAACCTGAATAGGAGCCAATTTAGGTGGAATAACAAGTCCGTTGTTATCAGAATGGCACATAACCAGCGCACCCATAAGCCGGGTCGAAACTCCCCATGAAGTAGCCCATACAAAATCAAGTTTTCCAGTTTTATCAAGGAATTTCACATCAAATGCTTTTGCAAAATTCTGGCCCAGAAAATGCGAAGTGCCTGCCTGAAGAGCTTTTCCGTCCTGCATCAAAGCTTCTATACAATAAGTTTCAACAGCACCGGCAAATCTTTCATTTGCAGTTTTAACACCTTCAATCACAGGTATTGCAAGCCATTCACGGGCAAATGTTGCATATACATTAAGCATTTTTTCTGCTTCTTCAATAGCCTCTTCTTTTGTTGCATGTGCTGTATGACCTTCCTGCCAGAGGAATTCTGCTGTTCTGAGGAAAAGCCTTGTTCGCATTTCCCATCTTACAACATTTGCCCATTGATTAATAAGCAATGGAAGATCCCTGTACGATTGTATCCAGTTTTTATATGTATTCCATATTATTGTTTCTGAAGTTGGCCTTACAATTAACTCTTCTTCGAGTTTTGCATCATCATCAACAACAACCCCTTTGCCGTCGGGAGAATTTTTTAACCTGTAATGTGTAACTATTGCACATTCTTTTGCAAATCCCTCAACATGTGATGCTTCCTTGCTGAAAAAAGATTTTGGAATAAAAAGAGGGAAATAGGCATTTACGTGACCGGTTTCCTTAAACATTTTATCGAGTTGGGCCTGCATTTTTTCCCAAATTGAATAACCATAGGGTTTTATAACCATGCATCCTCTTACCGATGAATTCTCGGCAAGGCCTGCTTTTTGTACAAGGTCATTGTACCATTGTGAATAATTTTCTTCGCGGTTTGTAAGTTCTTTTGCCATAAAAAAAGTTTTGGTACGGATTTTGCAAATTTGAAATAAACGGCACAAAAATCGTAAAAAAAAAAGACTTTAAGGAGGGTAAAAAATGAAAACTTTAACTTTTTTTTCGGCAATGGTTCTGATAGCGATGACCGCCTGCACCACCGGACGCTACGTACAGAACAGTTACAGTGACGATATATACTATTCGTCAAAAGACAAAAAAGCAGCAACTTCTACCCCGGTTACTACCGAAGAAGTTACTGTAAACAACTATTATTCTGACACTGACCCAAATCAGGAAGAAAAAGTCAGTTATACTCAGGATACTGTTTATAACGAGAAAAGTGGTGAGACCTATGTTACCAATAATTATTATGAGTACGACGATTATTACGATTATGCTTATGCATCACGTTTGCGCCGTTTTCATGATCCGTATTATTACGGTTTCCCCTACTACAGTAATTATTATACCAATTCATACTGGTATACTTACGATCCTATAGACTGGGGTCTGAGCATTTATCTTGGTTACTGCTGGTGGCCTGGTTATTATAACCATTATCCTTACTGGGGTGGTTGCAACTGGGGCTGGGGATACCCTTATTACGGCTACGGCTGGGGTTATCCATACTATGGCTACGGCTGGGGTTATCATGGCTGGGGTTATCATAACGGATACTGGGATGGATATTATGCAGGGTATAACCATGGCTACAATGACGGGTACTGGGGTGACGATTACTACTACAACAGTCATGACGGTTCTGTATACCATGGCCACAGGGGTGGAGGGTCAAACAGCGGTTCAAGAGGAAATGCCGACTCGTTTGTTGATACCTATAACGAAATTGCTTTAAGCAGACAGCCTGTACTTTCGAAACCTTATACCGGTGAAGTTAACAACGGAAAGGATGTAGATATTAACGGTAATGGAAATGTTATAAACAGACCGGTTGATATACAGCCTAACAACAACAGTGTAGTAGGTAAAGATCCTAATTCAAATTCAGTAATTAACGGTAGGGATGTTAACCCGGTTAACAATTCTAAACCAGTGGACAATAATGTAAAGCCTGTTAATAATAACAATTTTACCCGCCCAGTGTCAAACGAATCAGGATTTAACAAACCCGAAAACGTTAACAAACCGGTAAATAACAATAATGTAGTTCGTCCTTCAAACAATAATCAGATTAATCCTTCCGAAAAGCCTGTAAATAATGTGCCATCGAACTACAACAACTCAAACGGAAATCGCCCCTCAGGAAATGGAAATACCTACGAGTATACCAAACCTAACAATAATACTTACAACAACAATAACAACTATTCGAAGCCTAACTCATCAGGCAGGAACAATACTCCTTCGAATAACTCAAACTCATACAGCAAGCCTTCAAACTCTTCAGGCAGCGGACGTACTTACTCCCCATCAAACAGCGGAAGTAACTCTAGTCCAAGCTATTCAAAACCCAGCAACTCAAGCCCAAGTTATTCAAAGCCGTCAAATTCATCGAGCAGTGGAAGCAGCCGCAGTTATTCTGGCGGCAGCAGCCACAGTTCTTCCGGTGGCGGTGGCGGAAGCCGCAGCAGCTCTGGCGGAAGTCATAGCTCATCAGGTGGAGGCCGTCACAGGTAGTTTGTAAAAATATAGAAAGGGTAATTATTATGAAAAAGTTAATAGCAATAGTGTTCCTGGCTGCAATAAGCACAATGGGATTCGCACAGAACGAAGAGGATGCACTCAGATATTCAACGAATATGTTCAGCGGAACATCAAGGTTTGTAAGTTCTGGCGGAGCCTTTGGAGCGCTTGGAGGAGATTTCGGTTCATTCTCTACAAACCCTGCAGGACTCGGGGTATACCGTAAATCAGAGTTCGTTTTCACACCTTCGTTTTCATTTCATAATGCTTCTTCATCATTCGGTAATTCAACACTTGACGATATAAAATACAGAATGAATTTCGAAAATATGGGAATGGTAATGACATATTGCAGCGACGAAGAAGAAGGTTGGGTGGCAGCCAGCTTTGAATTCGGGTACAACAGGCTCAATGATTTTACCAGAAGCAGGATGATTGAAGGCAAAAACACTCAGAGTTCCATTACAGATTACTTTGCAAGTCTTGCAAGTGGAAAAACATACGAGGAAATGGATCCATTTAACGAAGGTCTGGCATGGGATACTTATCTGATCGA
>Ga0074195_1005064_pt1 | contig 10207 bp, 6 predicted proteins | sample EPASupsiteHSE623_FD_64525 | JGI IMG/M metagenome (GOLD analysis project Ga0074195, IMG submission 64525) | Bioremediated contaminated groundwater from EPA Superfund site, New Mexico - Sample HSE6-23 | ecosystem: Environmental > Aquatic > Deep subsurface > Groundwater > Contaminated ... | reverse complement strand
ATCGCGTCGAACAAACGGCGCGCCGCGCCGGTCGAATGGGCGACCGCCACCTTCACGGTGACGCCCTTGAGGAACTCGTAGCCCTTCGCCGTTTTCTCTATCGTGATCGCCGCTTCCTTCGCGGTGATGGTGCCGTGGTCGTCGAGCCCGAAGCCGCGGACCGGGGTGAAGTTCATGGTCGGGATCGGGTCGCCGGTGACCAGCTCGTACACGGTGCGGAGAGCCGCTTCCATGACGCCGCCGGTGTTGGCGAAGATGTCGGCCGCACCGGTGGAGATGCCCATCGGATCGTCCCACTTCACTTCCTTGACCATATCGAAGTTGATGCCGTGGAGCTTGATCATGCGGCCCAGTTCGCGGGTCGTGAGGACCACATCGACATCCTGATAGCCGCTATCACACATCTCGGGACGGTCGCACTCGAATTTCTTCGCGGTGCAGGGCATGATGGAGACGACGCGGATCTTGCTCGGGTCTATCTTCGCCTTTTCGGCGTAGTAGGTCTTGGCAAGGGCGCCGAACATCTGTTGGGGCGACTTGCAGGAGGAGATATTCGGGATGAAGTCGGCCTCGAAGGTCTCCATGAACTTGATCCAGCCCGGTGAGCAGGAGGTGATGAGCGGGAGGGCGACCGATTTGTCGCCGTCCTTGACCGCCTTGGTGACGCGGGTGAGGAATTCGGTCCCTTCTTCAAGTATCGTGAGATCGGCGGTGAAGTTGGTGTCCATCACCTTGCTGAAGCCGAGCTGCTTGAGGACGCCCGCCAGTTTGCCGGCCGAAAGGTAGCCGGGCTGAAGGCCGCAGGCTTCGCCGACCGAGGCGCGGATCGCCGGGGCGGTCTGGACGACGGTGTGGATCTCGGGATCGTTGATCCATTCCCACACTTTACCCGTGTCGTCGCGCTCCATGAGGGCGCCGGTCGGGCAGACGTTGATGCACTGGCCGCAGTTGATGCAGGTGGTGTCGGCAAGCGGCTTATTGGCGGTGGTGGAGGCTATCTTCTGGTGGCCGCGGCCGTCCCAATCGAGGGCGTAGGCGGTCTGGACCTCGTTGCAAGCGCGGATGCAGCGGCCGCAGTTGATGCACTTCGAGGTGTCGCGCACGACGACGCCGGAATTGTCGATGGCGCGCCATTCGGGCTCGTTCTCGAAGCGGTTATTGCGCATGCCGTACTTGTCGGCAAGCGTCTGGAGCTCGCAGTGGGTGTTGCGCTCGCAGTTGAGGCAATCCATGTTGTGGCGGCTGAGGATGAGTTCAAGCACCATCTTGCGCGCCTTGAGCAGCTCGGGGCTGTTGACCTTCACCTTCATCCCGTCGGCGACCTTGTAGGCGCACGGGGGCTGGTAGGTGGGCTGGCCTTCGACCTCGACGACGCACACGCGGCAGTTGCCCTCCTCGCGGAGGTCGTTGTGCCAGCAGAGCGCCGGGATCTCGATGCCGACGGTCTTGGCCGCCTGCATGATCGTGAAATCGGCCGGGACCTCTATCTGCATCCCGTCGATGGAAAGTTTAACTCTATTGGTCATATATCTCCTCCTTTAGTTGGCAAGGATCTCGCCCTTGAAGTTCTTGAGCGCGTCAAGGAACGGATTGACGCAGGCCTGGCCGCAGCCGCAGAGCGATGCCTTTTTCATGACGAGCGAGAGCTCTTCAAGCAGGTCGAGGTCGCTGATGGTCCCCTCGCCGAACTCGAACTTCTCCATGATCTGGCTGATGCGATGCGTACCTTCGCGGCACGGGGTGCACTTGCCGCACGATTCGTGCTCGAAGAACTCGGCGACGGTCGAAAGGAACTCGACCACATTGCGGGTCTCGTTCGCGACGAAGATCGAGCCGGTGCCGTAGGAGACCTTCATCTCGGCCATCCGCTCGTAGGTCATGGGGCTCGTCATCATCTCGGCGGTGAAGAGATTCCCCGACGAGCCGCCGATCTGGGCGAACTTGAAGCCGCCGTCGACGCCTTTACCGAACTTCTCGACGATATCTTTGGGGGAATGATCGAAGGTGGTCTCGACCACGCCGGGTTCGTTCACATCGCCGACGAGCATGAATATCTTGGTGCCCGGCGAACCGGCCGGACCCTTCTTGGTGAACCACGCCGCGCCGTTCTTGATGATGTGCGGCACATTGGCGAGCGTCTCGACATTATTGACTATCGTCGGTTTGCCCCACAGGCCCACCACTGGCGGGAACGGGGGTTTCATGCGCGGCTCGCCGCGCTTCCCTTCGATCGATTCGATGAGCGCCGTCTCGTCGCCGCAGACATACGCGCCGCCGCCCTCGACGACCCGCAGTTCGAAGTCGAACTTGGAGCCGAGGATGCCCTTACCGAGGAAGTTCTTCTTCTCGGCGTCGGCGATGGCCTTGGTGATGGTCGCTATCGACTTGCGGTATTCGCCGCGGATGTAGACGAAGCCCTTGGTCGCGCCGATGGCGTAGGCGCCGATCACGATGCCTTCGATCATCTGATGCGGATCGCCTTCCATCAGGACGCGGTCCTTCACGGTGCCCGGTTCGCCTTCGTCGGCGTTGCAGATGATGTACTTCTGGTCCGCCTTCGCGCCGTGGGTGAAGGTCCATTTACGGCCGGTCGGGAAGTTGGCGCCGCCGCGGCCGCGCAGTCCCGAATCGCTCACTTCGTCGATGACCTTCTTCGGGTCCATCGCAAGCGCCTTCTTGAGACCCTCGTAGCCGCCCGCCTTGATGTAGGCGTCGATGCTCATCGGGTCGATCTTGCCGACGTTCTTCAGGAGCACATGGTCCTTATCGGCGGAAAGTATCTTCGCGTTGTAGTTCATGTGGTCCCCCTTACTTATACTTCTTCAGTATCTCACCGAGCTTCTCGGGAGACACATTGGCGTGGATCTCGTCGTCGATCATGATCGCCGGGGCCGCGGTGCAGGTGCCGAGGCAGGCGGTCTCCTCAAGGGTGAAGCGGCCGTCCTCGGTCGTTTCGCCGATCTCGATGTCGAGCTCCTTTTCCAGCAGTTCGGCCGTGGCCCAACCGCCCGCGAAGTTGCAGGGACCGTCCTTACAGATACGGATGATGTGGCGTCCCTTGGGTTCGGTCGACAGCATCGTGTAGAACGACACGAAGCCGTACAGCCGGTTCAGCGGGATGCCGGTGGTCTTGGCGACCTCTTTGAGCGTTTCGTCGGACAGGTGATTGCCGCACTCCTTCTGGAGCTTGTGCAATACCGCCATCAGGTTCCCCTTCTCAGGCGCGTAGTCCTGGAGAAGTTCCTTGATCCTCGTTGATTCAAAACTCATGCAGTCCTCCTATGTGGAACTAAGGTTTTCGGCGTCGCCACTATAGCCGACCGCCGAAAGGTTTTCAATTTTTTTCGGACTTTTGTTTATACAAAGGCAACTATTCGGAAACGCTTTGAAATATAGACAGAAAAAGGCTATCCGACCGTGACGCGGTTCTTGCCGCCCCGCTTACTTTCATACATTAAGGAATCAGCGCGCGCGACCACCGATTCGGCCGTGTCGGCCGGCATGATGAGCGTGGCACCGACCGAAACGGTGACCGCGAGCACCACGGCGTTGTTGTCGTGCAGGACCGATGAACCGATCAGCCGCCAGAGTTTCGACGCCAGTTTCCGCAGGCTTTCGAAGTCGTTCGCACGCACCGCCACGACGAACTCCTCGCCGCCCCAACGGCCGACCAGATCGAACGAGCGGACATTGTACATGAGGGTCCGGGCGGTCATCGCGAGCACCTTGTCGCCCGCCACATGGCCGTAGGTATCGTTGATCTGTTTGAAATTGTCGATGTCGAAGAATAGTATCCCGAATGACCAGCCGTAACGACGATATTCATCAAGCCGTTGCTGAATGACCGTTTCGGTGTAGCTGCGGTTGGCCGTCTTGGTAAGGCCGTCCATCATCGCCCGCCGTTCGAGCTCCTCGATGCGGTTGCGCATATCGTCATGAGAGAAGCGGTCGCTGAAGATCTCGACCGCGCCGAGCAGTATCCCCTTTTCATCGTGGACCGGGGCGACGCGGACCAGCACCGGGATGCGGTGGCCGTCCTTGTGATGAAGGAATATCTCCCGTTCGCGCAGAACATTGTCGCGCATGCAGTTGGCGAGCGGACAGGGGCCGAAGCAGAGTTGCGCGCCGTCCTCGTCGACATGGTTGAGGATGTTGTCGTGGCAGTGACGGCCGATCACCTCGGCGGCGATAAAGCCGGTGATCCGTTCGGCCGCCTTGTTCCAGTAGGTGATACGGCGGTCGGTGTCGGTGAAGTAGACACCATCGTAGAGGTTGTCGAGTATCCGTTTGTGCAGGTCCTCGCCGAAATGCATAGTTACCTCTTAGTCACGACGGCCGAAGTGGAGTTTCCGCGACAGCACATCGAAATAGGTGCGCCGAGCGCTCGGCACGAATTTGAGCATACGGGGAGATTCCTGCACGGCGATCCGGTCGCCCGCCGCGAGCGGCAGTTGCGTCCGGCCGTCGACCGACAGCGTACCGGCCGCCGCCTCGATCAGCTCTATATCGAGCGGCGAATTGCTCGGCAGAACGAGCGGCCGGTTGGTGAGGGCGTGCGGCGCCACCGCGTTGAGCACCATCGCGTGTTCGGTGGGATAGAGTATCGGACCGGAGAGCGACAGATTGTAGGCGGTCGATCCGGTCGGCGTCGCGACAATGACCCCGTCGGCCTTGTAGTGCGGCAGATTCATCCCGGCGTAACGGATGGCCAGATCGAGCATCGGCGCGGCGGCGGTCCGCATGAGAAGCAGTTCATTGACCGCCTGAACGCGATAGAGCTCCGTCGCGCCGCGATACACGACTATCGACAGCACGATCCGTTCCTGTATCTTGAGGCGGGTCCCGAGGATCCGTTCTATCTCGTCGCGTTCGTCGGGCGTTATCTCGGTCAGGAAGCCGAGACTCCCGGCATTCACGCCGGCCAGCGGCACATCGAGCTCAAGCGCTTCGTGGCTCGCGTCAAGGAAGGTGCCGTCACCGCCGATGGCGATGATCAGGCCGATATCGTAGGTCTTCTCGGGATGGATGAGCACGGGACGACCCTTCTCTCGGGCGACCTCGGTCACCATCGCGATGGCCCGTTCGACCTCGGCGATCCGTTTTCCGTCGCGCCGGATGTAGAGAAGAACGCCGCCTTTCATCATTCCTTCTTTTTCAGTTTGATCAGTATCTTGTTCTGTTCGGGCTTTTCGCCCGGGACGAAAGGAAGCTCAGCGACCAGATCGCCCTTGCGGAACTCGAACACATAGGTGCGCCCCTTGGTGAGTTGCAGTTCGATCGGCGTCCGGGCACCGGCATCGCGACCGTCGACGAAGATATCGGCCTCCGGCGGCAGGGAGGCGACAAAGACCGGGACCGTGTCGCTTTTAAAGGGGAAGAAAAGGTAGACCGCAAGTCCCGCAAAGAAAAGCATGAGCACCGCCGAGGCGGCAACGAGCGGGATCATCCAGCTGCGTACCTCGGCACGCCGCTCCTTCTCATCCTCCGCCTCCTCGTTCTTGCGAACGGTCTCCACGAGTTCTTCCTGTTGGAGCCGGATCTTCTCGTTAAGATCGACCTGCTCTATTTCTCCGATATCTTTAAATAACTCATCCATCAGATAGGCCGCCTGAGCCTTTTCGAGCACCCGGTTCATTTTGATGAAGTGGGCGGCGAATTCGCGTTTGAGCACTCCCGGAAGCGATTCGGCCTGTGGGTTGAATTCACGCATGCTCTGATAGCGTTTGATATCTTCCAGCATCTCCGATGCGCTGCCGTAACGGCGTTCACGGTTCTTCTGGAGCGCCTTGCCCAGAATGAATCCCAGTTCGCGCGGCACCTGCGGGTTGACCGTGGTGATATCGGGGATATCTTCGTTGACGATGGCGTTGAGTATCGCCGCATCCGACTCCATCTGTTTGAAAAGCGGTCTGCCCGCGAGCATTTCATAGAGGATGACGGCGAAGCTGAAGATATCGCTGCGGCGGTCGAGCGGCTTTTCCTGACACTGTTCGGGCGAAAGGTAACCGTAGGTCCCCTGCACCGACTGCAGATTGTTCTTGAGCACCTTGGTGTAGGTGGCGTGAGCGATGCCGAAGTCGACCAGTTTTATCTTGCCGTCGTAGGCAAGCAGGATGTTGTTCGGGTTCATGTCGAGATGGACGACGTTGAGGAAGATGCCGTTACGGTCGCGGGTGTTGTGGGCGAACTCCAGTCCGCTGAGGACCGCCGTGGCCACCTCGAGGACGATCTCCATCGGCAGGGCGCGCCCCTTCTGTTCATATTTATTCAGAAGCTGTCCGAGACTCTGACCGAAGACATACTCCATCGCGATGTAGTAGGTCTCTTCGTTCTTGCCGAAATCATATATCTTGACGATGTTCTCATGGGTGATGTTGCAGATGATACGCGCCTCGGCGAGGAACATCTTGATGAACGCCTGATTCGCGTTGAACTGTCTGAGTATCCGTTTTATCGCGATGGGCATGCTGGTGACGGGTGAATTGGTGTGCTTGGCGAGGAATATCTCGGCCATGCCGCCCGTCGCGATCTTTGACAGAAGCTGGTATTCGCCGAAGGTCTCAAGCATCGCTGCCGCCTCCCATTATGGTTTCTCTGTCGGCGTCGGCGCGGTCAACGCGGCCACAAAATCGCCGAGCACCCGGTCGGTATTCTCCTCGGAGAGCCGCAACAGGCGGCAGTAACTCCGCAGGAACCCCTTCAGATAGGTCATCGCCGGCAGGTTCCGGTGATCGTCGGCCTCTATCGCTTTGACCACGACGTGCGATATGCGGGTCTTCTCGCAGACCGCCTTGAGGGTGAGCCCCAGTTCTTCGCGGAGCGCCTTGATGGCCGCCCCGGTGACCGGCCGGTCGCGGAACTTCTCGAACAGCGCGTTGGGGTCCTGTTCGTCGAACTTCTCGGTGGGCGACGGCGTCTCCTCGGCCTCGCGGCCGAACACGTCGCGTTTGACGAGCTTGGGACCGCTTTTCTTCTGACGGTTGTATTTCCGTATCACCTCGCGGATATCGAATCCTTCGGGAAGCGACTGGTCGAGCGTCTCGGGCGCCTGACCGCCCCCCATGTCGTATTCGCGTTTTATATCGGGGTCGATAAGGTTCTGATAGACGCTCTCGAGTATCCGGGTGTAGATGAAGAGGCTGTCGGCGTCGAACAGGTCGCGCATGAGCGGATTCTGCGAAAAGTAGGCGGCGCGCAGTTTCTCGTACTGGGCCCGGATATCCTGTGCGCTCGATCCGCGCTGCACCCCGAGCATCTCATAGTAGGTCAACGGCAGGAACCGGGCGCCCGTCGCATGGTCCCGCTTGGCGGCATAGGTGATGACACGGCCCGCGATGAGATCGAGCATTTCGATGAATTCGCCGCCCCGTTCGCTGGTGACGGTCGGCGCCATGGTCTGGGCCGATGTCTGTATCACCTCGGAGAAGAGTATATCGCCCAGCCCCTTGAGGTCGAACCCATAGTAGTTGCGGATAATGAGAGGATAGATGTCTTTGAGTTCCGCCTCGGCCGAATTGCGTATCTCGTTGAAGACCACGCCGATGCGCAGGCGGCCGACCACCTCGGAGAAATGGCGTCGCGCTTTGGGCAACTCCTCGGAAAGGGCCAACAACAGGTTGCGCGCGGAGTAGAGATGTTCGGTATGTTCGCGCTGCACCTCCTGCAGGGTGGGAACGATGTCCAACTTCTGCGCCATCGCGTCGAGCTGGGTGGTGAAGAGCGTCCGGAACAGATGGTTCGATTTCTCGATGCTGACCGGATCGGGATTGATGAAGAGTATGTTGAAATCGGACAGGTAGGCGGTCGCTATCAGATCGGCGTCGAGGTGACTCCCCATATCGATGAGGAGGAAATCGAATCCGCTCTTCTTGAGCTCCGCCTCCCACTTCACGAGGTATTCCGACACGCAGGCGTTCCGTTGGGGACAGCGGAGCGACGAGAAGAATTTGAGATTCGGATAATCGGTATCGATGAGCGGCAGGACCGAGAAGAAGTCGGGAACGGTGCGTGACACCGCCCAACTGGGGATGTTGAGGTACGCATGGAGCGTGCCGCCGTTGGGCGCCGCATCGATGAGCAATACCTTCTTCCCCTTCTGGGCGAGATAGATGGCCAGATTGGCGGCCATCACCGAAGTGCCCGATCCGCCTTTGGCCGAGAATGTCGATATCACTTTGGTCATTGCAGGGCGCCTCGTTGTTTATTCTCTTCTTCGATCGCCGTGGCCACCGCCGCGCGGAACGCGGTGTAACGCTCCGGCGGGATATAGGTCGTCCGTATCTCAAGACTCACCTGAACGCCCCCCTCGACCGGCGCGGCGCGCCACGCGAAGAATTCGTTCTCCACCGTCACCGGGGCCAGAGGGAGCGGATACCCCGCAACAGTGACGCTCCACGAGGAGACGCGGTCGCCCAGATAGATGCCGTAGCGCCGTTCCTGCAGTTCGGCCGCCGGGCCGAACACGAAGGCGGCGAGCGCCGGGAAGAAAGGCGCCACCGCACAGGAGACCGCAAGCGGTTCGGCGTACTGGCCGGTGGCCAAGGCACACTGCGACACCGCGGCGGGGGTCCCGGCCATCTTGGAGATAAGGCCGCTGAAGAAACTGAAGGGATCGCTGTCGGAGGCGAACCGGTACCGGCCGTTTGAGGCGGCACTGCCGGTGAGGGTGAGCTGTGCCGAGCCGTCGGCGCCGATGGCCAACGAAACGGTGTTGCGCAGGCCGGACACCACCGGCACGAAAGCGTAGGTGCCGGTCTGTTCGTCTATCACGAAGGCATCGGTCGCTTCGAGTTCCGGATTGATGCCGCGGTAATTGTCATAGCTCGAAGTGGCATCGACGAAGTAGCCGGTCTCGATACCGGTCTGCGGCGGCAGATAGAGCAGGGCATGATCGAACTGCATAGAGGGCAGTTCGCGGATGAGCGACCCGGACCGACGGCTCTTTGCCAGCGCGTACTGCGACCGGACACCGGCGTAGGAGAGGAGCATCTTCAGGAGAAGCACCTTATCCTTGCAGTCGCCCGCCTTTTCAGTGAAGGTCTTGGTGGTCCGCTCCGGCTTCACTTTGGCGATGCCGGTATCATCAGCCGACAGATAGCGCACCTGCCGCGCCACCCAGTCACGGATCGCCTCGACCCGTTTCTCGGTCCCCGAAAGCCCCTGCACCAGCTCCATGACGCGCCGCTCCATATCGGGCGACGGTTCCGACTGTTCGCGGATGAAGGTCCCCTGCCAGCGCCCCAGATCGTCCCACGACGCGACCGTCGTGTAGGAAAGGAGCGGCAGTTCGTCGGCGATCGGGGGCATCCCCTCCTCGCGCGGCGGCTGGGTAAGCCCGAAGGTCTCGAAGGTACGGGTCACGCTCCCCGGCTCCTCGATCTTCACCTCTTTTGCCGGACCGCGAAGGTGGAACAGGACCGGCATATCTTTCGGGAAGCGCATCACGATGCGGCTGTGAAGATTGTAGACCCCTTCGGTCGCGAAGAACCAGCGGAAATCGGTCCCGCCGAGCCATGAACGGGGTCCTTCAGAGGCCTCCATCGCGAAATCGATGACATCGCCGGGGACCGTATCGAGGAAATAGATATTGGTGGCGTCGGCGCGCCAGCCGGGGACCGCGGTCCCGTCCGCCTTGACGACCCGCGCCGACAGGATGCGGCCGTAGTTGGCGACGGTCGAGAACTCGCGCACCCCCTCTTCGGTGTTGAGGGCGATGGTCATGCGGAACCGCGACCGGACGCTGCCGCTGTAGTGCACCTGCTGAAGCCCTTCGTCGTAGATGATGGTGTACTTCTGCGGATACTTCGCGGCATCTTTACGGAACTGCGCTATTTTCTGATCGACCACGCCGTCGGAAAAGGCGTTTTTCACGAAAAAGTCGGATGAAACGGCACCGACCGAATCGAGACGGTCGGCGAATTCGACCGATTCGGGCGCCAGCTCATAGGCGCGCCGGAACGAGGCGACCGCCGCGTCGCGTTCACCGTCGAGCAGCAGCGCATCACCGCGCCGCGCCCAGAGTTCGGCCGATTCGGGGTTGCGGTCGAGCGCCGTGGTGAGGACGCGCACCGCTTTCCCCCAGGCGCCATCGGAGATATAGGCGTCGCCGAGCATCCGGTGCAGGTCGAGACTATGGGGATCGAGTTCGATGAGCTGTTTGGTCGTCCCGATAAGACCCCACAGGTCCCTCGCCTCCCGGTCGAGTTTT
>Ga0074195_1005063_pt1 | contig 10214 bp, 10 predicted proteins | sample EPASupsiteHSE623_FD_64525 | JGI IMG/M metagenome (GOLD analysis project Ga0074195, IMG submission 64525) | Bioremediated contaminated groundwater from EPA Superfund site, New Mexico - Sample HSE6-23 | ecosystem: Environmental > Aquatic > Deep subsurface > Groundwater > Contaminated ... | reverse complement strand
TGTTTGCACCTGTCGAGTGAGTTTTTCGGACAGGTGGATATTGCAAATATTTGATAAAAATTTCAATTAATTAACTGTAAAACTAGATCTTTTTTATTGATGGTTTCTCACGGATTCAGGTGTTTATTTTTTAACATACCTCCTGAACAATCCGCATGCTGACGCTTTAGAGATTTCTTGCGCCGAACAAGGCTGTTCCAACTCGAACAAAGGTTGCCCCTTCTTCGATCGCAACCGCGAAATCATTGGACATGCCCATTGAAAGCTCAACATGCGTATTGTCAGCAAAAAGATTGAGAGTGGCAAATCGTTTTGCTAGTTCCCTCAATTCTCTGAAATAGGGGCGACTTTTTTCTGGATCAAGAAAAAAAGGCGGTATTGTCATCAGCCCAAGAACATGAAGGTCGGTTTCTTGGGCAATCTGATGAAGCAGCGTTTCCGCCTCTTCAGGAAGCACACCTGATTTCTGTTTTTCCCTACCGGTATTGATCTGGATGAGAATAGACAGTTTTTTCTTGAGAATCTTCGACTGGTTGTCCAAAGCTTTAGCAATTTTCCATCGGTCTACCGTTTCGATCACATCAAAAAGCTCAACGGCCTGTTTGGCCTTGTTGCTTTGTAAATGGCCTATAAAGTGCCAGGTGATCCCAGGCGGGAAGAATGAAATTTTTTCGGCAGCCTCTTGTAGATAATTTTCTCCAAAAAGCATCTGGCCGTTCTCCATGGCTTGCCGCATCAAATCAACCCCAACCATTTTGCTGACAGCCACCAACTTGATATCTTCAGGGTTTCTGCCAACTTTTTTTGCCGTTTGGGCGATTGCCATGAGAATTTGGGCAAGATTTTCATGAATCATGGCTATCACCAGAAAGATGAAACAGTTGGACAGTATTGGCAGTGGTTATGCGGGCGACCTCGTCAATAGAAATTTGTTTGAGTTCCGCTATTTTTTGCGCTGTGTACAGCATCAGTTTCGGTTCATTGCGTTTACCTCGAAAGGGCACTGGAGCCAGGAACGGTCCGTCGGTTTCCAGAAGCAAGTGCCGGAGGTCGGTGGTGCGAATAACCTCATGGAGAATGTGGGCATTGGTGAAAGTGGCAACCCCTGGGATTGAAATGTAAAACCCCATGTCGATCATTTTTTCGGCCAGCTGTCGGTCGCCCGAAAAACAGTGCATGACCCCTCCCTTGGGAAAAGGACCTGCTGTACGGATCAGATCGCAGACATCCGCATGGGCTTCGCGATCATGAATCACAATCGGTAAATCAAGCTCCTTGGCAAGGTGTAGTTGCTGGGAAAATACCGTGCGTTGCACATCGTGGGGAGCGTAATCTTTCACGTAATCAAGGCCGATTTCACCGTAGCCGACCACCTCCTGATGAGACGCCAGATCGGCCATCTGCTGCAAGGCTTTGGATGTGGCTCGCTGAGCATCGTGGGGATGGAAACCAATGGTCGCGTAAACGTTGGGGTAGCGTCGGCTGAGGGCCACAGCTTCTAAGGAACTGGGATAATCGATGCCAACGGTGATAATGCGTTTGATGCCGTGATTAAAAGCCGATTGGATGACGTTATTCTGGTCAGCTTGGTAGGCATCCATGTCGAGATGGCAATGTGAGTCGATAAGTTCGGCTCGATGATCTGAAAGTTTCGGCAGTGGAAATGCAGCATGCTTCATTGTAATAGTGTGGGAATACTTTGGTGTCGGTGACTGGGTTGAATGTGATCGGGGGACGGTTGCGACCGATGTGTGCTCACCTTCGTGGTAGGTGGCAGGAGGTTTGTATCATAGTGAATGTTTGTTGACATTAAAACCTTTATTTTTTACAACTGGTTATCCTGATTTTATTTTTTTGCTATTTATATTTATGCTGTCGCGCCTTTGTGCAGCACGGTTTGTATTGTGAGGTTGCTGCGTTCTAGCTCAAAAACCGGAGGTGTTTAAGCAATGGCATTGCAAAATCAGATTGTTGTATTGTTTTGCCTGAGCTAGGGAACAGCGAAGAGCGGAGGAGAAATGCAGCCGTTCTTTGAGGATCGTTTTTGCTCTTGGGGCGACTTTCATGTAAGAGGTCGATGTTTTTTCCTAGAATTGGAGGATAGGTCAAATGAAGAAGGGTATTGGAATGAAGTGGTTTGTTTTCCTTGGCATGGCGTTACTCCTCATCACCACCGGCTGCGCTTCAAACAGAAGTGTTATGGGCTCCGACCCCGCCGGTTTACCACAAGCCAGCAATTTTGCAGACGATATTAAAGATATAACTCTGCCTACTGAGCTTGTCTGGGATCGAAAGAACTCAATGGTTATTAAGACCGAGTCATTCCGAGGGGGCATTTTTATCTATAAGGGCAAGGCAGAGCTCATGTCATTGAAAGACTATATGGTTGCCTCCATGCAGGATAATAAATGGCGGCTGGTCGGAGAAACCGCCTCGAAAGATATTATGCTTGCTTTTGTTAAACCCAATAAAACCTGCATGATGGTAATTTCCGAAGGCGTTCTCGGAAAAACAGAACTCACGCTCTATGTCGCTATCGACAAGACCGGTGGCGCAAATGCCAACGCCTTTGATTCCACTTCCCGCTAAGTCTGGTTTCGATGTCTGGACTGCAAGGAAAAAGAATTTTACTTGGCGTCACTGGCTCCATCGCCGCCTATAAAGCGGCGGAGTGGGTTCGATCGCTGGTCAAGGAGGAGGCGCTGGTCACGGTTATCCTGACCGAGGCTGCAGAACGGTTTGTTTCGGCCCTCACTTTTTCCGCCCTGAGTGGCAATCCGGTGCATCGCGACATGTTTGACGAGGCGCCGGATCGAGTCATGGCGCACATCAATCTCTCACGGGAAGCCGACGTCCTCCTCATTGCTCCCGCAACCGCACAGACCATTGCCAAACTCGCTCACGGCATGGCGGACAACCTGCTGGTAACGGTTGCGCTTGCTGCTCGAATTCCAGTGGTCATCTGTCCGGCAATGAATTCTTTCATGCTGGCTCATTCAGCCACATTGGAGAATCTAAGCCGCCTCGAGCAATTTGGGTATCATGTGGTGCAGCCTGGGAGTGGTTGCCTTGCTTGCGGTGAGACGGGGGATGGTCGTTTGGCTGATTGGGATGTCGCCCGAGAGACACTGCTGGCCCTGTTTCAGCCCCAGGATCTCAAGGGCCGCAACATTCTGATTACCGCCGGGCCGACTAGAGAACCACTGGATCCTGCCCGTTTTCTCAGTAACCGATCGAGCGGGAAGATGGGGTTTGCCTTGGCGCGCACGGCTTGGCGTAGAGGAGGGCAGGTGACGCTGGTCGCCGGGCCGGTACATCTACCCGAACCACCCGGCATGGAAGTGATTCGCGTGACAACCGCGGAAGAAATGGCGCAGGTTGTGTTTGAGCGGGCGAATTCCATGGAGATTGTTGTCAAATCTGCGGCGGTGGCCGATTTTAAGCCTGTAGTCTGTGCCGCGCATAAAATCAAAAAGACGCAGCAAGGGTTGCAGCTAGATCTGATTAAAAATATTGATATCCTTTCGAAGTTAGGGAGAAATCGCCTTACGGGGCAAGTTCTGGTTGGCTTTGCGGCTGAAAGCCGCGATCATGCGGGCGAGGGGCAGAGAAAACTTCGGGAAAAAAATCTTGATCTGATAGTGGTTAACGATATCCTCGGGACAGAAACCGGTTTTGACGTGGAAACGAATCAGGTGACCATGATTGACCGGCAGGGGACTACTTCCTTGCCGTTGTTGTCCAAGGAGGCAACCGCCAACCGGATATGGGACAAAGTGGTCCAATTATTGGGCGAGGGTTCCGGCCATATTAATGTCGCGTAAACGAGGATGGGAGAGCAGATGGTATTGCAGATAAGCCGGTCGGAGCAAAAAAGGCGTATCAAAGAGATTGAGCAGCTGGTTTCCGAACTGGTGACCTTGCCGCCGCAGTTCCTCAGAACGGCGCCCGTTTCGGAGGAGTTCAAGCAGATGCTCCTTGCAACCAACACCTTGGAGGGCAGCGTCAGGCAGCGTCAGGTGAAATACCTCACCAAACTGGTGCAGGAGCAGCCTCTAGAAGAACTGTACGCATTGGTTGGCCAGCATCGCGGCAAAACCCTAACAGCACAAAAGCAGTTGCACGCCTTGGAGTTCTATCGTGATGCGCTAGTCAATGAAGCCCTCGAACAACAGCGAATTTGCCGCCAAAACAATGTCGAATGGGAGGAAAACTGGGTAAGCGATACTCTGATTGAGCTCCAGAAACACATGCCCGAAATTGAGATGCTCACCCTTTCCAGGCTTGCCTACCTGTTCGCCCGAACCAGAAATCCCCGATACAGCCGGGAGATTTTTCGTTATCTTCGTTCTGTGCAAGAATTGCAGCAGCGAAATAGCAGCCGGTCAGAAGATGTGTGAATCCAAGCCCAGATTCGTCCTGCTTTTTTTCTTTTCCGATCTTTTCCGTTTGGTTGTGTGGCACGCAGGCTGATCGATTCGATTGGCCAGCCACCTCCGTTGCCCGATCAATCTACCTTCCGCATTTTCCTGGCGTAGGTGGCGGCTTCCATACCAGCAACACACCCCTCGCCCACAGCCTTGGCCATCTGGTACGGAGGACCAACGATATCGCCCGCGGCATAAATGCCAGCAATGTTGGTTTGCTGCAGCCGGTTGACCGCTATATATTTAAACGATTCTGTGTCAAGTTGTACCCCAATTTGGGTGGCGAGTTCCAAGGCGCCCTTGGAACCCAGTTCGATGAAAATGCCCTCGGTTTCCAGGGCCTCGCCGTTTGCCAGCAACAACGAGGTGACCATCCGGTCTCCGATAATTTCCTTGATCGAACTCGGAATGCGTATCACCTTGCTTGCTTGCAGGCGACCCAGCAGTTCTTTGGAGACGTTAAGGTCTTCGGCCACAAGGTAGACCTTGGCTGCGTAATCAAGCAAGGTCAACGCACCGTCCACTGCGGCACTGCGATCACCGGTAACGGTCACTGTCGCGCCTCGGTAGAAATTGGCGTCACAGTCAACGCAGTAGGAAACCCCGCGGCCGGAAAGCTCTTTCTCCCCGGGGACGCTCAATTTCTTTTTCGACACACCCATGCAGAAAATAAGGGAGCGGGTGGAGATGGTTGTGCCGCTTTCCACTTCTAGATGAAACAGTTCGTCTTCCTGGGATATTTTGAGCACATCTTCGGCTGAGATTTCAGTTCCGAAATGTTTGGCCTGTTCCAGGCCGAGGCGAAGGAGGTCACCCCCCAGGGAAACGCCGCCGACAAAAGCATAATTTTCGATATGGGCGCCGTATAGTGCTGAATTTTCGATACGCCCTAGTATCAAGACCCGGGTTTTTCTCCTGGAAGCATGAATGGCGGCCTGGATGCCGGCCGGTCCCGCGCCAATGATGACTACATCGTACGCCTGCCCTGACATGGAGTGCTCCTTGATAGTAGAAAAATGAGAGAGAATTGTATAACTGGCTACAAATTGTCGATAGCTGAAGAATACCAGGTGTTTTGTACATCATCTCCAGATCAAGGTCGACAGATTTATTGATTTAGTATATAATTTGGAGTTATTGTGTGCAACATCTCCGGTCGGGCTGCCCTGGTTTGAAAGCAGGCTAACGATGGTACACGCTCTTTTGGGCCCGCTTGCAGATTTTGCCGTTAAGGCAGAACCTTGGCTGCAGAGCGGGTCGTGTTTTTGTGTACCTTTTCCGTTTGTCCCCTTACCCGGATAAATGAATTGTTTTCGGTTGGTTGCCGGTAACAATACAAGATGAACATCAACAAGAAGGGTCGTCGTGGATTTATCTATTTTTGAAATTATGAAACATGCCGGAATGATGGGCAAATTGATTATGTTCATTTTGCTCATCTTTTCGGTTTTTTCATGGTCCATCGTCATCATGAAATTTCTCATGTTCAAGAAGGCGCGTAATGCTTCCTTGGATTTTCTTGATGCGTTCTGGGATAGTAAAACTTTGAATGAGGCATACGAGGCAGCCCGTGAATATACACTCAGCCCTGAAGCCACGGTTTTTGTTGCTGGATACAATGAGCTGAAAAAGATCAGTGCTGCGCGCGCAAGCGGACAAGCCCCGGCTAACCTAGAGATGCAATTGGCGACCATGGACAATCTCAAGCGGGCGGTTCGCAAAGCCCAGTTTCTTGAATCCGATCGTCTCGCCAGTTCGATTTCCGTACTCGCGACCACCGGCAGTGCCACTCCGTTCATCGGTCTGTTCGGCACAGTTTGGGGTATTATGGCGTCTTTTCAGAGCATAGGTGAGCGAGGATCAGCCTCGTTAGCCGTTGTTGCCCCCGGCATTTCAGAAGCGCTCGTGGCCACGGCTGCTGGTCTTGCGGTCGCCATCCCCGCGGTTATCTTTTATAATTATTTTTCCAATAAGGTGGCTGAGTTCGATTCCAATGTGGAAAGCTTCAGTACCGATTTCATAAATCTGATCGAAAGAGACATCCTGACAAGGACGTGATCGCATGGGACCGTTAGGAAACAATAGAGGCAAGCGCGGATTGGTTGCAGATATCAACGTCACGCCGCTTGTGGATGTGATGCTTGTCTTGCTCATCATATTTATGGTTACCGCGCCGATGATGACCCAAGGGCTTGAGGTTGATCTCCCGGAAGCAACCACCAAGGCGCTTCGCCAGCAGGAAGAACCCCTGGTGGTAACCATCAAGAAAGAAGGGGACGTCTATCTGAAAAAAGAAAAAGTCACCTCGGTTGCCTTGCAGCAGCAGTTGCGTGACATGCCGGCAGAGGTGAAAAAAGAGGGAATTTATCTCCGTGCTGATAAGAATGTTCCTTACGGCGTGGTAACGCTGACCATGGCCGATATTCACGCCGCAGGTTTTGAAAAACTGGGGATGATCACCGTGCCGGCGGAAAAAGGAAAGCAATAGAGACTGATTGGACAGCTGTGCATTATACTGAGACGGATTTTTATCTCCTGCAACAGGAGGCTGACCGACGTTGGTGGTTGGCTCTCACGCTGGCCCTGTGCGTGCATGCTGCTGTCGTACTGACAGTTATGTTCATGCCCTCTCTATTTGTGTCGAAAGCCATTGTCGAAGAAGTGGTTTCCGTCAGCTTGGTCGCCATGCCCGATGCTGGTGGGGCTGTAGCACCGCCAGCGGCAGCCGCCAAAGCCAGTCCCCCAGCCGCAACCGAAAAAAAGGTGGAACCACAATCTCCTCCTCCCCCCCCTCCCGCGCCAGCAGCCCCGACGGCTCCGCCAGAACCCGTAACCCCGCCACCGACACCCAAAGAGAAAGTGGCGGCGCAACCTGAAACAGTTGCCCCGGAACCTGTCGAAACGAAAAATCCGATCTCGTTGGCTCCCGATAAGCGGAAAATCAAAAAAGCCCAGGATACGAGGCTCGAAGAGGAGAAAGTGAAGGAGCGCGAGGTGGAAGAGCGCAAGCAGGAGGAGCGCGAACTGCAGAAAAAGATTGAGGAGCGTAAGCGGGAAGCGGATCAGCGCAAGCAGGAAGAGCGCGAGTTGCAGAAAAAAATCGAGGAGCGTAAGCGCGAGGTAGAGCACAAGGAAACCCTGCGGCGCGAGGAAGAACGGCAAAAGGCTATCGCGCAGGCCAGGCTCGAACAGATCAAAGCCGAAAACGAGGCTCGTGCCGCCGCTGCCGAAGCTCGTGAGCTCGCGGCACAGGCCAATGCCGCCGCTGCCGCCGCCGCTGCTGTCCGTGCCGATGCCGGTCGCCGGTCGCAGGCCATGCAGAGTGCGGTCACTGGCGGTTCTTCGGGCCGGCAGCACGCGCAATCGATTGTTGAGCAGACCTATTGGGGAGCTGTTGCACAACGGGTCAAGAGCTTCTGGGTTTTGCCGGAAATGCGAAAATGGGATGCGAGCCTCCTGGCGCAGGTGGTTATTACCATTAATAAAAATGGCGAGGTAACCAATATCCAGTTTGATCAGCGCTCAAAAGATCCCCTCTTTGACCAATTGGTGGAAAAAACAATCAAGAGCGCAGCGCCCATGCCGCGTTTTCCAGCGTTGATGCAGCAGGAAACGACTGAAGTCGGGTTTAAATTCAGACCCGGTGAGCTTGGCAATATTTGAGAGATCGTGTATATACAAAACGTTCGGCTTGATTCTTTCCCCAATAATCATTTTTTATTTAAACGGTTATGATGCATAAACGACATGTTGCAGTAATCCTGGCTTTGATCGCCTGTCTTTTTGTCTGCTCCTTAACCCAAGAGAGCCGGGCTGAGCGAGCATACTTTGATATCACCGCCTCCGATGTGCGTAAAATCATGGTTGCGGTTCCGAATTTTTCTGGTGACGGGCAGGGGCCGACCGTGGCGCAATTGCTTGCCAAGGGATTTGCCCTGCACGGTTTTATTACCGTTATCGATTCAAGCCGGTATGGCGGCTCTAAGGATGCTGACTGGAAAAGCCTGGGTGCCGATTACGTGGTCATGGGACAAGTGGGCGGTGATCCGGCCGGCATGATGATAGAGGGGCAGATCCTTGATGTCGCCAGCAATAAGCTGCTCGCCGGGCGCCGTTATAAAGGTGCCGCCGCCCAACTCGAGGATATGACCCTGCGGCTCTGTGACGCCTTGATTGAGGATTTCACCGGAGAAATGGGTGTCGCCAGAACGCGCATAGCCTATGTTTCCGACGCCACTGGCCGGAAAGAAGTCTATGTCTCTGATATTTTGGGGCGGCACCCGCGCCAGGTGACCAGCCATCGGGCTCTGTGCGTTTCTCCCCGCTTTACTCCGGACGGCAATTTCCTGGCCTATTCCACATATCACCGCGGCAACCAGGATTTATACATAACCGACCTCCGGCAGAATGCCACCACCAATGCTCTTTCCCGGCGCAAAGGGTTGAATCTGGCGCCCGCCTTTTCGCCAGATGGCCGCACCATGGTGGTTACCCTGAGCAAGGGTGGAAATCCCGATCTGTACACCATGGACCGGCAGGGTGAGATTATTCAACAGTTGACTTCTGGCGCGGGTATCAACGTCTCGCCCTCCTTTTCTCCCGATGGACAGTCGATAGCCTTTGTTTCTGATCGTAGCGGTAAACCCAATGTCTATGTCATGGGGTTGGGTGGTGGTCAGGCAAAGCGTTTGACCTTCAAAAACTCCGAGAACAGCGAACCGGCGTGGTCGCCGAAGGGTGATGAGATCGCCTTTACCGGCCTGCAGGGAGGAACCTATCAACTTTTTGTCATGGATCGCAACGGCGGCAACGTCCGCCAGCTGAGTTCGGGGGGAGGGAGCTATGAGTCTCCAACCTGGGCCCCTGACGGCCGTCTGCTTTCCGTTACCAGAAAAAGTGGTAGTCGTTCTGAAATCTGCGTAGTCAGTAAAAACGGTAAGGATATTCGTGTACTCTTCACCATGAAAGGCAACCAATCGTACCCGCAATGGTCTGGCCGTTTACCCTGATGGGTATGGTCAATGAAACGGGTACGGGACACACAGCGGGTCCTTTTTATTGAACCGATTATCTTGATGTCCTCTGAGAGAAAGGGAGTTGAAATATTATGAAAATCCTGAAAAATTTTGCAATAGCCGGTTGTTCGCTTGTGCTGTTGACCCAATGTGCTACGCAGGATGAGGTGCAAAATTTGCAGTATCAGCTTCGTGCGGTCAATCAGAAACTTGAGGACGTTAAAAGCAACACTGTCAACCAGATGCAGAAACGGCAAGCCAGTTCTGTCAGTAAAATCGATCAGGTTGAAGATGAAACCCTGAAGATCAGGTCGAGCCTTGAGGAGAATGCAAGTCAAAACAATCAGTTTCGTGAGCATGTTAATCAAAATATCTCCAAGGTGCAATCCTCGGTGGATGCGGTGAAGACGGAACATGACGCCAAGATTGCCGAGCTCAGCCAGAAGGTGGCGGTTTTGGAGGAAAAGCTGGCCTTGGTCAGTGAGAATTTCAGCAAGGCCCAACAGGACCGAGTCAACGAAGCCGAAAAACGGGCTCAGGCGGCCTCTCAAAAAGCTGAGGCAGCGAAACAAAAAGCTGCTCAGACGAGCGCCGCTGCCGTCACTCCTCCCCCGGTCGTTGCTCCGCCCTCTCCGGCCACAGGAACAACGGCCGCGGGTGTGGTCAAGGTCAACCCGGATAGCAAGAAGACCAAGGTCGCGACCGCTGCACCAGCAGTCAACGAGGCTGCCCCGGCAAAAAAGACGGCTGAACCGCCGAAAGAACAACCTGC
>Ga0074195_1005062_pt1 | contig 10216 bp, 11 predicted proteins | sample EPASupsiteHSE623_FD_64525 | JGI IMG/M metagenome (GOLD analysis project Ga0074195, IMG submission 64525) | Bioremediated contaminated groundwater from EPA Superfund site, New Mexico - Sample HSE6-23 | ecosystem: Environmental > Aquatic > Deep subsurface > Groundwater > Contaminated ... | reverse complement strand
GGGGGGGACGGCCCTGGCCAGGGGTCGGGGTGAGTTTTTGGCAGAACTGCCTGATATCCCTGAAATATGGCTTGTCCTGGCTAAGCCTTTATTAGAGGTCTCTACAGCTGAAATCTATCAAAACTTTGACCCCCGGCGGGTGATCGAAAGACCGAACACCGGCGCAATGATTAAAGCTGTCCGGGATGGAACTATCAGTGGGATAAACGAAAACCTGGCCAATGTCCTTGAATCGGTGACGCTGAGCAGGTATCCGGTCGTACTTCAAGTAAAACAGGCTATGGAAGACTCCGGAGTCCGCCGGGCATTGATGTCAGGGAGCGGACCCACGGTGTTTGGTTTAGTTGACAGCCAAATCAATGCAAAAATGACAGTCACCCGTTTAAGAGAAAGGCTGCCCGGTATGTTTGCAGAACTCTCCCGCACTTGGCCGGGCGAATAGCAGGAATTTAGAGGAAAAGAATAGAATAGTTATATGTCAAACTGCCGAAAGGGAGAGGAAAATGGAAAGAAGGTTAGTTCCAATTACGCTTGACAATTATAAACCTCTGCGGGAAATCGTTTTTGAAACACTGCGGGAAGCTATCATAAATGCTACTCTCAGGCCGGGTGAACGTTTAATGGAAATCCAAATGGCTGAAGAGATGGGGGTAAGCCGCACACCGGTAAGAGAGGCCATTCGGAAATTGGAGCTTGAGGGATTTGTAGTCATGGTCCCCCGTAAAGGCGCTTATGTCGCTGGTATTTCAATGAAAGACATAGCCGATGTTTTTGAAATAAGAGCTGCCATGGAAGCCTTAGCGGCAGGTCTGGCAGCCGAAAGAATAACTGAGGAAGAACTTGAGGACCTGGAAAGAATACTGGTCACAATTGGTGAATGCGTAAAGAACAATGATCTGGAAAAACTGATTGAAGTGGATACAGAGTTTCACGATATCTTATTTAAAGCCAGCCGTAACGAACGATTGGTCCAGATTGTCAGTAATCTCCGGGAACAGATTCAAAGGTTCCGGACAGCATCCCTGTCAACTCCCGGCCGGATGAAATACGCTTTGGAGGAACATAAAAAGATAGTCGAAGCCGTTTCGGAAAGAAATGTTGAACTGGCCCAGTCTTTGGCCCGGGAGCATATTGAGAATGCCGAGAACAGTATGCTGGAAGTGTTGGACGACCATAAAGAACAGGATCGTTAGGCAATCTAAACATGGAGGAGAACGGACTTAATGCTTGATGCAATTGTAATTGCCGGGAGTCCCAATTCCGGCCTCTTGCGCGAGTGCAGTGATGAGGCTTACGAAGCCTTGATCGGGATAGGATCTAAACCGATGATACGGTATGTGGTAGATGCCTTGATAGAGTCGCAAAATGTCAATAAAATTGCCATCTCCGGCCCGGCTGAACTAAAAGAAATATTTCCCGAAGACTTCATAGAAGTGGTCGAAATAGAAGGAACAATCATCGGAAACGCCGTTAAGGCGTTAGCCCGGGTTGATACTACCCATCCCGTCTTAATAACTACATGTGATATTCCCCTGCTTACGGCGAGTGCAGTGAACGATTTTTTAAGGTTATGCAGTGATCAGGATATAGACTTTTTCTATCCGATTGTTTCAATGGAAGAGGTTCAACTGCATTTCCCCGGAATAAAAAGGACCTCAGCCAAGCTGCAGGAAGGGACCTTTACGGGGGGTAACCTGTTTATTGTCAACCCCGCGGCAGTCCCCAAGAGCGCCGCCAAGGCCCAGGAATTTGTCAATTTCAGAAAAAGCCCACTTAAACTGTCGAGGCTCTTGGGACTGGAATTTGTGTTTAAACTGCTGTTTAGCCGGCTGACGATTCCAGAGTTAGAAAAAAAGGTTTCCGAAATACTTGGGATAAAAGTTAAGGCGGTAATTACCTTATATCCTGAAATAGGAATAGATGTGGATAAACCAAGTGATTATTTAATTGCTTCCTCATACCTTGATAAACCCGCTTAGCCGGGTTTTTTGTTTATAGATTTCCCCAAAAAGGCAAAAAGAGGGTGATGCTGTGAGGCTGCCGGTGAAATACCGGGATATAACAGAAGCAGGGAAACGCATTGGCGAAGTAGTAAGAAGGACGCCCCTTGATTTCTCAACGACTTTTACGGAAATTCTTGGCCGGGAAGTGTATTTTAAGTATGAAAACCTGCAAAAAACCGGCTCCTTTAAGATTAGGGGGGCATATAACAAAGTTGTCAGCCTGAATAAAGAAGAATGCAAAAATGGGGTAATCACGGCTTCGGCGGGCAATCATGCCCAAGGAGTTGCTTACGCTGCTTCCAGAGCCGGCATCGAGTCAACAATTGTAATGCCGGAAGGTGTTCCGATAGCCAAGTTAATGGCGACAAAGGGTTATGGAGCCAAGGTAATATTGGGGGGGCAGTCTTACGATGAGGCTTACGTAATGGCTGAACGCGTGCAAAAAGAAACGGGGGCGGTCTTCATTCACGCCTTTAATGACCCGTTCATAATTGCCGGCCAGGGTACTGTGGGCCTGGAGGTAGCACACGACCTGCCTGATGTAAAGACGGTTGTTGTACCGATAGGCGGCGGTGGGCTAATTTCCGGGATTGCTATTGCGCTTAAAAAAGCCAACCCCAAAATAAAGGTTATCGGAGTGCAGTCAGCCGGCGCCCCATCGATGAAGAATTCAATTACTCAGGGCGCCGTTCAAGAGCTTCCAACGGTGTCCACTATAGCAGACGGGATTGCCGTTAAACACCCGGGGTCCCTGACCTTTCAGCTCGTCCAGGAACTTGTCGATGATATTACTCTCGTAAGTGACGAAGAAATTGCGGAGGCCATCTTAATGATGCTGGAAAGGTCCAAGGTGTTATGTGAGGGCGCCGGAGCGGTCGGGGTGGCCGCTCTGCTCCATAATCGTGTTGAAAACAACGGTAAAACAGTCGTAATTATCAGCGGTGGAAATATAGATGTTCGCCCTCTTAGCATCATCATTGAACGGGGTCTTATAAAAGCCGGCCGACATGTCAGAATAAACACTGTCATCACAGATAAACCGGGGGCCTTACAGAAACTTCTGGGAGTAATCACCGAGACGAAGGCCAATGTAATTTCCGTCAACCACGACCGGATTTTACCCCGAATCCCGATTACGCAGGCCGAAATTCAGGTTGACCTGGAAACAAAAGACCGGGGTCATGTCGAAGAAATTGTAAAAACCCTGAAATCAAAAGGTTACACTATAATAAGAGATGAATATGAATAAATACGAGGAGGAACACGCATGCAAAAGGAAATTATCAGCACAGATAAAGCTCCGGCGGCTGTTGGGCCGTATTCTCAGGCTGTCAGATGTGGAGACTTTGTATTTATTTCGGGGCAAATCCCAATTGACCCGTCAACCGGACAGATCCAAAATGACATAAAGTCCCAAACCTTGCAGGTAATGAAAAACTTGGAGGAAGTTTTAACCGCTGCCGGAAGTTCCTTGGAGAAAGTCACCAAAACTACTCTTTTTATCAAGAATATGGACGATTTTTCAGTTATCAACGAGGTATATACCAGCTTTTTTAAACAAGACCCCCCTGCCAGGTCAACGGTGGAAGTAGCCCGTCTGCCAAAAGATGTCATGATCGAGATTGAAGCAATAGCAATATTTAGAGGTTCTTCTCAGTATATTTAAAATTTTCTTAAAATTTTGGCATTCCAGGAAGGAATTCTATGGTAAATGAAGAATATCGAAATTTAACGAATGATTTTTGTCTGGGCGAAAAAGGGGGGGGCTACCAAAAATGAATGTTACCGATGTGCGGGTGAGGAAAATTAATCTGGACGGGAAAATGAAGGCCATTGTTTCTGTTACCCTTGATGATGCTTTTGTCATTCATGACGTTAAGGTCGTCGAGGGGCAAAATGGCCTGTTTGTGGCAATGCCTAGCCGGAAAACTCCTGAAGGGGAGTTTAGGGACATTGCTCATCCCATTACATCCAGTGCCCGAGAAATAATCCAAACAGCAGTACTTGAGGCATACCAAAAAGCCCTTGCTTAATTAAATCATTAATATTAAACAGGAGTGGGAGCTCCTGTCTTTTTTTGCCTTAAATTAGAAAGGCCAACTTTTCCACCTACCGCAGGAAAAGTAAGTTTTGTGTGGAAATAAATAATATCCGGAGTACCCGGGTTTCCGGAATATTTCCTAAATGAGTATTTACCCAGCCTATACAGGGAGGAAACTGGTTTGGAACAGTATATTTCAATTATTTTAGCCGCAGGAAAGGGAACTCGGATGAAATCCCGATTACCCAAAGTTTTACACAAAGTCTGCGGAAGACCGATGCTGGCCCATGTTATTCGGGCGGCCAGCGAAGCAGGTGTGCCTAAGAATATTGTTATCATTGGCCATGAAGCCGAAACAGTGCGGCAGACTATCGGCCCGGAGGTTGAGTGGGTATATCAGTCCGAACAGTTGGGGACAGGGCATGCTGTAATGCAAGCTGAGCCCCTGTTGGCTGATTTTGAAGGTCAAGTGCTGGTCTTATGTGGTGATATCCCGCTGATTACCCCCAATACGTTGACTCAGTTGATGCAAACCCATACTTCTTCAGGAAACGCAGTTACTGTTTTAACGGCTTTAATGGATGACCCGACCGGCTATGGACGGATAGTGAGGGGAACCAAAGGGCGGGTACATGACATCGTAGAACACAAGGATGCTTCTGCGGCACAGTTAAAAATTAATGAAATTAATACCGGAATTTACTGTTTTGAAGGTCGGAAACTCTTTGCCGGACTTCAAAAAATTACACCTGCTAATGCCCAGGGGGAGTACTACCTAACAGATGTCCTGTCTATCCTTAAGAAAAACAGAGGCATTATTGGAGCTGTACAGGTGAGGGACCCTTATGAAACGATGGGCATCAACGACCGGGTGCAGTTGGCAAAGGCTGAAAAAATACTGCTTCAAAGGGTACTGAAACAGCTGATGATTGACGGGGTCACAATTATTGACCCTCAAAACACGTATATAGAAGCAGGTGTTGTGATAGGGCCGGACTCTATAGTTTATCCGGGGACCATTATTGAAGGTAAATGCGTTCTTGGGGATAACTGCCTTATTGGACCCTATACCCGCCTAAAAGATGTTAGTACAGGCGACAATGTGACTATCCAGAACTCGGTTGTCCTGGAATCATCGGTCAGGGATAATGTGACGATAGGACCCTTTGCCTATATCAGACCGGGGACGGTATTGGGTGATGGGGTCAAAGTCGGGGATTTCGTAGAGATAAAGAAGTCGGTTATCGGGAAAGGCAGCAAGGTGCCCCACCTAAGTTATGTAGGGGATGCCCAAATCGGGGAAAGGGTTAATGTTGGAGCCGGCACGATAACGTGTAATTATGACGGGTCCAAAAAATCGCTGACGATTATTGGAAACCAGGCTTTTATAGGCAGCAACACCAATCTGGTGGCGCCTGTTGAGGTAGGCGCCGATGCTGTTATAGGGGCTGGGTCTACGGTAACAAAGAGCGTACCGGAAGGCGCATTATGTGTTGAAAGAAGCAAACAGATGATATATCTGGGATGGACTGCTAGAAAAAACAAGGAAAAGTGATATAATAGGGAGTGGACAGGTGGAATAATACTTTAATAGCTGGGGGGTTTTTACAGCCAATGCCAATTTTTAATCGGAAACTTAAAATTTTTTCAGGGAACGCTAACCTTCATCTGGCTCAGGAAATTGCGGAGTATTTAGGGGTTTCGGTGGGTGAATCCAAGGTGTCAAGGTTTAGTGACGGTGAGATCCTTGTGGAAATTAATGAAAGTGTCAGGGGTGCAGATGTTTTTGTGGTTCAACCGACCTGTGCACCGGTTAATGAAAATATCATGGAACTATTGATTGTCGTAGACGCATTGAAAAGGGCATCGGCTCGCCGGACAACAGCTGTAATTCCGTATTATGGTTATGCCAGGCAGGACAGAAAGGTGAGGCCTCGTGCCCCTATCACCGCTAAACTGCTGGCAAATCTTATTACAGCGAGCGGGGCAATGAGAGTAATCACAATGGATCTACACGCCGGCCAGATTCAGGGGTTTTTTGATATTCCCGTTGACCATCTACCTGGAGTTCCGATATTGGCCGAATACTTTCAAAAAAAGAATCTTGATGATGTAATTGTTGTCTCACCTGATGTGGGGGGCGTTACCCGTTCGCGGGACATGGCCGGGCGGCTGGATACTTCCCTGGCCATCATTGATAAGCGCCGGGATAAACCTAACGAGGCTGCAATCATGAATATTATCGGGGATGTTAAAGGTAAAACAGTTATTATGATTGATGACATTATTGATACGGCCGGGACTATCACCCAAGGGGCCGACGCCCTTATGGAACGTGGGGCGAAAGAGGTATACGCCTGCTGTACACATCCGGTTTTATCCGGTCCGGCAATCGAAAGACTGCAGAAATCCTCAATCAAAGAAATTGTCGTCACAAATACCATTCCACTGCCCGAACATAAAGCAATTGACAAGATTCATGTCCTTTCTGTGGCTCCTTTAATAGGTGAGGCAATTATTAGGATACATGAAGACTTATCAGTCAGCAAACTCTTCGCTTAAAGGCCGTTGAGTAGCAATTTAACCAAGACCTCATCAGAGAAGAACGCTTTTAGCGTTCTTCTCTCAGTTTTTGTCTAGTTCTTTATGCCAGGACTATTGTTTAATCGGTTTTTCGCCTTCGATTTCTTCACCTGCCGGTTCTATACTACCTGGCTCTGCACCCGTAAATTCATCCCCCGCCGTATCCTCGCCCGCGGGTTCAATTACATCTAACTGCCCGGGGTCTTTAACCTCAGGAAGGACATCTTCATTTCTTATTTCTATTTCACTTACGATGTCAAGATCTGGATTTGGTTCTAGCGGTTGTTCGGTTTCCGTATCTTTCTCTTTTTTTTCATACTTGACTTTTATGTTTTTGCTGATTTTTTTTGTCCGTTGTTTTGTTGATTCCCAGATAGTTGATGTGCCTTCCTTGATATTATGGATAGTTTCCTGTAAACCGCCGTCTATTTTCTCAAGTTGTGATTCCGAGCCATCCTTAACGACAATAACATCTGTGCCCATTGTCCGGACCTGTTCAATGCCCAACAGGGCCTTTCCCTTAAAAAGGCTTTCCAGGAGTTTGCCGCTTATTTCCAGGCTTATTATTTCCCCGGTAAGTTCATTTATATAGTATTCGTCAACCAACCCTAACACAGTGCCGTTTTCTGCGATAACTTTGGTCCCGATGGGGTTTGCCCTTTCTTTGACTAGTTTTAGTATTTCGGGCAGGCTGATAACCTTCTGGACATTGGATGACTTGTCAATGGTAATAGCGTCATTTCCAATATGCTTGACCTTTGAGTAGGGGATTATTTTCTGTTCCCTGAACCAGCCGCGCTGGTCAATGATAATCGCCGCTATCTCCATTTTGACCGGATCGACGACAAGGCTCCGGACTGACCCAATCTGTAACCCTTCCTCCAAACTCACTATCGGCATGGAGATGAACTTACGGCTCCTCCTCATGCAAAAACCCCCAATCGTTTCTTTGCTACCATATTATTCATGAAATGTGTTTGTTATTCCAGTTTGGGGGAAATACTATAGCAAATATCATCGAAAAAGTTCTCTGGAAAAGTTTTATGGATAATAAAAAGGAGAGTTTTGGCCAAGTATAGAAGTTATATAATGATATACTGTAAATTGATAAGGAATCAACAAAAACTTAAAGGGGGAAAACAATGGCTGACGTAAAAATTGGAGCCGAAGTTAGATCCGGCGACACAAAGAATTACAAACACAATTTGCGTGATAAAGGTAAAATACCGGCTGTGGTTTACGGTAAAGGGATTGACAGTCAAGCAGTTGAACTGAATGTCAAGGACCTGGAAGCCGCACTCCGGAAAAAGGGCCGCAACGCGTTGATTGATCTGGTTATCGAGGGTGGGAAAAAGGAAACAAAACATGTTGTGATAGTTAAGGAGATTCAAAAAGAGCCTATCACAGGTAAGATTCTTCACGTTGACCTATGTAAAGTATCACTTAAAGACAAAATGCACACAGCTGTTTCGGTGACCCTAAAGGGAGAACCGATGGGCCTGAAGAACGGTGGAATTATTCAGACCGGGCCAAGGACCATAGAGGTTGAATGTATTCCGTCCAAAATACCTGATACGATTGCAATTGATGTCTCGTCCCTGGAAATAGGTGATCACTTAACGGTTTCTGATATTCCGGAATCACCTGACTACAAAATATTGACCGAACCTGATACAACTCTGGTGACCATTATAGCTCCGCGGGCGGTAGAACAACCGGCTGAGCCGACCGCAGAGACCACCGGAACCGCCCCGGCTGGGCAGGAAGCCGGTCCTAAGACTAACGAAGAAGCTTAAAAAGAGGGTGAGCAATCACCCCTTTTTCTTTTATCACTGCCTCACCTTCGTTCAGGCTGATTTCAACCAAAATTTAGCAGGAAAAACAAAGGCATTCTCGAATAGAGAAGGGGATAAAAGAAAGGGGAATAGGTTGTGAAACTTATAGTAGGGTTAGGCAACCCCGGCAAACAGTATGCTTATACAAGACACAATGTTGGATTTATGGTCATAGACTACCTGGCTGATAAAATGGGCATAAAAGTTGACAAAATTAAATTTAAGAGTATTCTTGGGCAAGGGTTTTGCGGCGCCGAAAAAGTAGTCCTGGCCAAACCTCAGACATACATGAACCTAAGCGGCGAAGCGATACTTGATCTGGCCCAGTGGTATAAACTGGCCCCAGAAGATATTTTGGTTATTTTTGATGATATGGACCTGCCTGTGGGTAATCTCCGCCTGCGAATGAAAGGTGGCGCCGGTGGACACAATGGGATGAAATCAATTATTTACCTGCTCCAATCTGAAGATTTCCCCCGTTTGCGATTAGGGATTGGTCGTCCGGAAAACGAAATGATGGAATCTGTTGATTTTGTCCTCAGCAGATTTACTGATGAGGAAGCCAAGGTTATGACAGAAGCGGTAAAAAAAGCTGCCGAAGCTGTTCTGGCGGTACTCGAACAGGGTGTTGAACAGACAATGAATGATGTTAATAATATGTAACCACCGATCCCACAAACCGGTGGTTTTTTGTATAAATAATTTAGTTTTTGTCCAAGATAAAAGGAAAAGTATGCTGGGGAGGGATGTGTTCATGAAAGTAAAATTTGTATGTGACTGCTGTGACCTTGTATTTGAAGAAGCCGACGTACCTCAAGGGGTGGAAGCGGACGAGCTGGCAGCCTTGACTGGAAAACTGGGCCGCGATATAATATTAGATAACAAAGAAGGCTCTGATTTATATGTTTCCTCGACTTGTGTTGAGTGTACGCGGGCTTTGAGTATCGATGACGGTGATAATATAATTTTTTACGGCAAACCTTTAATTCATTAGTTACCCGGTACGGTGTACAGTTTTACAATTGGGTCTTGATGAGCTTTAGCTATACTTGCTAAAGCTTTTTTTAAGTAAATTGACATGGTCAGAATTTAATGAAGGCCACCGGAATAAAAACCGGTGCTTTTGGTGTGTCCGGAAAGAAGGAATAATCATGGCGGTTCGTGGTTTTTATCGTCCTCTGCTGGAAAGCGAGGAATTCGTATCTTTATCCAAAGGTCTGCAGAAGCAGTTCGGGTACCAGGTTGTATTCGGGTTAGCCTCTTCTCAGGTCAGCTACCTCACAGCTGGCTTGGTGGAAACCGGGAGACAGCCGGTTTTATTTTTAGCCAACGGGTCTCAGTCAGCCAAAAAAAAGGCTGCTGATCTCAAGACCCTTCTTCCGGACAGGGAAGTACTGCTTTTCCCGGATCTGGACCCTGTGCCTTTTGGAGCGATAGCTCAGAGCCGGGAAGTGATGGCCCTGCGGTTGAAAGCACTGCAGGCGGTACTTTCGTCAAAAGATGTGGTTTTAGTTGCTCCGATAGAGTCTTTGCTCAAAAAGCTCATCCCGCCGCAGGTTTTTCGGGAACATTGTATGACTATTCAAGTAGGACAAAGGGTCGACCTTACTGATACTTTCAGGCGTCTGGTCGGTCAGGGTTATGAAAGGGTTGATATGGTTGAGGGTCCGGGGCATTTCAGTGTCAGGGGAGGGATCCTCGATATATTTCCGATGACTTACACCGACCCGGTCAGGATAGAGTTCTTTGACGAT
>Ga0074195_1005061_pt1 | contig 10216 bp, 6 predicted proteins | sample EPASupsiteHSE623_FD_64525 | JGI IMG/M metagenome (GOLD analysis project Ga0074195, IMG submission 64525) | Bioremediated contaminated groundwater from EPA Superfund site, New Mexico - Sample HSE6-23 | ecosystem: Environmental > Aquatic > Deep subsurface > Groundwater > Contaminated ... | reverse complement strand
AATTGGCGATGAAAGAGACAGAGGGCTTGATCTTTTCTCCAAGGTCAAAGCCTTCCGAATCAAAACAAGCTTCCTCTGTCCCAGCGTGATAGGAGCTACCTACCACAAGAAACAAGATACAAGGAATCAGGGTAAATATCGGGAAAAAAGCGGCGGGCATGATCGTTTTGTATCAGGGTTTCCGACTCCAGGCCCTCGACAAGTGCGGAGGCAACCTTGGGGGAAACGGGAGTGAACAGAGCGAGCCAGTAGGAGCTGAGCCGAGGGTTTAAAAGGGAGACAGGTGCAATGACGCGCCGCAGTCCCATGACATGCGCTGTCTGGCGAAGCATCTCAAGAAAACTCATCGGGGGAGCGCTGATATCGATCGCAAGGTTGCCTGGAGGATCGCAATCGAGGGCTGCGGTGAGATAGACAATGACGTCGTCGATGCCGATTGGCTGGGTCAGGGTTTTAACCCAACGGGGACATATCATTAAAGACAGTTTTCCCGTCAAATGACGGATGATCTCAAAGCTGGCGCTGCCGGAGCCCACGATAACCCAGGCTCGCAACCAGAGGGTCTGTATGCGCTCAGGACGACTGGAGAGGATCTCTCCCGTCTCCATTCGGCTGGCCAAGTGTGTCGAAGTCGATTCGCGCAGACCCAATCCACCGAGGTAAATAATTTTCCGTACACCTGCATCAAGGCATGCATTGAGAAAATATTCTGCGCTTGTTCGGTCGAGATGGCTGAAATCCTGACCGGCACCCATGGAATGGATCAGATAAATGGCCGTATGGACCCCGGCAAGTGCTTGTTGCAGCGATGAGGGGGAAAAGGTGTCGCCCTCGACGACTTGGGCATGCTGGCGGGTTTTTGGGGTGAGTTTCTTGGCGTTACGCACCAAGAGGCGAAGGGTGAGGGTGTCGTCCTCGCGGAGGGCTTTTTCAAGGCGGCGGCCAATGTAGCCGGTGGCTCCAGTAAGGAGAACAGTCCGCTGCATCTGGGCATCCTCTCCAGTTGTTGGCTGCATGACGAAAAGAAGTCTATCGGCTTGACGAACTCAAGATCGCAAAGCTCTTTGCTTTGGGGATACGAAGAGAAATGGGAACCGGGAAAACAGGAACGTCCCCACATGTTTGCAGGCCTACTGGGAGTTTTTTCAGCCTTTCTTGACAATCAGTTTGTTGCCGGCTTGCACGGTGCTGTTGCCCAGTTTGTTCCAGTCGCGGATATTCTGGGGTGATGCCTGAAACTTGCGGGCAATGGTCGCAAGCGTATCGCCATTTTTCACGACATACCAAGTGGGAGGCATCACTTTTTTGGCGGCTGCGGCTGGCTGTTTGCTGGCGATTTTTATTTGGGGGGCGGTTGCGGATACAGGTGTAGGTACAGGTGCGGCCGAAGCAACATTTCGTTTCTTGCCGGCATCCAAGGTGGGAACCTGCGCGGTTTGTTTCAACTCGGTGGCGATTTTCGCAACGGTATTTGCAATGGTGTTCGGGGCAGTCGAACCGACTGGCACGGCCGCTGGCTGTTCAAGCTGAAGGGCTATCTGTTGCCCCTTTTTCAGCGTAGTTGTGCCGGAGATTTTGTTCCACTGCTTGATGTCCTGCACCGACACCTTGTATTGTTTGGCGATGGTGTCCAAGGTTTCGCCGTTCTTCACGGTATGTTGCGCGAGCTGTTTGCCTTTGGTCTTCGGAATACCCTTGCCAGCCGCCAGCCGTTCGTCGGGTTGCTGTCCGTCTTTAGGAAGCACGTACTTGGCTGCGGTGGGAATCTTGAGGCGCAGACCTTGCGCCAGCTGCGCGGTTTTCAGATTGTTGGCTTTGAGGAGGGTTGTTTTGCTGATGTTGTACATATTGCATACCGATGCCAATGTTTCCCCTTTTTTCACAGTATGTGTGGCGAATTCGACAGTGGGCATGGGGCGCAGCTTGCTGAGATTGCTTGCAACCAAATCTTTGGTGCCAACGGGTATCCGGAGGGTGTACTCCTTTTGTTTGGGAGGGGTCTGGCTTTTTCGTAACTCGTTGTTGAGTGTGCGCAGCTCTTTAACCGATGTGTTGGCGGTCGAGGCAACGGCTTCGAGATTGACCCCGCCAGGGATATTGATCGTCTCGTATTCCAGAGGTTTTTTGTAGGAGATATCGGTGAAACCGTATTTTTCCGGATTGCGGGCAATGATAATAGCGGCTATGAGTTTCGGCACATACCGTTTGGTTTCCATGAAAATACCTTCGGAGCTGGCCACTTCCCAGAAGTCCTTGGCGTTGAATGTTTTCATGGCGTTATCGATTTTTCCTTCACCGGCGTTGTAGGCGGCAACGGCCAGATACCAGTCGCCGAATTGGGCGTACAGACTGGAAAGATAGCGAATGGCGGCTCTGGTGGCCTTTTCCGGTTCCCGGCGCTCGTCAACCCAGGGGTCGATCCGCAGGCCATACCTGCTTCCCGTGCCTTCAATGAATTGCCAGAGGCCGCATGCCTTGGCCGGCGAATATGCCGATGGATTGAATCCGGATTCGATCATGGCGAGGAAGACCAAGTCCAACGGGAGACCGGCCTTTTTCAATTCAGCTTCGATATGGGGCCGGTACATGGAAGAGCGGGCAAGCCAGTACGTGAAATAATTCCGTTGTTTGCCCTGGAACAAACCCATGTAGTACAATACCTGCTTATTGACGGTGATGGGGAAATCGTATTTGGCGGGATCGATGCCGAGCTTTTCGAGAGAGTAGGTTTGGTTGATGCCATATTCCCAGGCACCGGGCTCGTTGAGGGCATCCAGCTCCTCTTGGGCGGTTTCCTCGGGTTCCGACATCGATATTTCCTCGTCCTGCGAGTCGGAGGCAGCTTGCTGCGCAGCCTGCTGCAATGCTGTTTTTTTGGTGCTATGCGAGGAGCAGGCTGAAAGTGAAAAACAGAGGAGGGCGACGAGACAGTGGGTCAGCAGAGACGGCAATATTTTCATATGAAGTAATGGGGTTTGTGCAACCTTATATTGCATTGAAATGCTATTGTTTTTTCTGCGGCCAACACGACGGGGAACAGACGGCACGACGATTCGCTGGTTCTTTTTAACTTTTAGCAAAAAGAATGACAAGCAAAAGTATTTGATTTCGTTGTTTTACTCAGGCGAGGCCGCTTTTTTTTCTTACCTTTTTGCAATAAAAAGGAACTTTTCCGTTTTCTCGGCCTTGTGTACCCACGAGTTCTTCAGGGAAGAAAAGTACGGCAACTATTGAAGTCTATCTGTTAATTTGTTGTTTTTCTATTAAAAATAGACAAATCTTGCCTCGCCGCCACCCCGCGGATTCGATCGTCCCGCGAGGAGAAAGGGATAGTGTGCACCCGCAGGTTTGTTTGAGCTGTTTTGATTTGGCGACAGAAAAAAATCGCCCTTTTTTTTCCGAACGTGATAAAAAACCACACCGCTCATCCTGGCTTGTGGTTGCCCAAAAAAAAAATTCACGATACTTCTTCCCGGAGTGCCCTTCCGAGTTTGACTTGTTGTCAACAGATCGAAATTATGTTGAAATTTATTAAATACTGCTTCGTTACGTTTGTGCTGTTTTCTTTGTTGACCGTGGCTGCGGGAGTCGGTGGACTGTACTATGTGATTTTTCTCGTGCCCGCCCCTGAAATCGAGGAGTCGGCCATCAATGAAATTCTTGGGCGGGAAAGCCCGGTTTATTACCGGGACGGTCAAACCAAGCTCGGGGTGTTGTTCGAGGGGATTCACCGACAATACCTCCATTACAAGGAAATCCCCACCAGCTTTGTCAATGCCCTGGTCGCCGCCGAGGACGATCAGTTCTTCAGCCATTTTGGGTTGGATCTACCCGGCATTGCCCGTGCCATGTTTGTCAATCTCAAGGCGGGTAAAGTGGTCCAGGGGGGAAGCACCATCACCCAGCAGACCGCGAAAAATCTCTTCAAAAGAGAGTCCCGAAGCCTCCAGGCAAAGCTCAAGGAATTATTGTACGCTCTGAGGCTGGAACGCAAGTACAGCAAGGAAAAGATCCTCGAATTTTACACCAATCAATTTTTTGTGAGCGGTAACGGCCATGGTCTCGGCGTGGCGGCCCGCTACTTTTTCGACAAGGAACCAAAAGACCTGACTCTGCTGGAGTGCGCCTTCATTGCCGGAAGCGTCAAACGGCCGAACTACTACAATCCTTTCCTCAAGAAAAACATGGCTAACGCCGAGGAGGTCAGGCAGAGAGGCGAGGAGCGTGTGCAGTATGTTCTCGGCAAGATGCGCAAAGCCGGCATGATCGGCGAAAGCGACTACGCAAAGCTGGATGTCAAGGAGCTGGTCTTCAAGCAGGGCAAGATGTCTTTCGCCCAGAACACGGCCATGGATCTGGTCAAGGAAGGGTTGGGAACGCCCTTCATCGCCAACACGCTCGAAGAAAACGGCATCTCCAATATTTCCACTTCGGGCGCCCGCATCATCACCTCGCTTGACCCGCGCATCCAGGAAAAAACCGTGACCGCCCTGCGGCAGCATCTCTCGCAGCTCGATGTGCGTTTGCGCGGCTATCATCGCACCCTGGTGCAAACCGAATACAAGGCCCTGGATTATCAGGGCGACGACGAGTACCTGCCCGGCAAATTTGTCTTTGGCATCATCGCGTCGGCCAACGAAACCCGTGAGAAAGGATTCGAGGTGCGGGTGCAGTTCGACGACGGCCGACTCGCGGGTGTGATCGATGCCTCGGGCGTGAAACGGCTTGGGGATGCCTATGCCAGATTCAGCCGTGGAGCCGCAACTGCCTCGCCAGCTGATCGCAAGGCGCTGCTCAAGCTGCTGCAGCCGGGAGACCGGGTGTATGTCGGCATCCGGGGCGTGGGCGAGTCGGGGGAACTGCAACTCGATCTCGAGAAATATCCGGAAGTGCAGGGAGCCGCCTTTGTCCTGCAAGAAGGGGCCATCCGCGCCATGAGCGGCGGCATGTCGAATCTCAACTTCAACCGGGCAACCGCGGCCAAGCGGCTCATGGGGTCGACGTTTAAAACCTTCGTATTCGCGGCGGCCATGCAGTTGGGGTGGAGCCCGGTGGACATGCTCAACAACAACCGCGACTCCTTTGTCTTCATGAATCGGCCTTATGCGCCGCAGCCCGATCATGACAGTCCCTATGGAGCCGTTTCGCTCAGTTGGGCGGGCGTGACCTCGGAGAATGTCGCCGCCGTCTGGCTCCTCTATCATCTCACCGACCATCTGACGCCGCCGATGATCCGGGAATTGGCGGCTCAGGTGGATATGGCGCCGCGTGTCGAGGAGGGCAAAACCGAAAGCTACCAGCACTACAGGGAACGCATCCGGGACAACTTCGGCATCATTCTTTCCCGGCAGTATCTCGATCACGCTGCCTATGCCAGCGCCATCCGCACATTGAAACCCGATTTTGTTTTCGACAACCGCACCGAGGAATACGGTCAGTTGGAACGGATGCGCTACGACGATTTTCTTGCCGTCCGCGCGCTTGTCCCGGCCATGTTGTCCTACCGGCAGTCCCTTGCCGGCGCTCCACAGCACTTTGACCTGGACAGCGTGTTCGACAATCCGGGTTCCTCGGCGACGGCTTCGGAGGGTAAGTTGATCCGGGATGGCGGGGATCGTCGCATCTTCACGTTGCGCAGGGATCTGCCGGCCAACTGGACCCCGCTGACGCCCGATGAGGTCGTCGATGAACTCGTTGCCCTCGACGTGGACCAGGTCGAGTCGTTTTGGCGGGACAAGGTCCGGCTCGACGGGAGGGTGAGCGCCGCGACCTTGCAGCAGGTGGAAAACCAGTTGCGCCTCGAACGCGAGAAATTGAATCCCGAGAAGCTCTATTCCCTGGATGTCTTGGCCGAGGTGCGCGATTTCCGGGTGATGCTTGGGTTGCAATATCTGGTCAGACTGGCCAAGGAGTGCGGGATCAACAGTAACTTCGAGCCGGTCTTGTCGCTGCCGCTCGGCTCCAACGTGGTTTCTCTGTCGGAAATCACCCGGATGTACGAGACGCTGATCACCGGCAACCGCCATGACGCAGCCGACGCTCCAACCCTGGCCGAGTCGGAGTTGGACGGCCGTGTGGATCCGGATGGCGCGGCCCTGATCGAACGGATCGAAACCCCGGATGGTAAGGTGGTCTACTCCCGGCAGGTGCATAAGACCCGGGTGGTCGATCCTAAGAGCGCCGCCGCCCTCGCCAACATCCTGCAAAATGTCATCCCCTACGGCACCGGCAAGTATGCCCTGGAACATGTTCGGCTCCGCAGCGACGATGCCGCCCGTAACGCGCTCCTGGCCAAAATGAACCAGCCCTATCCGCTGATGGGAAAAACCGGCACGGCCAACGATTATCGCAACGCCGCCTTTGTCGGCTACGTGCCCGTTTTGACAAAAGATCAGTCGGGTCTCGGCCTGGAGGGCGGCTACACGGTCGGGGTCTACGGAGGGTTCGACAACAACCTGCCCATGGTTAAAGGAGGGTTCCGGGTCAGCGGTTCGCTGGGTGCTCTGCCGGCCTGGAGCGCCATTGCCCAGGCGCTCATCGACGAGGAGAAAATCGCCGATCGGCTCGATGCGGTGGATTTGACCTTCAATGGCTTATCGCTGCAATATCCCGAGGTGCAGCAGCTGTTCATGCCGGTGGCTCCCTATCAAGGCGGAGCGGTGGTGAGTGGGTCCGCCGGGTTGCGTCAGGTTACGCCTCCCGCGACTCCCGCCAGCCTCTGTTTCGGCCGGGTGGGGGAGAACGGTCGTTTCGAACCGGAGCGCCTTTTCCTACCGTTTTGGAAAAACCGCTGACCAGCATTGCTGGAACAAATTGGCCGGCCATAACGAACTCTGCAAGCTCAATGCTCTGGCATGGCAAGGCCAGTGCTTCGCAAAGACTTTCATGTAAACGACGGGGGTAAGCGGGCATATCGCTGTGTGGCAGGTTGGGGCGGTTGTCGTAGGCGTGCAGGGGGCGACAAGCGTCCGTGCGCCCGTTTTCCCGCAGGGCGCAAGAAAAAAATTGTCCGGTGGCGTGTAATTTGCTATGTTCACGCCCCTAGACGCTGCTCTCTCGTCCTCCCTTCGGCTTGAGGAGGGCGACGACGGACGTTTGGGTGCGGCAGCGTGCCGGCGCAGCGTTGGCTCGTCCGGAGCCGATGTTTTTTGTTGCTTCCCGACCGGGCGTTGTTGGACGGAATAACTCCTGGACTCGATTTCACGTTATGCGCAGGCCGCGGTTTCCAAGGGACTTGGCGTGTACCGCCGGACACTCTGGCATATCGAACTGTTTTCCTTAGCATATTGAAGAAACATGAAGCGTACACTGTCTTCGCCTTCCAAATCCTGGTTGATGGTTATCTGTCTTTGCGGTCTGCTCCTTTCCGGCTGCGCGGGGGGAAGCGGTATGATCGATCCCTCGGAGGCCCGTGAGAGAAGAGAAGCCGCGATGCGGCGGGAACGAGCGGATCAACCGGCCACCGAGGTGGTTCGCAAGGATGTCATGATGCCGGTGATGAGTTCCATCAACAACCGTATTCGCGCCTGCGAGCAGAAGATCGAGGAATGGAAGGAGGTGGAGCGGAAAACCGTAGGCATGGGTCTTCCCCAGGAAAAGATCAACCGGATCGACGAGTGTAAATCCCATCTCCAGCACATCCTGCTCGAATACACGTCGCTACAGAAACAGTTGCAGCAGGAAACGCAGATCGAGGCGGCCCAACTGCTTGCCGGCAATTCGCTCTTGCAGCTCAACCAACAGGATATCGACTATCTCGAAAGCGGGTGCGTCAAATTCCAGGCGGAACTGAAGAATCTCTCGCAACCCGTCGTGGCCGCACCGGCCAATCCCCAGATTAAGGCCGCATTCGAGAACGGCGACTACGATCAGGTCATCAACTTGTATAATCAGGTTGGCGCGACACCGGGACAGGGACAAGCCGCGGAAACCACCTATCAGTACGGCCTGGCGCTGTTGAAGAATCACCAGGAGGCAGAGGCCCGGAACGTGCTGAACGAGCTGCTTGCCCGCATCAAAACCCAAAAGGGGCAGGACGAACTGCAATTGCAGGTTCTGCAGACCGTTGCCGACCTTAGTTTTACCTCGGAATCCTTTGACGAGGCCAAAAAGCAGTATGAAGAACTCATGCGGCTTTCCATCGAAAAGGGGGCGCACAAAGAGGAATGGGCAGGCTTGCAGCTTGCCGCGCTGCAACCGGGAGGAGGAGCCCCGGAGGAATGGAAGGCGTACACCACCTTGCTCAGGAACCACCTCGCCTTCACCCCTAAGCGCGACGGCTTTGGCGTGGTTGAGCAGGCGGAGCGGTTTGCGCGCACCTATCCGGCGTCGCGGCTGGTGTCCAATGCCCAGTTCCTCGGCAAGGAGAGCAGGGCGCAGGCGGATGCCAGGTTGAATCAGGGCATCCAGCGGATCGAGGCGCAGGCTGGCGAGCGGCGGGGAATCGATTCCTCAGGTGCGGCCGGGGCGCTTCCTGCCACAACGATCCCATCGGGGGATGCGGCTGCTGGCAATCAGTCTGTCGTCGCCACCCAACCGCCGGCGGGCAACGAAAAATCCCTCCAGGACGACTACGACCGTGGTGTGGCGCATCTCCAGGCCAAGGAATACGACAAGGCGATCGAGCGGTTCAATCGCTTGGCGCGAACGCCCTATGAAGCCAAGGCCCGTCCCCAGATCGAGGAGGCCGCCAAATTGGGCGCTCAGGATATGCGGCAGAAGGCGGCCGAGCTGTTTGTCCGCGCCAGCAATAGCCGCGATACCGAGGAAAAACGCAAGCTCCTGCTGTCCTCCCGGGATTTGCTGCAGAGCATTCTCGTGAAGTATCCACAATCCGGTTTGACCGACAAGGTACAGCGGAATCTGGCTCGAATCGAGGCCGAGTTGAAGGCCGTTGAGGCAGGCGCAACCCCACGGCCGGCGACCAGCGGCGGCGCCTATGTGCCGCCCAAGCCAGGAACCGCCCCGCCGGTGGGTTCGGGCTCGTCGCTGTAAGGGGTTGTTCGCTCCGGGGTACGGTCGGTCGCACCCGTGGCCAGCTCGAGGTTTGTTGCGTTGGCCCTCGGGCTGGTCTTGTAAGCGCGTAACGATCTGCGCAAGGGACATCGCCATACCGTCTGCTTGGACACCCCTTTCATTGCGCTGTCCGTTCCTTTCTGTCCGCCTTCCTGGACGTTCTCCTCTCCCTTTCCAAGGTGGATCGCGTTCTCCCCGTTGACAAAGTGGCACGGGTCGCTTACTTCTGTGGCAGCCTCGGTCGCGGAAAACCGCTCACGGTCAATGCACAGCCGTTGGAGGAATAGAACATGATGCCCATACAAGAAAACGATATCACAATCGACGGAGCCGTGCTCCATTGCCTCGACTGCGGCAATCCTGGCGATCCGGCGGTCATCTTGTTGCACGGGATGAAGTTTCGGGCCGAAACCTGGCGGGAACTTGGAACCCTGGAGGTCGTTGCCGGTTTGGGACGGCGTGTGCTGGCCGTGGACATGCCCGGTTTCGGTAAGAGCCCTGCCAGCGAGGTGGAGCCGGTCGAGGCGCTGGCGCGATTGCTTCGCCACCTGGAATTGGAGCAGGTGGTCGTCGTCGGACCCTCCATGGGCGGACGCATCGCCCTGGATTTCGCCATCCGTCATCCGCAGCGGGTTGCCGGCTTGGTGTTGGTGGGTGCGGTGGGCGTCGAGGAAAATCGGGCGGGCTTGGCCGCCATCGTCGCGCCGACCTTGATCGTTTGGGGTGCCGAGGACCAGATTTCGCCTTTGACCAACAGCGACATCCTGCTTGCGGGCATAAAGAACGCCACCCGCGAGATCTACCCGGATGCCCCGCATCCCTGCTATCTGGCGCAGCCGGAACGCTGGCACACCAGCCTAAAAACCTTTTTGACCTCATTGAAGGTCTGAGATTACCGTCGGCCCGCCCATGGGAAAAACACTGATCATTGCCGAGAAACCGAGCGTTGCCGCCGATATCGTCAAGGCCCTTCCGGGGAAATTCACCAAAACCAAGACCCACTTCGAAAGCGACGACCATGTCGTCTCCTTTGCCATCGGTCATCTCGTCTCCATTGCCTACCCCGAGGAGATCAATCCGGAGCTGCAGAAATGGTCCCTGGATAATCTCCCCATTCTGCCCGAAGAATTTCCCCTGGCGGTTCTGCCCGACACCAAGGCCCAGTTCAATGCCCTGACCAAGCTGATTCGCCGCAAGGATG
>Ga0074195_1005060_pt1 | contig 10217 bp, 11 predicted proteins | sample EPASupsiteHSE623_FD_64525 | JGI IMG/M metagenome (GOLD analysis project Ga0074195, IMG submission 64525) | Bioremediated contaminated groundwater from EPA Superfund site, New Mexico - Sample HSE6-23 | ecosystem: Environmental > Aquatic > Deep subsurface > Groundwater > Contaminated ... | reverse complement strand
TGAGCTGCGACAACCAAACAGGAACCAGGGACCTATATCGATGATGATCTCTTCGGGTACATGGGAACTGAAGAGGCAACTGGCGGAAAAAAAGGCAAAGCAACCAAACGGACATCTGTTGTCCGTGTATCACCCCTTGTTGCCCTGAATCCCTATCTTGGTGATCTTGATTTCGGAACAAATTACATGGGAACAAAAGCCGGAGGAGATCCCAATATCTTCGAGACTGAAATCCATTCTGGTCTTTACCGTGGATCGATTCTCATCGAACTTAATCGTGTTGGAACCGGAGATGGATTTGATAAGGATCTGGGCAATAAGGAGAAAGCCAAGCGGGTAAAAGACCTGCTCAGTTCAATCAAGAACCTTTGGTCTTCCGGTCGGCAAACCCGGTTCCTGGCAGATATATCGCCAAAATTTGTTGCATCGGCTATGCTGAAGACAAAAAATCCGATCTTCCTTGAAAGTATTCAGGTTGACGGCAAGAAGATCAATACCGGGATGATTGCAGAGACGATCAGAGATTACAAAACGGAAATTGTCGCATCAACAATTGGTATGCGGCAGGGATTTTTCGAAGAATCTGTTGACGGCGCTAAATCTATTGGCGATGCCTTCGAAGAAATGGCAAAGTGGGTAGATGAATATTACTCGTGATAAAGAGATGCATATGTTCTCTTTCTCTATAACAGCAAAGGCAATCACGGCATCATTCCGGGTCCCGGAGACGCACACGTTTCACCAGACCCTCCCGCTCCCTCCGAAGACTGCGATCATCGGTATGATTGGTGCAGCTCTGGGAAAACGTCTGGATGAAGCGCACAAATTTGTCGAACATAATAATATCCTCTTCAGCGTTTACGGGACGCATGAAGGGATAATGAAGGATCTCTGGAATTACCGGAAATTGACGGGAAAAGAGAAAAATTACACTCCGGAAGATATCAAGAACCGTATGCAATACAGTATCTTAATCCGGGAATACCTTTACTCCAATGATTTCATTTTCTTTTTTGCATCAGAAAATCCCGAATCACTCAGGCAATTGCAAAAAACTTTTAGTTGTCCGGTGTACGCGCTGACTGCTGGTAACAGTGACGATTTGCTAAAGATATGTAAGATTTCTGAAATTAATGAAGTTAAATCTGAGAAAATCCTCCGTTTTGAAAATACCCTGATACCGGGTGATCTGTCCAAATCCTGTAAATATGGTATTGACCTGAAACAAACTTCTATTACCCAGACTCTTTATACCCCTCAGGTTTTCCTTTTGCCTACAAAATTTGAATTTATTGGAGACGAACGCCGCGTTATCGAAAGAAAACTGTTTACGTTTATCAGCACACCTGTAAATCTTTCCATGCCGATTGATGGGTATAACCTCGATGGCAAAGCGGTTGTTCTTCAATGACCCCTCAAATTTTTTGGGCAAAGCCGGACCAGACGTATGAGGAACATATTACTGCTGCGTGTCATAAGTGGAAATCTACGGTAATTGCAAAAAGAAATCTGATTAAGCGAACCAGTCATGATTACGGCTTCAGTGAAGACCGTTTTTTAAAAAGCTCCCTCTTGACTGTTGTTCTTCATGATATCGGAAAAAATATTGTGCCATTTCAGGATATGATGAAAGCAAAAAGGGATGGCCGAAGTTTCGACTACCGTGAAAATTACCGGCATGAACTAGTATCCTATTCTTTCGTTTTCCGGGGTGCAATAGTGCTGGCCTTGCAAGAAGATAGCAATCTTGCTGGAAAAAATCCTCTTGAAGCTCTCGCTGTGCTGGCGCACCATAAGAGAATAGATCCAACTCTTGACTCCTTTCATAGGGAATCTGTCAGCGTAAAACCCCTCATTTGCAAAGAGGGGATGATTTCTGCTCTCTCTCTTGCAAAAGAAATATTTCACGATGAAGGATACGATTTCCCTGAAATTCCAATCCATGAATATAATCCCTACAAAGAAGTGAGGACATTTTTCGGTAATGATATTTTTACAAACCTTTACGAGGGCGAATCAAATCCAGATTCTATCAGAACAATTTATTCATTACTCAAAGCAATTCTGCATTATTCTGACTGGCTAGGATCTGCCGGGGTGGAAATTCCATATTCGATAAAGAGCAACTCTGAAGACCTTTTTAGACATATCGAGCAACGATGTACAGAACGGAAGATCCCGTTTTCGAATCTGCGCCCCTTCCAACAGAAATGCGCTGATACAAAAGGACACGTTATCGCTGTCGCGCCTACTGGAAGCGGCAAGACAGAAGCCGCACTTTTCTGGGCATTGAATAATATCAGTGAAATGCAGGACGCAAAGCTCATCTATCTTCTTCCAACTATGGTCACGGCTAATAGTATTTTTTACCGGTTGGAAGAATATTTTGGAAAGGGGAATGTCGGACTTTCACATTCCACTGCAACATTCCTGAGGGAGAATGAAGAAGATTCTGATGGGAGAACGGTTCTTTTTGATAAATCATTCATCAAACCGGCAACGGTTGCTACAGTAGATCAACTTCTCACGGCCGGTTTCAATTCCGGTAAATGGACTCTTATCGAAGCAAATGCCGCGAACAGTGTTGTGATCATCGATGAGATTCATTCATACGAGCCTTGGACCCTGGGACTTATCATTGAATCCCTGAAGCATTTCTCAAAAAAGGGAACGCGATTCATGCTCATGAGTGCAACCCTCCCGAAATATTTACTCGATCTGTTCGAACAGGCCCTTCCCGATGCAAAAATAATCCGTGATGAATCCTTATTGTCATCATGCCGCAATCAGTTTCATACCGTTGAAAAAACTATTGACGATGCCATTCCGGATATTGAGCGTTCTGTAGAAGGCGGAAAAAAAACTCTTGTTGTTGTAAACAATGTGGCGAAGTGCCAGGAATTATTTGAAAAACTCCGCCATCTCGATCCCATCTGTTATCACTCAAAATTTACGTTCGATGATCGGAGGATAAAAGAGAAACACATTGATGAGGCCCGGCTCCTGATCGCAACGCAGGTCGTTGAGGTGTCTCTCGACATCGATTTTGATATTCTGTTTACCGAATGCGCTCCTCCGGATGCACTCATTCAGAGGGCGGGGAGGGTGAATCGGAGGCGGATAAAAACGGATAGCCGGATCTATATTTTTACTCCTTCGAAAATCTCTGAAAGGATCTATGATCAGAATTCTTCAGGATTGCTTTCACATTCTTTTGATATTTTCAGAGACTCCCCTTCAGAATTAACGGAATTGGATCTCATCTCAATTGTCGAAAAAGTGTATGCAGATACCGACATCGCACATTCGACTCATTTCATTGATGCAAGTCATCGATATGCAGATGTTCAGGATCGTTTGATGGGAATTTTCGACAATCCAAATAAATTCGAAGACAAAACACGAAAAGTAGAATATCTTCAGGTTCCGGTTATCCCAACCAAATTCAAAAAGGATGTGATGGCACCCGGTTTCGCTCCTTCAAAACGCCGCTTGTACGAAGTGAAGATGCCCTATTGGTATGTTCGCACTCACAAAGAGATCATTGATGATATCACATTTTGCGATATGAATTATGATTCCGATATCGGCGCATCATTCGCGGACGATATTGAAATGTCGAGTCTGATTATATGATCCTCCACACCTTCACCCTGACCCTCGGCTCCACCCGGCCCATCCACGGCTCGGCACACCAGCTTCGCGGATTCTTCGCAACCAAGTTCAACGAATATACCGAGCTCCACCAGCACAATGCGGACAAATTCGTGTACCGCTACCCGGTTGTGCAATACAAGATGATCGGAAATGTCCCGACCGTCATCGGTATCAACGAAGGCGCAGAAGTTCTCAAGCAGATCTTCGATGAATACCAGGAAATCCGCCTTGGTGAAAACACGTACCAGATCGTAGAGCGCGGCATCTCATTGAAAGATGAAGAGTTCGGCATATCAGACAAGATCCGCTCGTATGAATTCGTGACCCCGTGGCTCGCGCTGAATCAGGAGAATTATAAAAAATACTACATGCTCAAAGGACCGGCCGAGCGGGACGAATTCGTACGGAAGATCCTGATCGGCAATCTCATCTCGATGTCAAAATCGTTGGGCTACGATGTGCCGGGCCAGATCAAATGCGATGCGCAGGTGCAGTTCCGGAAAGACCGGCTGAAAGATGTCAGCGTCATGACCTTTACCGGAACGTTCCAGTCCAATTTCCTGATCCCGGATTATCTTGGCATCGGGAAATCGGTCTCGCGGGGATTTGGAGCCGTGAAGCAGATCACAGGGAACAAAGAGGGAGGCAGAACATGCAGCTCGTCATCAACACGCGGGGCTCTTACCTGAAGAAATCCAACAACTGCTTTCTCGTGAAAACCGACGAGAAGACGTTCGAAGTATCAGCTGATAAGATCGAGACTATTCTCATCACTACGGCAGCAACAATCACGACCGATGCAATACAGTTTGCGATTGAAAACAATATCGATATCATTTTTCTTGATTATCACGGCAACCCGTTCGGGCGTGTCTGGCATTCGAAACTCGGGAGCACAACCCTCATCCGCCGTCGCCAGCTCGAAGCAGCTAACGAAGACACCGGTTTTTATCTTGCGCGGGGATGGATCGCGCAGAAAATTGAGAGCCAGATCGCTCTTCTCAAGGATCTCAAGAAGAATCGTCCCGAACAGAAAGAAGCTCTTGAGCAGTATATTTCGAAGATTGAAGTCCTGCTCGAATCTCTCAACAACCTCAAAGGGACTCTCGATGCCAAGCGTGGATCGATCATGGGGGTGGAAGGTATGGCCGCGCAGGCATACTTCGATGCGATCAGCAGCGTAATGCCTGAGACCTGGAAGTTCAAGGGGCGGAGCCGTGACCCGGCAAAGGACGGGTTCAACTGCCTGCTGAATTACGGGTACGGTGTTCTCTACTCGCAGGTAGAACGTTCGTGCATTATAGCGGGCCTCGATCCCTACGTGGGATTCCTGCACACCGACAATTACAACAAACGTTCGTTCGTGTTTGATCTGATCGAACCGTTCCGTGCGCACATCGATAGGACCGTGATCAACCTGTTTGCAAAAAAGCAGGTGTCGGAGAAATATTTCGATGCCATTCCGGGCGGGTTGTACATGAACAAAGAGGGCAAGGCGGTGTTGATCGGTGCGGTCAATGAAATGTTCGACAAGGAGATTGATTACCGGGGGCGCAACGTGAAAATCCGGAATACTATCCAGATGGAGTGCCACCACATTGCAAATAAACTGATCAAATAGAATGGGGTGCGGGAAAAAATGACGATGGTCTGGGTGGTGTACGATATCTCGAAAACGACGACGCGCAACCACGTTGTCCGCATCTGCTTAAACAAGGGATTGTACCGGGTCCAGAAGAGCGTGTTTCTTGGGAACCTGAATTCCAATGAGCGGGATTCCCTTGCGCTGGAATGCGAGCAGGAGATCGATCCCAAAGTTGATTCCGTGTATGTCTTTCCGATGGATGACACTTCGTTCAAAAAAGTGAAACTGCTCGGCCAGGCTTTCGATAAGAAACTGGTGAGCGACGAACTTCTCACAAAATTCTTCTGATCATGCCGATCGACAGCGAAACAATCATCACGATCTCCGATGTGCTCGAATACCTGTTCTGCCCCCGGTTTATCTATTACATGCATTGTCTCGATATCCCTCAGCATGAGGAGAAGCGGTTCAAAGTAATGAAAGGCCGGGATGTGCATGAAGAAAAACTGATCACGAACCCGGAGTACCTGCGGAAGAAACTCGGGGTGATAAAAAAAGAGATGAACGTCTTCATCGCATCAAAACAGAATCATATCAAGGGGATCGTCGACGAAGTCCTGTTCCTCGATGATGGGACGGCAGCCCCGTTCGAATATAAATTTGCGGAGTTCAAGGACACAATCTTTCAGACATACAAGTTTCAACTGGTCCTCCACGCAATTATGATCCGGGAGAATTACCATTGCGACGTGAAACGCGGATTCATCTGTTTCACCCGGAGCAATCATCATATCGAGACGATTGAATTCACGGAACAGGATTTCGAACGCGGGCTTGAGATAATCAGGGAGATCCTGGAGATCATCGACAAAGGATTTTATCCGAACAAGGGCAAGTACAAAAACAAGTGCATAGACTGTTGTTACGCAACGATCTGCACCTGATTCTTATCTTTATATAGGAATCCATAATTCCGCAGGAAGAAATTCATGCGGGAAATTTGAGCATTTTAAACGTGAATAAGCGGAAAATACGCGAAATTTCGCGGCCTTCGAGCGATTCATCCAAGAGAACAAGGATTGAAACTCCCATTCTGCGTTCTTGAAGCATATCTCAATAATCTTCGAGCGATTCATCCAAGAGAACAAGGATTGAAACCTTTTGCCATCAGAGATTCCATCCCCATTCTTTGCTTCGAGCGATTCATCCAAGAGAACAAGGATTGAAACATATTGTTCGGCAGACTGGATACAAGATTGTCTCACTTCGAGCGATTCATCCAAGAGAACAAGGATTGAAACATAACGTTCAACGGTGGGCATTCCCCTATTCGTGTCTTCGAGCGATTCATCCAAGAGAACAAGGATTGAAACCTCGGCCCGAGCATTCTTCTGATTGTAGGTAACGCTTCGAGCGATTCATCCAAGAGAACAAGGATTGAAACATGACTTAATACATAATATACAAAAGGAGATGAGCTTCGAGCGATTCATCCAAGAGAACAAGGATTGAAACTTTGAGGCGCCTGATACAAAGGTCATCCGGATAGTCTTCGAGCGATTCATCCAAGAGAACAAGGATTGAAACTCCCCCGGGGAAAAACCGCAGCGGGTCCTGGTCGTCTTCGAGCGATTCATCCAAGAGAACAAGGATTGAAACTCTTTCTTTTTTTGATACGTTGCTTTCATGCCTACGAACTTCGAGCGATTCATCCAAGAGAACAAGGATTGAAACTACCAGCCATGCCCGGACAACGCGCTGATCGTGCCTTCGAGCGATTCATCCAAGAGAACAAGGATTGAAACTCTCACCATCTCCCCATAACACGGATCGCAGGCACCCTTCGAGCGATTCATCCAAGAGAACAAGGATTGAAACGGATGTCCTCATGAGGACAATTGCCTCGGTTACAGCCTTCGAGCGATTCATCCAAGAGAACAAGGATTGAAACAATATCAACTAGCAATCGACGAAATCACCGACTCTCACTTCGAGCGATTCATCCAAGAGAACAAGGATTGAAACATGGTGGACCTGCAAACATGGCATCAGGTAGTCATACCTTCGAGCGATTCATCCAAGAGAACAAGGATTGAAACTAGTATGCCAGAATCGGCAGCCCTTTCTTTATCGCTTCGAGCGATTCATCCAAGAGAACAAGGATTGAAACAGGAGCGTGCTGGATGTCGGAGCGGATACGCCTTCTTCGAGCGATTCATCCAAGAGAACAAGGATTGAAACTTCCGTTGTTGGTCATGGCGCACCATTGACAAGATCTTCGAGCGATTCATCCAAGAGAACAAGGATTGAAACAAAAACATCTTGCATGGTTGAACGATGAGCCAGAAGGACTTCGAGCGATTCATCCAAGAGAACAAGGATTGAAACAAGGAGTACGTTTCAAAAGGAAAAATAATCATCACAGGCTTCGAGCGATTCATCCAAGAGAACAAGGATTGAAACTTGATGGCCTCCATTTCTTTTTGGGCTTCTTCACAACTTCGAGCGATTCATCCAAGAGAACAAGGATTGAAACTCATAGACACGAAAGATTTTGTGCGCTCCCCAAAGCTTCGAGCGATTCATCCAAGAGAACAAGGATTGAAACTTGTGGTTAAAACATTGTCGTGTGACATTTTTCACCTTCGAGCGATTCATCCAAGAGAACAAGGATTGAAACTCTCCGATCACCCCCATGGCCTTGATCGCTTCGCTCTTCGAGCGATTCATCCAAGAGAACAAGGATTGAAACAGGACGACGTGATCGGCGCCGCCACCACTGCGTGTCTTCGAGCGATTCATCCAAGAGAACAAGGATTGAAACTATAAGGCATCTCGATCATGATTTTACTTCCAAGCTTCGAGCGATTCATCCAAGAGAACAAGGATTGAAACTCCGGGACCGGATCAAGGTCCTCCTTATGGAAGTCGACTTCGAGCGATTCATCCAAGAGAACAAGGATTGAAACTTTATACATTGGGCTGGATGTGTGATACTGCATGTCTTCGAGCGATTCATCCAAGAGAACAAGGATTGAAACAACAGGAATCGATATATATTCCAGAATTGGGGGATCTTCGAGCGATTCATCCAAGAGAACAAGGATTGAAACCCCCCCGGATCGCGTCCATGTGTTTCTCCTCAAGCTTCGAGCGATTCATCCAAGAGAACAAGGATTGAAACATGTTCGTTATCCCCTCTACGAGCAGCACGACCACCTTCGAGCGATTCATCCAAGAGAACAAGGATTGAAACTGAAGACATCGGATTGCTGGATCTTCTTTGCCGGGACTTCGAGCGATTCATCCAAGAGAACAAGGATTGAAACCCCGGGATATGCGCCAGATTTCTGCTCTTGGCACTCTTCGAGCGATTCATCCAAGAGAACAAGGATTGAAACTGAGTGTCAATGGCGCGTTGCCAGTGATTGATCGCCTTCGAGCGATTCATCCAAGAGAACAAGGATTGAAACACGATACCATCGCTGCGAGGGAACACAACTTCGTCAGGCTTCGAGCGATTCATCCAAGAGAACAAGGATTGAAACTTAACTGCCCGAGCATCAAGGGCTATACGTGTGCAGCCTTCGAGCGATTCATCCAAGAGAACAAGGATTGAAACCTCATGCCATTACGCGAAGTTCCACAGAGGGGTTACTTCGAGCGATTCATCCAAGAGAACAAGGATTGAAACTCGTTGCACGTATCTCCGGGTTTCATATTCATCACTTCGAGCGATTCATCCAAGAGAACAAGGATTGAAACTCTTAGCTCGCCGTGCACTCTCTTTTATAAAAATCCTTCGAGCGATTCATCCAAGAGAACAAGGATTGAAACTAACTAACTTCTATAGACCGTCCACTGGTCAATTTCTTCGAGCGATTCATCCAAGAGAACAAGGATTGAAACAAATCTATCAGTAGAAACACACTTAAACCTCCAAGGCTTCGAGCGATTCATCCAAGAGAACAAGGATTGAAACCAGATCCGGCACCGGACATTGTCAAGAGTGTGCTCATCTTCGAGCGATTCATCCAAGAGAACAAGGATTGAAACATGAGAGCGGGGACCATGAGTATCTCGGACCCCAGAGCTTCGAGCGATTCATCCAAGAGAACAAGGATTGAAACCAAGTGCCAACTACCTCTTTCATGCAGAAATCGTCTTCGAGCGATTCATCCAAGAGAACAAGGATTGAAACTTGCACCCTCATGGGAATGCCACCCAAGCGTACGTCTTCGAGCGATTCATCCAAGAGAACAAGGATTGAAACTGTCCAGGATATTTCACAAAGGGTGATGATGCACTCTTCGAGCGATTCATCCAAGAGAACAAGGATTGAAACAAACACCATGAAGATTTACGCCATGACCCAGAACCTTCGAGCGATTCATCCAAGAGAACAAGGATTGAAACTGGGTGCTTGATGAGGATCACGGGGTCACGAGATCTTCGAGCGATTCATCCAAGAGAACAAGGATTGAAACAATTCATTAAAACGGCGCTGAAATGACAACAAAAACTTCGAGCGATTCATCCAAGAGAACAAGGATTGAAACAAAATATAAAAAATAAAAGTGATTATATCTATGAACTTCGAGCGATTCATCCAAGAGAACAAGGATTGAAACTCAATCCCTCCCAGAATTTCCGGACAGAGAGCGACTTCGAGCGATTCATCCAAGAGAACAAGGATTGAAACAATAATCCTTTGGCTGTAAAAAGCAGTGATACAACCTTCGAGCGATTCATCCAAGAGAACAAGGATTGAAACAACATATATCGCACCAGATCACCACGGGCGGATGCTTCGAGCGATTCATCCAAGAGAACAAGGATTGAAACTGATCCCCATCTCTTTTTTGTATGCGATCTTCAGGACTTCGAGCGATTCATCCAAGAGAACAAGGATTGAAACCCATATCAGCAGTGTAGAGCGTTTCCGGTGCCGGGTTCTTCGAGCGATTCATCCAAG
>Ga0074195_1005059_pt1 | contig 10219 bp, 10 predicted proteins | sample EPASupsiteHSE623_FD_64525 | JGI IMG/M metagenome (GOLD analysis project Ga0074195, IMG submission 64525) | Bioremediated contaminated groundwater from EPA Superfund site, New Mexico - Sample HSE6-23 | ecosystem: Environmental > Aquatic > Deep subsurface > Groundwater > Contaminated ... | reverse complement strand
CCGGGCGCAATGTCCCCGCTGGCCGGGTCAATGGGGATCTGTCCAGACGTAAAGACCATGTCGGCAAATTTTACGGCTTGACAGTATGGCCCAATCGCCGCTGGAGCTTTTTTAGTGGATATGGTAGTTTTGCCCATTATTATATACACCTCGTATTAGATAAAATCTCTTTGCTTAAAGGATAGTATACAAGATATTAAGGGTGATTTACAAATTAATAAAAGATTAAAAACCTTTTCTTGACTTTTTTAGGTGGTTAGAATATAAGTATATGTAATAATTAAATAACAGGCTAGGGGTGCCTCAAGGCTGAGAGAGAGTAATCTCGACCCTCTGAACCTGACCTGGATAATACCAGCGTAGGGAAGCAGAAGTTGAAATTTTATTCTGATTATCAGTACGATTTTATAAAAAAGGCTTACCCTGGCGGGTAGGCTTTTTTATTGGGGGGTGATGATATTTGAAAATTGTGGTAAATGGCAAAGAAGAATTCGTAAAAGAAGGTATGACCCTGGACGAAGTTATCAACTTGAAAAGTTACAAACCAGCGCATATTTTAGTTGTTTATAACTCTGAACTGATAAGAAGAGAAAGTTTGGCCGGTGTCGTGATGAAGGATAACGACAGAATTGAATTCTTAAAATTCGTGGGGGGAGGTTAAACCAGGTGAAAGATGCTTTAAAGATTGGCGGGCAGGAAATAAACAGCCGCCTTTTCCTGGGAACAGGCAAGTTTTCTTGTAACAGATTGATTCCTGAAGTTGTAGAAGCCGCAGGTGCCAATGTGGTAACCATAGCCTTGAGAAGAGTCGACCCGGAATACGAGGAGGAGAATATTGCCGCATATGTGCCGGGAAACTGCATTTTGATGCCTAACACATCAGGAGCCAGGGACGCCGGGGAAGCGGTGCGGATCGCCAGGCTGGCCAGGGCGGCCGGATGCGGCGACTGGGTAAAAATAGAGATAATAACAGACAACAGGTACCTGCTTCCTGACAATTACGAAACGGTTAAGGCTACTGAGATCCTTGCCTCCGAAGGCTTTGTGGTCTTGCCCTATATGAGCCCGGACCTGATGGTGGCTAAAAGACTGGCAGAAGCCGGTGCTGCCGCAGTGATGCCCTTGGGCGCTCCTATCGGCAGCAACCGGGGCCTGAGAACAAGAGAAATGATTAGAATCCTGATTGAAGAAATAACCTTGCCCATTATCGTGGATGCCGGGCTGGGACGGCCGTCCGAAGCGGCAGAAGCAATGGAGATGGGCGCTGCCGCGGTTCTGGTAAACACCGCCATTGCTACAGCCGGTGATCCGGTAGCCATGGCCAGGGCTTTTGGCCTGGCGGTTGAAGCAGGACGCCTGGCCTATCTGGCGGGGCCTGGCGAAACCCAGGAATTCGCCAGGGCGTCCTCGCCCCTTACAGGTTTTTTAAGAGATCAAGAATAGTTCATCATTAGCTCGAGCCGGAATAACGTAGCGGCAACTAGTTCTCTATCGAATTTGTACCCAGGGGATGATTATGATGAGTTTTTACAATGTGCTTGGCAAGTATAACAACTTTGATTTTGAACGCTTTTTTGAGCAGACTTCCGATGAAAGCATACAAAGAATAATTGCCAAAAGCCGCCTTACGGAATTAGATTACCTTAACCTTCTTTCCCCCCGGTCGGAGATATACCTGGAGGAAATGGCCCAAAGGGCTCACCGTCTGACCATCCAGCATTTCGGCAGGGTAATTTTCCTCTATACTCCCATGTACCTGGCGAATTTCTGTGTGAATCAATGTGTATACTGCGGTTTTCAGATCAAAAACAAGCTTAAGAGGAAGAAACTCACCCTTGCTGAAGTCGCGCATGAAGCTGAAATAATATCGGCAACCGGCCTGAAACACATTCTTATTTTGACCGGGGAGTCCAGGCGGGAATCTCCAGTATCGTATATCAGGGAATGTGTTGAAGTTCTGAAAAAATATTTTACCTCCATTAGTGTTGAGGTTTATCCGTTGGAAGAAAAAGAGTACGCCGAGTTAATTTCAGCCGGAGTGGACGGCTTAACCATATACCAGGAGGTTTACAACGAGGAAGAATACGCCAAACTGCACCTGGCCGGTCCGAAAAGGGACTACCGTTTCCGTCTGGAAGCCCCCGAGCGCGCCTGCCGGGCAGGTATCAGGACAGTCAATGTAGGCGCTTTGCTGGGTTTGGGCGAGTGGCGGAGCGAGTCATTTTTCACTGGCATTCATGCTGATTATCTCCAGAACGCTTTCCCGGAGGTGGAAGTCAGCATTTCTCCGCCCAGGATACGTTCACAAGTGGGCGGTTTCCAGCCAGGATTTGAGGTGACAGATAAAAACCTGGTGCAACTCATGCTTGCCTTCAGACTCTATATGCCCAGGGGGGGAATAACCATTTCCACCAGGGAGCGGGCCGATCTAAGGGATCACCTGTTAAAGTTGGGAGCTACCAAGATGTCCGCCGGCTCCTGTACCGCTGTAGGCGGCAGGTCTGATTCTGAATCCGCCGGCCAATTTGAGATATCAGATGAGCGTAGTGTGGCGGAGATGGCTGGGATGCTTTACTTTCAAGGTTACCAGCCGGTATATAAGGACTGGCAGATGTTATAGCAGTAAATACTAAGAAGTTTAGATAATGGCATAGGGAGGATGAAATGGCGCTCAGAAAAAAGTTGAGCAACTTGTTGGGAGCGGATATATACGGTATTACGGCAGAGGAATACTCCCTGGGAAGAAGCAATGTCGAAGTCGTGGCAAGGATGATAGACTCCGGAATCAGGGTTATCCAATACCGTGAGAAACAAAAAAAGGCCAGGAGTATGTACGAGGAATGCCTGAAGATCAGAGAAATGACCAGAGAGGCCGGTGTAACCTTAATTGTTAACGACCATATCGACCTTGCTTTACTGGTGGATGCGGACGGAGTGCATATCGGACAGGATGATTTGCCTCCGGAAAAGGTACGGGAGTTGGTAGGTAAAGGGATGATTGTCGGCCTTTCCACCCACTCTCCCGCCCAGGCTTTGGCTGCGGTTAAAACCGGGGTCGATTACATTGGAGTAGGCCCCATATTTGCCACAAAGACCAAGAAAGATGTATGTGACCCGGTTGGCCTTGAATACCTTGAATTCGTGGTGCGAAACATTGAGCTTCCCTTTGTGGCCATCGGCGGGATCAAGGAGCATAACATCGCTGAGGTGAGCCGCAGGGGGGCACGCTGTATTGCCGCTGTGACAGAAATTGTTGGCGCTGAAGATATCATTGGCAGGGTGCGTGCGCTCAGGACAGCCATTAACCTAAAGGAGGAATAACCGTGGATTACACAACCCAGATGGATGCCGCCCGAAGAGGTATTATTACCGGAGAAATGGAAATAGTGGCCCGTAAGGAACTGGTTGACGCCGAAAAGCTGCGTAAACTGGTGGCGGAAGGAAAGGTGGTCATTCCAGCCAATAAAAACCACACCTCTCTGGAACCGTGCGGCATTGGAGAGGGTCTGAAAACCAAGATCAATGTAAATCTCGGAGTTTCAAAGGACTGCTGTAATATTGACGCCGAGCTGGAGAAGGTCCTGTGGGCCATAGAGTTAAAGGCTGACGCTATCATGGACCTTAGTTGTTATGGGAAAACCGAGGAATTCAGGCGCAAGCTGGTGGAAGTATCCCCGGCTGCCATTGGTACCGTACCGGTTTATGACGCGGTGGGCTTCTATGATAAACCGCTGGAAGAAATAACGGCAGAAGAGTTTCTGGGCGTAGCAGAAAAACACGCCCGTGATGGAGTCGACTTTATGACCATCCACGCCGGGATTAACCGGGAGACCGCCGCTAGGTTCAGGAAAAACCCGCGGCTTACCAACATCGTCTCCAGGGGGGGCGCCCTGCTGTTTGCCTGGATGGAACTAAACAAACGGGAAAACCCGTTTTATGAGTATTATGACGAACTTCTTGATCTGTGCAGAAAGCATGATGTAACTATCAGTCTGGGCGACGCCTGCCGGCCGGGCAGTATCAAGGATTCCACCGACGCATCCCAGATCCAGGAACTGATTATTTTAGGTGAGTTAACAAAACGGGCCTGGGAAAAGGATGTACAGGTGATGATCGAGGGGCCGGGACATATGGCTTTAAATGAGATAGTGCCAAACATGATTTTAGAGAAGAAGTTGTGCCACGGAGCGCCGTTTTATGTTTTAGGTCCGCTGGTTACTGATATTGCTCCCGGTTATGACCATATCACCAGCGCCATTGGCGGAGCCATTGCCGCTGCCAACGGAGCTGACTTTCTCTGTTACGTCACACCGGCGGAACATCTTCGTCTTCCCAATCTGGAGGATATGAAAGAGGGTATTATCGCCTCGCGCATCGCGGCCCACGCCGCCGATATCGCCAAGGGAGTGCCGGGTGCGCGGCAGTGGGATGACAAAATGAGTGAGGCCAGGCGCAACCTGGACTGGCCAGGGATGTTCAAATTGGCGCTGGATCCGGAGAAAGCTATCCGTTACAGAGATGAATCCAAGCCGGAGAACGAAGACACCTGTACCATGTGCGGTAAGATGTGCGCTGTACGCAATATGAATAAAGTTTTAAATGGAATGAACCCCATGTAGTTATAATTAGCCCCTGCCGGTGAAAGCAGGGGTTTTCACTTAGCTTTAATGTAAAAAAACTTATAAGGCTAGTTTTGCAGTTTTTGGTATATAATAATTTTGAAGAGAGAACAAATAAAAGGGGTTGGTTGACATCAGCAAAGTGACTAAAGGCCCTTCCACGGTGCTTTTTCCTGTACCAATAGTTCTTGTGACAACCTGCCTGGAAGGTGGCAATCCGGATATTGTCACTATCGCCTGGACAGGGATCATGAGTTCTGAACCACCGGTAGTGTACATCGGTGTTCGCCCTGTGGGCAGGTATTCTTACCAGTTGATCAAGGAGTCAGGGGAATTTGTGATCAATATACCTTCAGCCGGTCAGGCCAGGGTGGTTGATTACTGCGGTACGGTTTCCGGCAGGGATGTGGATAAATTTAAGGAAACAGGGCTGACCCCGATGCCCGCGTCAAAGGTTAAAGCTCCTTTGATCGCCGAATGTCCCGTCAATGTTGAGTGCAGGGTTAAACAAACCATTCCCCTGGGCAGCCATGATGTGTTTATTTCAGATGTGCTGGCGGTTCACTACAATAAGGATGTTCTGGATGAGAAAGGCCTGCCGGATTTTGAAATAATTGAACCATACGGTTATTGCTCCGGTGAATACAGGTTGATTACTAAAAAGTTGGGTTATTATGGATATTCAAAAAAGATAAAGTAGGCCCGCTTAACCTGAATAGGCACTTGTTTGCCCGACGACGCGGAGTACCTGGAAGAGCGGTTCAATACCGGCAACTTTTAATCAGCAGCCTTTAAGAGCCACGGGCTCTTTTCTTTTTTGCGTTATATGGAAACCAGATTAGTATATCAGGCTGGCCCGCCGTCTTCAGTGAGATGTTTATGGTTCACATAATATAGGCTAGTTTTTCCGTACGGCCTGCTGTCTATTACAGTGGTCTTAAATCAAAGAAGGATCTGAAAGTTTTATGTTTAATCCTTAAACATACTAAAAGGTTGGATTAAGGGAAATAACAAAGGGTCTAAGTTAAAAGCACTCTTTAAGCCTTAAGGGATAAGGGGAGGTTTTGTTTGTGGAAACGCTGCTTGGGCAAACGCTAATAAAAATTATTAAAGGGGATATTACCGCACAGGAAACCGAGGCTATTGTAAATGCGGCCAACTCAGGGCTGATGGGCGGGGGAGGGGTGGACGGCGCCATCCACCGCGCCGGCGGACCCCAGATCCTGGCGGAGTGCAGGGAAATCCGCGCCAGGCAGGGCATGCTGCCCGCCGGCAAGGCTGTCATCACCGGCGGAGGCCGCCTCAAGGCGCGCTACGTTATTCATACGGTCGGCCCGGTATGGTCCGGCGGCAGCAGGGAAGAGGATGAGCTTTTGCGCAGCGCCTACCACAGCTGCCTGTCCCTGGCCAGGGAACAGGGGATTCGTTCAATTTCCTTCCCGTCGGTCAGCACCGGCGTATACAGTTTCCCCGTGGACCGGGCGGCGAGGATCGCTCTCCGTGAAGTGCGGGATTTTGTCATTGACCAGTCCGGGTTTGAAGAGGTGCGTTTTATTCTTTTCAACGACCAGGTGCTGCGAGAGTTTGAAGCGGCGTGGGAGGAAATAGAGGAAAATGCCGCAAAATAATTGACGTGGCAAGTGTAGTTGTCATCATCCTGTAGGGCGCTGTAAACCAGCGCCTTGATTGTTTTTGCGGGGAATTTTTATGCAGCCTGATGTTTTTTTGTTTCTTTCGTCTAAGCAGGTAGAAGCGCCGGAGAGGATATGATCATGATTACAGGCGAGATTCCGGTATACAGGGCGAGCTTTATTTCCGTGCCATTTTTTTTGCTGTTACCGTTTTGGTTGCGCCGTCCCATTTAACTTCAGCGCCCAGCGCTTCGAATATGGCCCTGAGCAGAAACAAATCCGCAATCTGTCTAATCCGCACTTTTTTGTTGCAATCTTCAAACTTTTTAGATATTCTAGGCTTAGTAAGTATTATTGTAAAGTAGGCTGCTGACTGGATCTGATCAGTTAATTTTTAATGCGGAGCCTAACAGACGATTTGCGCCCCGAGTTCAATCTTACGGGGGGTTGAATAAGTTGACATTACCTGCAGACCTGGGCAATGAGATCTACCAGATTGATCTGCACGACCAGGAGCCCGGACGGACAAACTGTTATCTGATTTTGTCAGACAAGGTAGCGCTGATTGAAACCGGCCCGGCCCCGGGAGCGGCGCGCATCAGAGATGCCTTAAAAAGCCTGGCTATACCGCCGGAAAAGGTTGATTACATTATTGTCACTCATATACACCTGGATCATGCCGGAGGCGCCGGGACACTAGCGAGGCACCTGACGCAGGCGAAGGTTTATGTGCATCCCAGAGGGGCCAGGCACCTGATCGACCCGTCCAGGCTTGCAGCCGGCGCCAGGGCTGTCTACGGCGACAGTTTTGACATTTTGTTCGGCGAGGTTCTGCCGGTTCCGCAAGAAAGGGTTTACACGCCTGTGGACGGAGAAACACTGGATCTGGGTGGCGGCAGGGTACTTGCCTTTCATTATACTCCTGGCCATGCCAGGCACCATTTCGTCGTGCATGACCCGGTCAGCCGGGGTATATTCAGCGGCGACGCCCTGGGGCTGCGTTTCCAGGCCTTGAGTGACCTGCTGGGCTTTGATTTTACTATGCCGTCTGCTCCCCCGCCAGAGTTTGACCCACCGGCGGCGGTGGAAACGCTTGAACGCATGCGCGGTCTGGAGCCGGTCTATATTTATTTTACTCATTTCGGAAGGGCTGCCGGAGCGCCGGCTATCCTCAGCCGCCTTAAGGAACTGATTTCAGTTTTTGAATCGATTGGCCGGCGGGTTTTCGACTCAGGGGGAGGGGCAAAGGAGATTGAAGCTGCTTTATGGGAACTGGTTATGCATGAACTGGGCCGGCACATGGCACTAGGAAGGGATCACCCCGCTGTAAAATTTCTGGAACTGGACCTGAGGCTTAACGCAGAGGGTATTGCCCACTATTTTGAAAAAATGAAATCTAATTACCAGCAGGAAACTAATTGAGATTTGCAGTCTAAAATAGTATTATAAAAAAGAAAAATTAAGTTTTTACTGGCAAATTGTTTTGATTGGGAGTAGGGATATGAATTTTATAACAAATGTGTTCTTGCGCTGGGGCCTGATTCAGCTGTTTGTGTTCGTCCTGGTCGCACTGATAAACCCGGGACTCTGGCAGGTTCTTATTTCGATGATAATCGCCAGCGCCCTTGGCACTTACCTTCTCGTGGACTATATTCAGAAGAACAAATTTATAAGAATCAAACTGGATGAACATCCTCTTGATCCTACCCTGCAAATTGCCAATGAGACACTGCCTTACTTAAGGCGCGGCCTGAACGAAGAAACAGCGTATAAGACCGCTGAAATCATCCTGAAACTGAGTGATGTATCAGCTGTGGCTGTAACGGATCGGGAAAAAGTACTGGCGTATATAGGTGAATGCTCTGACCACCACCTGGCGGGAGGGCCGATCATCACTTATGCTACCAAACACGCGCTGGAAACCGGTGAGTTGATCATCATCAAAGATAAAAAAGGGCTTAACTGCCCGGCGGAAAACTGCACCCTGCAGTCGGCGGTTATCGCCCCCCTTAAGTGCAAGGGTGAAGTGGCAGGTACGGTCAAGCTTTATCAGACCAGACAGGGCGACTTGCAGCCTTCGGTGGTAAAACTTGCTATGGCTGTTGCCCAGCTTTTAGGGCTTCAAATGGAACTGGCGGAACTGGACCGGCAGGCCCAACTAGTAACCAAGGCCGAACTAGACGCCCTGCATGCTCAGATCAACCCTCACTTTTTATTCAACACCCTCAATACCATCATCACTTACACCAGGACCAATCCCGAAACATCCCGCAGGCTTTTAATCAGGCTGGCCTCTTTTTTCCGTCAGACTTTAAAAAGGCACGGGCATTTTAATACATTGAGGGAAGAAATTGAATACGTCAACACCTACTTGATTCTTGAAAAAGCCCGCTTCAGAGAAAAACTGAGGATCCAGAGGGATATTGACCCCACCCTGATCGATTGTCAGGTACCTGTTCTAACGCTGCAGCCGCTGGTGGAAAATGCTATAAAGCACGGTATTCAGCCCAAAATGGGACCGGGAACGGTTTTCATTTCTGCCAGGCGGGTTAACGGAGAAATGGTTTTTGAGATCAGGGACGATGGTGTTGGCATCAGCAGCGAAATTATGCCAAAGGTTCTGCTGCCCGGTTTTGGTTCCGGCAACGGTGTCGGTTTAAGCAATGTCCATGAGCGTTTAAAAAGTCTTTTTGGGGAAGACTACGGCCTGCGCATCGAAAGCGAGGAAGGCAAGGGGACAGATATATACGTCAGGGTTCCCCTGAATGAAGACTCCCAAGAGGAAGGGGGGTATACCATTGAAACTCAAGGCATTGATTATCGATGATGAATATCCCGCCAGACAGGAACTGAGATATGCGCTGGGCAATTTTGACAGCATCGAAATCGTAGGCGAGGCTACCAACGCCCAGGAAGCTCTGGCCTTGATTAAAGCGCTTGACTATCAGGTGCTATTCCTAGATATTTCCATGCCTGGTATGAGTGGCCTTGAATTAGGGGCGATTATACAGGAACTGCCAAACCGGCCATATATTATATTCGTCACTGCTTTCGACGAATTTGCCTTATCAGCTTTTGATGTAAACGCCATAGACTATATTTTAAAACCCATAGAACCAAAACGTTTAAAAAAAGCGATTGACAAAGTGATGAAGCTTACACGGGAGTCCAAGGGCGCGTCCGAAGAGTCTCTGCGCTCACATGAAGGACAGGATGCCCGCACGGGTGAAACCAGTCCTGAGCATAAGGAGAGGGGGCTGATAAAAATTGACCGGATTCCCGCTGAAATACAGGGTAAGACAATTCTTGTCAGCGAGTCCGATATATTTTACGCGTATACCGAACAGGACAATATCTATATAAAAACATTCAATGAAAAGCTTTTTACACGTTTTACCCTGAAAGAACTGGAAGCTCGTCTCAACCCTCAGGTTTTTTTCCGGACACACCGCTGCTACCTGGTAAACCTCAATAAGGTAAAAGAAATCGTGCCATTTTTCAATGGCACCTATAACCTGGTTGTGGAGGACAAGGAGCGCAGTGAGGTTCCGGTTAGCCGGGCCCAGGCCAAGAAATTAAGAAGAATTTTGGGGTTTTAGGTTTCCCCGCTTCGTAAAGTTGCGCATCTGACCTGCTGCCGGGCCTAAAAACTCAGGATGCAGGTTTTTTTGATTTATTGGAGAAAAATATTGGTAACAAATAAGAAATAATAACAGGGGGAGAATTCAGCAGACAGTATTCAGGAGTCAGAAGATAGATACCATTGACGCTAATGTGGTACTAGCAACAGGATGAAAATTGTAGGTTCGATTTCAATCGAACATCGGAATGAATGGGTTAGGTTGTAGAGGAGGTTTGAGCTTTGCGGATTGTCACAGCGGAAGAAATGAAGACACTGGATAAGGCGGCGATAGAGGAGTACGGGATTTCAGGCCTGGTTTTAATGGAAAACGCGGGACGCCAGGCGGT
>Ga0074195_1005057_pt1 | contig 10230 bp, 7 predicted proteins | sample EPASupsiteHSE623_FD_64525 | JGI IMG/M metagenome (GOLD analysis project Ga0074195, IMG submission 64525) | Bioremediated contaminated groundwater from EPA Superfund site, New Mexico - Sample HSE6-23 | ecosystem: Environmental > Aquatic > Deep subsurface > Groundwater > Contaminated ... | reverse complement strand
GACCCTGGTAAACACCACCAGCCATGCTGATCTGATCTCGCTTGAAGTCCGCTCCCTTACCGGGCAATTGTTAGCCAGTACCCGGGTAACAGTTCAGTCCGGGACACATGCTTTTGCAATCAGCCTGGCAAAAGTTGGTGTATATCTGGTCAGCCTGACCACCAGTGAAGGGACTAAAGGGTTTAAAATAATCTGTGCAGAATCTGAAGGGACCGGTAATTCGATCCGTTATGCCGGGATACAGCAAGAGATTGAACAGTCTCCGCCATTAAAGGGAACAACCATTTACACGCTTGGATACCATCCAGGCGATATCATCCTGTATCGTTGTAAAAGCGGTATATACACGACCATTGTCACCGATGCACCAGCCACTTCAAAGAATTATGCGGTCGACTTCGAACTGTGCCAGGATCCTGATGGCAGAAATTATGCAATCGTGCACATAGGAGATCAGACCTGGATGGCCGAAAACCTTGCCTGGCTCCCCAGGGTCAGCGCCTCGGATACGGGTTCGGATTCACTCAGGCACTATTATGTGTATGGTTATGAAGATACTATCGTATCAGCAGCAAAAACCACCCTGAATTATAATATCTACGGTGTCCTTTACAATTGGCCGGCAGCTATTCTCGAACCGGCAGAAAAGTCCGGCATCACCGGGAGATACCGTGGTGTATGTCCTTCAGGTTGGCATATTCCGTATGATGAAGAATGGAAAGTTCTGGAAACCAACCTCGGGATGAGCTGGTATGACGCAGATTCCATTTATCTCAGGAATTCAGGATGGGTTGGAACACAATTAAAATCATCTGTGGGATGGAACAACGCGGGAAACGGGAGCAACGCAAGCGGGTTCACTGCTTTGCCGGGCGGATACCGCAACACCCATGGTGGCTTCATCAGAATCGATGATTACGGACTCTTCTGGACCGGGACACAATCCGACACAATTTCCTGGTTCCGCTCCCTCTATGGTACCGATGCCGGTGTTTACCGGATGAAAACCCTGAGGAGCCAGGGTTTTTCTGTGCGCTGTCTCAAAAATGCCTTCTGAGACTGGATTCCCTGGTTAGCCTTTAGCAAATATGCATCACCTTGGTTTCGACGCACCTGAAAAAATTTTGCCGAAATTTCTTAATTTTAATTTGACTAATTATAAATTAGTATATTTGCTCCAGTTAACGAATCATTATTAACCAGAAAGTGTGACTTAAGCACTATAAATAATGAGAAACAGCTATGAACTTCAATTTTATTAAAATATTAATAATTACGACATTATGTGTTGTATTTAACACGGTCATGGCGCAAATCCCAAACAACGGCTTTGAGATATGGGAACCCGACGGATTTGGCAATTTGAACCCTGCAGGCTGGGAAACCACCAACGACGATCCATTTATCAGCGTGGAACCATTCACCCCGGCCAAAGTGGGCAACTATGCCATGAAAGTCAGGGTATTTGATCCGGGATTTTTTCCTATAAGCGGAATTGCCATGACTGATTTTCCTTTTAATCAGCGCCCGACAAACTTTTCCGCATGGATGAAAACCTCTGTAATGCCCGGCGATGCTGTATATTTGATCGTATCAATGTGGAAAGGCGATTCACTGGTAGCTTCTCCGGATAGCTGCAGCTTCATCATCGACTCCACCATCCTGCAGTATACTTATTTTTCCTTTCCGATCAGCTACCAGTCTGCGCTCTATCCCGATTCGGCTAACATCATGGTCATTGCCGGAAAGTCAGGCAGTGTCGCGATCGGAACAGAGATCATCCTTGACGAACTGGCCTTTACTACTTCCGTAGGAATGGAAGAAAACAACGGCAAAAAAGTGTTCATTGCAGGCCCTGCCTATCCAAATCCGGCATCCGGCAGCATATTTATTCCATTAACTGTGAACCAAAGGACCCATATCGATGTCGATCTTTTTGACCAGCGCGGTACAAAGGTCAAGACCTCTCGTTTCGAATCCATCGAACCTGGAAGGCATGACCTGGAAATTCCGGTTGATAACCTGGCCCAGGGTCTTTACACCTACAGGGTGACCAGTGAAGGTACCTGGCACAACGGGAAATGTATGATCAGCCGCTAACCACTCCGATCTTCGCCTCCACATAGGTCCCGGCTATCGAAATCAAATGGGCTTGAAACAAATAATTTCACCATGGAATTCCAGATGCACTGTCATTTGCAATCTTTGGTTACCTTTCCCGGGACTTCTATCAGGCTTAATGCCATTTTATCAATCAAAGGGGCATCTCACCGACCAATGAAATAAAATTAAAATCAAAAATATATGAAAAGTTCAACCTTACTGGCAGCTATCCTTTTTTTTACCCTGACCTCTTACAGCCAGACTGATAAGCCTGAATGTAAAAACATCGAACCCTCCTATCTTGGAAGGATGAAGGGTTTTTTCCTTAACAATTGTACCTCAAGCGAGTACAAAGAACATGAGTTTTTTTATCATGGCCTCGACGGCAAATCTGTGAGGCTGAAAAAAGCCGGAGATTTCCGGCGCATCAATTATCAGAAGGATAAAAATGAACCGCGAACCGTTAGCGGCGACCAGATCCGTTTGAACTATGCCAACGCCGTTAAAAAAATCAACGGGAAATGCCTCTCGGAGAGGAATACTTTTTTCTCTTTCACGGCCAATGGCAATGAGGTGTTCATGGCCATTGAGGATGCCGATGACTCCGACGACAGGGGCTATAATGTGGTTATTGTCGAAGTCAAGGCAATGAACCAGGAGATCGAATTTTCAATGAAAGAGGGCATCGACAAGGATGGCAAAGTGGCCCTGTACGGTATCCTCTTTGACACAGGAAAGTCGGATATCAAACCCGAGTCGGCTGAAACACTGAAGCAGATCGCAAGTTATCTTAATGATAATCAGGCAGTGAAGATCATCGTGGCTGGTCATACCGACAATACAGGCACTTTTGACGGCAATATGACCTTGTCAAAAGCAAGGGCGGAAAGCATTAAAAACTACCTCATCGCCAATGGTAAAATTGGGACTTCGAGGCTGATCTCCGTTGGGGTCGGACAGGCATGCCCGGTAAGCACAAACGATACTGAAGAAGGCAGAAAGTTGAACCGCAGGGTGGAAATCGTAAAGCAATAGCCATGAAAACCATATTGATTCTGATCACGCTGGCAATATCCTCATTTGCATTGGCGAATACCGTTCCGGATGGTGTCACAGTCGATTCCTCATCCTGTAGTTTAGCCCCCGGCAAATTCAGCTACAGGTTTCTTCTGAACAGCGAAATGGTAGGGCAGATCATGCCCGGTACCTGCCATTACGACCATATGGATGAAAGTGCCCCTGACTCCCGGTATTTCGTGGACTTTTACATGGAAAACAAAACAGACACTTTTGCTACAAAGAATGAGGCGATGCTATGGATGACCCGGATCCTGGGTGAATATTACAAGCCGGTGATTATCACCAAATGGAAAAACCTGCGGGTACAACCTCCGAAGGTATTGCTCCGGTATCCTGCAGACTGGGATTACCGGCTTGAAAAATACAGGGGTGTCTTCAACAGCGATGTTCAAAGCGAGAACAAACTCGTGCTGATGCGTACCGATTACCGGGGCAAGTCGGAAGTGATGATGATCGTCCGGACGCCAAATACCGCTAAACTGACCCTGCAGCAGGTACTGGAGATGTCGGCCAGAATGAATAGGGCGATTGATCTGAAATCCAGGGGGCCATCAGTGGTCACCATCGGCGGAAAGACCTTCACTACAAGCCGGAACTCCTTCATGATTCAGATGGACCAGTGGCATTTCTGGTATGCCGACGACCAGGAGATTATCTACATCAACTACAATCTTCTGAAAGACGAAAAGATCAGGTTCCCGCAGGTGATGACCGACATCCTGCATAGCATAAGCTGGTAAAAAGTTGCCAAGCAGAAAGGTACCTCCCCCGCCTGAGGTCGTTGATGAGCTGATGCGGATCTCCTCGTGCTTTTCGGAGATGATGAACAGGGTCTTGTCGTAAATGAACCTGTGTAAGGCGAAGTCGATGACCTGCTTGTATACAAAGTGTGATCTCGGGTTGTGGCTATAAGAAACTTTGCGTAGTTTTGCCAGGGAACTTTTCAGCAATGCTTCTATTTCTTTCGCTTACCGGTATCATTCTTTCGATGATTCTACTGGTATTCAATGCCAAAAGATACACCTCATCACGCTATCTGGGTGGATTCTTTTTCCTGGTCAGCTTATATGCTTTGACCCTATATGTGTTTGTGGATTCCCATTCGGTTCTGAGCCTTACCATCTTTTATGTCCATCCGGGATTTCTGTTTTATCTGATCGGTCCATCGCTTTTCTGGTATATCAGAAGTGTGCTGACCGACAAGTTCCATTTCAGGAGATCGGATCTGTTGCACCTGTTGCCGGCATTCATCTATCTGATCTCGGTAATTCCTTACTTGTTACTCTCCTGGGATGAAAAAACGGCAAACGCTGCATTGCTGGCTTCCGATGTCGGAAATTTAAAATATATACGGGCTTCCCTGCTGTATTCAGTGTTACACCCGGGGCTGGTGTACATCAGCCGGCCCCTGCTTGTAATAGGTTATGCAATTTGGTCCTCGGTCATCTTCATCCGGTGGCTGAAAAACCGTAAAAACAGGACCGTTTTATCACAACAACAGTACATGATCCCCTGGCTGACAGTGCTGCTGGGATTTGTCTTCATCCTCTCTATCAGCCAACTGATCGCTATGACGGAGGCTTACATTTCCAATAATCTGAAAGTGTTCTTTACCCTGCGATTGCTGCACCTCTTCTCCGGTGTCGGACTAACTGGATTGCTGATCTCTCCGCTGTTTTTTCCCTCCATCCTATATGGGATGCCCAGGATCCCGGCAACCAGCCCGGCCGCAACACCGCCGGCTCCCAACCCAGTGCCGATCCCGGCTCCCAACCTGGTTCCGGGTACCGATCCATCATTGCGGGCTCCTGAAGATCTCCCAAAACCAGGTTTTGAGGCTAATTACATGAAACAGATCGGGTCAAAGATGGATGAATGCATGCGACAGTTGCAACCCTATCTGCAACACGATTGCAACCTGGCGTATATGGCGAAACTCACCGGGATCCCCGCCCATCACCTGGCTTATTACTTCCGGGAAGAACAGCGTCAACCCTTCAACGAATACCGAAACCTTTGGCGGGTTCAACATGCCAAAAAACTGATCCGGGAAGGCATGACCAAAGAACTGACCCTGGAGGCCATCGGTCTGCTTTCGGGATTTTCCACACGGAATACTTTTTACACCGCGTTCCGAAAGATAGAGGGGGCTCCGCCAAGCGCTTTTATGGATAAGGAATATGAGAATAAGAAATAGGAATACCTGGTCGGTCCCTGACCTCCTTTCTGTATGTTTTTTCAAAAACAATACAACTTCATCCTGACGGGTTTAGGTTGGTACCAGGTATTCTGCTTTCTTTGTGACCCGAATTTGACATTATACTGCCTCGTGAAAAACCTATATCCTCATCCTAACAATATCGTTCTGTAACAGTAATTAGGAATGAATTGAGAAAGGAGATTTTATTTTTTTTGAAAGGTATCCGGACCATAACCGCTATGCTCACATGAAAGGTATTCGTTATACAGCTTCAATCCTTTTGCTGGTTTCCGGGGTCATCCATACGATGGTTGCCTGCCGGTCATTAGAGGATACGGCAGCGCTCCCGATACTGGTATTCGGTATCTTTTATTTTATCATCGGAATATTACTGGCATTTAACCTTCGTCTGGCACCCCTGCTGGGGGTGATCTTTCCGCTGATCGGTCTGGCTGCCGGATTTATCGTGATCGGGGTTTCCAGCTGGACTGCCATCCTCACCATGCTCTTTCTGGCGGATGCTGTAATCATCGCTTGCTGCATTCCCTTTCTGATAACAAGAAAACGCTTGTGAAACAGTGAAATCCCAGTTCATACATACCGGAGAAATTCATGAAAAAAATATCCAGTTAAACTTTACATTCTTAATCCATTTATCCAGGGAAATATGAAAAAAATAATTATTTGGCCTTTATTGTTTGGAGCCTTCTTTACCGGACAGGCACAGGAGAATAAACCTGAACCCAAAACACGGAAGGTGTTTTTTGGCGCCTCCTATACATTCAATGAAACGACGATGAAAATGTGCTACATGCATGAACAATATGACTGGAACAGCAAACCCTCGGAGCCAAGGGAGCTGGACCAGGAGGAGCTGGACGATCTCAATTCGAGGGAGAGCTTCACCCGCCAGTTCCAGGGTTTGACCATCGAGGCCGGGATGCTGATCCTCGGCAAGCCGGATTCTCCCTGGCATATCGACGGATCCCTGATGGTGGGTCTGGCCTCCTCACGTTATCGGATCTGGAATAACCAGATCGATACGCTGGCGATGGAGATCAAGTCGGGATTTACCCTGCCCGTACTGGGAATCCATTTCAATGTCGCCTATATGTTTACCCCAAACTGGGGTATTACAGCCATGCCCCATGCCGCGTATTCGTTAGGCTGGTATGAGAACATCGACGACAATACATACGGTCACATTGAGAATTTTGAGGAGACCAGGAATTGTTATTACAACTATTTGTACGGCAGAATCAACCTGCTGGCCACCTTCACAATGAAAAAAGTCACTATCGGGCTCGGACCCGGCTTCTATGTGCTTTACAATACGAATGACTATACGATCGACAGGAAAAACCCGGCCACAGGCGACACCTATACAACCGAAGTGAATACACGGCTGATATCAAAATCGTTCCTCGACGGAAATTTGTCCATTGAATGGAGGATCATCCCGGCCCTTTCCGTGTCGGCCCTGGCTGCGATAGGAAATGATATCACAGCACGGGGAAGCGTCAGGTACCACTTTTAACCAATTGATTCACCTATTACAATCTTAAAAACTATGAAAACATATATCTGGATTTTCCTGGTCTTTTTTCCGGTACTGACGATGGTACCATCACAAATATGGGCCCAGGCCCTGATGGCCGACGATGCCTCCTATTGCAAGGATACGAAAGGGTTCGGGAATGATGTGTATGATGGCCTCGGCATTACAACGGCCCTCTATAACGGAAAAACATACGTTTTTAATTTCATACAATCATATGGCGATGACTGGGATCCCGACCGGTTGGTCAAGACCAATGGTTCTCCCAGAGTTTATATGTATTACAACGATTCGCTGCACCCGATGGATATAAAAGGAGGGAATGTATGGGTATCCGAGAATAAAAATTACTGGATGAGTTGCATCACATATTTCGGATACCCGAGTGAGCATAGCTATTGCCCGGGATTCCTCACAAAAGCATTCACATTCCAGTTCAATGGCAGGTTATGGTACGTGCAGGTGATCGGATCGGATGGCGACAAGAACTACTATGAGTGCTTTGCACAGATGCCCGTTCAGGACCACTATGCCTGCGAAACCTACTATACAAGCACAGCTGTCCCTTCCGATAAAAATGTCTGGTCGAAAGTCGGGGCATTCCAGATGGACACCTGTCTCTATTTCCTGTCGCAATACATGAAATACAAGGATTTTAGCTCCATGACGCCTACCTGGCGGCTTGAAAAGTATTACTGGGATCCCAAAACCAGTACCTTCGCCCATCTTGCCAATTACACCCTGTCTATTCCCAGTGGCTACATGCTGGCAGGATTGACCCGCCGTTATGACCCGACTACCGACAGTGATTACATGCTGGTGAGCACGTATAACACGACGAACACCTACCTCTATTTTCTAAGGACAGGCACAGGAGATCCTACCGTGACTGCTGTAGGATCAGTCAGTACCCCTACTTTGAATGGTGGAGTCAGCGTCATGTCAGGATCTTTCCAGGCCAACCGTAGTACTGCCAATTATGGTGTAGCCGGTCAGGGATACAGCGACAGGATTTCCATTTTCTATTATTTAAATTATGCATATTCTACAGGTTACCCATTATTTGTTTGGGAATGTGCCTTAAGTTCTTCCAACACGTTTATGCAGATCACCGGATACCAGATTAACAATCCCTTCGGAGGGTCACCCAAGACGATGAACAGCCGTTTCTCCATCTCCGGGACTTACACCCTTACCCCGCACCATTACACGGATAAGATCAGCACTTCAAGTACCTATTACGACGGATACCAGCAGAAAATCTGGCTGATCTTTCCGAGCACCAGCCAGAAATTATACGGGGTGGGATGTAATTCCGACATCTGGCAGCCATCTCCATCGTTATCGGATTCGATATTTACCAGTGACCTCTCGATCGACACAGGCGATGTTGCACCCCAATTGCAAAGCCTGTATACCCTCTTGGGGATCGTCGATGGGCCTCCTCCCTGTTCGGTCGACTGGGAGAAATGGAACCAAGCCTATCCTCCGGGCACATCGATGGAAAAGGATGCCACTAACTTGCTCCTCTCCTCCTCATCCACCCAGAAGATCGAATTTACCAATGTGACCAGCGCTGAATTCACCGAAGCAGCCAGCATCAAAGTCCCCATGGAGTGGGAGGTGATGGGGATTCCGGTATCTACCGATTTTGGTGTGGGGGCCAAATTCTCCCAGGCATTCCAGGTAATGAATTCAACCGGAAAAGAGACCACCTATTCTCAAACCACCGGGTTTCCGCTGTCGGAGGTACTGCAGGAATACGGGAGTTACATCTTTGCCATCCCGACCATAACCCGGTACGTTTTCAGGAGATATGCCTGGTATGACGGAGCGGCTTACAACAATTACAAATACCCTGTTCCGAACTCACTTCAATACCTCTTCCGGACCACCGGGATGCGATACATTGCCAAGCCGATCCCTGTGTCGGAATATCCCTTCAGGGTAGCTGAGCCGAATAGTTTAGGACTTCCCGACTGGCAGCTGAATACAAGCTCCGGGCGAAAGGCCATGGCAAATACCCTGGCAACCTATCCGGAAAAATCCAAGCTGACCAGTTCAAGCTGGATTGCGCCCGGTCCTCCCGTCAATGGGAGCTTCGAATCGCTTGTCGACAGTACCATGTCCACCGAAAGCGAATACTCCTTCGATTTCAAGGTAACCGCCAGCGTTAAGGTCCCCAAGATCTTCCAGGTCAATGCCGCTGCATCCTACAACATCTCCTATTCGAACGAAGTAAAATCAACCAGTTCCATCGGGCATGACATCGAACTCGAGATCAACCTCTCTCCCGAAGATGCAGGCTATATAAACAATCCGCACTCGCTTTATCTTGACCTTTACCTTTTCAGTTACCAGGACAGCATTCATTACTGGTACTGGGACAGCCTTCCGGCGCCACAGCAGAAACCCTGGTATATTGCCTATATCGTGTCGAGTGCAACCAAATCCATTTCACTTCTTTCTCCTGAAGAGAATAGCAATCTGGATTCAAAAGGATCACTGTTCACCTGGACGGCCGAAAACATGGAAAAGCCTTCCTACATGCTGGTCATCGGAACTTCCTGGCCTTTGTCGCCCGCCAACGTGGTGTACAGTGAATCCACCGGAGATAAGACAGCCGCCGTCCCTGTTGGATTTTCATTCGAACCCGGAAAAACCTACTATTGGGCTGTCAGGGGAACCGATACATCAGGTGAGATCAGGTGGTCCTCTCCCCGTTCTTTCACAACTCCTGATCCCTCAAACCAGGGAACCTCTGAAGTCCCATTGAACGCAGTGTTCTACCCTAATCCCGGAGAAGGAAACAACATCCATCTGATCGTAAACGCATCCTGTTCAGGGGAGTTTCTTGTGACCCTCTATTCGGCCAGGGGACAGTCCTTGTACTCGAAATTGATACACTATCAAAGTCCCGGCATTGTGGATGTTCCGATCAAGGCTCCGGATCTTCCTGCTGGAGTCTACCTGGCGGAGATCCGGTCCGGGTGTGGAAGGGTGATAAAAAAACTGACGGTGGTCAATTAAAAATGGCGGAAGGTGGATAGTCTGTACCTGCAGGTCACAGAACAGCCCCACATAAAATGAAAAAAATCATTTGAAATGAATTAAATTTGTGCGTTGAAATTTTGTCCATTCCAACCGATGCAATTTCATACCGTTTATGAAATAGCGTGAATTCACATGAACAAGTATTTAATCTTTTTTTTTCTTTTTCTGCTGGTCGCTCCGGCCCCCACACTCCTCGCCCCCCCCCCCGCCCCCTCCCTTCTCACCTCACGGCATC
>Ga0074195_1005056_pt1 | contig 10231 bp, 4 predicted proteins | sample EPASupsiteHSE623_FD_64525 | JGI IMG/M metagenome (GOLD analysis project Ga0074195, IMG submission 64525) | Bioremediated contaminated groundwater from EPA Superfund site, New Mexico - Sample HSE6-23 | ecosystem: Environmental > Aquatic > Deep subsurface > Groundwater > Contaminated ... | reverse complement strand
TAACTTAATCCTCGATGGGTGCTCATTCGCATTCGCGTTCTCTAGACGCATTCTTGCATCCGCAGGATATGGCTGGTTTAACTCACGGGATCTCAGTCCCAAGCAATGCGCAGCCTTCACCGCCCATATCAAGCATTAAAACGAAAGGGGCAAACTTATCAGGTTTTTCATCCTTCCTGCATGAGCAACCTGTTCATGAGAGTTTAACTCATTGTCTACCCGGAGGGGTGTAGTCCAATTTTATCAATGGACGTGGAGTAGAGCAAGTGCAGAAATTGACCGTTAACTATAGATCCAATTGAACATAAAAACCCTAATTAAGATAAATAGGCAGGCGCAAACTATGGGAAAAGGATACTGTATAGAATGCAACGCAGACAACGTGGAAGTCAGACCCGTTCAAGGAGGGCGTGCGTTTGTCTGCGAAAAATGTCTTTCGACTTATTCCAAAAAATGGATAAACAAAAAATTTCCCGATCTTCCAGAAAATGCCGAAGGTAACGCTACTGTGGAACGCGCTATTAGCTATATGGGTAAAAGTCATGATGAGATTGATTGCTCGACCCTGATCTTCAACTCGTTGCCTGATAAAAAATTACCAAAAGAATCTGCAGCCCAATATTATAAATCCGATAAACTCGTGCCTGTAGATACCAAAGATTTGCGCAAAGGAGATCTTATTTTCTTCAAACGGGATGATGGCTTAGAGAATATTAATCACGTGGGAATAGTTCTTGGTGTTGGAAATGATGGTACTATCACGTTTATCCATTCATCCTCATCGAAAGGAGTGAGCATTTCGAATACGAATCATATTGGTGGATACGGTAAATCAACTTGGGGCCAATTGAAAAAGGGATTTAGAAGACCCAAATGATAGCCTATATTTCTGTTCACGGGGTCCAGGATCAGCCCATTTATCATACTGTCCTGTAACCCCATATACAAAAAACATTAATTTTTATCTCATCTCACACTCCCCCAGTTTCCAGATTTCCTTGCCTCACATGAATCGGTTGGGTGGTTGTAAGACCGCTCAATCTAGTTGTCGCTGGCGGTCTAAAAGTGCTCAATTTCGGTGGGATAAAAATGCCCACCTCCGCAGCTTTTGATTTTCAAATCAAAGGCTGTATTGATGCTGAAATATAATTTACTGAGAGTATGCCCTGGTAGCGAAACGAATTTGCTGTAAATGACTGATATCGATATTTGTGAAGAGCCTAATTTAAAGGCTCTTCGCTATTTAGTCTGGGTAGAAGATGTTCATGAGTGTATACAAGTCTATAATCGCTTTCTGTCTTGTTGGTAAACATGCGCTTGATCTAACCACAAAGAACACAAAGGACGCACGAAAGCGATTTTCATTCTCATAGGTGACGTTCAGGTCATGTAGGTTTCTCTGTGGTGAGCGTCCATTTAAGTTAATCACGAATACTTCTAAGGCTCCTTAGATTCACCCACAGGAAATAGCGAGGAGCCTGATTTATTTTATTGAATACTCCGCAGCTTGCTGCGGGGATGAAATGCAAAGGGCAAATTAGGCGCGCGAAAAAGTGGATGGCGTGGTTTCCTTTTGAATCACTCAAGGTACAAGGACTATAATTTTAATTAGTTTAGGCCTTTTAGCTCAATAGATGTTTTTGTGAACAGCAACGAGCAGTTTCTAGGATTGGTGAAAGATGGAAAGCTTGCGATTCTTCTTCCAGAATCCGAAGCAGGAGCTGTTGTGAGGCTAACCGAAATGCCCATGCAAGCAGCAATGCCTCCTGATGCTCAGGAGATTGTTCTTAAAAAGCATGAAGGCAAGGCGATTATGGTCATGGGCCATTATAGCGGAGACTGGATCTATTCAGCCGAAGTTATCGACTTGGCGGACCGATCCTGAACGCTTTAGTGCAGAAGGTATTTGGCAAGTAGTTTTAAAGCAGGCTTCGATAGGGCTTGATCGCAGTCAAAGTCAGCGAGCTTGAGCGCAAAAATCTTTGAAGGGCCAAGTCCCTTCTGAGCTCAAGCAGAGCTCAGCTCTCTTAGTCTCTGGATGGCTTCCATGGTTCGAGCTGACTCTCGGCACTTCTCCGTCTCGTAATACTTTATGATTTCATCTATTGTTGATCGCAGGGCATAGATCTTCTGGGGTCTGCCTTTTCCATCACCCTTAATCTCATGCTCCGTAACCCAGCCCATCTCCCTCAGGGTTCGCATGGCAATGCTGACTTCTGGTTGCCTCAGGCCTGTTGCCACCTCAATATCCCTTGAGGATCTCTCATTCATGTCCTGGAGATATGTTATCAAGCTGGCTACGCTCCTGTTTATGCCCAAGCTCTGTAGACCCTGCACGAACTCCAAGTCCTTTTCGTCTGCGACGTTGATAGTAACATTTCTAATGACGCTTCCTCCTACACTCTTGACAAACGGCATAATCATATAAATATTTTCTTTAAAACCAGGTTATCATAAGGTCCCCCGTCAAGTGGCCTGTCGGCGATAAAGAGCTGGAGGAGGCCCATCACTCCTTGATCTTAGTTGAGCACGACCTCCCGCACTACGAGGATGCCCAGGAGATGACGGAGTACGTCCCCCTGGACATGGGGGGCGGCCAAGGAGGTTGCAGTGCTGCTCTACGCGCCGGGGGCCGATCCGCTCCTGGAGGAGCTAGTGCTGTTTCCAGCAAAGTTGGCCGTAAAATCCTCTGTGGGCTTTGTGATCTTTGTGGTTTGGTGCTTGAAGGGGCACTAGCATGGAGATTTTACACACCACTGAAGATCCGGGATCAAAGTCGATTTTAAGAGCTTGACAACACCTTGAACATTTATATGCCCCCGTTGACAACATTATTTACTTCTTATAAGATAAAGAGGTTTATAAAATAGACATTACATCACGAGGGGTTGACATCTTGCTGGGCCTTCCTGGAGGTATTATTAAAACTGGCACCTTTGAGTTGCGAACTACTTTTTCTGCAACGCTTCCTAATAGGAATTTTTCCAAGCCGGTTTTGCCGATGCTGCCCATGACAATGATATCCTTTTTAGACTCTTCAGCGATCTTTAAGATTTCACTAGCAGGATGTCCTTCAACAGCCATCCTTTCATATGGGACGCCTGAATCTCTTGCTAATTCTTCTACGTGCTTTGTAGCTTCTTCTCCATTTTCCAATAGGATATTCCTGAGAGCTACAGCTTCCTCTTTTGCATATGGACGAGGGGTAATACCTTCGAATGGCATAGGAATGTAACTGCCTGTTTCAACGACATACAGTACGGTGACCTGCCCATTAGAGAGCTTGGCAAGTTCAATACCTACTTTTGCTGCTTCTTCGCTATGCCTCGAGCCATCAGTGGCTATAAGGATATTCTTTAGCATGGAAACCAAAACATTAACAAAGCTCAAACATTATATTTATTAGGGTCATTATTAGGTTAATACTTATTTTTTCCTTGTAAGTGTTTCTGCCAAATGACCGCCGTGCCTTCACTCCTTCCAGCTAATGACCATTCAGGAGGAGGTCCACCACTCACCGATCTTGGAGGACTTGAAGGGCAAGCAATATGATGCCTTAGGGAAGCCAGGGAGCTGAAGCCATTGGTGCGCCTGGAGGACCTCAGCGTTTATAAGGTCCAGAAGAAGGGCAAGAAGCGAGAGCTAAGGGAGTACAAGAAGTTCAAAATATCTTTATCTCCACGAAATGCTCCCTGCGATCATCAACCAGGTGTACCACCCCGTCGCTTTGCAAAAAGTCGTCAACCGTCACGCTAACTACCTCGCATCCGGACCCAGTCCGCGTAACCGTGATGTGATAGAAGGTCTCGCGGTAGCGGTAATGCAGCAGAAACGACTTCCAATCTGCCGGAATACAGGGAGTAAATTGCAGCCTGTCCGCTTCTAGTATCACTCCGAGCAGCGATTCCACTATGAGCCGGTACATCCAGCCCGCCGCTCCAGTGTACCAGGTCCATCCCCCGCGCCCTGAATGCGGCTGCTGCGCATAGACATCTGCTGCCACAACGTACGGCTCAACCCTGTAGGTTGCAACCTGCTCCGGGGTTGAGCCATGGTTCAGAGGGTTGATCATATCCAATAGCTCCCAGGCTTGATTGCCATCGCCAATGGATGCAAAGGCCATGGCTACCCAGATGGCCGCATGGGTGTACTGCCCGCCATTCTCTCTCACTCCCGGAATGTAGCCTTTGATGTAGCCCGGATCCATGTCGGATTTATCGAATGGCGGTTCTAGGAGCTTTATCAGCGAGACATCTCTTTTGACGAGTTGGCGATCCACTTCTTCCATAGCCACCTTTGATCTTTTGGCATCTCCTGCCCCGGATAGAACAGACCAGCTCTGGGAGATGGAATCGATCTGGCATTCTGGATTGGCCGAGGACCCGAGGGTCTCTCCGTTATCGAAGTAGGCTCGCAGATACCAGTTGCCATCCCATCCAAACTCTTTGATCTTCTGGCGCAGATTGGCAGCCTCGCTGCAGCATTGATTTGCGAAGGATGCATCGCCACGCAGAAGGGCAATCTCTGAGAACTTCATGAGCACATGGTACAGGAAGAAGGCCAGCCAGATGCTCTCGCCTTTGCCCTGATATCCCACGCGGTTCATGGCGTCGTTCCAGTCTCCAGAGCCCATGAGGGGCAGGCCGTGCTGGCCAAACTCAAGGCCGTTCCTGATGGCTCTGACGCAGTGCTCGTATAGGGTGCCGGACTCTTCCGACCTGGTGGGCAGGTCGTAATATGCGTCCTCGTCTGGCCTCAGCGGCCTGCCCTCGATGAAGTTGATTCGCTCGTCAAGCACACCGGTATCTTCTGTAGCAGTGACGTAACGGTGAGCCGCCAGCGGCAACCAGAGGTAATCATCGGAGCTGTGCGTCCGCACGCCTCGTCCCGATGGCGGGTGCCACCAGTGCAAAACATCCCCCTCCAGGAACTGGTGGGCTGCACAGCGCAGGAGATGTTTCCTGGCAAGCTGCGGCTCTGCATATATCAGCGCCATTGAATCTTGCAGCTGGTCGCGGAAGCCGAATGCCCCGCTCGATTGGTAGAATCCGCTGCGCGCCCAGATGCGGCATGCCAGAGTCTGGTAGAGGAGCCAGCCGTTGGTGAGCACGTTGAGGGCCTTATCTGGGGTCTCCACGTGGACTGCGCCGAGGGTGCGGTTCCAGTAGCTCCATACAGCCTCCTGCGCAGCGCGCGCAGGACCGGACCCGCGGAAACGCTTGATCAGGCTGCGAACATCGTCAACACTTCGCCCGGTGCCCAAGGTGAAGACGATCTCTCGTTCCTGCCCGTCTGCCAGATCGATCTTGACCTGCAGGGCTGCACATGGGTCCATGGCCGGGCCAACTCTGTTAGAGAGCCTTTCTCGCGCCAGGGCGGCAGGGCAGGCCATGCTGCCGTTTTTGCCAAGAAACTCGGTCCTGTCCCCAGAGAAGCTGCCCATCTCCTCGTTCACATCCAGGAAGACTATCCGTCCGGGAAAATCCGCATTGTACGAATTTCTGGCAAAGAGGGCCCCAGTCTGGGGATCGATTTCTGTGACTATGTGCATCCCAGTCTTGGAACGCATCTCTCCCAGCACCAGCTCGATGTAGCTCGTCACAGACAGCCTGCGAGACGTGCCTGACTCATTGCGGACCAAGAGCCTGCAAAACTTCACGGATGCGTCTACTGCCACATATACACACAGCTCGGATACAATCCCGCTCTCCTTGTGCTCGAAGACGCTGTAGCCAAAGCCGTGCCTGCATATGTAAGGCGTCTGCCCGCACGCGGGCAGCGCAGCCGGGGACCAGAGCAGTCCGCTCTCCTCGTCTCGAATGTACACTGCCTCGCCGCTGGCATCGCTCACAGGATCGTTATACCAGGGGCTGATGCGGAACTGCTGGGAATTCTCGCCCCAGGTATATGCTCCGCCGCATTCTGAGACCACCGTCCCGAAATGGGGGTTTGCTATTACATTCGACCACGGAGCCGGGGTCGCCTGTCCAGGAGCGATCCGGATTATGTACTCACGCCCGTCCTGGGTGAACCCGCCAAGCCCGTTGAAGAAGATCAGATCCCGGCCGGTAAATTCAACCTCATCGTAGTTCTCGCCGCGGGGCGCCTGGATCGTCGTTAAAATAGGAACGGATCCCAGAGATATGCCTCTGCGTTCAAGCTGGTCCTCAAAAGTTCCCCTGTCATCTGTGAAGATGGCCCGTGCCGCGGCCTGCATTAGTATTTTAGCCTCATCAGAGATCTGATCTGCACGCATTACGAAGACGCCGCCCGGCCGGTCCAGGGTGTCGGCCCCGGTGCTAATGGATATCAGGCCCATGATTTCGTCCTGGAGCTGCTGCCGGTAGCCTGAGCTGTCCTCGATCCAGATCACCATATCCGCTGCCAGCCCCATCATGCGCCAGTAGGCATGGGCCCTTAAGAGCTGACGCGCCAGATCAATGTAAGACCGATCCCCGATCCGCAGAAGGATTATGGGAAGGTCGCCCGAGATGCTGTGAGCCCACAGCCCTGACTGGCTACTGTGATTGCTTAAAAGAACGTTCGGGCTGGCGCGCCAGGTTGGACTGGGGTAGATTATGGCGCTGACAAGGCGCTCATAGAGCTGGATATCGGTCTCGGTAATGTTGAGCTGCTGCATAATCATCTGGTTGTGGGTCCAGGCCAGGTTGCGAACGCGGTCTGCCATGCGTACGTCGTGGTATTTATCGATCAGCTCCATAGCAGAACCCCTCGTCTCTGCAATTCCTGTGATGAAGTTCACCCTGGCCGTCTCTCCAGGATCGATCGTGACATTGTACCTGATGGCAACAATGGGATCTAGGACAGATCCCTCGCTATCTGAGAGCTCTGATGACCCCGTCAAAGCCACAGGATCTGCAGTGGTTCTTCCCCTGCCGATGAACTTGGAGCGATTGGTCTCAAAGGAAACCTCATCATCCTTTATCTTCTCCGTTGCGATCAGATGCAGCATCCAGGGCGTCTTCTCATCCGTCGACCTCGGCCGGCGAGTGCAGAGGATCGCAGATCTCTTGCGCACGATCTCAGTTTGCACGAAGAGGTTGCTGAAAGTTGGATGTGTCGCATCGGCCGCCCGGGTAGTCAGAACAACCTCTGCATAGCTGGTTAGCTCTACAGTCCGCCTTCTCCATGATCGGTTGGTAACGCTGATGCAGCGCAGCTCAACATCATCTTCAGGGGAGACCACCACTTCAGCATGGGTATCGATACCCTGAACCATTGACCGGAACTCTGCCGTCGATCCCCGGAAGATCGCCTGGTATGTCTCAGAGTCTTTGAGCACAGGCTGATACCCTGCAGACCAGATCTTGCCGCTGTCCAGGTCGCGGATATAGAAAAACATGCCTTCATTGTCGCGAGTGGGATCTCCATGCCAGCGAGTGACCGCGATATCCTTCCACTGGCTGTAGCCCCCGCCTGAACTGGAGACCATCACTCTGTATCTGCCGTTAGAGAGCAGGTGCACCTCGGGCTGGAGGGTGTTCGGATTATCGATGATCCGCAAGGACTCTCGCCGATCCAGCATGCCCGCCCTCCAGATTGGTGCCGAGACCTCGAGCGCATGGGGATAGAAGGGCGCAGCCCTGGGAACCCGCTCCTGGAGAAGCAGATCCGCAGCCTGGAAGATGGGGTTGGCCATGAATCGCCTTTGCATAGGTCGGTCTAAAAGCACGTAAGCCAGAGAGAGGAAGCTCATGCCCTGGTGGTGAGCCATGAAGGACTGTACAGTTGCGCTATTCTGACCGCGGGACAGACGCGAAGGGGTGTAATCGATTGCCTCATAGAAGCCATACTGCCCAAGATAACCATCGGCTGCCATTCGCTGCAGGTTGGCGCATGCCTCGGCCGGTTCCACCATCAATGCCAGAGCCGATGCGTAAGGCGCGATCACCAGATCCTCAATCAGCCCGCGCTTAAACCCCAGGCCAGGCACTCCGAAGGCGCGGTACTGATAGATCAGGTTGACATCTGTCATGTTGTAGCCTGACTCTGAGACGCCCCAGGGAACGCCACGCTGCGTACCGTACTCGATCTGCCGTCTGACTACCGCCCTGTAGGTCTGGTTCAGGAGAGTGTTCTCGTAGGTCGGCATGATCAGTTGCGGCATGAGATACTCGAACATGGTCCCTCCCCAGGAGAGCAGAGCCAGCTCTCCGCCTGCGGTGGTGAGCATGCGGCCCAGGGAAAACCAGTGCTCCTGCTTAAGCTTCCCTTGTGCAATGGCCACGAAACTGGATAGCCTGGCCTCAGATGCTAAAAGATCATAGCAGCTCTCATCGCGTCTCAGGTCGTCGACATTGTAGCCAATGGCCAGAAGCCGGCGTGACTTATCGAAGAGCAGGTCGTATCTTATATCAGTCAGCTCGCTGCAGTCGAGCGCAAGCCTCTCAATAGATGCTATTCTATTGCAGGCATGGTCGCTCGCCTCAGCGATCATCTGTCTGAGCTGGAGGAACCAGTCTCTCTCATCCTGGCGGCCTTCGCCCTGGATGCAGTCGATGATCTGGCCAATCATTGGCACGAGCTTCATGGCCATCTCCGGCATCTCTCGCAGTGCTGGAATGCAGTCAAGTCTGAGCAGCTCAGCCTGTAGCTCGCTTTGCCTTCCTGCCTGTTCGGCTGAGCCATCGGTCAAGACCTCCTCCCTAGGAGAGGGCGTCATCGCCCATAGAGGCAGCAGGAGCCAGGGAGCAGTGAGGACCAGATCATCCAGATGGTCCCGGAGCTGTGTCTCATACGCCTTCATCCACCACATCACCTGCTCATCTACTTCCGGGCCCAGGCGGTCTATTATCTCCGCCACAGCCCTTGCCTGTTGGTCCAGCAGCATCCAGGAGGCTGTTAGTGTACATGGAGACGGCTGAAGCTCAGCCTGGAACCTGTCGATCTGGGCAAGCACCTCCGAAGCCACGACACCTTTCAGGCTCTCATCCGAAGATCCGCCTGCAGCTGCATCCTTGAGAATATATAGCGTATCCCTGAGACCATCAAAGGCTTGCTTTGGCAAAATTTTCTGATCCGGGAGCTCGCTTAGCCCCTGCTGCAGGATCAGCAGATGGCCTGCCAGGTTACCGCTATCCACAGTTGAGATGTACTTTGGCTGCATCGGTTCAAGCAGCTTAGTATCGTACCAGTTGTAAAAGTGGCCCTGGAACCGTTCCAGGCCTTTCATGCTTCTAAGGGCGCTGGCGTTCCGCTCTATCAGCCTCCCTGCAGAGATATAACCAAAGTCGTATGCAGCCAGGTTCGCCAGGAGCGATAGCCCCATGTTCGTGGGCGATGTGCCGTTGGCAACCACTGAGAGGGGGCACTCCTGATAGTTATCCGGCGGAAGCCAGTTGTTGTCGGGTCCGACGAACGTCTCGAAGAACTTCCAGGTCTTCCTCGATAGCTTGCGCAGGAAGATCGTCTGATCCTCGCTCAGTTTTGCCTTAGGTGTGTCAAGGGGTAGGCTGATCCACCAGGCAACAGCAGGTGCGAAGCTCCAAGATACCAGCAGTGGCCAGACGATGTACAGCACATCAGGACGCTGGAACGCCAGATAGGAGGTTGTGGTAATGGCTGCAGCCGGGGCTATCCACATCGACAGGTAGGACCCCGCTAAATCACTGCGCCCACTACCCTTGGAGTTGCTCGCCGAGTTCCACTCCAGCAGCCGCTTATGTGTTAATAGCAACCGTCCGCCTGTGCGCACAACTGCATCCAGGCTGAAGAAGGCCTCATACGGCATAAAGGTCAGGCTGAGCCCTGCCTGGGCCAGGTATCTGATTATCGATCTTCCGGCTGAATACAGGTGCTGATCAATGGGCAGTTCAGCAGCCTTTCGCAGGATCACCCGGATGCAAGCAAGCACCGGTGGTGCCAGAACAGCCCCTACTACAACAGAGGTCCAGAACCATGGCTGGGGCAGCACCAACCATCCAAGGAACAGCAGTAAAACCTGGGCAGGGGTCACCAGGCTGCGCCTGAGGTTATCGAGGATCTTCCATTTGGATAAGCCGGAGATGGGGTTATCCAAGGCCAGGCCTCCTGGGCCTGGTACGCGCGACAAGAGCCAGCTGGCAATCTGCCAGTCCCCCCTGATCCACCTGTGCCTTCGGCTCACATCAGAGGTGTAGCGGTAGGGATAATCCTCGTAGAACTGCACATCGCTGACCAGCGCAGCTCTGGCATAGCTTCCTTCCAGCAGATCGTGGCTAAGAATCAGGTT
>Ga0074195_1005055_pt1 | contig 10234 bp, 11 predicted proteins | sample EPASupsiteHSE623_FD_64525 | JGI IMG/M metagenome (GOLD analysis project Ga0074195, IMG submission 64525) | Bioremediated contaminated groundwater from EPA Superfund site, New Mexico - Sample HSE6-23 | ecosystem: Environmental > Aquatic > Deep subsurface > Groundwater > Contaminated ... | reverse complement strand
CGATGAGGGCGACGGGGGATTCCGGGGCGAGGGGGAGGGCTGAGGCGGGCATTCAGGCGTTTCTCCGCGAGACATCGTCGATGATCATCGCCCGAAGTATGGCGACAAAAATCCAACCTGCGCAAGAGCGGAAACAGGTTGGGGGGAAATGGCGGCGGCTTGCCCTAGAGGCGAAGGATAAGCCTCGCGACGCTGAAATAGATGAAGAATCCCGTGATATCCGCGATGGTCATCAGCGCCGGGCCACCGACATGGGTTGGATTCACGCCGAAATACGCGGCCAGAATGGGCAGCGCCGCGCCCAGGATCGTCGAAACGATCACTTGGAGCGAGAGGGCTATGCCTATCGCCAGGCCGATATCCAGGATCGTAATCGTACCCGGCACCTGGAAGGCGGCCGAGGTGACCATAACCCTCGCGAAAGCCAAAAAGCCTAGGGCCAAGCCCAGGAGCAGGGCTATCCTCATTTCCTTCCAGAGTACCCTGAAGGCGTCCTTCGGAAGGATTTCCTTCAGCGTGAGGGCCCTGACGATGATGGCGGCGGCCTGGCCTCCCGAATTGCCTCCCGTGCCGGCGAGCATGGGCAGGTAAAAGGCCAGAATCACCAGAGAGGCAAGGCTCTGTCCGAAGGATTGCAGGATTGCGCCCGACAGCAGCCCTATCAGGGCGAATATGATGAGCCAGCCAACGCGGTTCCGGAAATTCTGCCAAACCGTCGTATGCAAATAGGGCGTGTTGTCGTGGACGCCCGATATCGCCATGAATCGTTCCAAGTCGGCGGTGCGCTCCACCTCGAGGGCCGCCATCATATCGTCGTGGGTTATCAAGCCTATCAGGACGCCCTCGGCGTCGACGACCGGGAGAGACAGCAAATCGTAGCGGGAGAACAGGTGGAAGACTTCCTTGCTGTCGTTCAGCGCCGCGACGCTCAGCGGCCTCCTTTCCATGATGTCTGAGAGCCGCAGACCCGGGGTGGCCTGGATAAGGCTGGAGAGAGAAGCCGAACCTTCCAGCATTCCCTCGCCGCCGAGCGCGAACACCGAGAGTATCGATCGCGCGGCCTTTCCCTCAAGCCTGATCCGCTCGAGACAGTCCTCCACGGTAGATTCCTGGTTCATGGCGAGATACTCCCTGGTCATGAGGGAGCCGGCCGTGCCCGCCGCGTATCCCGCCATTTTTCTGAGGGCCTCGCTTTCCTTTTTGTCCATAAGGGCGAGCGCCGAAGCGGCGCTTTCCCCGGGAAGGGCCCGAATCAATCGAACCCTGTCATCCGAATCGAGCGATCGGAGGAGCGTGGCCAGATCGGTCGCGTCCAGGAACCCGGCGATATCGACCTGGAGGGTTTCGGGCAATTTGCGGAAAACCTTGGAAGCGCTCTCCTGACCCATGATCCCGAGCGCCTCGAGGGCGGCTGGCGGCTCGAGGCCCATGAGGATATCGGCGATATCAGCCGGATGGAGCTCGCTCAGGAAGGCGCGGATTTCATCCGGCTTTTTCGCTTTGAGAAGGCTTTCGAGATCGGGAGCGAGGATTTGGTCGAGCATGGGACCCTCCTTGGTCGCGTTCGCGACCCGGTTCGGCGAAGGGGGATGCTCTCGCTGAGGGTCCTGGCTTTTCCTTAGTTGTCCGGCGCCGATGCGAGCAGCAGGCCAAGCGCGAGGTCGGCCTCGAGATTCGCGATGATGGCGACACGCGAGGCGACCGGTGGCGATTCTATGGAGACTTCGTTCTCGAAATCGCCGCAGATATGGAGCATCCCGCGATGGAGAATTCGTATCGATTCAAAATGGCCAAGGCCGGCCAGGCCGGAGGCGGCCACGACAGGGGTTTCCGGGAAGGCCTCGAGACAGGTCTCGATGAACATCGCTTTGGCTTCGGCCTCATCCAGGGCTTCCACGATTACGTGGCAGCCCTTGTACAGCTCTCGCGTGGAAGCCGGGTCGAGGCGGATTCGGTGGGTTGAGATTTCAGCCTCGGGGTCGATCCTCGCGAGCGTGGCGGCAAGGGCGTCGACCTTGTACCTGCCTATCTGGGCGAGGAAATAGTATTGCCGGTCGAGGTTGTGGGCGGAGACTTTGTCGAAATCGGCGATGACGAGCCGGCGGACTCCCGCCCTGACGAGGGCGACGGCGCAATTCGAACCGAGTCCGCCGGCTCCGGCGATTCCCACCTTGGCGCGGGAAAAAATCGCTCGGAGCCGTTCGCGTTCCATGCTTCAAAGCCTAATGGACTTTCGGCGCGGGCGCAAGATAGAAATCGGAAGCGATGAGGGTAAGGAAAAGCGAGGTTGAATTCGCGTCGTAATCGTAGACGAGACCCACCGACAGCATTCGGTCGCGCCTTCCGTAATACGGATTGCCCAGTGTTATGGGCGTCAGGCGGACGAAGAGCGCCCTCGAATAGTCGGGGGCGCCGGAATAAACCTTGTGCGCCCCAAAAAGGAACCCAGCCTCGAGCAAGCTGTTGATATAGACCGCCGGACCGCCCGATGCCTTCACCCGCTCGCCGAAGAGCGATAAGCCCACACGTTCCTCGATGAAAATGTCGTCAAAGGGCTTGGGAGTCAGGCGCGGAATCATCGCGGCGCCCGCTTCCAGATATCGCGTTATGCCATAGGTGACGCCGAAGGAAGGGAAGAGGCCCGGACTTTCGGCGGGCAGCTTCCCGGCCGCGTCGGGCAGGAAGGACCAGGAGCCGATGGAAAAAGCGATATCCTGAGCGCTTGCCGCGCCGATGGTGAGCAGGAGGAACAGCGCGAGCGGGACAATTCGCATCCGGTATTTCATCGTGCCATCCTTCAGAATCTCAGATAGGAAAAATCGAAAAGCCGGAGACCCCAGCCGCTCAGGGCAAACGATGAATCGAGAACCAGGCTCAATGCCCCAAACGAAAAGTATCCATAGCCGGCGAAGAGACGGAAAGCCGAGAAGCTCAGCGTGTAGCGGAGGTTTTCGGGATCCGCTATCGGAACATAGGCGGCGGCGCTTACCTGGGGCGCCAGGCTTGTCGTTCTCGGCGACATCCACGCCAAAGGATGATTCCCGAGATAGAAGAGCGTGAGATCGAGGCTGATGCCGGCGAGGGAATCGCCGATGGAGAGCGGATTCGCCGGCAGCAGGTAGTGCATGGAAAAAGCGGGATTGAGGTCCTCGCGCGGGGCGAATTCGATCGAGGCGGAGAAATCGGCGTATTCAGCGGCCGAGAAGAGGGGGGAAGAAAACCCCTCCATCGACACCGAATAGTAATAGGAGGCCTTTTCCTTCGCGAAAGCGGGAAAGGCCGCCGCCGAGAGAAAAGCGAGAGAGAGGAGGAGGACTGTGCCTCGGCTTTGTTTTTTCACCGCTTCATCCTCCGAACAGCATGCCGAGATAGGAGGCGAAATACTTGAGCCCGCGATAGCCGATGGCTTCTTCCATCGTCACCGGGGTGGCGTATTTCATGAGCCCCTTCAGATTGAGGAGGGCGGCGGAAGCCACGCTGGGCTCGGCGCTCACGATGGCGATTTCCCTCGAAAGATATTGCGACCTGAAATTGTAATTCGGACTTCCGAACGCGGCCAGGCGGCCATCGGCGAGCATGAGCTTGTAATGGAGGAAGGAATCATCGGGCGCGTCGAACATGTAGACGCTCGCGCCGGCTTTCAGCAGGTCTTCGACGCAGTATTTCGATGCCTCATCATAGGCCGATCTGAAGGAGTTGGCCGAAAGGACGATGTGGACTTTCACGCCGCGCTTCGTGGCGCTTTCGATTTTCGCGACGAGGGCGGGCGTCGAGAAGGTGTAGGCCTGGAGCATCCAGATTTCCTTTTCCGCGCTTCCGAAAAAGGCGTCGAAGAGGGTATCGATCTTGGATTCTTCGCCGGGAATCTGGTCGACGAGCCAAACTGAGCTGTCCACAGGTCTCGCCTTGACATCGAAAGCTTCGGGGGAAAGGCGTTCAGGCGAATATCTGTTCCATGTTTCGCAGAAGGAATCGACCATGAGCCTGAGTGGCTCCTCGCCTTCGATTTCGGCGAAGGTGTCGATGTTGCTGTACTCGCCGGAGGGGGCAAGAGAGTAGTAGTTCAGATTCATGCCGCCCGCGGCGAGATATTTCCCGTCCACGATCCAGAATTTTCGGTGATCGCGATCGAGGAGGGAGGGGAGAGCGAAAAGCTTGGCTCCGGAAATGGGATTGTATTCCGCCACACGCACCGCCGTTCCGCGGAAATAGGAAAGGGCGGTCGGAAGATAGGATTTCTTGTCGGGCAAATAGGTGAAATACGAGGATGAATCGAAGATGACATAGACGCGCACGCCTTGTGCCGCCTTTTCGACAAGGGCTTTCATGATTGGCTCGTTCACGCGATGGCTATTGACCAGGAAGGAAGAGATCATGATGTAGTCATTCGCGCCCTTAACCAGCTCAAGGGCGCGGGCAGCCCAGTCGTCGCTCGAAAAGTAGAGCTTGGGTTTCGTCGAGGCAAGCAGCGGGATGTTGTGGCTGGCGAAAAACCGCCCCACGCTGATTTCGAGGGAGGAGGGGGGCTCGGGCGCCGGCGCGCTCGCGCAGGAAGCGGCCGCGAGGCTTAAGGCGAGGGCGAGGAGGATAGGCAGGACCAGCCTCGATTTTGCCGGGAGCGAGGGGATGCGCCGGGATTGCCCCGGCCCTTGGCCGCGTAGCATGCCGATCAGCCGGGGGAAAAGGGCGCGAGCGCGCCGCCGATGCCTGTCTCGAATCCAACCCTTGGCTTGTATCCCAAGGCCTCGATGAGCGACGTGTCCATCCGGCAGTCTTTCGGGCGGGGCGCGCCCCGCGGAGGGGAGGCGTCAGGCTTCGCGAAGGAAGCGTCGATGCCCAGGACCCTCGCCATGGCCATGAGCATTTCGTACTTCGTGTAGGCGACGGGGCCCGAGAGGAGGAAGATCGGAAGCCCCGCCCGCGAAGACGCGCCAGCATGCGAACGCCGCGCTGAAAGTCCGTCGGGTCGGGCGGCGGCCGCGTCAATAATCGCCATGATGGCGGCGGCGACATCGTCGACGTGCAGAGGATAGCGCCGCGCCCAGTGTTCGACCGCGCAAGGCGCGCGCTTCGCAAGCAGGGAAGCCAGTTCGGTGACGGAGCATTCGCCGAGGGTTTCCACGGGGCCATAGAGAAGGGGGATCCTGAGTATGGCGGCGCGCGGGGCGGCGGGATATGCCCTCTCCCCTTCATCCAGAATCGAGGCGACGCGGCGCTCCCCTTCGAGCTTGAGGCTGCCATACTCATTCAAAGGATGGGTTGGCGAATCTGGATAGTAGGGCGGGTTCGATCCATCGAAGACGTAATCGGTGGAAATATAAAGCATGAAGGCGCCGTGCGTGGCGCAGGCTTGGGCGATCGTCTCGGTGGCTGTCACGTTCAGCGCCCTGGCCAAGGAAGGATTTGTATCCACGATATCGGGGCGGCGTTCGGCCGCCGCGTGGATGACGAAATCAGGTTCCGTCCCGGCGAACAGCGCTTCCACCCCCGCCGGATCTTTTATGTCGACCTTGAGCATGGGCGGCTTGGCTCTCGAAAAGCCTAGGGGGATCAGTTCAATGTCAGCTCTGGCTGAAAGCCTGGAAGAAATCGCTCGGCCGAGGAGGCCGGAAGCGCCGGTAAGCAGTACTTTCATAGTAAGGAATGATACCACGGCGAGGGGGCTTAGTTTAAGGGCTTGGCGAATGGGCGAGGAGAAAGGGCCGAACTCGAGGCGGACCGTATCGGGTTCCCGCCGGAAAACTTGAATAATCCCCGCTTTTGCTATAGGGTATCGATATTCTCGCTACATTCGAATAGCACGATAAGGAGTCTGATATGGATACGATGTTTTGGTCGGCCCGGCAGGGCTCTGAATGGAAGACGAAAGTCGGCCTCGCGGAAATGCTCAAGGGAGGCGTCATCATGGACGTCACCAACGCCGCTCAAGCCAAGATAGCTGAGGAAGCGGGCGCCTGCGCCGTCATGGCCCTCGAGCGCGTTCCCGCTGACATTCGCGCCCAGGGTGGCGTCGCCCGCATGTCCGATCCCAAGATGATCAAGGAAATCCAGGAAGCCGTCTCGATTCCCGTCATGGCGAAGTGCAGGATTGGCCATTTCGTGGAAGCCAGGATCCTCGAGGCCCTCGGCATCGACTTCATCGACGAGTCCGAGGTCCTCACTCCCGCCGACGATAAATTCCATGTATTCAAGCACGATTTCAAGGCGCCCTTCGTCTGCGGCTGTCGCGACCTGGGCGAAGCCCTCCGCCGCATCGGGGAAGGCGCTGCGATGATCCGAACGAAGGGCGAGCCTGGCACGGGCGACGTCATCGAGGCGGTCAAGCACATGCGCGCCGTCCGCGACGGCATCGCGCGCCTCACTCGCCTTCCCGACGAGGAACTTATGACGGCGGCCAAAGAGCTCGGCGCTCCCTACGAACTCGTGTACGAGATCGCGAAAACCGGCAAATTGCCCGTGCCGAACTTCTCCGCTGGCGGGATCGCCACCCCCGCCGACGCGGCCCTCATGATGCAGCTGGGCGCCGAGGCCGTCTTCGTGGGCTCGGGCATCTTCAAGTCGGGCGATCCCGCCCGCCGGGCCGCGGCCATTGTCGGCGCCGTCGTCCATTTCAAGGACCCGAAGAAACTCGCCGAACTCTCTGAGGATCTGGGCGAGCCCATGGTCGGAATCGGCATTTCCGAACTGGACGAGAACCAGAAAATGGCGGCGAGGGGCTGGTGACGGGAATGGTTTCAGCCCTCTCTCCGAAAAGCAGGCACAGGGTCGGCGTCCTCGCCCTCCAGGGCGACTACGCCGCCCACATCGCGGCCCTCCGCCTCGCCGGCGCCGAGGCCTTCGAAATACGCTCCAAGGCCGATCTCGATTCCGCCGAGGCGGCGGTGATCCCCGGCGGGGAAAGCACGGTCATGGGCTCCCTGCTCCAGCGTTTCGGCTTCCTCGACGCTTTCAGGGAAAGGATACTGGGGGGAATGCCCGTGTTCGGGACCTGCGCTGGCGTCATTCTTCTCGCGAAAGACCTCGAGAGGAAAAATCAGCCGGGGCTTCGCGTCCTCGACGTGAAGGTGCGGCGGAACGCCTACGGGACGCAGATCGACAGCTTCCGCGCTCCGATAAAGACCTCCGTTCCCGGGATCGCCGAAATGGAAGCCGTCTTTATCCGCGCCCCGAAAATCATTGAGGTTGGCCCGAAGGTGGAAGTTCTCGCCCTTCACCATGGGGACCCCATTCTTGTCCGCGAGGGCAACATACTCGGCGCGACCTTCCATCCCGAGCTTGTGCCTGGAGCCCTCGTCCACGCATGGTTTTTGGGCTTTTTGCCCTGAACCGAGGTAGGTGTCATGATTGCCAAGGAAATAAAGAAGCCCGCGAGCCAGGACGATATAGCCGCCCACGCTAAACGCGTTTTCACCGCCCGCGACAAGCAGATTCTGGAGAGCCACAGTCTCTTTGCTGACACGGTCGCCGGCATGTTCGGCAAGGGCTGCGAGGTGGTGATCCACTCTCTCGAGGATCTCGGGCATTCGATCGTGAAGATCGTCCATGGGGAAGTGACCGGCCGCTCCGTCGGGTCGCCCATCACGGATCTCGGACTCAAGGTCGCCAACAATGCCATGGAGTCCAAGGACAACCTCATCGGTCCCTATTTTTCGATGACGAAAGCGGGCAAGCCGCTCAAGTCGACGACGATGATCATCCGCAACGACGAAGGCGCGCCGATCGGCTTCCTTTGCATCAATTTCGACCTTTCCTTGCCGATCGACCAATTCTGCAAAGATTTTTCGCCCTCTTCCGAAACGCCGCCCTCGGGGGAAAATTTCGCCCCCGATGTGGGCAGACTCGTCGCGCAGGCGGTGGCCGACGAACTCGACGCCATCTCGCGCATAACGGGAGTCTCCCCCACCGAGAAGAACCGTCGCGTCGTCGCCAATCTCGAGTTGCGCAGTGTCTTCGACATAAAGGGCTCCGTGGAACTCGTCGCGGGCGAATTGGGCGTCACCCGGCACACAATTTACAAATACTTGAGGGAACTCCGCGGGGAACAATGAGCGGTTGCTGTTGAAATCCCGGCGCGGGGCGGCCATAATCATCCTTGTACACACAAGGAGAACACTATGCCCAAGCGAAGTTTCAACGCTAAGAACGCTCCCGCCGCCCTCGGTCCCTATTCGCACGCCGTGGTTTCCGGCGACCTGATATTCCTTTCCGGCCAGCTGGGTCTCGATCCATCCACCAACGCCCTCGCTCCCGGGGGAATCAAAGCCGAGACCCGCCAATCGCTCGGCAATATCGCCTCCATCCTTGGCGAACTCGGGCTTTCGACCAACGACGTCGTGAAGACGACCGTCTTTCTCAGGGACATGGGCGATTTCGCCGCGATGAACGCCGTGTATGGGGAATTCTTCCCCAAGGATTGTCCCGCCCGCAGCACCGTCCAGGTCGCAGCCCTTCCCAAGAATGGGGCCGTGGAGATCGAGGCGATCGCTTCCGCCGGAATTTCCCGGATCGACGCCATCGCGTCCCGCCGGGCGGGCGATTGAGGCTGCCCATGAAATACGACTTCGACACGATTTACGACAGGGCCTCCACCGATTCCCTCAAGTGGGCGGATCGGCGCCAGCGCTGCGGCTCCGACGATGCGCTCCCGCTCTGGGTGGCCGACATGGACTTCGCCTGTCCCCCCGAGGTGGCGGAGGCCTTGCGCGAAAGGGCGGCCCATCCCCTCTATGGGTACCCCGCCTCATCCGAAGCCTATTTCCAAAGCCTCATCGATTGGATGAAGCGACGCAATGGCTGGACCATTGAAAAGGAGTGGGTTCGCTACTCGCCCGGCGTCGTTCCCGCCGTTAACTTCGCCGTCCAGGCCTATTCCAGCCCGGGGGACAAGATCATAATCCAGCCGCCCGTCTACTATCCCTTCACCAAGGCCGTCCTGAACAACGGCCGCCAGCTCGTGGAAAATCCCCTCAAAGTCGAGGGCGGACGCTATGTCATGGATTATGAGGGCCTCGAGCGTTCGATCGACGCTCGCGCCAAGGCGATCATCCTCTCCAGTCCGCACAATCCCGTCGGCCGCGTCTGGGAAAAGGCCGAACTCGAAAGGCTCGTCGATATCTGCGCTAACCACGGCATCGTCATCATCTCGGACGAAATCCATTCCGACCTCATACTGGGCGATATCCCCCATACCTGCGTCGCCTCGCTCTCGAAAAAGGCCGCCGGAATCACGGCGACCCTCACCGCGCCCAACAAGACCTTCAACATCGCCGGACTCACGATGGGGAACGCGATCATCCCCGACAGGAGACTGCGGGACGCCTTCACGGCCGCCGTCGATAATTCGGGCATCGGCGTCTCCAATATTTTCGGGAATGTCGCTCTCGAGGCGTCGTATCGGAGCGGCGAGCCCTGGCTCGAGGAACTTCTGGGCTACCTTAGGGGGAATTTCCGCCTCGTGTCGGAATTCATCGCCGAAAAGGCGCCAGAGCTCGCCCTCTCTCCCCTCGAGGGCACCTATCTCGTCTGGATCAATTGCCGGCGCCTCGGCCTCGGCGACGCGGCGCTTAAGGATTTCTTCATGAAGAAGGCCAAACTATGGCTGGACGAAGGGACGAAATTCGGCTCGGGCGGGTCGGGCTTCATGCGCCTCAACATCGCCTGCCCGAGATCGCTGCTCGAGGAAGCGCTCCGCAGGCTCGAGAAAGCCATGGCGGAGCTAAGGGGGTAAGGCGATGGACTATATTTACGATGAGGTGGAACGGTTTTGGCGGATCATCAGGCTGAAGCCGTTCAGGAAAACCGAAGGCGTGTCCTTCGACATTCTTCCCATGCAGTACCTGCCCAGGATCGACGGCATCGACCGGGTCATCCACAAGAAAAGGGCTATTTCCCCCGGCTCGGTGGGCGGGATCGAACGGCCCTGGTACCTTCACCCCCAGCAGGAGGACAATCTCCTCGTGCTCGCCGGGGTCCGAATGGTCGACATCTACACCCTCGAGCACCGGCGCCTTGAGCACTTCGTCGTCGAGCCCGAGAAAGTGTACCACAACGACAAGCTTGTCTACGATGGACCGGCGATGCTCGTCTGGCCCACCAATGTGTTCCACCGCATCGTTTCGGGCGGCGGGGGGGCGGGGGGGGGGGTGGGGGCCGGGCGACGGACGGCGGCAAACAACGGAAACGAACCCCCCGCCCCCCCCACCAGAGGGGGGGGGGCACCGGTGGGGGCGAGGGG